>Ga0335083_10001884_pt1 | contig 28350 bp, 23 predicted proteins | sample Lox_Sample_42_FD_206716 | JGI IMG/M metagenome (GOLD analysis project Ga0335083, IMG submission 206716) | Soil microbial communities from Loxahatchee National Wildlife Refuge, Florida, United States - Lox_Sample_4.2 | ecosystem: Environmental > Terrestrial > Soil > Wetlands | place: USA...
CAGGGTCAGGCCCGCCATCCAGGACCGCCAGCCCTGGGCGAACGCCGCCGCCGTCGCGTCGTACCCGGCGTCCAGGCTGGCCTGGGCCGCGGCCCGGGCGGCGACCTCGCTGTTCCCGAACCCCAGCGCCAGCTGCCCGGAGCCGGCCGCCAGCTCCGCGGTCAGCGCGACGACCCCCGGCCCGGCCTCGCCGTAGGTCAGGGTCATGGTCCCGTGGCGGCTGAAATCGGTCCAGCCGTCGGTGTCGCCGACGTATCCGGCCCCGGCCCGGGTGAACCCCGGCTGGGCCAGCAGGCACAGGAAGCGGGCGCCGTCGCTGGCGAACAGGGCCATGTCCTCCCCGGCCCACGCGGTGTTGTCCGCCCCGAGCGTGCCCCACTGCGACTCCGGGGTGATCTGGCTGGTACCCAGGTGGGGGGCCAGCAGCGGGTACAGGCGCGCATCCGGGCCGGCCAGCTCGTAGTCGACGAGCAGGGCGTCGCGGCCGGGATCCACCACGGGCCGCAGCGTGAGCCGGTACGCCTGGCTGGCGCTGGTATGGACGATCGTCGGGAGCATCAGCCCCGGCTCCGGGGTGGACAGCGTATAGCGGTCCACCCGCTTGACCTCCTGCCACCAGCCGGGGCCCGCGACCAGGAAGCCGAAGTCCTTCACCTGCGGCTGGTCCACGGCCGGCCAGTAGACCTCGGTGACGATTCCCCGTGCCATCGTCGCCCACAGGCGGCTGGTCCCCAGTGCGGTCATAACCAGGTCCTTGGCCCCCGATGTCCACGACTGGGCCGCCTGTGCCCCCGGAACCGGCGCCGGGCCAGCTGCCATCAGAACCCCCTCATGTCCACAGGGATCCTAGGGCCGCGTCGACCCGGCTCGCCAGCGAGCCCGTGGCGGGCAGCGGCGGGACCAGCGGGGCGGCGGTCGTGCTGTCGCAGGCGGCCAGTGCGCCGGCGTCGAGGAACCTGGTCAGCTGGCCGAGCCCGTGCCGGTCGTCGCGGCCGCGCCGGTGGATGTGCAGCCGCTGCGGCGCGTACAGGTACAGGTCGTCGCGGGCCCGGGTGATGGCCACGTAGAACAGGCGGTGCTCCTCGGCCAGGCCGCCCGGGTCGCCGAGGGCCATGTCGCTGGGCAGCGCGCCGTCGACCAGGTGCGGCAGGTGCACGACCGGCCACTCCAGGCCCTTCGCCGCGTGGATGGTGGAGATGGTCAGGTAGTCCTCGTCCAGCCGGGGCGGCCCGGCCAGATCGGAGGCCGAGACCGGGGGATCCAGGGCCAGCTCGGCCAGGGCGTCCTGGAGCGACGGCTGGGCGGCGACCGCGTCGGCGAGCCGCCGCAGGTCGGCGAGCCGGGGCGCGGCGTCGGGGTAGCGGCCGCGGATCAGCGGGTCCAGGAGGGCCAGCAGGCGCTCGGCCTGGCCGGATGTCTCCGCGGCGGCGTCGGCGAGCGCGTCCAGGGTGGCGGCCAGGGCCCGCCGGGACCGGGCCGGCGCGGCCTCGACCGCTCGCGCTCTATCCGCATCGGGGCCGAGGTCGAGGATGCGCCGGGCGTGCGCCGGGCCGATGCCCTCGTGCAGCCGCAGCAGCCGGAACCAGGCCAGGTCGTCGGCCGGGTTGACCACGATCCGGGCGGCGGCGGTGAAGTCCTTGACGTGGGCGGTGTCGGTGAACCGCAGCCCGCCGAACTTCACGTACGGGATCTTGCGCGCGGTGAGCTCGATCTCCAGCAGGTCGCTGTGGTGGGCGGCGCGGACCAGCACGGCCTGATCGCGCAGCGCGGTGCCGCCCTCGTGCGCCCCGAGCACCCGGGTGCAGACCTCCCGCGCCTGGGTGGCCTCGTCGTGGCAGCGGACCAGTAGCGGCGCTGAACCCGCTCCGCGCTCCCCGGTCAGCGTGAGGTCCAGGCCGGGAGCGGACGGGCGGACCACGTTGGCCAGCCCGAGGATGCCCGGCCGGGACCGGTAGTTGCGGTCGAGCCGCACGACGTCGAGCCCGGGATAGTCGGCGGTTAGCTGCCGCAGGTGCGCCGGATCCGCGCCGCGGAACCCGTAGATGGCCTGCGCGTCGTCGCCTACGCAGGTCAGCTGCTTGCCGTCCGGCTGGAGCAGCCGCACGATGCTGGCCTGGACCGCGTTGACGTCCTGGTACTCGTCCACCAGCACCGCGTCGAACATGCCCCGCAGCACCGGGCCCGCGGCCGGGTCGGCCAGCGCCGCCTGCCACAGCAGCAGCAGGTCGTCGAAGTCGAGCAGGTGCCGCTCCCGCTTGCGCGCGGTATAGGCCCGGAACAGCCCGGCCAGTTCGCCGGTGAACGGCGCGCACCACGGGTAGCCGGCCGTGACCACCTCGCTGACCGGCCGCCCGGTGTTCACGCACCGGGTGTAGATGTCCGCGCAGGTCGCGGCGCGCGGCGTCCGCTGGCCGGTGCCGGCCAGGCCGTGGTCGGGGCGCAGGGCGTCGAGGATGTCGGTGGTGTCGCCGGGGTCGAGGATGGTGAACTGCGGCGACAGCGAGAACGACTCGGCGTGCCGCCGGATGATCTTGTGCGCGATGGCGTGGAACGTCCCGCCCCAGATCTTCCCGTCTGCCCCGTCCCGGCTAGCACCGGCCGCGGCGGCGCCCGCTCTGGCCAGCATGTCGCTGGCCGCCCGGCGGGTGAAGGTCAGCAGCAGGATCCGGCTGGCCGGCACGCCCTGGGCGCCGCGCAGCCACGCCGCCCGCGCCACCAGCGTCCTGGTCTTCCCGGTGCCGGCCCCGGCCAGCACCAGCAGCGGGCCGCCCTGGTGCGTCACCGCTCGCCGCTGCTGTTCGTTCAGGCCCTCGAGCAACGTGTCCTCGTCGAACATGGTTATGAACATAACCAGCCCGGCCGCCGCGGGCCCGTGCGCCGCGCCGGCCGGAACCTGGCGGGACCGCCATGTTTCGCTCACCCGCACCCGGGCAACGGACTCGTGATGGGCCACGACACGGACCCTGGTCCGCAGCCCACGCGGACCGACCGGCGCTGGTATTTCGGGCTGATGGCTACGTGCATCGGCCTGTTCGTGCTGTCCTGGGCGGTGATCAGCCGGTATTCGTCGCTCGCGGCCGTCATCGTCGCGGGGGTCGCGGTGGCGATCCCGCCCTTCGCGGTGATCGTCGCCAACGTGGCCAGCGCCTCGGACCGGCGTCGCCGGTAGCCAGGGCCGGCCGCCGCGACCTGCGCCACCACCGGCTCGGGGGATACCGAGGCGCGCACCAGCCCCGTTCGGTAAAAAGGTTGTGGCGACGGTGCCAAGCCCGGAGGAGGTCGCGTGCTGAACGCGTGGACACGGCACCGGGTACTCGACGCGGTCGCCGGGATGGAGTGGCACCCGGACGGCGCCATCGAGGTGCTGGCCGACGACTACCGGCTCATCCGCTACCCGGACTGGGCGCTCGACCCCACCTTCCCGGCCGCTCAGGTCACCCGGTCGCAGAGCAGCCGGCCCGTCGCGGAGGTCATCGAGGAGGTGACCGGGCGGGTACGCCGGTGGGGCCTGCCCGGCGTGGCCTGGTGGGTCTCGGCCACGACGCGGCCGCCGGACACCGAGGCGGTGCTGCGTGCCCGGGGCGGAGTCCAGATCGACACGGTGAGCATCCTGGCCCGCGAGCTGGACGGCGGGCTGCCGGACCTGGCCGCCCCGGGGGAGGTGCGCGTCGAGCTGGTGGCCGACGCCAGGACCTTCCGGGCCGCCTCGATGGTCACCGTGCGCGGCTGGGGCCGGGAGGAACCCGCCGTGGCGGCCGCCGACCGTGAGTTCCGCGGCGCGCTCAGGGACCTGGCCGCCTGGTCCAGCTTCCGCGTGGTCGCCTCGGTTGCGGGGGAACGAGGCGAGGTGCCCGTCTCGACCGGCGGCTGCTCGCTGCGCGGCGAGGTGGCGCACCTGTGGGGCGCGGTCACCCTGCGCGAGTACCGGCGGCGCGGCTGCTACCGGGCCGTGCTGGCCGAACGGCTCCGGCTGGCCCAAGCCCACGGTGCCGCGCTGGCCCTGGTCAAGGGGCGCCCGCAGACATCAGCGCCGATCCTGCTCCGGGCCGGCTTCGCCGACTGCGACACCGAGCGCTGTTTCTGGCTCTCAATCTAGGAATCCGCTGCCCCCGGGTGGTGCAATCCAGGAATCCGCTGGCCGCCGGGTTGTGCCGGACATTACCCGCGTGCTCTCATGCACCCATGACCGAGCTGAAGCAGGAAACGGCCAGCCTGGACGCGCTGGCCGACATCGAGCGTCAGGTGCTCTGGCTGTCGACCGCGATCGTCCATCACGCCAACCGGGTCCGGCCCAACCCCGGCGGCCTGAAGGTCGGCGGCCACCAGGCCTCGTCGGCGTCGATGGTGTCGATCATGACGTCGCTGTGGTTCCAGCACCTGCGGCCGCAGGACCGGGTGTCGGTCAAGCCGCACGCCTCGCCGGTGCTGCACGCGATCAACTACCTGCTGGGCGAGCTGGACGAGTCCTACCTGCCGACGCTGCGCGCATTCGGCGGCCTGCAGAGCTACCCGAGCCGGGTCAAGGACCCCGACCCGGTTGACTACTCCACCGGATCCGTCGGCATCGGCGCGACCGCCCCGGTCTGGGGCGCGGTCGCCCGCCGGTACCTGAACGGCAGGTTCGCGCCCGGCGAGGACCCAGGGACCCCGGGGCGGCAGTACTCGCTGCTCGGCGACGCCGAGCTCGACGAGGGCGCGGTCTGGGAGGCGATCGTCGACCCCGGCGTGGCCGAGCTCGGCGAGGTCGTCTGGGTCGTGGACGTGAACCGCCAGTCGCTGGACCGGGTGGTCCCGCTGATAGCGGCGGACCGGCTGCGGGGGATGTTCACGGCGGCGGGCTGGCAGGTCATCACGCTCAAGTACGGGCGGCTGCTCGGGGAGCTGTTCGCCCGCCCGGGCGGCCAGGCCCTGCGCGACCGGATCGACTCCATGCCCAACCCGGAGTACCAGCGGCTGCTCCGCTGCGACCCCGAGGAACTGCGCCGCCGCCTGCCGGCCGGGAACGAGTCCCTGGCCGCCCTGGTGGCCGGGCTGGACGACCACCTGCTGCTCCGCGCCATCCGCAACCTCGGCGGGCACGACCTGAGCTCGCTCGGGGAGGCCTACGAGGCCATCGACGACACCCGGCCGACCATCATCCTGGCCTACACGATCAAGGGGTACGGGCTGGCCATCGAGGGGCACCCGCAGAACCATTCCGCGCTGCTGACCGAGGCCCAGCTCGGGGAGCTCGCGGCCCACCTCGGCACCGACGTCAGCCAGCCGTGGCTGCGGGCCACCCCGGACAGCGCGGCGGGCGCGCTGTGCGAGCAGACATCGCAGCGGCTACGGCGTCCGCCATCGCCCTTGCAGGCCCCGCCCGCGGTGCCCGCCGACCTCGGCCGGACGCCGACCGGGACCGCCACCACCCAGGCGGCGCTGGGCCGGGCCCTGCTGGACCTGACCAGGGAGGCGCCGCAGGCGGCGGCCCGGGTGGTGACGGTGAGCCCGGACGTCAGCTCGAGCACCAACCTCGGCGGCTGGGTGAACAAGGTCGGCGTGTGGTCGGCCAGCGAACGAACCGACTGGTTCGCCGACGACGCCGAGACCATCCTGCACTGGCGGGAGAAGCCCACCGGCCAGCACATCGAGCTCGGCATCGCCGAAGGCAACCTGGTCGGCCTGATCGGCGAGCTCGGCGCGACGTGGAGCCGCTGGGGCCAGCCGCTGTTCCCGATCGGCGTGCTGTACGACCCGTTCGTGGAGCGGGCGCTTGAGCCGTGGTCGTTCGGCATCTACGCGGGCGGGCAGTCGATCCTGGTCGGCACGCCGTCCGGGGTCAGCCTCGCCCCCGAGGGCGGCGCGCACCAGTCCATCACCACGCCGTCCATCGGGATCGAGCAGCCCGGCTGCGTGTCCTACGAGCCCGCGTTCGCGGTCGACACCGAATGGTGCCTGCTGGCCAGCCTGGCCCGGCTGGGCCGCCCGGACGGCAGCTCGGCCTACCTGCGCCTGTCCACCCGGCCGGTGAGCCAGAAGCTGGCGGCGATCCCGGCCGACCCGGCCGCCAGGGAACGCCGCCGCCGGCAGGTGGTGGCCGGGGCATACCCATTGCGCCGAACGGGTGCGGGCATGCCCGCCGTCACTATCGCGGTCATGGGGGCGGTCGTGCCCGAGGCGCTGGCCGCCGCCGAGCGGCTCGACGCGGCCGGGACGCCGGCCGACGTGGTCTGCGTGACCAGCCCCGGCCTGCTGTTCCGCGCACTGCGGGCCCGGCAGGGGCAGCTCCAGCCCGCGGGCCAGCAGTGGGCAGAGCCGTGGATCCTGGAGCAGGCGTTCCCCACGGCCCGGGCCACGCCACTGGTCACCGTGCTTGACGGCCACCCGCACACGCTGTCCTTCCTGGCCACCGTCAACCGGGTGCCGCACATAGCGCTGGGCGTGGCGCAGTTCGGCCAGTCCGGGGCGCCCGAGGACCTGTACCGGTACAACGGCATCGACGCCGACAGCATCGTCCGCGCCGCCCTGGACGTGGCTGGCTAGGCCCCGCCTGTATCAACCGAGCCGTTTCTCCCCTCCGGGTTGGCAAAGGGCCTGACCGCTGACAGGGAGGGGAGTGATGGACGGACCGCAGAGCCGGTTCCTGAACGTCAGCCTGCTGCCCGGCTCCCAGGCCCACCTCGCGTACTACGCCCGGGCTAGCACCGGCCTGCCCGCGGCGGGCCACCCGCCCCGGCCGGTCCCGTCCCGTCCCGGGCTCCAGCTGCACTTCTTCGGCGGCAAGACGATCGCCGACCTGGTCTACGTCAACCGCTACCTCGGCGGCCCCGGCGCCTGGGATCCCGCCGACCGGGCCAGCATCGACGCCGCCCTGGCCAAGGCGATGAGCGACAACGCGCTCCAGTCGGTCCTCCAGCAGTACTACGAGCCGGCCATCAGCTCGCGCATGCTGCCGTCGGCGGTGCTGCCCGGGCGTGTCCCGGCCACCATCTACAAGAACCAGGTGGAAGCGCTCGCGGCCCGGATCTACCGCAGCGGTGCCCTCGGCGGCGCCGACCCGGGCCGCACGCTGGTCAACATCATGCTGCCCCGGGGGGTGGTCCTGGTGGACGGCTTCTCGCCCGGCTTCCAGCCGGCGGCGGGCACCGAGGCCGAGCACGAGCGCCGGCTGCGGGCCGTGGTCACGGTCGGCGCCGAAGCCGCCGATTCCCGGCACGGCCTGGGTGGATACCACGGATCGACGAACGTCGCGGGTGCCGCCGTCTACTACGCCGTCGGCGTGTACTCCGAGGGCGGGAACGGCGTCCCCGTCTTCGACCAGCCCTGGAAGAACGTGGCGGCGACGTTCTACCACGAGCTCAACGAGGCCAGGACCGACCCGGACGTGGAGGACGCCATCAGGACCGGCGACAGCTCCAGGCTCGGCTGGTACTCCGCCGAGGGCGGCGAGGTCGGCGACATCCCGGTCAGGGAGGCCGGGACCAGGCTCGCCCGCGTCTTCACCGAGATCGAGCTGGCCGACGGCTCGGACGCCGTCCCGGTCCAGCTGATGTGGTCGAACCAGGACGACGGTCCTGCCCGCCGCATCGACTTAACTTCGCCAAGCCTCCCTTGCGGCGTCGCGCAGCCGCCCGGTGACCCGAGCCACGGGCCACCGGGGCGGCGGCCCCGGCGCCCCGTGAACGCCCGGTGGTTCGCGGCGTGGACCACTGGGTACCACCTTTCGCCGGTCCGGCCTCGCCCGGCCGGACCGGCGAAAGGCCCATTGCCGTGATCAAGGCCTCAGACGTTATCCTGGCGACGAACTAGGACCCTCCCCGGGGGAGGTGGCCCTGAACCGATGGGAGCAGCGCCGGTGGCAGCAGTGACGCAGCGGACGGTCACCACCCCCGACGGCCGGACGCTGGCCATCGAGGAAGCCGGGGACCCGGCCGGCCGGCCGGTCTTCGTGCACAACGGCACGCCGAACTCCCGGCATATCTTCGCCCCGGTGGCGGCCGACGCCGCCGCCCGCGGCCTGCGCCTCATCGCTTACGACCGGCCCGGCTACGGCGGATCGACGCCCCAGCCGGGCCGGTCCGTGGCCGACTGCGCGGCCGACGTCCGGGCCATCTGCGCCGGGCTCGGCATCTCCCGGCTGGCCATGTGGGGCATCTCCGGCGGCGGCCCGCACCTGCTGGCCTGCGCGGCGCTGCTGCCCGGCCTGGTCACGGCGGCTGCCTCGCTCGCCTCGCTGGCGCCGTCCGACGCCGACGGCCTGGACTGGTTCGACGGCATGGGGCAGGACAACGTCGAGGACTTCAAGCTCCAGCAGACCGACAAGCAGGCGGCCCGGGCCAAGCTAGAGGAACAACGCGAGCAGAACCTCGCCGCCACCGGCGAGGACCTGGCCGGGATGCTCAAGACGCTGCTCACGCCGGCCGACGCGGCCGTCCTGACCGGCGAGTTCGCCGAGTACCTGGCCTGGACGGGACGCGAGGGCCTGGCGCCGGGCACCCAGGGCTGGTGGGACGACGGCGAGGCCTTCAGCCGCCCGTGGGGATTCGAGCTGTCCGCTATCGAGGTCCCCGTCCTGCTGCTGCACGGCCGGCAGGATCAGTTCGTCCCGTTCGGCCACGGCCGCTGGCTCGCGGAGCGCATTCCCGGCGTCGAGGCCAGGCTGCTGGACGACGACGGCCACCTCACGCTGCTCACCGAGCGCATCGGCGACGTCCACGCCTGGCTGGCGGAACGCCTCTGAACACGCCGCGGGCGGCTCACGGCGAATGCCCGGCCTGACCTAATATGCTTGCCTGCGGGCAACTAAAAGGGAGCGCGGGGCATGGACAATGACACCGTCATCCGGTTGCGGCGTGTCGTCCTGAAGCTCGCGCGGCAGCTCAACGCCGCCTCCCGGGAAGAAGGCCTGACCCCGACCCAGGCCTCGGTGCTGGGCATCACGACCGTGCGCGGGCCGCTCAGCCTGGCCGAGCTCACCGAACTCGAGGGCATCAACCCCACGATGCTCTCCCGTGTCATCGGCACGCTCGACTCCTATGGCCTGATAAACCGGCTGCGGGATCCCGACGATTTCCGCGCCGCCCGGGTCGAGATCACGCCGAAGGGCCGGAGCGTCTACGAGCGGATCACCGCGCAGCGCATGACGGTCATCTCCGAGTCGGTGGGCGGCCTGCCCGCCGGCCAGCAGACCGCGCTGCTCGAGGCGCTCCCGGCGCTGGAGAACCTGGCCGAGGACCTGCGGGACACGAACCGGCGCGGCCGGCACCGGCTCCGCGACGCGCCCGCTCCCGACTGAAGCCCCGTGTTCGGCAGCCCCGTGTTCGGCAGCCCCGTGTTCGGCAGCCCCGTGTTCGGCTCAATCGCCGTGTCCGAAACCCGCCAGCTTGGCCCGGCGGCGGTTCCTAGCCTGGATGCATGACCATTTACACGACGACGCCAAGCCCGGTGGGCGAGCTTCTCCTCATCGGTCTCCCGGCCAAGGACGGCGTGCGGCTGACCTCCGTGTCGATGGACGGCCAGCGCTACACGCCCGCGGTGCGGGCCGAGTGGCGCGCGGACCCGGCGCCGTTCGCCGAGGTGATCCGCCAGCTCACCGCGTACTTCGACGGCCAGCTGACCACGTTCGACCTGGACCTCGCCCCGCGCGGCACGGATTTCCAGCAGCGGATCTGGCAGGCCCTGGACTCGGTGCGGTACGGCACGACCACCACCTACGGCCAGCTCGCCGCGCAGCTCGGCGTGCCGCGCGACCGCATCCAGGCGCTCGGTGCCGCCATCGGCGCGAACCCGCTGGCCATCATCCGCCCGTGTCACCGCGTGGTCGGCTCGGACGGCGGCATGCGCGGCTACGCCGGCGGCGTCGAGCGCAAGCAGCAGCTACTCGCTCACGAGGGTGCCCTCCTGGGGGCCTCATGGTGACGACAGCCAACTGGTCCGCTGACTGGGGAGCGGTCCAGGCCGAGCTCGACGAGGCGGGCTGCGCCCGGACGCCCCGGCTGCTCACCCCGGAGCAGTGCCGGGACCTGGCCGCGCTGTACGACAAGCCGGAGTTGTTCCGCAGCACGATCGACATGGCCAGGCACCGGTTCGGCTCCGGCCACTACCGGTACTTCACCCACGACCTGCCCGCACCCGTCCGCGAGCTGCGCGAGTGGTTCTACCCGCACCTGCTCCAGATCGCCCGCGACTGGGCCGGCCGCCTCGGGCGGCCGGCCCCGTGGCCGGACACGCTGGGGGAGTGGCTGGAGCGGTGCCACCGGGCCGGGCAGGGCAAGAGCGCCCAGATCCTGCTGCGCTACCAGGCCGGCGACTGGAACGCCCTGCACCGCGACCTGTTCGGCGACCTGGTCTTCCCGCTTCAGGTGGTGGTCGCCCTGGACGAGTACGGCACCGACTACACCGGCGGCGAGTTCCTGCTGGTCGAGCAGCGCCCGCGGGCTCAGTCCCGGGGCACCTGCACCATCTTGGAGCAGGGGCACGGGCTCATCTTCACCACCAGGGACCGCCCGGTGCGCAGCGCGCGCGGCTGGTCCGCGGGCCCCGTCCGCCACGGCGTCAGTACCGTGCGCTCAGGACACCGGCGCACCCTCGGCCTCGTTTTTCACGACGCCTAGACCGGTCCCCAGGGCTGGCGCGGCGACCTGCCCGGCCTGCACCCGCTCGGCCTGGTTGAGCAGGCGGTTGGCGGTCGCCAGGATCCCGATCCCGAGCAGGATCGCGCCGACCCCGATGTAGAACGGGAAGTGGATGTTGATAGCCAGGACCATCCGCCCGGCCGCGTACGGCGCGAGGCCGCCGCCGATGAACCGGACGAACCCGTAGGCGGCCGATGCCACCGGCTTGTCCACCGGCGAGACGGTCATCACCGCCTGGGTGGTGATCGTGTTGTTCACCCCGATGAAGATCCCGGAGATGATCACGGCCGGGATCAGCACCGCCCGGTCCGTCGTCCAGATCGCGATGACCAGCACCACCACCGCGAACGCGGCCAGGTTCGCGTACATGGTCTTGGCGATGCCCAGCCTGGCCTGCAGCCAGGGCGCGCCGAACACGGCGAAGATGGCGACCATGATGCCCCAGCCGGTGAAGACCAGGCCGAGCTTGATCGGGCTCAGCTCCATCGGGAACGGCGCGTAGCCCAGGACGGTGAAAAAGGCCCAGTTGTAGCACAGCGCGGTCAGCGACATCGTGAGCAGCCCGCGGTGCTTGAGCGCCCGCAGCGGCGCCGACAGCGAGGTCGCGCGGGCCGGTTTCGGGATGGGCTCGACCAGCACGATAGTGGCGATCAGCGCGATGGCCATCAGCGCGGCCACCCCGTAGAACGGGCCCCGCCAGCTAATCTCGCCCAGCGTCCCGCCGAGCAGCGGGCCGACCGCGATGCCGACGCCGAGCGCGGTCTCGTAGAGCACGATCGCGCCGGCGAAGCCCCCGCTGGCCGAGGCGACGATGACCGCCAGCGAGGTGGCGATGAACAGCGCGTTGCCCACGCCCCAGCCCGCCCGGAACCCGATGATTCCGTTGATGCTGGGGGAGGCCCCGGCCAGCGCGCTGAACACCACGATCAGGATCAGCCCGGCAATGAGCGTCTTCTTGGCGCCAAGACGGCTGGAGACCCAGTTGGTGATCAGCATCGCCACCGCGGTGACCACCAGGTAGCTGGTGAACAGCAGCGTTACCTCGCTGGGGGAGGCGTTCAGCTCATGGGAGATGGCCGGCAGGATCGGGTCCACCAGGCCGATGCCCATGAACGAGACGACGCAGGCGAACGCGACGGCGAAGACGGCTTTCGGCTGCCGGAACGGGCTCGCGACCGAGCCTGTATGGGTGCCGCTCATCAGTGCTCTCTTTCGGAACGATCAGTGGGTCAGGGTCACATCGCGCTGCGCGCTGGCCAGGGCGTCGATGGCGGGGAGCGCCGCGGTCAGCGCGGCGCGGTCTTCCGCGCTGATCCGGTCCAGGATCACGGCGAGCCGTTCGGCCCGCACCGCCCGGCGCCGGGCCAGCGTGTCCCGGCCCTGGTCGGTCAGCCGGACCTGCACGACCCGCCCGTCGCCGGGGTCCGCCTCCCGGCGGACCAGGCCGGCCTCCTGGAGTCGGCCGGTCAGCTGCGTCATGGCGGGCTGGGTCACGCCCTCCTGGACGGCGAGCGCGGTGAGCCGCCGCGGCCCCGACCGCTCCAGCGTGGCCAGCGTGGCGGCCGCCGTGAGCGACAGCCCGTCCGCCGGGCTCAGCGACCTGACCAGCCCGATCAGCCGCTCCACGCCCGCCGAGATCCCAGCCGCCAGCACCCGCTCACCCCCCGCGGCCACCGCCCGCCCCGCCCCAGCAGCCGCGGTCCGCTCACCTCCCGCAGCCACCGCCTGCCCACCAGCGCCGGGCGCGCCGACGTCAGGCCCGCGCGAAATTTCCATAAGTTATTTATATCAGTTACTTATATATATGCCAACCTCCCGCTCTCCCGCCCCGCATCCACACCACCACTCCCGTTGGTCACAGATCCCGTCCCAGGCCAACGACATCGCTGCCACATCGATGTCGTGGGAGCGACATCGCTGCCACATCGATGTCGTTAGCGGTGACCCGGAAAGGCAGGCGGCCGGCGCAGGGCCCGGTCATAGGCGCGCCACCCGTTCACATAACCGTCCATCATGGAAACGAACGGGGTCGAGGCACTCGCCCGCGCCCCCCTGACAGCGGCCGTGGCGCCGACGCCGAAGACATGGAGCCACCCCGGGCGCATCGATGGCGCTGCGCCCGGGGCGGCGTGCCCGGTCAGCGGTCCGGCGGAGACCACTGACCGGGAGATCAGGGGTTACTGGGCGTTGAGCAGGGCGGCGATGGCCGGGTGACGGCGCATCTTGCTCAGGTAACGGCTGCGGTTCGGGCCGATGCTGCCGACCGGGATGCCCAGCTGGGCGCTGATGTCGGCGTAGGGCACCGGCGGGTCCGCGATGAGCAGGGAGATCAGCTGCTGGCCGTTCGGCGGCAGCTGGGCGAAGGCCTCGCGCAGGGCGGCCTGGCGCTCGGCCATCAGCAGGCCCTGCTCGGCCAGCCCGATCCGCTCGTCCGGGAGGGTCTCCACGTCCCTCGCGTACATCGCGGCGTGCGGGCCGTGCGCCATGTACAGCACCCGCAGGCACTCCCGCCGGGCGGTGGTGGCCAGCCAGCCGGGCAGCGCGGCCGGGTCGCGGACCTTGTCCAGCTGGTCAACGAGCCGCAGCCACACGCTCTGCGCCACATCGTCGGCGTCGGTGCGGCCAAGGCGGTGCTTGCGGCAGATCGACCAGATGAGAGGGGAGTACCGCTCGACCAGCGCGTCCCACGCCTCGCTGTCGCCCTCCCTGGCCCTGGCCACCAGCTCGCTAGCCGCCAGCTCGGTGACAGCGGCGACGCCATCCTCGGAATCCATGGGGGCGGGCCGTTCCAGGGTGCAGGCCTGAGCAGTCATGATCCGGTCTCCTCGTCCGTGCCGACTCACTGAGCACAGACTCGGCGACCGGGCGTCCCGTCGTCATGGGGTACCTGTCACGACTTGACCGGGAAAAATCACGGTCCCTGGCGCCCGGACGGGGCCCGATGTCCCTCAGACCCGGGACTGTTGTCCCAAGCCCGCGTCCCTGGCCTGGACGATGGCCTGGGCGCGGTCGGCGACCTGCAGCTTGGTCAAGATGTTGGAGACGTGGTTGCGTACCGTCTTCTGGCTCAGCCCGAGCTTGACCGCGATCGCCGGGTTGGCCCGGCCCTGGGCGACTAGGTCGAGCACCTCGCGCTCCCGGTCGGTCAGCTGCGGGAACACCGGCGCCGGGGCTGCCACGGGGGACGTGAAGTAGGCCAGCATGCGCGCGGCCAGCTGCGTCCCGAAGATAATCTCGCCGTTGGCCGCGGCCCGGATGGCGGCGTGGATCTGCTCCTGGTCCGCGCCCTTGAGCAGGTAGCCGCGGGCGCCGGCCCGCAGCGCCGAGAAGATCGAGTCGTCGTCGTCGAACATGGTCAGCACGAGCACCGTGATGTGCGGGCTGTCCGCCACGATGCGGCGTGTGGCCTCGATGCCGTTCACGCCGGGCATGTGCAGGTCCATGACGACCACGTCGGGCTGGGTCTCCCTGGCCAGCTCGACCGCTTCGGTCCCGCTGGTGGCGGCCCCGACCAGCTCGGTGTCCTGGCCGTCGGTCAGCAGGGCGCTCAGGCCGTCCCTGAACAGCGGGTGATCGTCGGCGATCAGGACCCGGATCGTCTCTGTCATTGCTTCTCCCGGGCGGGCAGGCGGGCGTTGATCCTGGTTCCGTGGGGCAGGGCGGGCTCGATCACGAGGTCCCCGCCGAGTTCGGTCACGCGCTCGCGCATCGACGTGATGCCGACGCCGGCCCGCCAGCCTTCCGGCAGTCCCACTCCGTCATCACGTACCTCCACGTCCAGGTCTTGGTCATTCAGCCGGATCCGCACCGTGCACTTGGTGGCCAGCGCGTGCCGGGTGATGTTGGTCAGCGCCTCGGTCACGATCCGGTAGCAGGCTACCTCCGTCGCGGCGGGCAGGTCAGGTGCCTCGTTGTCCGGAGCGTCCAGCGTAACGGTGAGCGCCGGCGCCTCGTACTGCAGCCGTCCCACCTCCTCGCGCAGCGACCCGATCAGGCCGAAGTCATCGAGGGCGGGCGGCCGCAGGCCGTAGACGATGCGCCGGACGTCGGTCACCGCCCGCTGCGTCTCGGCCTTGAGCTTGCCCAGCAGCTCGGTGAGCGCGGGCTGGTCCGCCGCCCGGGCCCGGGCGGTGTCCAGGCCGAGGGTCAGGCCGGCCAGCGTCGGGCCGATGCCGTCGTGCAGATCGCGGCGCAGCCGCCGCCGCTCCTCCTCGCGCGCGGTGACCAGGCCTGCCCGGGACGCGTCGAGCGCCCGGCGCAGCGCCACCACGTGCGCGGCCGGGCCCGCCTGGCGCCCCAGGTCGGCCAGCAGCCGGACGTCGTCAGGACCGAGGTTCTCGCCGCGTGACCGCATGCCCACCAGGAGCCGCCCGACGGTCTCCCGCTGGAAGGTCAGCGGGAACGCGACCACCTGCGACGGGGCCTCGCCGTAGGTGGCCGCCGGGCTCCAGCCGTCGCCGAGCCGCAGCTCCAGGGCGGCGTACGGCAGCCGCAGACTGTCCGCGATGGTCTTCACCACCGAATTGAGCGCGGTCTCCGGGTCCGCTGCCTCCTCGACCCGGCGGCCGAGCCGGGCCAGGGCCTCGTAGGGCACGCCCCGGTCACCGTAGAACAGCCGGTCCACCCGGCGCTGCACCCGGTCGTGCAGCGGCCACAGCGCGGCGGCGGCCAGCACGGTGGCGATGATCTGCACCGGCAGGCCGCGGCCCTGGACGCCGAACAGCGAGTGCGCTATCACCACCACGGCCAGATAGACCGCGGCCACCCCGGCGGTGAGCAGGCCGTACAGGGCCGCCCGGTTCAGCAGGATGTCGATCTCGTACAGCCGGTGCCTGGTGACCGCGATCCCGATCGCGATGGGCATCAAGATGCCGGCCGGCAGGGCCAGGAGCAGGCTCCACGTGCCCGGGAAGACCAGGGTGGCGATCAGCGAGACGACGGTGAACGGCAGCACGGCCAGCAGCCACTTGAGCTGCTGGCGTCCGACCCGGTCTGACCGCTGCCAGCGCAGCGTCATGCTCGCCACCGCGCCCGCCCCGGCCACCACGCCAAACCCGATGGCCAGGGCCCCGCACGTCTCGTACAGCCAGTCGAGCTGCGGGAAGGCGTACGGGTTATGCCGATAGCGGAACAGCGGCCCCAGGTTCTGCGGATAGAAGGCAAAAGCGGCGATGGACAGCGGGATGAACGCCAGCGCGGCCCACAACGCGGGCCTGAACCGCCGCGACAGCAGCCTGCCCTCTGGGAAGACCAGCAGCAGGACCATGGCGCCCAGGCTGGTGGCGGGCGCGTAGGCCCAGGTGTTGACCCACAGCGCCAGGGTCGAGAACGGCAGCGAACCGGGTGAGTGGACCACGGCGTACCGCACGTAGGCATAGCATCCCGTGGCGAATGCGTCCGCCAGCCCGATCAGGCAGAGCAGCGGGCCCATCGGATGTCCCGGGCGCCGGGCCAGCAGCACGCACCCCATCCAGGCGTAGGCGAGCGGGGCCGGCAGCAGGAGTATTGACACGTCCTGGCCGAACACCGCTAGCACGCCCCCGCCGACCGCCAGGATCGTGGCCGTCACGGCAGCCGCCACGGCCAGCACGGCAAGCGTCATCGGCCGGGCTGGCCTCGCGGTCACCGGGAGGTCCAGATCCACATACATACGATGGGGCTTTTTGGTCCCGCTGTCACGGGACACGCGTCCCGGGTCGCTCGGGATCCGCCCGGGCCAGGTCCGGGACCGCGTCCCCGTCAGGGGGGAGTGACGGCCCTGAGCAGGAAGCTGACCAGCTGGTCGGCGTAGGGCCCGGTGTTGCGGGCCAGGTCGGCCCGGCGGTCGTCGGGGATGACGAGCGCGTGCATCATGGCCCCGCCGATAAGCGTGTCGAGCAGCAGCGTGACGGAGACGTCGGGCGCGACCTCACCGCGGTCGATGCCCCGCCTGACGATGGCCCGGGCAGCCAGGACCTGGTCCCGCCGCAGCTGCGCGTAGTGCTCGGCCACCCCCGGGATGGCGGCCGCCTCGAGCCCGAGCCGCAGCGCGACCCGGCTGGTGTCGCCGGCGTAGATGCCGAGCATCTGGGTGGCCAGCTCGACCAGGTCGCCGCGGAGCGTGCCGGTGTCCACGTCGGCCACCCCGGCCAGCCGCCACGTCACCGCGTCGGTCAGTAGCGCCTCCTTCGTGCTCCACCGCAGGTAGAGCGACGCCTTCCCGACGCCGGCTCGGCGGGCGACCGTCTCCATGGCGAAGCCGGCCCAGCCGGCGTCGGCGAACAGGTCGAGCGCGGCCTGGGCGATCCGCCGGTCTACCTCGGGGTCGCGCGGGCGCCCCGGCGTCACGTGCGTCGTGGTCACCGCCTCCCCTCGGCTGGTATTGCTGAACGACTGCCGTCTAGTATAGAGCCATGCCTGACCAGAGCCAGCTGTCCGTGGATCCTCGCACGCCCGTCGTGGTGGGGGTCGGGCAAGCTTCCGAGCGCCTCGGCGACCAGGACTACCAGGGCCGCTCGCCTGTCGATCTGGCCGCCGCGGCGGCCCGGGAGGCCCTCGCCGACACCGGGGCGGATCCGGGTGCGGTAGCGGCGGCGATCGACACCGTGGTCGGTATCCGCCAGTTCGAGAATTCGTTTCCGCGAGCGCGGGCACCCCTAGGCCGTTCGGATAATTACCCCCGCTCCGTGGCCGGCCGTATTGCCGCCACCCCGGCCCGCGCGGTCCTGGAAGTCAGCGGCGGCCAGGCCCCCCAGCACCTGGTCAACGAGTTCGCCCGGGTCATCGCGGCCGGGGACAGCGAGGTGACGCTGATCGTCGGCTCGGAGGCGATCTCCACCATCGAGCACTTCGCCCGGCAGCCGGACGGCCAGGACAAGCCCGACTTCACCGAGCACGCCGAGGGCAGCCTGGAAGACCGCGGGTACGGGCTGTCCGGCATGATGTCCCGGCACCAGGCCGCACACGGGCTGACCGGCGCGCCCAGCCAGTACGCCCTGATCGACAACGCCCGCCGGGCCCGGCTCGGCCAGACCCGCGAGGAGTACGCGGCCGCCATGGGCGCGCTGTTCGCGCCGTTCACCGCGGTGGCGGCGGCCAACCCGCACGCCTCCGCTCCGGTCGAGCGGAGCGCGGCCGAACTGGTCACGCCGACCGAGGCGAACCGGCCCATCGCCGACCCCTACACCCGCTACATCGTGGCCAGGGAAAAGGTCAACCAGGGCGCCGCCGTGCTGCTGATGTCGGTCGCCGCGGCCCGCAGGCTCGGGGTCCCGCAAGACCGGTGGGTGTTCCTCCCCGGCCACGCCGACCTGCGCGAACGGGACCTGATGGACCGGGCCGACATGTCCGCGGGCCCGGCTTCGGCGCTGGCCGTCAGGCACGCGCTCGGGGTGGCCGGCATCGGCCCCGACGAGCTGTCCGCGATCGACCTGTACAGCTGCTTCCCCGCGCCGGTGTTCAACATCTGCGACGGCCTCGGCCTGGCCGCCGGCGACCCGCGCGGGCTGACGCTCACCGGCGGCCTGCCGTTCTTCGGCGGCCCCGGCAACAACTACTCGGGGCACGCCATCGCCGAGGCCGTCCAGCGGGCCAGGAGCGCACCGGGCAGCTACGTCCTCGTCGGCGCCAACGGCGGCGTCATGAGCAAGTACTCGGCCGGCGTGTACTCCACCACCCCGGCGCCCTGGACGCCCGACCGCAGCGCGGACCTCCAGGCCGAGATCGACGGCTGGGACGCGCCGGAGCAGGCCCACGTCGCCGACGGCCCGGCCGTCATCGAGACCTACACGGTCAAGCACGCCCGCGACGGCGGCCGGACCGGCATCGTGGTCGGCCGCCTGGACCGCGACGGCCGCCGCTTCATCGCCCGGGGCGACGATCCCGAGCTGCTCGGGCTGCTGACGGCCGCGAAGGAGCCGATCGGCCAGCCGGTCTACGTCCGGTCGTCAGGGACCGGGAACCGGGTGACCACCACCCGGGCGCGGATGGACGCGCTGTTCCCGCCGCGGCCAGCCGTGCTGAAGGACCGCTACGAGCACGTCCTGGTCCGTCGCGACGGGCACCTGCTCGAGGTCACCATCAACCGCCCGGAGTCCAGGAACAGCCTGCACCCGATGGCCAACGACGAACTCGACCACGTCTTCGACGCCTACTTCGCCGACGACGACTTGTGGGTCGCGATCCTGACCGGGGCGGGGGACAAGGCCTTCTCCGCGGGCAACGACCTGGTCTACTCGGCGTCGGGTAAGCCAATGTGGGTGCCGAAGAACGGGTTCGCCGGCCTGACCAGCCGCCCGAGCATGCCCAAGCCCGTCATCGCCGCCGTCAACGGCTTCGCCATGGGCGGCGGCTGCGAGATCGCGCTCGCCTGCCACCTGGTCGTGGCCGACGAGACCGCCAGGTTCGCGCTCAGCGAGGTCCGGGTCGGGCTCGTCGCGGGCGCGGGCGGCCTGGTCAGGCTGCCCCGCACGGTGCCGGTCAAGCTCGCCACCGAGATGATCCTCACCGGCCGCCGTCTCACCGCTGCCGAAGCCCTGGCGCACGGCCTAGTCAACCGGGTGGTCCCGGCCGGGACCGCGCTGGACGGCGCCCGCGCCCTGGCCGCCGAGATCGGCGAGGGCTCGCCCACCTCGGTCCGCGTCTCGCTGCGGATCATGGAGGAGACCCGCGGCATCCCCGACGTGATCGAGGCCGTCAGCTACCCGAGCCCGGCCCTCGACGACCTGATGGCCAGCCAGGACTCCCTCGAGGGCGTCCTCGCCTTCGCCCAGAAGCGCAAACCCCAGTGGCGCAACCGGTGATTCTCACCCGTCTCGGAGGGCGGCCTTGAGGATCTTGCCGGAGGGGCCCTTGGGCAGCTCGTCCATGAAGCGGATCTCGCGCGGATACTTGTACGCGGCCAGCCGTTCCTTGGTGTAGGAGATCAGTTCCTCGGCGGTCGCCGAGGCGCCCGGGCGCAGCGCCACTACGGCCACGACCTCCTCGCCGAGGCGCTCGTCCGGCTTGCCGATCACGGCGGCCTCGTGCACCGCGGGGTGGGCGTACAGGACCTCCTCGATCTCCCGCGGGTAGACGTTGTACCCGCCCCTGATCACCAGGTCCTTGGCCCGGTCGACGATGAAGTAGAAGCCGTCCTCGTCCATGTAGCCCAGGTCGCCGGTGTGCAGCCAGCCGTCGATCAGCGTCTCCGCGGTGGCTTCCGGCCGTCCGAGGTAGCCCTTCATCACGTTGTGGCCCTTGATGTGGATCTCGCCCACGTGGTCGCGCCCCGCGGGCAGCGTCTGGCCGGAAGGGTCGCAGATCCGCATCCGCACGCCCCACATCGGCTTGCCGATGGACAGCACCTTCTTCTCGCCCTGCCGGTTGAACGAGCACGAGGCCGCGGTCTCGGTCATCCCGTAGCCCTCGAGCACCTCGATGCCGTACTTGTCCTCGAAGGTGCGCATGACGTCCTCGGGCAGCGACGCCCCGCCGGACACCGCCACCCGCAGCGCCGACAGGTCGCGGCCGGTGATGTCCTCGCGCGCCAGGGCGTGCAGCATCGTCGGCACGCCGCCGATCACCGTGACCCGGTCGGCTTCCATGGCGTCGAGCACCTGGACCGGGACGAAGCGCGGCAAGACCGACAGGCAGCCGCCGCGCCTGACGAACACGTTGACCACCGACGACAGCCCGAACACGTGGAAGAACGGCAGCACCGCCAGCACCACGTCGTCGCTCCTCACGCCGAACAGCTCGCCCGCCACCGTGCAGTTCATGTACAGCTGGAAGTGGGTGAGCTCGGCCCCCTTGGGCTTGCCCGTGGTGCCGCTGGTGTAGACGAGCACGGCGGTGTCGTCGGCATCGCGCGCGGTCACGTCCCCGCCCGGCTCCTCCAGCGGGTCCATGCTGAACAGCTCGAGGACCGAGTGGGCTCCCTCCGGCAGCGGGTCCTGGGTCATGCTGACCAGGTAGAACGGGGTCCCGGTGAGCTCGCAGGCCTTGGCCGCCTCGGCGTGCAGCCCCTCGAATCCCACCAGCAGGGCGGCGGAGGAGTCGGTGAGGTGGTACTCGATCTCGGGCGCCATCAGCAGCGGGTTCAGCGGCAGCACCACCAGTCCGGCCTTGAGCGCGCCGAAGTAGGCGATCAGGAACTGCGGGATGTTCGGCAGCTGGAGCGCCACCACCTGGCCCGGGCTCAGCCCGGCCGATCGCAGCCCGGCCGCGACCCGGCCGGAGAGCTCGTCGAGCTCGCGGTAGCTGGTCGTGGTCCCGCTGATCTTGCAGACCGGGGCGTCCGGCGTGGCCAGGGCCGTCTCGGTCAGGATCGTCGCCAGGTTGAAGCTCATTCCCCGCCCCTCTCGGCTGCCGGATCTGTCCCAGGCTAGCTCGTGAGACATATATTAAGTATGTTTCACCCACGTTGCCTAGGGCACTGCCCGGGGCGACGCGAGGAAGGAGCCAGCGTGATGTTCCTCGTTCGGGAAAAAGGGCCTGGCGCTGCCGGCGGACACGAGGCCGGGAGCCAGCGGGCCAGTCGCCCGCCGATCGGGCTGCTGCTGACCGAGCCCCTGCGCGGCCTGGCCGACCTGGGGGCGATGATGCTGGCCACGCCGGGACTGCTGGCCGCCCCGCGCGGCGACGGCCACGGGGTGCTGGTCTTCCCCGGCCTGCTGGCAAGCGACACCAGCACGCTGCCGCTGCGCACGTTCCTGCGCTGGCTCGGCTACGACGTCAGGGGATGGGACCTCGGCCGTAACAACGGCCCGACCGAGGCGGTGCTGGCCGGCCTGCCGCGGGCGGTCCTCGACCATGCCGAACGGAGTGGGCGTCCCGTATCCCTCATCGGCTGGAGCCTGGGCGGCATCTACGCCCGGGAGATGGCCCGCCGTCACCCCCGGCAGGTGCGCCAGGTCATCACGCTGGGCAGTCCCTATGCGATGCGTGATTCCCGGCAGTCGCACGCGCACGGTCCTTACCAGCGGCTGAGGTCCCTGCACGCCCCGGAGGCCAGGATGCCGGACCCCGAGCTGAGGTCCCGGCCCATCGCCGTGCCGTCCACGTCGGTCTACTCCCGCTGGGACGGCGTGGTGGCCTGGCAGGCGTGCATCGAGCCGGAGACCCCGGTGCACCAGAGCGTCGAGGTCCGGTGCAGCCACCTCGGCTTCGGCGTGGACCCGGCGACGCTGTGGCTGATCGCCGACCGGCTGGCCGTCCCGGCCGGCCAGCGGGTCCCGTTCCGCCCGCCGCTCGCCCTCCGGCCCCTCTACCCGCGATGAGCGCGGCCCCGGCGACGGGCCCGGTGCCCGCCACGAAGGCGGCGCCCTGGGCGTTCGCGGCGCCGTGGAACGCCAGCGGTTTCGTCACCGACCTCGACGGTCCCGTGCACTGGATCGAGTTCGAGGGCAGCGGGGAACCGGCCGGGGACGCGACGCCGATCGTGTTCGTGCACGGTCTCGGCGGCTCGCACCTGAACTGGTGCCTGATCGGGCCCGCGCTGGCGGCGGGCCGCCGCGCGGTCGCGCTGGACCTGCACGGGTTCGGACTGACCCCGGGCACCCGGGCCAACTCCGCCGTCCAGCGCAACGCTCAGCTGCTCGACCTGTTCATCCGGGATGTGGTCGGCACGCCGGTGATCCTGGCCGGGAACTCCATGGGCGGCCTGATCTCCATCCTCCAGGCGTCGGCCGCGCCGGAGATGGTGCGCGGTCTGGTGCTGCTCGACCCGGCGCTGCCGGTGCCGCTGCGGACGCCCGATCGGCAGGTGGGGAGCCAGTTCCTGCTCTATTCGCTGCCCGGCGTCGGCGAGCTGTACCTGAGCCGCATGCTGGCCCGCCGCTCGCCGCAGGTCGCGGTCCAGCAGGTCGTCGAGCTCTGCTTCGCCGACCCGGCCCGGATCGATCCGGCCATGATGACCGCGTCGATCGCGCTGGCCGCCGAGCGCCAGGTCCACCCCGCCGGAGCCGGGCCCGAGGCCTTCCTGGCCGCCTCCCGCTCGCTGATGCGGGTAACCGGCCTGCGGCGGCGCTACTGGGAGACGATGGCCTCGGTGCGGGCCCCGGTCCTGCTCATCGGCGGCGACGCCGACCGGCTCGTGCCGCTGGCCAGCATGCGCCAGGCGGCGGTCCGCAACCCGAGGTGGGAGACGGTTATCCTGCCCGGGGTCGGGCATACGCCGCAGCTCGAGGTACCCGGTAAGGTCATCGGCACGATCCAGGACTGGCTGGGGCGGCACTTCGCCCCGGCCGCGGGTTGAGGAGGAACGGGACATGCAGCAGCTCTCCGGCCTTGACGCCTCCTTTCTGGCCTTGGAGACGGCCAACACCACCGGACACGTCGGCGGGCTGAGCATCCTCGACCCCAGCGACGCGCCCGCACCGCTGAACCTGGCCCGGCTCACCGAGGTCATGGCCGAGCGGCTGCCGCTCGTGCCGGTCCTGCGGCGCAAGCTGCTCGAGGTGCCACTCGGCCTGGACCAGCCCTACTGGGTCGACGACCAGGACTTCGACATCGAGTACCACGTCCGCGAGATCGCGCTGCCAGGCCCCGGTTCTGACGCGCAGCTGAACGAGCAGGTCAGCCGGCTGCACGCCCGGCCGCTCGACCGCAGCAAGCCGCTGTGGGAGCTGTACCTGATCACCGGACTGGCCAAGAAGCGCGCCGCCGTCTACACCAAGATCCACCACGCCGCGATCGACGGCGCCTCCGGCGTGGAACTGCTCACGGTGCTGTTCGACCTCAGCCCGGCCGGCCGCGAGCTGCCCCCGGCCGAGCCGTTCCGGGCCGCCAGCCCGCCGCCGCTGCCCGTGCTGGCCGCCCTGGCGGCGGCCCGGCTGGCCTGGCGCCCGGTGCAGACCGCGCAGCTCACCAACGAGCTGGTCAAGATCATCCCCACCCTCGCCCCAGCGATGAACACGCTGGTCGGCAACATGCTCGGTCTTAACCGCGGGGACGGTACGGTGATCGCCACCCGGCCCGGCCGGGCCCCCGCGACGCCGTTCAACCGGTCCATCACGCCGCACCGCCGGTTCGCCTTCCGCAGCGTGGACCTGGCCACCGTCAAGATGGTGAAGAACGCGTTCGGCGTGTCGGTCAACGACGTCGTGATGGCGATGTGCGCCGGGGCGCTGCGGCGCTGGCTGCTTGACCACGACGCGCTGCCTGACCAGCCGCTGGTCGCGATGATCCCGGTGTCCGTGCGCGACCCGGCCGCCAAGGGCGCCCTGGGCAACCGGGTGTCCGCGATGCTGGCCCCGCTGCCCACCAGCGTCATCGATCCCGCCCTGCGGCTCCAGGTCGTGCACTCCGCCACCCAGGTGGCCAAGGCCCAGCAGGCCGCGATCCCGCAGGGCCTGGTCGACCAGATCAGCGACTTCGCCGTGGCCGCGCGGACCGCGCGGGCGGCCCGGGTGGTGTTCGCCACCGGCGTGCTGCACCGGCTGCCGCCGTTCAACATCACCATCTCCAACGTCCCCGGCCCCAACACCCAGGTCTACCTGTGCGGGGCGCGGCTCCTGGCGCACTACCCGGTGTCGGTGGTCACCGACGGCCAGGGCCTGAACATCACCCTGATCGGCTACCTCGGCCAGCTGCACTTCGGCCTGGTCAGCTGCCGCGAGCTCGTGCCCGACATCGACACGCTGGCCGGCTACCTGACCGACGAGCTCGACCTCCTCGAAAAGGCGGCGAAAGAGCGAACCGCCGATGCCGGGTCCTGAGGCCGGTACCGGCCAGGACGACGCCCAGGCGATCGTGCCCGGGGGAGCGGCGGCACCGGCGGCGATCCCGGCCGAGATCTTCTCGGCGGCCGTGGACGCCTTCGCCGCCGGGCAGCGGCTCGACATGCGGTCGCTGGCCCAGCAGCTCGGCGTCGCCCGGGCCACCCTGTACCGGCGGGCCGGCAACCGCGAGCGCCTGCTCGACGAGATGCTCTGGTGGCGGGCCCGCCGCCTGCTCGTGGACCAGGTGCAGGCCACCGCGACCCTGGCGGGCACCGAGCGGCTGGTCGCGGTCATCGGCGGCGTGCTCCGCGCGATCGCCACCGACCGCCCGCTGCGCGCGTTCCTCGAGTCCGACCCGGAGACCGCCTTGCGCCTGCTCACCGGCGCCCGCAGCACCGTGCACCAGGGCATGGCCACCGCGCTGGAGAAGCTCATCGACCTCGAGCGCGGCCGCGGCTGCTTCGAGGCCAGCCTGGATACCCCGACGCTGGCCTACGCGATCGTGCGGATCAGCGAGGGTTTCCTGTACGCCGACCCGATCGCCGACCGCGCCCCCGACATCGACCGCGCCGTCACCCTGATCAAATCCCTCCTCACCGGCCTAACCCGCCACTCAGCCCCCGTCTAGCCCGCCACACCGCTCCCGTCTAACTCACCGGCCGCCCGCTCCCGCCTAGCTCACCGGGTGCCGCCCGCTCCCGCCTAGCTCACCGGGTGCCGCCCGCTCCCGCCTAGCTCACCGGGTGCCGCCCGCTCCCGCCTAGCCTGCCACACCACCCCCGTCCTTACCCGTCGGCCGTCGCTCGCCCCGTCCAGCGCACCCGGCCGACCGCCGCACAATCTCCTCAGCCCCGATCGCCCACCAGCCCCACAACCCCATCCCTCACCAGCCCACGCCCAGCCAAAACGACATGAATGTCACATTCATGTCGTTATAGCAACATGGATGCCACATTCATGTCGTTGGGCTAGAGGCCTGAGGCCATCCCGAGCCGTCCCAGATGCACCAAGTACACCGTGCGCCCCGTGAGTTAAGCCCCGTCCAGGGCCAGCACCAGCTTGCCGGTGTTCACGCCGTCGAACAGCATCAGCAGCGTCTGCGGGAAGTCACCCACGCTCCCGTGCACGACGTGCTCCCGGGAGACGAGCTTCCCCGCCCGCAGCCAGCCCGCCAGCTCGGCCATGGCCTTCGGGTACTGCTCCTCGTAGTCGAAGACCAGCATGCCCTCCATGGACGAACGGGTGACCAGCAGCATCAAGTAGTTCGCCGGGCCGCGTACCTGGGTCTCGTTGTACTGCGAGATCGCGCCGCAGATGACCACGCGGGCGCCGCGGGCCAGGCAGGTCAGCACGGCGTCGAGGATCTCGCCGCCCACGTTGTCGAAGTACACGTCGACGCCGCGCGGCGCGTGCTCGCGCAGCGCCCGGCGCACGTTCCCGGCCCGGTAGTCGATCGCCGCGTCGAAGCCGAACTCCTCGGTCAGCGCGTGGCACTTCTCCGGCCCGCCCGCGATGCCGATGACCTTGCCCGCCCCCGACAGCTTGGCGATCTGCCCGGCGATGCTGCCCACCGCCCCGGCCGCGCCGGAGACGACCACGGTGTCACCTTCCTTCAGTCGGCCCGTGTCGAGCAGGCCGAAGTACGCGGTCAGCCCGGTCATCCCCAGCGCGCCCAGGTACACCGACGGCTCGGCCAGCGAGGTGTCGATCTTGATCACGCCCCGGCCATCCGAGATCGCGTGCTCCTGCACCCCGAACACCCCGTACACGGCGTCGCCCACGGCGAAGTCCGGATGCTCCGAGGCCGTGACCGTGCCGACCCCGCCGGCCCGCATCACCGCGCCGATCTCCACCGGCGGGACGTAGGACGCCCCGGCGTTCATCCAGCCCCGCATGGCCGGGTCGAGGGAGATGTGCGAGACCGCCACCGTGAACTGGCCGGGCCCGGGAGCCGGCACCGCTTCCTCCGTGTGCGACCAGTCGGTCTCCCGCGGCAGCCCGCTGGGCCGGGCGGCCAGCCGTACCTGGTGGTTGGTCGGCGACTGCGTGCTGGTAGGCATCGGGCGGCTCCAGAGATAAGGCGGGATCTGCTGATCGGACGCTAATGCCTGCAGGTGCCGGAAGACAACCAGGGGAGGAATGGTGCGGCCAGCGTGGAGATCGCACCTGGCTACTGCCTTTCCTGCCGCGCTGTGGCCCAATGAAAGGACAAGGCAGGAGAGGTGACCATGGACACCCATCTTCCAGGATCAGCGCCGCCGTTCGCCGCGCCATCATCAGCCCGGCCGTCGAACGGCCTGGGCGTGGCCGCCCTGGTTCTCGGCGTGGCCAGCCTGGTGGCCGCGGTGTCCTTCGTCTTGTTCCCTCTCGCCTTGCCTGGCGGCCTGTTCGCGGCGATCCTCGGCAGCATTGCCGTGAGCCGTAGCCGGGCCAGAGGAGTGACAAGCCACGGCCAGGCCATCGCCGGAATCGTATGCGGCATCTTGGCACTGGTTGTCGCCGTTGTGTTCGCGGTGCGCATCGGCACGTTCGTGGCGAACAACACGAGCGTCTTCACCACGTTCGACAACTGCGTGGCCAAGGCCGGCGATCGCAGCGCGGTCTCCGACTGCATCGCCCGCTTCGCGAACGACGTCCGGCCGTAGCGTCTTCTGCGGCCCGGCCGGACGCCCTTCATCCTCAGAAGCGAACCGGATCTTCGGCCGGGCTCGCCGCGGGCACTGACGGCGGCGACGAGGTGACGGCCGGGCTCGCGGGCTGGGCGGGCAGGAACAGCGCTGCCAGCACCGCCCCGGCCGCCGCGACCCCGCCCGCCACCAGGCAGCCGACCGAGAGCCCGTGCAGGAACGCGTTCGTGGCGGCATCGTGCACGGCCCGGCCGACGGCACCGGGCACCCGGGCGGACACCGCGTAGGCCGCGCCCAGCGACTGGTGCGCGATGGCCGTGACCTGCCCCGGTAGCCCGTGCGGCAGGCGGGCGGTCAGCCGAGAGCCGTACAGCGACGCATAGACGCTGCCGATCACCGCCACGCCCAGCGTCCCGCCCAGGAGCCGGGTCGAGTCGTTGACCGCCGAGCCCACCCCGGCCTGCCGCCTGGACACCGCGCCCATGATCGACTCGGTGGCCGGCGCCGAGGTCAGCCCCATGCCCAGGCCGTACACCACCATCTGGACCGCGATGAGGCCGTAGCCGAGGGTCGCGCTGGCGGTCAGGGCGGCCCACACGTAGAAGCCGGCCATGGCGACAAGGCCCACGGTGACGATCAGCTTGGTGCCCAGCCGCACCGCCAGCTGCGTCCCCGCCACCGAGCCGATGCCGACCGACAGCGCCACCGGCAGCAGGCGCACGCCAGTCGACAGCGGCGGGTAGCCCCGGACGGACTGGAAGTACTGGGTCATCAGGAAGATGAAGCCGAACAGGGTGAAGAACGCCACGGTCACCGCGCCGCTGGCCGCGCTGAACCGCATGTTGCGGAACAGCCGCACGTCGAGCATCGGGTGGGCCGCCCGCCGTTCCCAGCCGATGAACGCGGCCAGCAGCGCCGCGCCGCCGACGAATCCGGCGATGCTGCGCACGCTGCCCCAGCCGTAGTCAGGCGCCTCGATGATGGTGAACACCAGCACCGCCATGGCCGCGGCCGACAGCACCAGGCCGGGGATGTCCGGCGCCGCCGCGCCTGCGTTCTTCGAGGCCGGCACGCACACCGCGACCAGCGCGACGGCGACCACCGCCACCGGAGTCATGGCGACGAAGATGCTGGCCCAGCTGAAGTGCTCGAGCAGCCAGCCGCCCACGATCGGCCCGAGCGCGATCGCCACCCCGCCGATGGCGCCCCACAGGCCGATGGCCCGGGCGCGCTCCCCGCGGGCGGTGAAGACGTTCGTGATGAGGGAGAGCGTGGCCGGGAACGTCATGGCGGCGCCGAGCCCCATCACGGCCCGGGCCGCGATCAGCTGGTCCGGGCTGGTGGTGAACCCGCCGGCCAGGCTGGCCGCGCCGAACACGGTGAGCCCGGCCAGCAGCATGCCCTTGCGGCCGAACCGGTCGGACAGGCTGC
>Ga0335083_10001885_pt1 | contig 28350 bp, 21 predicted proteins | sample Lox_Sample_42_FD_206716 | JGI IMG/M metagenome (GOLD analysis project Ga0335083, IMG submission 206716) | Soil microbial communities from Loxahatchee National Wildlife Refuge, Florida, United States - Lox_Sample_4.2 | ecosystem: Environmental > Terrestrial > Soil > Wetlands | place: USA...
CAGGCGCACTATCTGCGCCATGTGTTGCGGCTGGGCGACGGCGCGCCGTTGTTGCTGTTCAACGGCCGCGACGGCGAATGGCGGGCGACCCTCGCGCTGCCCGGCAAGAAGACAGCGGCCGCGACCGTCGGCGAGCGCACGCGGGCGCAAGCGGCCGAGCCCGATCTCTGGCTCTGCTTCGCGCCCATCAAGCGCCAGCGCATCGACCTCGTGGCCGAGAAGGCGACGGAGCTCGGCGCCAGCGTGCTCCAGCCCGTGATGACGCAGCACACCATCGTCGAGCGCGTAAACGTCGAGCGCCTGCGCGCCAATGCCATGGAAGCGGCCGAGCAGACCGAGCGCCTGTCCGTGCCCGAGGTGCGCGCGCCGGTCGATCTCATGACGATGCTGTCGACCTGGCCTGCCGACCGGCGGCTATTGATGTGCGACGAAACAGGCGGCGGCCCGCCGATCGCCGAGGCGCTGGGCGGTCTCGATGCGGCGGCGCGACGAGCGCCGTGGGCGATCCTGATCGGCCCGGAGGGCGGCTTCGCGGAGACGGAGCTTTCGGCCGTGCGCCGTCTCAAGAACGTGACATCGGTCGGCCTCGGCCCACGCATCTTGCGCGCCGACACAGCCGCCCTCGCGGCATTGGCCGTATGGCAGGCCATCGTCGGCGATGGGCGCCAGCCGACGCCTCGGCTTGCCGTCGATTACCGCACATCAAAGGCCATCGTCTGAGCGCTTGCGTTCGCCCCTCGGCCTGTGGGACAGGGGGAGTCGAACATCATGAACCAGCCGTAGGCTCGCGTGAGACAAACTCATGCGACCTGCACCGCCTCTGCGCGATGCGTCGGGAGCGAGAACGGGAGTCTTCAACGCATGTCCGCACCACCTTCGGGCGGCGGCGCGCCGATCGAGAATCGGCGGCAGCTGATCGAGTATTTCGCTGCCGGCAACAAGCCGCGCTCGGCCTGGCGCATGGGCACCGAGCACGAGAAGTTCGGCTTCAACAAGAAGACGCTGAAGCCGCTGCCCTATGACGGGCCGGCCGGCATCCGCGCCATGCTGGAGGGCATGACGCGCTTCGGCTGGGAGCCGGTCACCGAGGGCAACAACCCGATCGCGCTGCTGCGCGGCAAGGCGAACGTGACGCTCGAGCCGGGCGGCCAGCTCGAGCTTTCCGGCGCGCCTCTGGAAACCGTGCACGAGACGGCTGACGAGAACGCGCAGCATCTCGACGAGGTGAAGCAGGTCGCGGGCGAGATCGGCGCGGGCTTCATCGGTCTCGGCTTCGCGCCGGAATGGAAGCGCGAGGACTTCGACTGGATGCCGAAGGGCCGCTACAAGATCATGCGCGAGTACATGCCCAAGAAAGGCAAGCTCGGCATCGACATGATGCTGCGCACCTGTACCGTGCAGACCAACCTCGACTTCGAGTCGGAAGCCGACATGGTGAAGAAGTTCCGTGTGTCGCTGGCGTTGCAGCCGCTGGCGACCGCGCTGTTCGCGACCTCGCCGTTCTACGAGGGCCGTGACTCGGGCTTCAAGAGCTACCGCAGCCACATCTGGACCGACACCGACCCCGACCGTTGCGGCATGCTGCCCTTCGTGTTCGAGGACGGTTTCGGCTTCGAGCGCTACGCCGACTACATGCTCGACGTGCCCATGTACTTCGTCTATCGCGACGGCAAGTACATCGATGCCTCCGGCCAGAGCTTCAAGGACTACATGAAGGGCAAGCTGCCGGCGCGTCCGGGCGAGCTGCCGACCATCAACGACTGGTCCGATCACGTGACGACCGCGTTCCCCGAGGTACGGCTGAAGCGCTATCTCGAGATGCGCGGCGCGGACTCAGGACCGCTCGCCTCGCTGAACGCGCTGCCGGCCTTCTGGGTCGGGCTGCTCTACGATGCAACCGCGCTCGATGCGGCGTGGGATATCGTCAAGGGCTGGACGGTCGCCGATCATGACTTCCTGCGCGCCGAGACGCCCAAGACCGGCCTCGCTACGCGCTTCAAGGGCCGGCCGCTGTCGGAGCTCGGCCGCGAGGTTGTCGAGATCGCCCACGCGGGTTTGAGGGCGCGCAAGCGGCTCGATGCGGAGGGCAACGACGAGACGATCTATCTTGCGCCGCTCGATCGAGCGGTGGCGAGCGGGCTGTCGCCGGCCGACGAGCTGCTCGCCCACTGGCGCGACGAATGGAAAGGCTCCTTCGCGCCGTTGTTCCGCGAGCACGCCTACTGATGAAGCGCCTGCTTCTGCTGCTCGCGTTCTTCGCGCTGCCCTTTGCGGCCGAGGCGCAGAGCGACGAGTGGCAGACCGTCGTGGCACCCGACCTGCGCTGTCGCCTGGAGATGCCCGCGCCGGTCAGCAAGTCGGAGCCGGAAGAGAAGGAGAAGGGCCAGGCCGGCGCGCGGCTCGCCTGGGAGTCCAAGCGCGACGGCAACATCTACGACTTCGACTATGTCGACTACGATCCGCATTGGTTCAGCGGCCACGACACCAAGGCGATGGCGAAGGATCTCGGGCGCGGCGAGGCGGAGAAAGCCTTCCCCAAGGACAAGTACAAGTTCCTGCGCGACGAGCCGGTGACGCTGCAGGGCTGGGACGGCTACGCCCTCGACATCGAGAGCGGGGACGGCGGCATCGTGATGATGCGGACTTATATCGTGCGGGACCGGCTCTACCGCATGCTCGTCACCGCCAAGCCCGACATGAAGAGCAAGAGCGCCGCCGCGCGCTTCGTCGACTCGCTGAAGCTCGCCGAGACGCGGCAGTAGCCGTTCCATATTGCCAAGCGCCGCGGGCGGCAGCACAGTGCCGTCCCTGTCCCTGTTGCCGTGCGTGGTAGCGCTTCAGCGTTCAACCAAAAGCTCAGGGAGGAACCCGATGGTGTTCCGAACGCTCAGCCTCGGCTTTGTCGCCGGGGCGGCGACGCTCGTCATGGCGACCGGCGTGCTCGCACAGAAGCCCGGCGGCATCCTGAAGATGCAGCTCATGGACACGCCGCCCAGCGCCTCGATCCACGAGGAAGGCACCGTGTCGGCGGTCGTTCCCTTCATGGCGCTGTTCAACAACCTCGTGCTGTTCGACCAGAACGTCGCGCGCAATAGCATGGAGTCGATCGTTCCCGATCTCGCGACCAGCTGGAAGTGGAGCGAGGACGGCCGCCAGCTTGCCTTCAGGCTGCACCAGGGTGTGAAGTGGCATGACGGCAAGCCGTTCACTGCCAAGGACGTCGCCTGCACCTTCGACTTCGTGACCGATCCCGAGAAGCTGCGGCGCAGCCCGCGTGCGGCCTGGTGGTGGAACCTCGAGAAGGTGACGGTGGAGAGCGACACCGACGTCACCTTCCATCTCAAGCAGCGTCAACCCGCGTTCCTGGCGCTGCTCGCGGCGGGCTACACGCCGATCTATCCCTGCCACATCCCGACGGCCGACATGCGGCGCAAGCCGGTCGGCACCGGACCGTTCAAGTTCGTCGAGTTCAAGATGAACGAGGGCGTCAAGCTCGTCCGCAATCCGGCCTACTGGAAGCCGGGGCATCCCTATCTCGACGGCATCGACTTCACGATCATTCCCGACCGCTCGACGCGCATGCTGTCCTTCGTCGCCGGCAAGTTCGACATGACCTTCGTGGCCGATGTCTCGGTGCCGCTCCTGAAGACCGTCAAGAAGGATGCGCCCAAGGCGCAATGCGTGCTGCGTTCGACCGGCGTCAGCACGAACCTGATCGTCAATCGCGAGAGGCCGCCCTTCGACGATCCCCGGCTGCGCCGCGCCATGGCGCTCACGATCGACCGCCAGTCCTTCATGGACATCCTCGAGGAGGGCCAGGGCTGGATGAGCGGCGCGCTCCTGCCGCCGCCCGACGGCGTGTGGGGGCTGACACCCGAGATGCTGAAGTCGATCATCGGCTACGGCGACGTCGCCAAGGCGCGCGAGGAGGCGCGTGGGCTGATGAAGGAGCTGGGCTACGGCCCCGACAAGCACATGAAGATCAAGGTCAGCACGCGCAACATCGCAACCTTCCGCGATCCGGCGGTGATCCTGATCGACCAGCTGAAGCCCATCTGGATAGACGCCGAGCTCGAGATCATCGACACCGCGGTCTACTACAATCGTGTCTTCAAGAAGGACTACGCCGTGGCGCTCAACCTCACCGGCAGCGCCGTCGACGATCCCGACGTCACGCTGTTCGAGGGCTATGCCTGCGGCTCGCTGCGCAACTACAACGGCTACTGCAACCCGAAGATGACGAAACTGTTCGAGCAGCAGTCGCAGGAGCTCGACCAGAAGAAGCGTCACCAGATGGTGTGGGAGATCGACCGGCTGCTGCAGGAGGACATCGCACGGCCGATCATCCGCAACGGCTTCGCCGCGACCTGCGCGCAGGCCCATGTCAAGAACCTCACCATCCACTCCAACAGCATCTACAACAACTGGCGCTTCGAGGACGTCTGGCTGGACCGCTGAGGCTTGCGCTGAACTTTCCTCCCTCCCGCGCTTTGCTCTAACATGGCCGGGAGGGAGACAGGTTCATGCGTATTTGCGTATTCGGCGCGGGCGCGATCGGCGGCAACTTCGCGGCGCGGCTGGCCGATTCGGGTAACGATGTGTCGGTCGTGGTGCGCGGGCCGCATCTCGAGGCGATCCGCGCCAAAGGGCTGACGCTGATCGCGGGCGACAAGAAGATCGTCGCCAAGGTGACGGCGAGCGACAATCCGGCCGACCTGGGGCCTCAGGATGCGGTGATCTCGACCTTGAAGGCCACGGGTCTGCCCGCACTGGCGGAGAGCGTCGGCCCGCTGCTCGGTCCTGACACGCCCGTGGTCTTCGCGCAGAACGGCATTCCCTGGTGGTATGGCCACGGGCTGTCCAAGTCGCGGCCTGCCGCGCCCGATCTGTCGCGGCTCGATCCCGGCGGCGCGCTGGAGAAAGCCGTCGGCCTGCATCGCACCTTGGGTGGCGCGATCACCTCGCCCAATCACGTGGCAGAACCCGGCGTGATCATCAACGAGCAGCCCGACCGCAACACGCTCTGGGTCGCCGAGATCGACGACCGGCAGAGCCAGCGGGTCGGCGCGCTCAGGGCAGCGCTCAAGGGCGCGGGCATCGGCTCGCCCGACACGACCGACATCCGCTACGACATCTGGCACAAGCTGATGGCGAACCTCACCGGCTCGGCGGTCGCGCTGATCCTGGGCCAGCCCTCGACGATCCAGAAGACGCCGATGGTCAACGTGATCTGCCGCCGCGCGCATGCCGAGGCGCTGGCCGTCGCCAAAGCTCACGGGATTGTGCTCGACGACAGTCCGGACGTTCGGTACGGGCCCAAGCGCGTCTACTTCGACCATCGCCCGTCGATTTTACAGGACTACGATCTCGGCCGGCCGATGGAGATCGAATCCATCGTTCGCTCTCCGGTCGCTTTCGCGCGCAGTGCCAGAATCGAAACGCCCACTCTCGATGCGATAGAAGCTTTCGCAACCACGCTCGCGGCGACGAAGGGGCTCTACACACCCTAGCCTGTGCTTGATAAGGTTCCTCCAAACCAAAGAGAGGAAACACCATGAAGCCCAGGATCATGCGGGCGTCGACCCGTCCGACGTCGAAAGCGGAAGCGGCCAACTTCGTGGGCAGCGTGATGTCCGATCCGGTGGGGGCGCCGGAAGGACCCTCGAAGCTTCGCGCCTCGCGCGTGTCCTTCATGCCGGGCGGCCGCACCAACTGGCACAGCCACGCCGTCGGCCAGATCCTCTACGTGCTGTCGGGCGTCGGCCGCTACCAGCTCGAAGGCCAGCAGGTGCAGGAGATCCGTCCGGGCGACACGGTGGTGATCCCGCCCAACACGCGGCATTGGCACGGCTCGGCCCCTGATACGATGATGTGCCATCTCGCCATGTCGGAGACCGATGCTGAAGGCCGCGCCACGACGTGGCTCGAGCCGGTGAGCGACGCGGACTACACCAAGGCTCCGGCCAAGGACTGAGGACACGCACATGGCCGGCCGCACGCTGTTCGACAAGATCTGGGATCGTCACGTCATCCAGGAGCTGGGCGGCGGCTACGCGCTGATGCATGTCAGCCGTCATCTCATGCACGACGGAGGCGCGGCGGCGCTCGAGCGCAACCGCAAGAAGGGCTACAAGGTGCGCGACACCGCGCTCACCTTCGCCACGATGGATCACGCGGTCAGCACCGAGCCCGGCCGCACGGCGGCGACGCGCTCGCAGTTCGTGGCGCGGCTCGATTCGATGCGGGAAGAGTGCAAGCTCGCGGGCGTGCGGCTGTTCGACATCGGCGAACCGGGGCAGGGCATCATCCATGTCATCGGGCCGGAGCTCGGCGCCACCTTGCCCGGCACGTTCCTGGTGTGCGGCGACAGCCATACCTGCACCCATGGCGGCATGGGCTGCATCGCCTTCGGCATCGGCTCGAGCGAGGTGAGTCACGTGCTCGCCACGCAGTCGCTGGTCCAGCGCCGGCCGCAGACCATGCGCGCCACGTTTGACGGGACGTTGGCGCCGGGCGTGCGGGCGAAGGACCTGATCCTCTATCTCATCGGCCAGATCGGAACGGCGGGCGGCACGGGCTATGCGCTCGAGTACGCCGGCAGCGCCATCCGCTCGCTGCCGGTCGAAGGTCGGCTCACGCTGTGCAATCTCTCGATCGAGGCCGGCGCCAAGATCGGCTTCGTGGCACCTGATGAGACGACCTACGCTTTCCTCAAGGGGCGTCCCTTCGCGCCCAAGGGCGAGATGTGGGACAAGGCCGTCGCCGATTGGCGCACCCTTCCCTCCGATCCCGACGCGGTCTTCGATCGCGAGGTGAAGATCGATGTGGCCAGGATCGCGCCGCAGATCACCTGGGGCACCAGCCCCGAGCATGTGGTCGCGGTGACCGAGCGCATCCCCGATCCGAAGTCGGTCGCCGATCCCGACAAGCAGCGCGCCATGCAGGCCGCGCTCGACTATATGGGCCTCAAAGCCGGCGCGCCGATCGCCGGCACGCCGGTCGACTGGGTGTTCATCGGCTCCTGCACCAACAGCCGCCTGTCCGACATCCAGGAAGCCGCCGCGCTCGCCAAGGGCCGCAAGGTCGCGGCGGGCGTCACGGCCTGGGTCGTGCCGGGTTCCGAGACCATCAAGCGGCAGGCCGAGGCCGAAGGGCTCGACCGGGTCCTTACGGAGGCGGGCTTCCAGTGGCGCGAGCCGGGCTGCTCGATGTGCCTCGCCTTCAACGGCGATCGCGTGCCGCCGGGCAAGCGCTCGGTCTCGACGTCGAACCGCAACTTCGTCGGCCGCCAGGGACCGGGTGCGCGCACCCATCTCGCGAGCCCCGCCATGGCCGCGGCGGCGGCGCTCACCGGCACCATCTCCGACGTGAGGTCGCTCTGATGGAAAAGTTCACCAAGCTCGCGGCCATCGCCGCGCCGATCATGCGGCAGAACATCGACACCGACATGGTGATCAGGGTCGAGCGCCTGCGCGACCTGCCGCCGGAGAAGCTCGGCCCTTATGCGTTCGAGTCCTGGCGCTACAAACCCGACGGCAGCGAGGCGCCGGAGTTCGTGCTGAACCGGCCGCCCTACCGCGACGCCAAGGTCATCCTCGCCGCCGACAATTTCGGCTGCGGCTCCTCTCGCGAAGCGGCGGTGTGGTCGTTGTTCGCCTTCGGCATCCGCTGCGTGATCGCGCCCAGCTTCGGGCCGATCTTCTACAACAACTGCTTCCAGAACGGGCTGCTGCCTGTGGCGCTGCCGCTCGAGGTCATCGAGGAGCTGGTGGCCGAGGTCGAGGCGAGCCAGGGCACGGGCAAGGTCTCGATCGACCTCGAGGCCTGCACGGTCACCTCGCCGTCCGGCAAGGTGACCTCGTTCAAGATCGATCCGCTCCGGCGCGAGGCGTTGCTGTCGGGACAGGATCAGATCGAGCAGACGCGCGGCCGCGAGAAGGAGATCGCCGCTTTCGAGCAAGGCGACCGGCAGCGCTTTCCGTGGCTCTACCAATCGGCCTAGGCATCAATCGGGGGAAACACATGGTATCGATCATCAGCCGGCGCAGCATCGTCTGCGCCCTGGGCGCGGCGCCGTTCGCCGCGAGCGGCATCGCGCGCGCCGAGGGCAAGACGGGCGCGGGCGTCTATCCGGTCGCCGTGCCGGGCTATCAGGTGATGTACGTCGCCCAGGCGCAGGGCTTCATCAAGGACGAAGGCTTCGACTTCAAGCTGATCCAGGGCGGTTCGGGCACCAAGGCGCGCGCCATCATGGCGGCGGGCGAGGCGGACTTCCTCATTGCCGACATCCTGCACTGCCTGCAGCTCAACAACCGCAGCCGGCCGACCAAGGCGATCAACGCCGTCGACCTGCGCTCGCCGTCGTCGCGCTGGGTGATCCGCAAGGACCTCGCCGACCAGGGCATCGACACGATCCAGAAGTTCGCCGCCTGGAAGCGGCCGGGGGGAGCCAAGCCGATCTTCGGCATCTCCTCGCTCGGCGGCACCGCGCACCTCTGGGCCAACTACTTCATGGAGCGGTTCGGCCTCGCCGACGACGTCACCTGGCTGCCGGTCGGCAACGTCGACACCATGCTGGGCGCGCTGAAGAGCAAGCAGATCGACATGCTCGGCACCACCGTGTCGCTGGTCGCCGACTCCGTGAAGAACGGCTGGGGCAAGGACTTCTTCGACGCGGGCAACGAGGAGAACTGGAACAAGTATGTCGGTGGGCCGGTGCCTGTGAACGCCAACATGTGCCAGCAAAGCACCATCGAGAAGGATCCGGCCAAGGTGCAGGCCTACACCACCGCCTGCTATCGCGCGGTGCAGTGGATCAAGAAGAGCTCGGCCGAGCAGATCCTGGCCGCGATCGAGCTCTATGTCGGCAGCACCTCGCGCGAGTCCAACCTGCTCGAGATCCAGGCGGTGAAGGACGTCACCGACTACAGCGGCATCATCGATCCGGCGGCCTTCGAGCGCGGCGGCAAGATGTGGTTCCGCGAGGTGAGCGGCATCAAGCCGGTCAAGCTCGAGGACGCCTTCGACGGCACCTTCCTCGCCAAGGCGCACGCCAAGTATCCCGGCTGACCGAAGGTGTCCGCCGGCCGCGTCCGCATCGAGGTCGACAAGCTCGACAAGTCGTTCGACCTGGGCGCCCGCGCGCTCAAGGTCGTCGACGACGTCTCGTTCCGCATCCGCGAGGGCGAGTTCGTGGCGCTGCTCGGTCCCTCTGGTTCGGGCAAGAGCACGATCCTGAACATGATCGCGACGCTCCTGCCCAAGAGCGGCGGCGGCATCGCGATCGACGGCCAGCCGGTCGTGCTCAATCGCCCGCGACGCAACGTGGGCTACGTCTTCCAGAAGGACACGCTGTTCCCCTGGCGCACGGTGGCCGGCAACATCGGCTATGCGCTGGAACTCGCGGGCGTGCCTCCCGCGGAGCGCAACGAACGGGTCGAGGCCGCCATCAATGCGGCCGGGCTCAAGGGCTTCGGCACCTTCTATCCGACGTCGCTGTCGGGCGGCATGCGCCAGAGGGTGGCGCTGATGCGTACCCTGATCATGCGGCCGGAGATCCTGCTGATGGACGAGCCGTTCGGCGCGCTCGACACGCATACCAAGCTCGAGATGCATGAGGTGCTGCTGAAGCTCTGGGAGCGCGAGAAGCAGACGGTGCTGTTCGTGACGCACGATCTCGGTGAGGCGCTGACGCTCGCCGATCGCATCATCCTCCTGTCTGCGCGACCGGGCCGCCTCAAGGAGGACTTCGTCGTGCCCTTCGCCCGGCCGCGCAATCCGGTGACCTTGCGCGAGACGGCGGAATACGCCGCACTCTTCTCCAGGATCTGGCATTCGCTCGGCGAGGAATTCGCCAAGGCGGTCTCGCCGTGAGCCGGCATGCCACGACACTGGCCTTGCAGATCGCGATCGCGCTGGTGCTGCTCGCCATCTGGCAATGGGGCTACGACTTCCAGAAGCGCCTGCCCTGGCTGGTGCCGTCGATCCTCGATCCGTACTTCGTCTCCAAGCCGTCGCTGATCTGGGACGAGTTCCTGCGGCTGGGCTGTCTCAAGCCCAACGGCACGGACTGGATCGGACTCAATGACGGCTCCTTCCCGCGCTGCCTCGCCAAGATGCAGAACAATCTCTGGGTCGCCCTGGCCGTCACGCTCCAGAACACCTTCTTCGGTTTCCTGACGGGCGTCACGAGCGGCGTGATCTTCGGCCTGGCGCTCGGCCGCTCGGACCGGCTCAGCGAGATCTTCCTGCCCTATATCGTGGCGGCGAACTCTATCCCGCGCATCGCGCTGGCGCCGGTGATCATGCTGGCCTTCGGCCTCGGCGCGCTGTCCAAGGTCGTGACGGCCTGGCTGGTCGTGGTCTTCCTGGTCTTCTTCAACACCTTCGAGGGCGCGCGCTCGGTCGATCGCGATCACATCAACGCCGCGCGCCTGCTCGGCGCCAGCGAATGGCAGATCACCAAGACGGTGACCATCCCCTCGACCATGGCCTGGGTGTTCGCCTCCCTGTCGCCCGCCGTATCCTTCGCCCTGATCGGCGTGATCGTGGGCGAGTTCATCGGCGCCGAGCACGGGATCGGCCGCCTCATCGTCGAATCGGAAGCGCGCGGCGAGGCGGCCGGCATGATGGTCGCGATCTTCATGCTGATGATCGTGGGCGTGATCCTGGCCGCCCTGGTCCGCCGCCTGCAGAACTACCTGCTGCGCTGGAGACCGGCGCAGCAGCAGGCGCTTTAGCTCAGGTCGCCGTTCCGCCGACCGTGAGCGCGTCGATGCGGAGCGTCGGCTGGCCGACGCCGACCGGCACGCCTTGCCCGTCCTTGCCGCAGGTGCCGATGCCGGGATCGAGGCTCATGTCATTGCCGATCATGCCGACCTTGGTCAGCGCCTCGGAGCCCGAGCCGATCAGGGTCGCGCCCTTCACCGGTTTGCCGAGCTTGCCGTTCTCGATCAGGTAGCCCTCGGTCACGCTGAACACGAACTTGCCCGACACGATGTCGACCTGGCCGCCGCCGAAGTTCGCGGCATAGAGGCCCTTCTTCACCGAGCCGATGATCTCCTTGGGATCGGCGGTCCCGCCCAGCATGAAGGTGTTGGTCATGCGCGGCATCGGCGCATAGGCGTGGCTCTGCCGCCGGCCGTTGCCGGTCGGCGCCACGCCCATCAGGCGGGCGTTCTGGCGGTCCTGCATCAGGCCGACCAGCTTGCCGTTGTCGATCAGCACGTTCCTCTGCGTCGGCGTGCCTTCGTCGTCGATGGTGAGCGAGCCGCGGCGGTCGTTGAGCGTGCCGTCGTCGACGACAGTGACGCCGGGCGAGGCGACCATCTGGCCCATCAGATGGGTGAACATCGAGGTCTTCTTGCGATGGAAGTCGCCTTCCAGCCCATGGCCGACCGCCTCGTGCCACAGCACGCCCGACCAGCCCGAGCCCAGCACCACCGGCATCTCGCCGGCCGGCGCATCGACCGACTGCAGGTTGACCAGCGCCTGGCGGATCGCCTCGTCGGCTTCCTTCTTCCAATAGTCGGGATGGAAGATCTGGCCATAGGGCGCGCGGCGGCCGCTGCCGGTCGAGCCGGCCTCGAGCCGGCTGCCGTCGGCACAGACCACCGACACGTTCAGCCGGACCAGCGGCCGCACGTCGGCCGCGCGCCAGCCATCGGCCTTGACGATCTCGACCACCTGCCAGGAGGCCGCGAGCGAGATCGTGACCTGCCGCGCCTTGGGCTCCTTGCCTCGCACGTACGCGTCGATCTCCTGCAGCAGCTTCACCTTCTTCTCGAAGCCCTCGCCGTCGATCGGATTGTCGTCGGCGTAGAGGAGGCGATTGGTGCCGCGCGGCGACTCGTCGGATTTACCGGACTTGCCCGAGCGTACGGCCTGCACCGTCGAGACGGCCCGCTTCAGCGCATGCTCGTCGAGCGCCGAGGCGTGTGCGAAGCCCGCCGCCTCGCCCGACACCGCGCGCAGGCCGAAGCCCTGCGTGGTGTCGTAGGCGGCGCTCTTCAGCTTGCCGTCGTCGAAGGCCAGGCTCTCGCTCTGCACGTACTCCAGGAACAGCTCGCCATCGTCGCAGCCCCGGAGCGCCTCGTTGACCATTTTCTCCGTCTTGCGCCGGTCGAGGGCACCCTTGCCGAAGAACAGGCCGTCGGCGGTGGCGAGATGGTTGATGCCTTTTGCCATGAGATGCCTTTCTTGTCGGACCGCGGGCCTGGAGGCCCGCGGTCCGAATGAATCAGACGACCAACACGATCTTGCCAAAATGGGCATTGGCCTTCATGTGCGCAAGCGCTTCGGCGGCCTGGGACAGGGGGAAGGTCTTGTCGATCGGCAGGTGGAGCTTGCCTGCCTCGATCGCCGGCCACAGGTCGGCGCGGGCCGCCTTGACGATGGCGCGCACCTCCTCGGGACTGCGGGTGCGGAAGGTGACGCCGATATAGTCGATGCGTTTGAGCGCATGCAGGTCGTAGTTGAACTCGCCCTTCATGCCGCCCAGGCGACCGACATTGACGATACGGCCCAGGATGGCGGCGGCTTCCATGTTCTGGTTCATCACCGTCGAGACCTGATCGACGATCAGGTCGACGCCCTTGCCTGCAGTCGCTTCCGTCACCTTCTCGGGCCACTTGGGATCGTTGGTGTCGAGCGCCAGGTCGCAGCCGAACTCCTTGAGCCTGTTGCGGCGGCCCTCGTTGGTCGAGGTGCCCATGACGATCGACGCGCCCATGTGCCTGGCGATCTGCATGCCGAGCAGGCCGACGCCGGAGGAGGCGCCCTGGATCAGCACGCTCTCGCCCTTCTTGAGGCGGCCCGCGCCGACCAGCGCGTTGTGCATGGTCTGGATGGCGACGGCCATGCAGGCCGCCTGCTCGTAGCTCATGTTGTTGGCCGGGATCTTGTGGGCGCGGCCCGCATCGGCCACGGCATATTCGGCGAAGCCGCCGGCGGCCGAGCTCATGACCCTGTCGCCCGGCTTGAAGCCCTTGACCTCGCCGCCCACCGCCTCGACCTCGCCCGCGCATTCCAGGCCCACGATCGTGCCCGGCCCGCCGACCGTGCCATGGCGGTGCCCAGAGGCGACCGCCAAGTCGGCGCGGTTGAGCGACGCCGCCTTCACGCGAATCAAAATTTCGTTCGGCTTGGGCGAGGGCTTGGGCGCGTCCTTGTACTGGACGCCCTGCTCGGTGACGACGGCTGCCTTCATGGCGATTCCTCCACGCATCAAAATTTTTATCCGGCCTGTGCCCACGCCTTGGGCACTTCCCGTTAAAAAACGGGAAATTTAACGGGACCTTTCTCCCGTTTGCGCCTCATGCATGAGATTTCCTGTGAGACCGCCGCCTGAGCCGGACCCGACGGTGGAGGCACTATAGCCGGAACGTGCGGGTCCGGCGATTCTGATCTTTAGATCCCTTTGACGTACTTCCGTACGATGGTGCTGTCGGGCGGATACTGGTCGGGCTCGACCCGCGTGAGCTGGGCCTGCACGCACTTCCAGGCGCCGCCGTCCTTCACATAGACGTCGGTGTACAGGGTCATGCCGACGACCTCCTTGCCGTCGATCACGCGCACGCTCTTGTTGGTCGAGCGCAGAAGTGCCGTGTCGCCGAACACGTCGATCTTCTCGTCGCGATAGTCGTAGTAGGGGATGCGCTCGGGATCGAACTGGTTCGCCCAGCGCTTGAGGTACTCCTCGCGCCCGACCCTGCGGCCGTTGGGATCGATGCAGATGAAGCCCTGGTGCAGGATCGCATCGTGCCCGGGCACGTCGTTGGTGATGAAGTTGTGAATGAACCTCGCATTCAGCGCGCGCAGCTCGGCCGTCATTTCGGTTCTCCTGTCAGCGACTAACCATATAGATGGTTATATTCGTCCTGTCCATCGAGGCGCAGCAGGGGGATGAGGAAGGCGGCGATGGCCGTGGTGGCGGCGGAGACGACGATCAGCGGTCCCAACCGGCTGTCGAAGACATGCTCGTAGAGCCAGGCGCCGACATTGATCGAGAAGATGTCGGCGAGGTTCGAGACGGACATGAGGCCCGCGAAGGCGAACCCCTCGGCGCCGGCGGGGCAGTTCCGCGCGGCCAGGGTGAGGGTGGCGATGGTGGCGATCATCGAGGCGAGGCCGAAGCCGAAATTGACGATCGCGGCGCTGGTCTCGTCGGCCAGCAGCAGGAAGGAGGCGGCGGAGACCGTGCCCAGCACGACGCTGAGATAAAGGAGGGACTTCGCCGACATGCGGCGCAGCAGCAGGCGATGCAGGATGGCGCCCGCGATCCATCCCGCGGCGGCGATCGAACCCAGCAGGCCGATATAGGACTGCGAGAAATGCAGCCGGTCGGTCATGTGATAGTAGAGCGGCGTGCCGAAGCCGGGCGCGAAGGAATAGAGGAACAGGAAGGCCGCCACGAGGTAGAGGCGGCGGGACTTCAGCGCCGCGAGCAGCCCCTGCAAGGTCCGGCGAAAGGCCTCGCGGTGGATCGTGCTCTTCGGCTCGCGGAGCAGCAGCGGAGTCGCCACCAGGACTGCGATCGGGGCAATGGCGGCGATCAGCGCGCTCGCCTTGAGCGCCGCGGAAGCCGGCAGATGCTCGACCAGCTCGCCGCCCACCAGGGCGCTCGCCATGATCGCGATGTAGAACCACAGCCACTGCTGCCCCACGAACAGGCTGCTCTGCCCGTAGGTCCGGCCGTTCTCGGCCAACAGGGCGCCGCAGAGCGTGCTCGCCGTCGCCATGGCGTAGGAGGTGAGCAGCAGGAAGAGCGCGAACGCGGCGGGCTCGTTCAGCCAGGCGATGGCGGCGTAGGACACGACGGCGCAGGCGCTCGCCAGCATCAGGTAGCTCGTGCGGCGCCTGCCGAACAGCGGCAGGAAGTCCGAGACCAGGCCGAACACCGGCTTGATGACCCAGGGGAAGTTCAGCGCGCCGAAATAGGCCGTGACCTCGAGCGGGCTCCAGCCGTGCGTCTTCAGGAAATTCGTCAGCGGCTGCAGGATGACGCCGACGCGCGCCTGGCCCACGCCTTCGACCGTGAAGACGATGGCGAAGAACAGCATCAGGCGACGGACGGCACGCTGGTCTGAAATCGCACGCTCCTTTTTGGCGGTCCTACGGAGGTCGCTCTTGTCGCCTCGGGGTCGAACCCTCTAGCCTTCCGGAAGATTAGGGGAGGGACCGGGCATGCGACACGGCGATCAGGTGGCCTATATGGAGCGCCTGCTGGGCATGGTGCGGGCCAACACGCGCGACGACGCGCCGGGGCTGAGCAAAGCTTCGGTCAAGGGATACTACGATCCCGCGCGCTACGAACGCGAGGTGGGACTGCTGTTCCGCCGCTACCCCGTGGTCGTGGGTTTCTCGGGCCAGCTGCGCCAGCCGGGCGATTTCATCACCCACAACGACACCGGACAGCCGATCCTGGTCGTGCGCGGCACCGACGGAGTGCTGCGCGCCTTCCTCAATGTCTGCCGCCACCGCTCGGCGACCGTCGAGCCGAAGCCGTGCGGCGCGGGCAAGCGCGCCTTCGTCTGCCCCTATCACGGCTGGAGCTACGATCTCACCGGCCGTTTGCTCGGCATTTCCGACGGCGCGGCCTTCGGCGAGGTCGATCGCGAGCATTTCGGTCTGCGCCGCCTTGGCGTCGCGGAGAAATACGGCCTGGTCTGGGTGGTGCCGACGGCGCTCGAAGCGGGGCAGGACGCCAACCTCGACATCGACGCCTATCTCGGCCGCGTCGCGACCGATCTCGCGAGCTGGGACATGACCCAATGGGAAGTGCACAGCGCCGTGCCCATCCGTCCGCACATGAACTGGAAGCTGGTGGTCGACACCTTCCTCGAGCAGTACCACTTCCGCTACGCCCACAGCACCAGCGTCTACGGGCTGTTCCTCGACAATATCGCCGCCTTCGATCGCATGGACCGCCATCTCTGCGCGGTCGCGGCCAAGCGCAATCTCGCCGAGGCCGAGAGTCGGCCGCGCGAGTCCTGGCGCCTGCTGGACCATGCCGTGGTGCTCTATCATCTCTTCCCCAACACCGTGCTGATCTACGGCAAGGACCATTGCAGCGTCTTCGCCACCTTCCCCGTGTCGGCCGAGGAGTCGATCATGCACCTGTCGCTGATGGTCGATCCGCAGGACCGGGCGAAGAAGCCGGACGAATACTGGAACGGCACGTTCCAGATGCTGCAGAAGGCGCTGGGCGAGGACTTCGCCATCGGCGAGGGCATCCAGCGCAACTTCCACACCGGCGCCAACACCGAGCAGACCTTCGGCAAGTTCGAGAAGGCGCTGGGTTGGTACCACGAGGAGATCCGCACGGCGCTCGCCGCCGCGACGTAGAGGCTTCTCTTCCCCAAATGAATGGGGAAGAAGGGCTTGAGTGCCTCTAGACGATCCTGCTCTCGCGGCCCTGCCAGTAGCGGTCGCGCAGCAGGCGCTTGTAGAGCTTGCCGGTCGGATGGCGCGGCAGCTCGGCCTCGAAGTCGACGGAGCGCGGGCATTTGATCGCCGAGAGGTTCTGCTTGCAGTAGGCGATCAGCTCCTCGGCGAAGGCGGGCCCGGCGTCTTCCATGTCGCGCGGCTGCACGACCGCCTTCACCTCCTCGCCGAACTCGGCGTTGGGCACGCCGAACACCGCGCAATCCATCACCTTGGGATGGTTGATGAGGAGGTTCTCGGCCTCTTGCGGATAGATGTTCACGCCGCCCGAGATGATCATGAAGGCCTTGCGGTCGGTGAGATGCAGGAAGCCGTCGGCGTCGAGGTAGCCCACGTCGCCGAGCGTGGTCCAGCCGCGCGCGTTCTTGGACTCCGCCGTCTTCTTCGGATCGTTGTGATAGGCGAAGGGCTGGCCCTCGGCGAAATAGACCGTGCCCGCCTCGCCTTGCGGGAGTTCGTTGCCTTCCTCGTCGCAGATCCTGACCTGACCCACGACCGAGCGGCCGACCGTGCCCTTGTGCGCCAGCCATTCCGCCGAGTTGCACATGGTGAGGCCGTTGCCTTCGGTGCCGCCGTAATACTCCCACACGATCGGTCCCCACCAGGCGATCATCTTCTCCTTGGTCGGGATGGGACAGGGCGCGGCGGCGTGGATGGCGCATTTCAGCGAGGAGACGTCGTATTTCAGCCGCACCTCGTCCGGCAGCTTGAGGAACCGCACGAACATGGTCGGGACGAGCTGCGTGTGCGTGGCCTTGTATTTGCCGATGAGCGCCAGGAATTGCTCGGCGTCGAAACTCTCCATCAGGATCGACGTGCCGCCGAGCTTCATGACCGACATGTTGAAGCGCATCGGCGCTGCGTGATAGAGCGGCGCCGGCGAGAGATAGATCGTGTTCGCATCCATGCCGTAGCGCGCGCGGGTGAGGGCGAGCGAGGGGCTGGTGAAGTCGATCGGCCGCGGCTCGACGATCGGCAGCACGCCCTTGGGCCGGCCGGTCGTGCCCGACGAATAAAGCATGTCCTGGCCGGCGGTCTCGTCGGCGATCGGCGTCGCGGGCTGTCGAGCGACGGCTTCTTCCCATGATTGGTAGCCCGCGATCGTGCCGTCGACCATGTAGCGGTGGGCGACGCCCTTCATAAGCGGCGAAAGCTCGGCCGCCTTGTCGGAGAGATAACGCGAGGTGACGAACAGCTTCGCGCCGCAATCGCCCACGATGTAGTCGACCTCGGCCGCGGTGAGGCGCGAGCTGATGGCGGTGTAGATCAGGCCCGAGCGCTGCGCGCCCCAGCAGATCTCGAAGAAGCGTGCGTTGTTCTCGAGATGGAGCGCGATGTGATCGCCGGCCTCGAGCCCCAGCGAACGGAAGAGCTGCGCGATGCGGTTGGACTGCTCGTCGAGCTGGCGGTAGGTCACCGTCTCGCCGCTGCCCGCCATGATGTAGGCGGGCTTGTCCGGCGTGTTGCGCGCGTGGAGGGAGGGATGCATGGCGGCGGCATATGAGCGGACGGCCGCGCCGGTCGCAAGCGTTGCCCCGTTCCGCCTCTCGGTCTGGTGCTCGCCGCGGGTATACGATGTCGCACGTGAACAACTTCAAGTAGCGGTCGCTGTCGGTCGAATGACACATTCTCCCCGCGAAGACATCGCGTCCGACGGGGAGAGGGTCATGCAAAGGGGGAAGTATTCGCGCCGTGGCACTCTGCTGGGCGGCGCTGCATGGGCCTCAGGCCTTACGCTCTCGATGCCAGCCGAAGCGGCGACCCCATATCCGTTCGACAAGCCGAACATGGCGGTCCAGGGCACGGGCGGCTACCGGACGATGGGAGTCGGCGGTGGCGGCGCGATGGGCAGCCCGGCCTTCAGCCCGCATGAAAATCTGTGGTTCGTCGGCACGGACATGGGAACGCTCTTTGTCAGCCGGACCAGCGGGGCGTCCTGGGAGGCGGTCCACAACTTCCAGACCGCGTTCCAGCAACAGGTCGGCGCGTCGCTCGTGGGCTTCGCGACCAAACCGCAGATCGTCCTGCATTCGATATACGATCCGAATTTCCCCGGACTGGCGCGGCGCAGCGTCAATGGCGGCGGCACCTTCTCGTGGATCGCCTACGACTTCGCGAAGGACCGGATCCTCTACTGGTATCCCGTGCTGAACGGCGGCGGGATCGTGTTTGCCGGTGGCGAGAAGGGCCTTTTCCGCAGCAGCGACGATGGCGCGAGCTGGCAACCCGTGGCCGGCCTGAGCGGCCGCAGCGTCGGCACGTTCGCCAACCTGGCCGGTCCGACGCCGGTTCTTTTTCACGCCACGGACGCGGGCGTGTTCCGCTCGGGCGACCTGGGCAAGAGCTTCAAGCCGGTCTGGCAGGCCTCGCTCTCGGGATTCGCGGGCGGCTTCGACGCGCACGGCCAGACTCTCGCGGCGATCGCGCCGGCTCCGCCGTCCACCGCCCGGACCACGCCCATCCTGTGGCTCGCCACGGGCGACGGTCCGTTCAAGCCCACGGCCCCGACGCAGCCGGCCGGCGATTTCGTCCGCATGGCCGACAACAACTCGCAGGTGATCTATGTCACGGGCGGCGAGGCCTGGCCGAAAGAGACGGGCACGACTGTCTGGGTTTCGGAAGACGGTGGTGCCAAGTTCGACAAGCGATTCCTGCAATACGATTGGTCGCAGAATCCCTATGCGCCATGGCCGGCCGACAAGCTCGAATACAGTGCCGTCGGGCTGGACATCGGATGGAGCGACAACGGCTATCACGGCTTCGCGGTGGCCCAGCACGACGCAAAGCTGGCCGGCGGCACGGGCAACTACTTCTTCCACGTGACCGTCGATACGGGGAACCATTGGCGGGCGCCGTTCACGGCATATGCCGAATCGGGACCGAACACCGCGCGCAAGGCGGGCCAGCGCTGGCGCTCGCGCGGCCTGGAAGTCACGAGCATCCGTTCCGTCCGGTTTCATCCCGCCGATCTCAAATTCGGCATTGCCGTGGGCTGCGACAACCACACCTTGGTGACGGCCGATGGCGGCGACACCTGGACGGTGAGACGCGGTCCCTACAATACGGTCTATGACGTCGCGCTCGATCCGGCCACGACCGGCCGGCTCTTCGGCGCGATGGGCGACGCGCACGATTGGGGGCATTGGGGCAACTATGCGCCGCTCCTCGATACGAAAAAGGGCGGCGCCTTCGTCTTCGATCGCTCGACCGGCCAGTGGGCGCCCGTGGACACCCAGGGCTTTGCGCTCGATTACCAATGCCTGTCGATCCTCTACGACGACAAGGCGGACGAGCTCTATGTCGGCACGCAAGGCCTCGGCATAGCGCACGGCAGGGTGAAGGGCGGCGGCTGGCGCTGGATCAACGACGGGTTCGTCGGACCGTCGTTCGTCGTGCCGCAGCTGGCGCTCGATCCCGTGACCCGCGACGTCTATGCGCTGCTGTCGGCGAGCCTGCACGGCGACAAGGGCGGCAGTCTGATTCCCGAGAATGCCGCCAGCACCGGCATCCATCGTCTCAACAGGACCACGGGAAAATGGGAAGTGCTGCGCAAGTCGGTTCAGGTGCCCGATGGCCGGCAGCAATGGAAGGACAAGCTCCTGGGCTACCCGACATCCTTCGCGATCGACTGGCGCGGCGCGCCGGGCAAGCGCGCGCTCTATATGACGGATATCGAGGCGCCCTTCGGCGTCTACCGTGGCACCGGCCTGTGGCGGGCCTACGAGAACGATCTCACCTGGCAGCTCGTACTGCAGCACCAGGGCGCCTATCACGTCCAGCTCGAGAACGGATCCGATGCCCACGCGAAGTCCTCGCGCGTCTATCTCTCCGGCGAGCTCAACAGCCTGCAATCGATCCAGATGGCGGCCGAAAGCCCTGGCAATTTCGGAGCGCTCTATTCGGACAGCTGGGGAGATGTGGGCAGCTGGAAGCGGAATGACGCCTTTCCGCTGCAGGCGCACCTCTGGTCGACGACGCCCAGCCCGCACGATGCGAACGAGGTCATCTACACCTGCTTCGGCGGCGGCATGTACCGCGGGCCGCGCCCGGCCTGAAGGAGGATCGTTGACCCCGGCGAGGCCTTCGGCTTTATTCGCGCCGCACCAGAGCGTGCCCCCGTGGCGGAATTGGTAGACGCGCCTGACTCAAAATCAGGTTTCCTCACGGAAGTGTTGGTTCGAGTCCGACCGGGGGCACCACTCGCCTGAAATGCAGGCCGGCCGGCATTTCATCGCGGTCGACGGATGTTCTTTTGGAAGCGTTCTCGACTAACGTTTCGTTCTCTCTTCGATAGCCTCTGTGGAAGGGCCGAAGAGCTGCCGTACGTTGCTCTTTTCATGCGCTAGAGTCCGCGCCCAGAGGCAACGAAGGATCATTCGACCGTGGTGCAGAAACTTCTGGTCTACCAGTCTCTGTGGGCAATGGAACGACGACGGCCCGATGGCGCCGAATGGTCGCTCGACGAGAAGATGACGATGATCCGCGACGCCGGCTTCGATGGCGCTGGCGTGCGCTTCTTTGACCGGGCCTATGCGCGGGAAGTCACAGGCTTTCTGCGTGCCCATGGCATGAGCTGGCAGGCGCAGTGCTATCCGAAGACGGTCGACGACCTGAAGCCGATCATCGAGCACGTTCAGGAGTTCGGCGCCGACCACATCAACCTGCAGGCGGATGTCCGCCCCTACCGGCTCGAGGACTGTGTTCCCTACATCGAGGGTTGGCAGCGTCTGGCCGCGGACGCCGGAATCGCCCTGCATATCGAGACCCATCGCGACCGCATGACGACCGACCTCCTCTTCACGCTACACCTGCTCGATCGCTTTCCCGAGTTGCGCCTCACCGGCGATCTCTCGCACTACCTGCTGGGGCGCGAGTTCGCTTGGCCGGTCAGCGAAGAGAACCATGCGTTGATGCGGCGGATTATCGACAATTGCTGGGGCTTCCACGGGCGCGTCGCCAGCCGCGAGCAAATCCAGATCCAGATCAGCTTTGACACCCACAAGGACTGGGTCGAGTTGTTCATGGGCTGGTGGGCGTACGGCTTCCGGTCATGGCGCAAACGAGCACCACCCGATGCCACACTGACTTTCCTATGCGAACTCGGTCCGCCCGAATATGCCATGACCGACGCCAACGGCTACGAGCTCTCCGATCGATGGATCGAGTCGAAAATGATGAAAGACATGGTGCGCAATCTGTGGCGCCAGGGCGAAGCATAGCCGCGTTGGCCGGGCGTCTGGACATGGACGCTATCGCTCGACCACAATCGACATGGGGAAACGCACGCGGATATCGATGCCGAGGAGGGGGTATGCCAGCACGCGGGAGGATTAGGGAAGCCACGCTGCGCGCCGGGCCGACCGGATCAGGGCCTATCGATCGCCATTTCCGATGAACATTTCCGAACCTTTCATCCGCCGGCCGATCGCGACCTCGCTGCTGATGGCGGGTCTGACGGTATTCGGTGTCGGGGCCTATAATTTGTTGCCGGTGGCGGCGGTGCCCAACGTCGATTTTCCGACGATCACCGTCACCGCTCAATATCCGGGCGCCAATCCCACCACGATGGCCTCGGCAATCGCGACGCCCCTCGAACAGCAATTCATCTCGATACCGGATCTGAGCGAGATGACGTCGTGGAGCGGCGTTGGCTCGACTTCCATCACGCTGCAATTCAATCTGAACCACAATATCGATGCCGCTGCGGGCGACGTACAGCAGGCGATCAGTGCGGCCAGCGGCCTCTTGCCGAAGGATATGCCGACCCCGCCGACCTACCGCAAGGTGAACCCGGCCGACTTTCCCATCCTGATCTACGCCATTCATTCTTCCGAGTTGCCGCCTTACAAGGTGGACGAATATGCCACCAACGTCATCGCGGACCAACTATCGACCCAGCCCGGGGTCGGGCAAGTCTCTGTTTTCGGCTCGATGCCTTACGCTGCCCGCGTGCAGGTCAACCCGGCGTCGCTCGCGGCCAAAGGGCTGGGGCTCGAGGATGTCCGCAACGCGCTCGTCGCGGCAAGCGTGAACCGGCCGAAGGGGGCATTCGAGAACTCAGAGCAATCGATCTCGCTCGATACCAACGACCAGCTGTTCGACGCCGCGCAGTACGGCAACGTCATCGTCACCTATAAGAACGGTGCGGTGGTACGCGTCAAGGATGTTGGCGTCGTCGTCAATTCGGTGCAGAACACCCGGCTTGTCGCATGGTTCGGCGATCAGCGAGCCGAGGGCATCGCCATCCAGAAGAAGCCAGGTGCCAACACCATCGACGTGGTGGACCGGATCACGGCATTGATGCCCAAGCTCGAGCAATCACTGCCATCGTCGGTTCACGTCGACCTGATGTCGGACCGCTCGCAGACAACCCGAGAGGCCATCGGCGACGTGCAAATCACGATGTTGCTGACGATCGGCCTTGTCATCGTCGTGATCTTCTTGTTCTTGCGGACCCTGTGGGCGACGGTGATCCCGAGCCTCGCAGTGCCGTTGTCGCTGCTCGCGACCTTTGCCTTCATGTATGTCGGCGGCTACAGCATCGACAACATTTCGTTGATGGGCCTGACGATCTCGGTCGGCTTCATCGTCGATGATGCGATCGTCATGATCGAAAACATCATGCGCTATATCGAGCAAGGCATGCGGCCGTTCGATGCCGCGCTCAAAGGCGCCGGGCAGATCGGCTTCACGATCATTTCGATCACCTTTTCGCTGATTGCGGTGTTCATACCGCTGTTGCTCATGGGCGGCATCATTGGCCGGCTGTTCCGCGAGTTTGCCGTGACGATCTCGGTCGCGGTCATTGCGTCGGCGGCGATATCGCTCACCCTGACACCGGTGATGTGCGCACTGTTCCTGAAGCAGGAGGGGCTGCATCCCAAAGGCCGCTTCAATCGCGGCTGCGAGCATGTCTTCGAGGCGGCGCTGCGCGTTTACGACCGAGGCCTCACTTTCGTCTTCCGTCACCAACTGTCTGCGCTGATGGCGACACTCTTGCTGATGCTTGCCACCGGTTATCTCTATACCAAGATTCCGAAGGGCTTTTTCCCTCAGCAGGATACCGGGTTCATCTTCGGCGAACTCGACATTCGTCAGGACGCATCGGTTGCAAAGACCGACAAGGTCCGCAGCGAGGTCGTCAAGCTCGTGATGCGTGAACCCGGCGTCCAGGGTGTCTTCTCCTACGCCGGCGCCACGCCCTACAATCCCGCCGAAAACACGGCCCGCATTTTTTGGGGGTTGAAGCCCTATGGCGAACGCACCGACACCGCGGAGCAGATCATCCAGCGGTTGAGCAAAGAGGTGGATAATGTCGTGGGCGCCAAATTCTATATGCAGGTGCCGCAGAACATCACCGTTGGTGGCCGGCTCTCCCGCACCCAGTACCAATATACGCTGACCGATACCGATATCGATGCGCTCAATCATTGGGCGCCGATCATCGAAGCCGGCATGAGAAAGTTGCCGGAATTGCAACAGGTCGCGTCCGATCAACAGATTGCCGCGGCGCATCTGGCGATCGACGTCGATCGCGATGCCGCCGCTCGCCTCGGATTGTCGGCCGATCTGATAGACGAGACCCTCTACGACGCCTTCGGGCAGCGCCAGGTCGCAACGATCTATACCGCGACCAATCAATATAAGGTCGTGCTCGAAGTGGAACCGCAGTTCCAGAACGATTCGAACCTGCTGTCGGAAATTTACGTGTCGGCTCCCTCCGGTGCGCAAGTGCCGCTGAGCACGATCGCTCATTTCGCCAGCAAGAGCGAGCCGCTGCTGATCAGTCACCAGGGCATCTTCCCGGCGGTGACGCTGTCGTTCAATTTGGCGCCCGGCGTCTCGCTCGGAGAGGCCGTCGGCGCCATCCAGTCGATGACCGAGCGCCTGCGCGTACCGCCGACGTTGAACACTGCGTTCGAGGGGACGGCGCAGGCCTTCCAGGCCTCGCTGTCATCAATGCCGCTGCTGCTGGCGGCGGCGATCCTCGTCGTCTACATCGTCCTCGGCGTCCTGTACGAAAGCTACATCCACCCGATCACGATCCTGTCGGCGCTGCCGTCGGCCGGCGTCGGCGCCCTGTTGATGTTGATGTTGCTGCACTACGAACTGTCGATGATCGCGATCGTCGGCGTCATCCTGCTGATCGGTATCGTCAAGAAGAACGCGATCATGATGATCGACTTTGCGTTGCAGGCAGAGCGCATCGAGGGCAAGAGTCCGCAAGAAGCGATTCACCAGGCGTGTCTCCTGCGCTTCCGCCCGATCATGATGACGACGTTTGCGGCGCTGTTCGGCGCGGTGCCCATCGCTTTCGGCACCGGCGGAGGCGCGGAATTGCGCCAGCCGCTCGGCGTGGCGATCATCGGCGGTCTATTGGTTTCGCAATGGCTGACGCTGTATACGACGCCGGTCATCTATCTCTACCTCGAACGGCTGTCCCGCTGGCTGGGCCACGGCCACCGGCGGTCGCGAGTAGCGGCCGCGCTGGGCGGCGAGACATCGGCAGAGGAAAAACGGGCAGCGGAGTGATACGGCGATGGGCGGGGCTAGGTGCCGTCGCGCGATTGGGTCGATTTCACCTCGCCACCATCCGCGCGAAGCGCGGAACCTGTCGGCCAGCGCGCGGCCGGGGACACGAGGAACGCCATCAATTCGGCGATCTCCTCGGGCTCGCCGTAGCGCGCGATGCCCGCCTCTTTGGGCCGGCCGCGATCGCCTCTGAAGAGGCGGCACCGCCGACTACGGGTTAGCAGTTCGCCAATTTGCACAAAAGTCGTCCGATGAAGTCGCAACTCAGCACGAAATAGTGCTTTTGTACTGAGCGACAGTCTGACCCGGAGACTCCGAACTCGTGGCAAAATTAGAGTTGGTGGCCCATTCACCCCTTGAGGCCAGCGACTCTAGGTCAGCAGCGGGCGGGAGATCATAGCATGCGCCTTCATCACTGGTCGTTCGCGTCGATTGGCTGGCGGCGACCATTTGGCGGCCAACTCTCTGATGCGGTGGTTGCGGAAAACTATGAATTGATCGAGGCGCTTTTTCAAAAGGGGGCCAGGGTCAATGCCAGAGATGAAGACGGCCTGACACCGCTGATACTTGCTTGCATGGTTGGCGCGGAAGGAGCGGCGTTCTCGCTGCTGAAGCATGGAGCAAAGGTCAATGCGAGAACGTCTTTCGGCAGCACCGCACTAATGGAGGCATGTGGTCCTCGCGCGACGTGGCGGATAGCGGAGGACCTGCTTGAAATGGGAGCTGACCCAAACGCCAGAAGGGACGATGGTATGACCGCCCTGATGCTCGCGTCCTTCTACGGCAAAAAGCATACGGTGCGGGACCTGCTCAGGCACGGCGCCGAGGTCCATGCGAAGGACAACAAGGCCAAGACCGCACTGCATCACGCCTACGAGCAAACGGGCCGGCCACTCGACAGACTCTCCCTTGAATTCGACCATTTCGAAGTCGTGGAACGCTTGCTCTCCAAAGGCGCATCGCTTGATGTCGAGCCGAGCGATGCCATGAAGACAGCACGTCTGGATTCGGAATGCAGCCCGCGCATCACGGAGCCGCCGTCCGCGAAGACGATGGTGGGCCGCGGTCCCGCGTGTACCGGCTGTGGAGCGCATAAGCCAATCCTGTCTGGGTTGCTTTGGCGCAAGTTACCGCACGCCAGTCGGACTGATTCATACTGTCAAAAATGTGGGCGCTGCTACGCGTGTGAGCGACGCATTCCAATGGTGCGCTTGGGTTCATGGAGAACGTCGGGCGGCACCCCTATTTGCCCGAGCAAATCGTGCCGGCTCGATGAAAGAGAGACTAAACACGTCGCATTGCCGGAGCGTTCAAATTGGAATGCGCAGAAACATTCATACGATATCCACCATGGTCCGGGCGCTTGGGAGCGTGAACAATCCAGGCGGCGCGGAGGGAGAATTTGATCGCGCCACCTCCGCCAGCCTGATCGACGTGCTAGGAATGGCTGCTCGGGTTTCCCCTGCGGGTCTTTTGGTGGTTCGGTCAGCCTCGGAAAAGTCGATCGGGAATCGGCAAGTGAGATCCTCTCAGTCGGTTGGCATGCTTGTCGGGGCCGAAGTCGGGTTCATGACCTTGGCTTTCGGGCGGTCCGACTATGTCGAAATGGCAGTCGATTTCGCTCTATCGCTGCGCGAGTGGCACGGCGAGCCGATCGCAATCGCGGTCGACGAGCCCGCGGAACGGTACATCGCGAAACGATATCCCGGCGTCTTCGATGCGATCGTTCGACTGCCCAGCTCCCTATCGGCAGGCTGGGAGTACAAATTTGCTCTGGCCGACGTGTCGCCATTTCCGCGAACGGTGTTCATCGATGCCGACACCATCGTGTTGGGCGACCTGGGAGCCGTCCTGGCTGACGCAGAGCGTGTGGATTTTGCCATGATAGGGCACTACTGCACCGCTCCCACGAACGCGGACCACAATGGTTTCTCCGTGCAGGAGTTGATTGGAGAGTTCGGGCTGTCCCGATACTTCCACAACCATTCCGGGCTGGTTGCCTTCGAGCGCGAGAATGGTCGCCGCTACTTTGCGGAGTGCTTGGCCGTGTGGAGAAACGAATTATTGCTTTCCAAGCATCGCGAAAGTCACGGGCTAGCCGATGAGGTGGCGTTTGGAATAGCCGCCGCCAGGCAGGGCGCGGTCACCCTGCGGGAGCCGTTCCCGATGTTCACTACAAACGAGCTGCATGACGTGAGGTCCCGTCGCAAGCCGCTTTGCCACCTGTATCATCCGCCGCCGCACGATGCGATGAAGTGGCTCATGGCCGGCGTTGTGGCCAGGCGGCGCAACGCCGGCGTGGCGCTGCCCTCACTTCGGCACTGGCTGCAAAAGCCCGCAAGAAAGGGCCTACGGGGGCTTCCGACCGGTTTGCGGGCGGCCTTATTGAACTTGGATATCCGGCTTCATGCATCGAAGGCTGGGCGGCAGGCTGGGGAGAGTCGGCCTGTCCGCCGGATTCCGCCTCCGGCGCAGTCCGATACGATCGCGGGCGCCATCGGCAGAACCAATCGATCCAATCTATTGCTTCACCGCACGCGGCACCAACAGGCGGTCTCGACTCCACACGTGGATATGAGCATCGAGCAAATCGCCAATGATGGTCTTGCTGTTCCTTTGGCCCTGGGCGTTCATTGCTGGCCGTCGGCGCCCGTCGGATTCGCCGTCAGGATCGAATGGAACGAGGGAGGCGATCGTGCCGTCCTGAAGCTGGTTCTTTCGGGGGCACTGCCGGATCATCCCGATGCGGTCGTCTGCATCCGTTTTCGCGGATGCCAGGCGGGAGAACTGGAAGCGACCTTGCCGTTACGAGCGACTGTTCGATGCGACGTCCTTTCGAACGTCAGGCTTGACGCACCGATTCTGGCAGTCGGGGCCGGCGCGGATTACCTCGCCTCCGTGTCGATGCAGGCACTGGGCCAATCACTGGTAGCTGAGATTGTTCTGCCGCCGGGGCAGCAGCTGGCGGCGCACGATGAAATCTTTGTCGAGTTCAGATTGCCGACGGCCGCCTTGGCGCAATCCAGGAAAGGAATTCGAATCGACTTCCTCGACTTCCATCTCGGACAGCGCCCTGGCGATCCATCCCGGACCTCCTGACGGTCAATCGACTGCCATCGCCGGGTCGACGCTCTCGGTCCTCGCTAATACTCACTGTCCTGGCGATATAAATACGGGTACGCTCTCGTCGCTCCCGAATGAAAACCGAGTCGCATCGAGCGCTCACGGGCTCGGTTCGGAATTGGCCGGGGCACCATTTCGCTTTTGGCAGCGTCATGAACATGCGCCCAGACCGCAAACCGCAGGTACGCCGGACGACCCCGCCATCGGAGAGTGTCATCGCGAGCTGGTACAAGAACGCCAGTCTGCTCGATA
>Ga0335083_10001888_pt1 | contig 28312 bp, 25 predicted proteins | sample Lox_Sample_42_FD_206716 | JGI IMG/M metagenome (GOLD analysis project Ga0335083, IMG submission 206716) | Soil microbial communities from Loxahatchee National Wildlife Refuge, Florida, United States - Lox_Sample_4.2 | ecosystem: Environmental > Terrestrial > Soil > Wetlands | place: USA...
GGACGATTCACCATCGTGACCTCGGGAACGCGCCGCCTGGCTAGCAAGCGTCTGCGGGTCGCGGGATTGCCCGTGCCGGACACTATGGTTACAGCCGACGATGTGACGCGCGGAAAACCCGATCCTGAGCCTTACGTGGCCGGAGCACGTGCTCTCGGACTGGAACCGGGCAGTTGCCTGGTCTTCGAAGACGCGCCTTCGGGCATTCGCGCGGCCAAGTCCGCGGGCATGTTTGCCATCGGCGTTCTCACGACCTACCCGGCAGAGGAGTTAGTTGGGGCAGACGCAATCGTCACAACCCTGCAGGCGGTCGCTGTCAAGATTAGCTCCACAGGACTGATTGTGGAGCTGGCATTATAAGGACCGTGGAGCGGGCGCCGTAACAAACTGCGACCAGCACACTGGAATCGAGGAGCTCTCGGAGAGCGTCTAATAGTTTCAGTGCTATGTTAGGCATCACAGTCCGGCGCAAGGCGAGACAATTTACTACCCTCGTGCGGCACTCCGCCATGACACCGCGGACCGGCGTCACCCGAAGTCCGGTGCTGGCTCGCCGCGGGCAACTCGGCGTGACTTTCATCGGACATTCCAGCTTCTTCCTGCAAATCGGCGGTAAGAACATCCTGTTGGATCCGAATTTCGCGCGCTGGATCTTCGTGCTCAAGCGCCTCCGCAGGCCGGGCCTCAAGCTGCGTGATCTCCCGCCAATTGACGCGGTACTGGTCTCGCATGCCCACTTCGACCATCTACATCGGGCATCGCTGGCTGCAATTGCGCGCCTGACTCGACGCAAGTCCGGCAGACGCCCGGCGATTATCGTGCCTCGTCATCTTGAGGACCTGGTCAGCGGTCTCGGCTTTGGTCGTATCGTTGAGCTCGATTGGTGGCAGAGTTCTCGGCTCGGCAACGTGGAGATTACGCATGTCCCCTCGCGGCATTGGGGCGCCCGGATGTTGCGCGACATGCATCGCGGTTACGGCGGGTTCGTGTTACGCGCAGGCAAGCATGCGCTGTACCATGCCGGAGACACTGCGTATTTCGAAGGCTTCCACGAGATCGGGCAGCGCCTGAAGCCGGAGGTTGCGCTGCTGCCCATCGGCGCCTATCATCCCGATTCCTTCCGCAGAGTGCATACCAGTCCTGAGGACGCCGTGCAGGCTCTCCTCGACCTCGGGGCACGATGGATGGTTCCCATGCACTATGGTACGTTTCGATTGTCCTACGAGCCCGTCGACGAACCTGTGCCACGGCTGCTGGCGGACGCGAAGCGCCGCGGCGTCGAAAAGAAGATTTGCGTTCTGGAAGAGGGTGTGACGAAGTTTTTCGAGTAGGACGCCGAGTCAACGGTCATCTGCGCCCCCGCATCCAAGTTTGAAGCATGTCATCCTGAGCGAAGGCGGCCTGCAATGGGCCGCCGGAGTCGAAGGACCCCTATAATCGGAGAACTAGTTCCTTACCCCAAAGGAGATGCCGTGAGAACAACTGCCCTTGTACTTCTGATAACGCTGGCGCTATCTGCTTTTGCCTTTTCCGCCGACACCTACCAGACCGGGAAGATTGTGAAATGGGACAACGGAACCTACCCTGACAAGAAAAAGAACAAGCCCTGGATCGTGTACCAGGTGCAGGGCGATAGCCTTATTTATTCCGTGGCTCGCAAGAAGGAGACCAAGCCGCAGATGCAGCCTGGCGAGACTGTGCAGTATGAGATGAAGGGCAACAAGATGACGGTGGTCAACGCCAAGGGCAAGAAGGAAACCTACCAGATCGTGGGGCAGGCGCAAGCGGCAGGACAGTAAGCTAGCAGCCGCCGGCTGTCATTCAACCGATAGCAGAATGACTGCAGGCTGATAGCTATTGCAGCGCCTGTTCCAGATCCGCAATCAGATCCTCCACATCTTCGATTCCCACGGAAATCCTCACCATGCCATCGGTCAGCCCGATGGCTTTGCGCCCCGCAGCTCCCAGTGCCGCGTGCGTCATGCTGGCGGGATGCGAGATCAAAGTCTCCACTCCGCCCAGCGACTCGCCCATGGTGCACAGGCGAACCCGCTTCAGTAGCCGCTTGGCATTGGCCAGCGAGCCAGTCTCGATAGTGATCATCGAGCCAAACCCTGACATCTGGTGGCAGGCCAATTCATACTGCGGATGGCTCTTCAGCCCGGGATAGAAGACCTTTTTCACCTTGCGATGGCGGCTGAGGAAGTCTGCCATCACGCGCCCGTTTGCATCATGCTGCTTCATACGCACGGCCAGAGTCTTGGTGCCGCGCAGAACAAGCCAGCACTCAAACGGTGACAGGATTGCGCCCGCGGCCTTCTGGATGAACGCCAGCTTCTCTGCATGTTCCTGCGTCGTGCAGACCAACACTCCGCCCAGCCCATCGCTGTGCCCGTTGAGAAACTTTGTGGTCGAATGCATCACGATGTCGGCGCCGAACCTGATGGGCTGCTGGAAGTACGGTGACATGAAGGTGTTGTCCACCACCACTTCGCAGCCGCGCTTGTGCGCGATCCCGCTGACCGCGGCGATGTCGGTAAGCCCCATCAGAGGATTGGTCGGCGTCTCAAGATAAACGTAGCGTGTGTTCTTTCGAATCGCACGTTCCACGTTGCGTGGATCGGTGGAGTCCACATAGGTGAACTCGAGGCCGAAGTTCGTCAGGATCTGGTTGAAGAGCCGTGGCACACCGCCATACAAATTGTTGGAGGCAACGACGTGATCGCCGGACTTCATGAGCTGGCAGAGCGCGGCGACGGAAGCCATTCCGCTGGAAAACACGGGCGCTGCGATGCCACCCTCCAGCGACGCCAGGTTCTGCTCCAACCGGGTGCGCGTGGGGTTGGCCGCGCGTGAGTAGTCGTAGCCCTTGGTAACGCCCAACTCTTCCTGCGCGTAGGTGGAGGTGGCGAAAATCGGAGGCGCAACGGCGCCTGTGGAAGGGTCAGGCTCGTTCCCGACGTGGATAGCACGAGAGGCAAAACCAGCAGCGTTCTTCTTGGACATAGGTAGTTAAACCGCGCACTGACGCGGATTTCGCGGTTACAAAACCGAAAGAATCCTTTTACCACAGAGATCACGGAGCGCACGGGAAAAAAGAAATCAATAATTCTCCGTGCCTTCCGTGAACCCCGAGGCAAAAAATCCGCGAAATCCGCGTCAATCCGCGGTTAATGCTTTTCGTTGAAGTGGAAAATGTCTTTCGATAGATATCGCTCGGCGGAATCGGGGATCAGTGTGGCCACTCGCTTGCCCGGGCCCAGGCGCCGCGCAATGCCGATGGATGCAAACACGTTCGCACCGGCGCTCGATCCTGCCAATACGCCCTCGATGGCAGCCAGCTTCTTCACCATGTCGAAGGCATCGTGATCATTGACCGCAATGACTTCATCGGCCAGCGACAGGTCACACGTCTTGGGGATGAAGCTGGCGCCGATGCCCTCCACTTCGTGCTCGCCCTTGGGGCCACCGCCCAGCACCGAGCCTTGCGTCTCCACCACAATCCCCAGCACATTGGGATTACGCTCCTTTAAGTACCGCGCCACGCCGGTAAACGTCCCGCCCGTGCCGGAGCCGATGACGATGGCGTCAATTTGTCCGCCGAGCTGCTCGTAGAATTCGCGAGCGGTGGTCTCGTAGTGAAAGTCGGGATTGTCCTGGTTCTCGAATTGTCCAGCGACGAAGGAGTTGGATGTCTTCGCGGCACGCTCTTTCACGTAGTCGATGGCGCCCTGCATGCCCTCGGCCTGCGGTGTACGAATCACCTCTGCACCGAAGGCCTCCATCAGCTTGACCTTCTCGATGGAGAAGCCCTCGGGCACCGCAAGAACCGTCTTATAGCCACGACCGGAGCCAATCAACGCGAGTCCCACCCCAGTGTTGCCAGCGGTGGCCTCGAAGATGGTCGCGCCCGGCCGCAAGCGGCCGTCACGTTCCGCTTTGGTGATCATGCCCAGTGCAGCGCGGTCCTTGATGCTGCCGCCCGGATTCAGAAACTCAAGCTTGGCATATACGTCGGCCGCGTCGGGTGGAACGATCTTGCGAAGGTGAAGGATGGGAGTTTCGCCGACCAGTTCGGTAATGTCCTCGGCGACCTGGAGGGAAGTCATCTCGGCAGTCTTCATGGATACCCTGAGCGATAACGCTCAAGGTTACGTGAAGCGCAAGAGTTCGGTCAACGCGCGCGGGGTTGAGATTGCAGACGGTTGTCCAGCCTCGCGCCGTCCACTACAATTCCGCTGACTCACCATAACGAAAGGCAGGTCAGTGGATTTGGATCGAGGGGAAACCAGGTTGTCTTGCTGGATCGTCATGCAGGTAACCATGCTTCTGCTCGCCACCCTGCCCACCTCAGCGTGGGCGCAAGGGACGGCCCAGCAAGGTACGCTCACCGGCACTGTCACCTATCGCGAGCGCATGGCGCTGCCGCCTGATGCGGCCATCGACGTTCGCCTGGAAGACACATCATTGCAGGACGCGCCGGCCAAACTCATAGGCGAGTCAATCTTCGCTGCTCAAGGGCAACAGGTGCCCATTCGCTTTCAGGTCTCCTTCAATACTGCGGACATCAACCCGGCGCACACCTACATGCTGAGCGCCAACATCACGGTGAACGACGCAAAGGTATTTGCTTCCACGTCTGCGTATCCAGTCATCACGAACGGTGCGCCGATGCAGGCCAACATCCTGCTGCAAAGAGTGGCAGCGCCCGTGCCGAAGAAGACCGCGGGGACAAAGCTGCACGGCACCTACTGGAGCCTGGTTGAGTTGAACGGCAAGCCTGCCGCTCCCGGCATGGGCAGGACGCAACCTTATATCCGGTTGCATCGTCAGCAGAGCAGGTTCGAAGGTTCGAGCGGCTGCAATGGCGTAACCGGGACGTACCTGGTGGAGCAGAGTGCTCTGCAGTTCAATCCCTCCGCCACCACCCTGATGATGTGCCCGCAAGCCTTGATGGAGCAGGAGCAGGGTCTGATCGCCGCGCTCAAAGCCACCTCAAGCTACAAGATCGAAGGCGACATGCTGGAGCTGATCGCCGGGACAACTGTAGTAGCGCGTTTTCAGGCGAAGTCGAAACCCTCACCATAAGGCTGTCGGAGTTGCGGCAGGTCGATGGAGCAGGGCATGGCATGGTTCTTTGGGAAAAATCGCGGCGCGGACTTAGTCGTCAAGGTCAAGGCGCTGCAAGGACTCAAGAGGAAACACAACCTTGAGTGCCTTGACCAGTTTTACGTGTACCTCACCATACTCGACAGTAAAGCGACAGGTCTGCTGACCGTCAACGCGTTGTTTATCGCGATTCTCGTGGTCTTTCTGGCTTCCGGAGAAAGCATCGCGGAGCGGTGGCAGATACGGTTTTCCAGGGAAGTGGTGGAGCTTCAACTCATTCTGGTCGGTCTTTCAGCCTTGCTTTGTCTACTGGTCATGCGTGTGAGTTGGAGCTTTCTGGCCAAAGTGCCTACAGCTCCGACGGAATCAGCCCATTTCGAGGACGAGCTGACACGGCTTGCGAATGTGATCGACGACCGAACCCACTATTATTGGATCGCATGGCTGTTCGCACTGGCGGCACTGATGTTGACTCTGGCGTGGTGGTCTCTCTGCCTGGCAGCGGTGGCAGCGGTCGTACTAATTTTATGGGCGCTCGGCCGCGGCTGATGGGCAGTGTGGCCATGTCCACAGTGTGAGGAATTGCGTTTGAGGAGGCTAACGAATGGCTAAACGCGTCGCGCTGGCGCAACTCCGCGAGGACAACCGGTGCCTGGTGGAGAGCGCACTCGCCGCCTCCGGCGAGGCCTACGCTCCCTATTCGGGCTTTGCCGTGGGCGCTGCCGTTCGCACCAAGTCGGGAAGGGTTTACGTCGGTGCAAACGTTGAAAATGCCGCCTATGCCGTCGTCATTTGCGCCGAGGTGTCAGCCGTGGCCGCCGCCAATGCCGCGGGAGACTTCGAGATCGAGGCCGTCGCCGTGGCCGGCCACAAATTCTATCCCTTCCGGGATACTTCTCAAGTGGTGACTCCATGCGGACGTTGCCGTCAGGTTATTTTTGAAGCGTCGGAAGTGTCTGGAACTGATGTGCAGATCTTCTCGTGCAACGGCAAGTTGAGCCACATTACTGAATCCAAAATCTCCGAGTTGCTGCCACGGGCATTTGGACCCAGAACCCTGGGCCTTGCCAAACGCTGGCCAAAGATGCGAAGAGTTTTACGCGCCACCGTGGCAAGATTGCAAGCTGGTACTAGGATCTCCCGGAAGAGAAAGAGATAGTTCTGTGGACCATTGTTGCCGCCGGGGTTGTCATCTCCGTAGGCCGGGTTTACTCGGCGTTTCGTCAGGCAGACAGTCTACGTCCGCATTCAATTGCTGAGTCACCTAGGGAGGTAGGTTGTAGTTGAGCTTTCAGTTGAACGGCCTTCTCTGCCTTCTCAGGTCCGGCACCTCGTCGTCTTCCTCGCGCATCCGCGGCTTCTCGCGCGGCGGCTGCTTCTCCCCGGCGGTGAAGGTGCGCTCCTCGCTGCGGCCGATGCGCTTATGCGCGTACAGGCCCTCCAGGATGAATTCCGCTCCCGACACCAGCACCTCGGACGGCTCCTTGCCGCTCAAGCCCAGCGCGTTCAGCTTGTCGAGCAAGCCCTGAATGCCGCGCAACTTATGCAGCATTTCGTGCGCGCTGGCTGAGTCGCGCATCTGGATCTCGCCGCCCAGATCGAACCACTGCACCACTTGATTCATGCTGCTGTTGCCATGGAAGTATTTGTCGTAGGTGCGGGCCACGGCAGAGCGGATGATCTCTCGGACCACGGTGTCAGCGCCCTTCAGCTCGCCCTCGTACTCCAGTTCAAGTTTGCCGGTCATGGCGGGCATGGCGGCGTAAATATCGCCCACGCGCGGAACCACCACTTTCTCACCCCAACGAATAGCGCGCCGCTCGGCGTTCGAAATGACGTTCTCCATGGCGCTGATGGGCAGCCGCTGGCTAACTCCGGAACGCTTGTCGATGCGCTTGTCCTCGCGCGCGACAAAGGCAATCTGCTCGATCACCTGGCTGACGAAGCTGGGAATCTGTAACTGGTGTCCGTTGCGTTCGGTCCAGGCTTCCTGGGCGGTGATGGCGATGCCTTCCTCGATGGTCGCCGGATAGTGGGTCCGAATTTCCGACCCGATGCGATCCTTCAGCGGCGTGATGATCTTGCCCCGTGCTGTGTAGTCTTCGGGATTGGCGGTGAACACCAGGGCAACGTCGAGTGGCATTCGCACCGGGTAGCCCTTAATCTGCACGTCGCCTTCCTGCATAATATTGAACAGGCCGACCTGAATCTTACCGGCAAGATCGGGCAGCTCATTGACGGCGAAGATCCCGCGGTTGGCGCGCGGAAGCAGACCGTAGTGGACCGTGTACTCGCTCCCCAGTTCGTGCCCCCCTTTGGCGGCCTTGATGGGATCGATGTCCCCGATGAGATCGGCGATGGTGACATCGGGCGTCGCCAGCTTCTCGACGTAGCGATCCTCCGCAGAAAGGTATGCAATCGGCGCGTCGTCCGGATTGGTGTCCAGCAGCTCGCGGCAACGGCGGCAAATGGGCGCGTAGGGATTGTCGTGAATCTCGCAGCCGCGAATGTAGGGCAACTGCGGATCGAGCAGAGCGGTCAATGCGCGCAGGATGCGGCTCTTGGCCTGACCGCGCAGCCCCAGAAGAATGAAGTTGTGTCGCGAAAGAATGGCATTGACGATCTGCGGCACAACTGTGTCGTCATAACCAACGATTCCTGGAAATACGGGGCAGTTCGCACGCACGCGGGTTATGAGATTGTCGCGCATCTCGTCCTTCACCCGTCGATTGCGCACCCGTGGCTCGGAGAACTGCTGGCTGCGACGAAGCTCACCCAAGGTCTGCGGAAGAATGCTCAAGGGCCCGATACCTCCCCAGGGTCACGTCCAGCGTTGTCGTGCGACGTGACCGCGTAATGCCGAATGTTGGTATTTTACGCCTGCCCCCAGGGCGTGCCGCACGACGATGCGTGAGGGCAACGATTCGCAGTCTCAAACCTGAGCTGGGCGCGATGCCTGCAGCGGTATGCGGAGGCTTTTGCCTGGGAGAAGTGGTTTAGCTTATTTCGCCGAACGCAGGCGTGGATGGAGGTCCCGGTTGCCTTCCTCGGCTTCGGCGCTGTCCCTGGAAAGAGCGGCAGCAGCTTCCGCATCCACCGAACGCAGACGCAGGTCGCGTTGCGGGAAGGGGATCTCGACTCCCGCCTCGGTCAGCAGACGCATGACTTCCAGCGCAACCTCGCTCTTTACCTTGACCGCGTTGCTCTCCTGCATCACCCAGAATTGGAGCTCGAAATCCAGAGAACTCTCACCGAATCCCTTGAAGAAGGCGGTCGGTTCGGGCGAGGTGAGTACGTCCGGGTGTTGGATAGCGGGCCTCTCGAGCAGTTCCTTCACCAGCTTGGGGTTGGTGCCGTACGCCACGCCTACCGGAAGCTCCACCCGGCGCTTGGCCTCGGAGAGCGTCCAGTTGGTCACGTTGCCAGAGATAAAACTCGCATTGGGGATGATGACCTCGGCCCCTTGGAAAGTCTGAACCGTACTAGAGCGTATGCCGATGCGCGTAACCGTGCCCGTTACTCCAGCTCCAAGGTCCACGACATCACCGATCCTGATCGGCCGCTCGAACTGCAGTATCAAACCGGAGACGAAGTTGTTGATGATGTTCTGCAAGCCGAAACCGACACCAACGCCGAATGCGCCGGTCAGCACGGTGAACTTATTCAGCGATACACCACCTGCGTTCACTGCGAAAAGAACCACCAGCAGCAGCAGGAGATAGTGCAGCGTAGTGGAAATGAGCTCCGGAACGCCGCGCTTCAGATGAAAGCGCTTGAACAATTCTTCGCGCAAAAGGAAACGAATCGCGCTGGAGATGCCGTAACCGACCAGAAGAATCGCGAAGAAGCCAAGCACGCTGCCCAGCGAGATGTCACTTCCACCCCCGGCGATGGGAAAGCTGAAGACGCGGACAATCCAGGCGTTGACCCATTGCCGGATCCCCAGTAGAGCCAGGGTCGCTCCCACCCATAACAGTATTCCGGTCCATTGCAGCAAGCGCGGTACCCACCGCTCCAGGCCCTTGCGATGCACGCGCACCACCGCCAGCCGCTCGGCCGAGGGGGCGCTAAGGCCGGCCAGCAGCAGAATGGTAAACACGCGCGTGGCGGTGAAAGCGACAACCGCGACAAACGTGCTGTACAGCGTCAATGAGCCGAGGTACTGCGCCAGCCGAAAATAGCCAACGAAGTTGGCCACCAGCCCCACTGCCGCGATCGCAACGGCCAAACGCATGGCGAAAATGACAAGCCTGCGGCGGCCGGTTGGTCTCCGCGGAGCGATTCGCCCCGATCGAAGCAGATAGGCGAACACTATGACGACAGCCAGGTAGGTGAGGAACTGAACTTCACGCTTGGTAGCCGCTGAAAGGGTCCCCCAGGAGACGAATGCGCTGATGAGATAAAGAACCAGCAGGAAGTGCAGAAGCCTGCGAAAGGGAGGCTCAATCAATGGCTGCAGCAGCGTGAGGACAGGAATGAACAGGAGCAGAATGGTCAGGCCGATCAACGGCAGAGGGGCCTGAGAAGACAGCAGAAAACTAAACAGCAGGGGCGGCAGCAATCCCAGGGCAAACCAGTGTCGCGTGAGTTCCAGGGCTTGCGCCTGGATCTCGTTCGCAGGCTCGACGCCACGGGTAAAAACGTCTAGGCGATGGGCCGCAAGCAACGACAACAGCAGCAAAACAGCAAGGAAGGCGAGCAGCCCGGCGTTGTCCCTGGCGAATGCTTCAATGCTGATTACCCGGGCGACCGTATTCCCGAGGAATTCGGGCGATTCACCCTGCTGGCGGCGTAAGAGAACCTGCCACAGCGGCAGACTATCTCGACGTATCAGGTGTCCTTGCAGTAAAGTTTGCGCTCTTGTCAGCCGACCGAGCATCTCGAGCGCATTCTGGTCCTGATCGGCCGCCTGGACCTGCAGATTAACGACGGCCCGCAACAGATCCTGAGCCTGCGACATGGTGGTCTGTATGTTCTTAACAGCGTAACGAATGACATCCAGCGTAGGGCCGAGATCAGGTGTAGAACGGTTCTCCTCGAGGGTCGCCTTCCACAGCGGCTGATGCGCTTCCAATTGCTGGATTGCCCACTGCGCCGAGTTGGCCCATGCCAACAGTTGCGGTCGTATGGTGGCATCTTCGGTTACCACACCATGCCAATAACTCTCCTGTTCGCGCAGCTCCATCGCACTGGGCGAGCCCGCCAACAAGGTTTCCGCTTCCTTCCGCTTGGCCTGCAACGGCGCTTCGCGCTCATCGAGCGTGGACTTAACGGCCTCAAGCTGTTCGCGTGTGGGTAGTTGGCTGGCGATGTCGCGCAGCAGACGTGTCAAGGCCTCCGCCCGCGTTGCAACATCCGGCAAAGGAATTGCGGACGCAGGCTGTGACTCGGCAGGAGGACCAACGGGCGGCGGGGTTTGGCCTCCCTGTCCCGGGTTTTTCTTCAGCAGCGAGCCCAGAGGATTGGCGCCCTGGGTTGCAGCGAAAGGTGTGAGCCAGAGTGCCAGCAGCAGAAGGAGCATCCATCGCATCCTGAGTGCAGCGCAAACAAAATGGCTTCTCCAGCGGGAGCCGTCGCCCGGTCGGTGTCCAGATGAGAGCATCGAGACCATCAAGAACCCCATTATCGCCGATAGCAAGGATCTGCGGCCCGTCCGGAACGCCTTTCTCGCCACTCTACGGTCAAGGAGCACGAGCCGGTAAGTGAACGCAGGCAAGCCATGCGCCGCATGCCTGATCGCCAAAGGCCGAGGCTATACGCTCTCTAATTCCTCCAGCATGGCTTCCATCTCGGATTGAGCATGCTGATTGCGCGTGCGGTGCGCGCACTCGATGCCTCGCTGCAGCATGGCTTTCGCCTCCTCGTTGCGCTCAGCCCGAGCCAGCGTCTGCGCGGCCATGAAGTATGCGTTGGTGTAGTCGGGGTTACTGGCGAGCAGGCGTTGGAACTCGGCGAGAGCGGCATCCGCATCGCCGGCGCTTGAGTACTCCATGCCCAGCGCGTAGCGCGCGAAGGCGTCGTCGGGATTCGCTTCCAGCAAGCTTCTTAGCGTGGTCACGCGGCTCTCGTCTGACATGCGCCAGTTCTCCTGTTTCGAAGCCATCATACAAGAGCGTGAACCGGCCCGAACTGGCGGTGGTGCAGGCGTGCATTACAATTGGCGTTTGACTTTTGCCGACGCTCGAGGATTTGTGGCTTGTCCCTTCTTCATGCCCGACGAACAACTTTTTTCTGACTGGCCATTTCCAGAGCGGCTTCCCCTCGGCGCCGGCAGGACCGGCACCTGCTCAGCGCCAGGCCACGAAGGCGCGCGACCGAGCGAAGAGGAGCTGAAGTCTGGCTGCAATCTTGGTTACGCCAGGAACTGCGGACGGCTGCCCGCCGACCGCCATGCGGACGCGGTGCGCTTTGCCCTGGGCAGGGAAGACGACGGAATTCTGCGGGTGCTGTTTGTTTGCGAGCGCCAGCATCTGCCCGTCAGCCACGGCGAATTGCTATATGACATCGCACATGATTCATGGCTCCGGCCGCACGGCGACGCCCGCGTGCAACGGATGGCGGAATGCTATGTGCAGGTGAAAACAAGGCGGCTCCAGAATTGTGGCATCAATACCGGTTGAGATTGAGACGGGAATGAAGCACGCTAGCTCGAAAGTTGAAACTCGAAACTGATTTTGGACCTGCCATGAACGCCGACGCCGAAAACCTGCAACCCAAGCCCGTGAGCGAGTCGAAATCCGAGATGATCGAACTCGTTCTGCCGAATGACACTAATCCCCTGGGCGCGCTGTTGGGCGGACGGCTCATGCACTGGATCGACCTGGCGGGGGCGCTGGCTGCACATCGCCATTCCCACTCCTACGCGGTCACGGCCTCGATGGACCACATTGACTTCCTCGTCCCGGTGCATGTCGGCGATATGGTGATCCTGCAGTCGGCGGTCAATCGCGCGTTTCACACTTCGATGGAAGTCGGCGTCCGGGTCCTGGTGGAGAATTACATCTCCGGTTCGCGCCAGAAAGTTGCAACTGCCTATCTCACCTTCGTCGCTGTTGACCGGCACGGACGGCGACTGCAGGTTCCTCCGGTCGTTCCTGAGACCGAAGAAGAGCAACGGCGCTATGAAGGCGCGTTACGGCGTCGCGATGCCGCCCGCGCCGAGCGCGAGCGCAGGGCCGCTGCCAGGGGAGCAAGGCAGGACTGATGAGGGAGACATACGGAAGACCGAACCGCGGATTTACGCGGACTTCGCGGATAACCCACGAAGTGAAGAAACAAAATCATCCGCGAGCTCTGCGGTTGCTTTTCAGGGCGCTGAACTGCCTGCTGGTTATGCTGTTCGCCCTCGGCCTGGCAGCCCAGCAGAGGGAGAATGAGCCGCAGACCATCGAGAAGACGGGTACGTTCAAGGCGCCTGACGGCCCCAAAGCTGGCGAGCCCCAGAAAGAATCGCAGAAGGAGACTCCGCCGGTCGTCACCCACCACGAGATTCACATTGGTGGCCGCGTGCTGCATTACACCGCCACGACGGGCCTCATGCCGCTTCGCAACACTGAGACTGACGAGATCGAGGCCAACATCTTCTTCATGGCCTACACTCTCGACAACGCCGGCCCGCTGCGTCCGCTGATGTTCTCATTTAACGGCGGACCGGGCTCCGCATCAGTATGGCTGCATTTGGGCGCGATTGGCCCTCGCAGGGTGAAGATGCTGCCCGACGGCGGCATGCCTCCGCCACCCTTCGAGCTGATTGACAACCCTCAAACCTGGCTCGACCAGACCGATCTCGTCTTCATTGACCCGGTCGGCACGGGCTTCAGTCGGGCAACCAAGAAGGAGTTCGCCAAGAAGTTCTTCGGCGTAAAGGGCGACATCACATCGGTCGGTGAATTCATCCGCTTGTACCTGACGCGATATGAGCGCTGGACTTCGCCATTGTTTCTGGTGGGCGAGAGCTACGGCACGACCCGCGCGGCCGGATTGAGCGGCTACCTCGTGGGCCACGGCGTCGCGCTCAGCGGTGTAGTGCTGGTTTCGTCGGTCCTGAACTTCGAGACCCTCGAGTTCACCCGCGGCAACGACCTGCCGTATATTCTGTATTTCCCTACCTATACTTCGACCGCGTGGTATCACAAGAAGCTTCCCTCTGACCTGCAGCAGCGCGATTTACAGAGCGTGCTGCGCGACGCGGAGCAGTTCGCAGCCGGTCCGTACGCTGCGGCACTCGGCAAGGGCGACAACCTCACGCCGCAGGAGCGCCAGGGGTTGATAGACCAGGTCAGCCGCTTCACCGGCTTGGACCGTTCCGTCGTCGACGAACACCACATGCGTATCAGCCAGGCTGTCTTTTGCCATGAACTGCTGCGCAGCCAGCGCCTGCAGGTTGGCCGCCTCGATAGCCGCTTTACAGCGCCCGATGTTTCCGACATGCGCGTCGAAGGCTACTACGATCCCTCCGAGTCCATTATTCGGCCGCCGTTTACTGCCACCTTCAACAACTACATTCGCAGTGATCTGGGATACAAGACGGACCTGGAGTACTACGTCCTCGGCGGGGGCATCAGTGACTGGGATTGGGGCTCGGCAGTACAAGGCTTTCCTGATACCAGCGAGGCGCTACGGCTGGCGTTCGTCAAGAACCCGTACATGAAGCTGTTTGTGGCCTCCGGTTATTACGATCTGGCGACGCCGTACTTCGCGACGCAGTACACGCTGAGCCACATGAACCTTGACCCGCAACAGCACGCCAAGATCTCGCTCGGCTACTACGATGCCGGGCACATGATGTACATCAAGACCGAGTCGCTCGATCGGCTACATCAGGATGTGTCGGCATTTCTGACGAATGCGTTGCAGTAATTCGCGTAGAGCGGTACTTATTCAGTCGTACCGCTCGAACACAATCTGCTTACGGTCCCAGCCCATTTCACCTTTCAGCAGGTCGCGATTTGCGTTCACCATTTGATGCAGGCCGCAGATGTATGCCTGCATGCCGCTGCGCCCGGCGACGATCTCCCGCACGTGGTCTTGCACATACCCACGGCGACCTTGCCAGTCGGCGCCGCCGCGGCTGAGCGTCGGCATGTAGTGGAAGTTCGGGTTCTCGCGCCCAATCTGCTCGAACTCGTCACGGTAGTAGATGCTGTGCTCATAGCGCGTCCCGAAAATCAGCCAGTGCTCATGTCCACGGCTGCGCTCCGGCTTCTCGAACAGCCAATGCAACATGCCCCGAATCGGCGCGATGCCAGTACCCGTTGCTATAAACACCGCGTCCTTGCGCGGCTCGCGCAGCGTAAACAGCCCATGTGGGCCATGGAACTGGACAGTTGCGCCTTCTTCCAGATCGCACAGCCAGTTCGACAGAAAGCCCTCATCGACGCGATTCAGGCACAGGTCGAAGGTCGCATCCGAACGAGGCGGCGAAGCGAGGGAATACGCTCGGGTGTGTTCCTTGCCATCCGGCTTGGGTTGCTTGATGGAGACGAACTGTCCGGGCGTGAAGCGAAACTCGTCCATTCCTTCAACAGCAAGCTCGAGGTGCTTGGTCTGCGGCGAGAGCAGAATGGACCTGTTCAGTCGAGCGGTAAACATCTGCCGCTCAACAGCCGGGCGCTCCTGAGTTTGGATTTCCATGGTGTGGTTATTTAGATGCGCACGTGTCCGCGATCGACGCGCACCCTCTTCGGCACAGAGGGAGCCCGAGGGCCCTCACCCGCCGAACAGAAGGGCATTGCTGGGGAAACTAAACCGCGGCAATTGGTGGCGCAGGCTGGCGTTTATTGGCTACCTTGCGCACCATGGGAGCGGGCGGCGGGAAGATGTCGCTCAGTTGAACTCTGGCTGACTCGACCTGTTCTGGCATGGGCGGTCCGACTTGAATGACGACGTTGCTGTTGGGCTCGGACGTGACCTGAAACAGATTCTGGTTCAACATGATCGATTCCAACGAGCGTCCCAGATCGCGGGAATGAAATCCATTACTGAAGCGCGGACCACCTGACCAACCAGGGTTAACGGAGTAGTTGCAGATTAAGCTGGAATAGCCCCGCGGGTTGGAGCACCACATCTTCAGACAGTCCACGGCCCGGTCGCCCCCAATGTGGTATTCGATCTGGACGAGACCAGCCGACTGTCCCTGTACCAAGTCCTTCCAGTTCACGATGACGGCGCTTTCGAGAACATGGTCGAGCTTCACATCTTGTACGGGCAGTGACGGGACAGCAGTAGTCATCGTTCCTCCACGAGTGATCGAATCTTCGGGTCGCTACAGCGCGATGTTTATCCGGTTCTTTCGACAGGTTCGGTGTCGTCGGAGACCAGCAATGGCTCTTCGGGTTGATCGGCCTGCACTTGTATCCCACTGCGCCTCTTGGCGCTGGCGATCCGAAAACCAGCCTCCACAAAGCCGTTCCTCTGCGGCAGCGACTCACAACCTTGCTTCACGGCCCTTCGCATCGCATCGCCCCATTCCGTTCCGTGCTGCTCGGGAACATAAGAGCCGGGAGCGGGGTCGAGAGAGACATAGTCTGGCTTGCCCACCAGGAACGCGACCATTTGCCCTGGGCTGTCCTTCTTGATCTCATCGCGAAGGGCGAGAGCGCCGCTATAGTCCTTGCGAATGTCAATCAACACCATGTCATAACGATCTCGATGCCAAATGGATGCTGCCTCATCGAGGTTGCCGGCGCCGATCATCTCCACACCATGCAATGCCATGATTTTCTTGCGCAGTGCACGCCTCTCAGGGTTTGAATCCATAAGAAGCGCACACCTTTTAAGCTGGACAGTATTAGCGCCAAGGTTCGATGCTGTTATCATCAGGCTCCTTCAATATTTATGCGCGGACGGCTCTGGGCTTGGCTTCACTCACGGTCAGCGTAGCGGTACCAAGAGTCGAACCGTTCAAGCCCAGCAGGGCCTCGTGGGCTTCTTTATCGCTTTCCATTTCAACGAACGCGAAGCCGCGCGGCCGGCCGCTGTCACGGTCCTTGATAATGTTGACGGCCTGGACTGTTCCGTAAACCGTAAATGCATTGCGGAGTTCATCCTCGGTGGTGCTGAGGTCCATCTTTCCAACGAATAAGTTTTTCATTTTTTACCTGTGAAGCGTGCGGGAGACTCTGGAGGATACGAAACCAAGCTTCGTCCCCGGCAAAGACAGGCCGTCGCCGCTTTAGAAGAGCACTTGTGAGGAGAACTGAAGAGTGAACCTTCTTAACTTTCGGGAAGGCGCTATGGTTGTGGCTCGCGGGTTGCCCACTAATCCCAGTATACGCTCACAATGAAGGCCCCAGCAAACATTCTTACTCCACGGTGACTGATTTCGCCAGATTGCGCGGTTGGTCCACGTCGCAGCCCCGGCGCACGGCGATGTGGTAGGCCAACAACTGGCAGGGCACCACTTCGAGGATGGGCGAGAGCAGTTCCGGCGCCTCGGGAACGTAGAGCACGTGGTCGGCGGCCTCGCGGATCTCCTCGTCGCCGTCGGTGGCGATGGCGATGACCGTGCCCGAGCGCGCCTTCACTTCCTTCAGGTTCGAGATTGTCTTCTCGTAGCGCAGCACTGAGCCGGCATCGTTGTTGTCGCGGGTGGCAAGGATCACCACCGGCAGGTCCTCGTCGATGAGCGCGTTTGGTCCATGCTTCATCTCGCCGGCAGGATAACCCTCGGCGTGGATGTAGGAAATTTCCTTCAGCTTCAGAGCACCTTCCAGCGCAATGGGATAGTGGACGCCGCGGCCAAGAAAGAGGAAGTCGTGGGCGCGATGATATTCCTTCGCAAGATCTTCGGTGTCTTCATCGCGGGCGAGCACTGACTCCAGCTTTGCGGGCATGCGCGTCAGTTCAGTCAGGAGCCGCTTCGACTCCTCGGCGTTGAGTGTGCCGCGCACCTGTCCGAGATAGACGGCGAACAGGAACAGCGCGGTCAGTTGGGCGGTGAATGCCTTGGTAGAGGCGACGCCAATCTCGGGGCCGGCGTGGGTGTAGACGGTGCCGTTGGACTCGCGAGCGATCATGGAGCCGACCACGTTGCAAATGCCCAGCGTCTTCGAGCCTTTGGCGCGCGACTCGCGCATGGCGGCGATGGTGTCGGCGGTTTCGCCTGACTGGGTAATGAGAACGGTCAGATCGTTCGGGCCGTTGAGCGGATCGCGATAGCGAAATTCGCTGGCGTAGTCCACCTCCACGGGGAGTTTGGCCAGTCGCTCGATCATGAATTTGCCCGCTAGTCCCGCGTGCCAACTGGTGCCGCAAGCCGCGATGTAAACCTGCTCCAGCTTGCGGAAGTCGGCCTCGGTGATGTCCATCTCGTCGAGGAAGACCTTGCCCGAGTCGAGCGAGACGCGGCCCAGCGTGGTGTCGCGGACCGCGCGTGGCTGCTCGTAAATCTCCTTCAGCATGAAGTGCTTGAAGCCGCCCTTTTCGGCCATGATCGGGTCCCAGGTGATGTGCTGCACCTGGCGGTCAATGTGTCGGCCTTCAAAGTCGGTTAACTGCACGCCCGCCGGAGTAATGGTAGCGAGGTCGCCATCGGCGAGGAAAAACAGGTCGCGGGTGTGATACAGGATCGCCGGCACGTCGCTGGCCACGAAGTATTCATCTTTACCCAGTCCGATGACCGCCGGCGGCCCGTTGCGCGCCGCCACGATCTTGTTCGGCTCGTCGGAAGAGATGACTGCGATGGCGAACACGCCGGTGAGAAGCTGCACCGTCTTGCGCACGGCGTCCTCCAGCGGAACGCGGTGTCCATTGTGGCTTTGCAGGTTCTTCTCAATTAAATGAGCGATGACCTCGGTGTCCGTCTCCGTGGTAAAGCGATGGCCTTCCTCGGCCAGCTTCTTCTTCAGGGTGACGTAATTCTCCACGATGCCGTTATGGACGACAACGATCTTGCCGGTGCAGTCGCGGTGCGGGTGTGCGTTTTCCTCGGTGGGACGTCCGTGGGTTGCCCAGCGGGTGTGGCCGATACCGTAGGTGCCGTCGAGCGGCTTCAACCTGATGACTTCTTCCAGGTTGCGCAGCTTGCCCTCGGCGCGGCGCACCTGCAAGCCGTCGCCGTTCCCGGCCACGGCTATACCGGCCGAGTCGTAGCCACGATATTCGAGGCGGCGCAAGCCATCCAGAATGACTGGCACAACCCGCTTATTTCCGACGTATCCAACAATCCCGCACATAATTTCGGCTCCCGTGAAAAAGCACGTCTGCTGCCTCACCGTACTCGTCTCGTGAATTCGGGCGCTGGCGAGCACAGCAGGCTCGGAGAGGGTCTCTGGTTCGTGAATCTTACATTTGATTCGATGGTACCGCGAGAATCCGCGATGCGAAAGGGCGAATCGTCACCCAACGGCCTGTTGCGGCGAAGGCCCTGTCCGCATGGCTATATCTCAATCGTGAACCGGTACTCCTCGATCACCGGATTGGTGAGCACTTCCCGCGCGATACGCTCAATCTCGGCCTGTGCCTCCTCCCGGCTGATACTGCTGTCGAGGGCAATCTCGAAGTATTTGCCCTGGCGCAGGTCATCGATGCCGCGATAGCCCATCTTCTTGAGGGCGCCGTGAATGGTCTTACCCTGCGGGTCGAGCACACTTTTCTTGAGCGAGACGTACACGTAGGCTTTCATGGGAGAAGCTCCATTATACTTGGGCCAGCAGCCATGAACCGCCGATGGATACCCGTGGTCTTCTGGATCGTGTTCGTCGCGATCCTCGGGCTTTCCGCCTGGTTCCCGCGGCTGAAAGCGGTATGGCCGGCGCTGCTGCTGTTGGCCGTGGGAGCTCTCGCGGTTCACCATCTCGTACAATCCCTGCGCCGTCGCCCCATGCCGTCGTGCAGCAACACGCGCTGGTGGATGCGCTTTCTGATGGATAAGGAAAGCCAAGGAGAGCCTCACCCTCCTCGCAGCATTCGCTGAAAGGTGACGGCTGACTTAGATCCTTCGACTCGCAGCCAAATGCTGCTGCTCGCTCAGGATGACGGCGGCGAGTCTCAGACGACTCACCAAGCGCCGTCATTCCACCGGCATCTTGAACTGCTCATCAATCTCAATCTGGTAGCCATTCGCCAAGCGGTTATTGGCGTTGGCCAGCGCCACCACCGAGATCATCTCGTGAAACATCGCGTCGGTCATTCCCTTCTTGCGCGCTGACACGGTGTGGGCCGCTACACAATAGGGACATCCCGTGGTCACGCTTACCGCGATGTAGATCAACTCTTTCATCACCGCGTCCAGCGCCCCCGGCGCCATCAGTTCCTTGGTCTCTTCCCAGGTGCGCTTCAGCAGTCCCGGATCGTGGGCAAGGGCCTTCCAGAAGTTGTTGATCCAGTCCGTCTTGCGCGTCGTCATGATGTCGTCATAGACCGCCCGCACTTCGGGGCCCGCATCTGCGTACTCTATGAGTCCAAAGGTCGCCATAAGAATCTCCGGAGAAAACTCCAATATAGTCTCACCACGGAGAACACGGGAAACACGGAGAAGAAGACAAAAAATACTCCGTGATCTCCATGATCTCAGTGTTGAATGGTTACTTCACTTGCACCCTCTCCCGATACGCTGCCACCTGCACATCCCATCCCAGCGCCTGTGTCATGGCATTCCTCAGCAGCGATGACGCTTGCGGCTCGCCATGCACCAGATACGTCTGTTTCGGAGGACGTCGAAAAGTGTGCAGCCACTCCAGCAGTTCGGGAGTATCGGCGTGGTCGCTGAACTGCTCGATTGAGGCCACCTGCGCCCGGATGGGAACTTCCTGCCCGAACATCTTCACCTGCTCCGCGCCGTTCTTGATGCTGAATCCGCGCGTGCCCGGCGCCTGGAAGCCGATGAACAGCACCAAGTTTCGCGGATTGGGCAGGCGCTGCATCAGGTGGTGCAGGATGCGCCCGCCGGTGACCATGCCACTGGACGACACAATGATGCTCGGATACCTCGACTCGTTGATCTCCTTCGACTCCTCCTGTGTCTGATCGAAGTGGAAGTTCGGCCACGTGAGCGGCGAACCGTACTTCGCAATCAGCGCCCTGGACTCGGGCGAGAACTCCTCGGCGTGCTTCAGGAAAATTTCCACCGCCTTGATGGCCATGGGGCTGTCGGCGTGGACGGGCACGCTCGGCACCTGCCGGCTCTCCATCAACTCCTTGAGCATGAATAGGAATTTCTGCGAGCGTTCAACGGCGAACGAGGGCACCACCACGGTGCCGCCGCGCTGCACAGTGGTGCGAATCAGTGCTGCCATCTCTGGCCGCGGATCGGTCTGCGGATGCTGCCGGTTGCCGTAGGTGCTCTCCATCACCAGCAGATCACATTCTTCGCCTTCGGTGGGGCCGGAGTGCACCACTTTCCCCGGCGCAACGTGGTTGTCACGGACGCGCCCGATGTCGCCCGTAAACAGCAGCCTCGACGCATGGCCATCGGCGTTGAGCATGATTTCAGCCATGGCTGAGCCGAGAATGTGTGCTGCCCGCACGAAGCGAAACGACAGCTCACCCGTCAGCTTCTTCACGTCGCCGAAGTTGACGGGATGAAACAGCGTCAGGCACTGTTGCGCTTCCTCCATGGTGTAGAGCGGCAGCGCTGGGGTGTGCTTGCTGGCTCGCGTCTTGTTGTAGTAGGACGCATCCTCTTCCTGCAGGTGTCCGGAATCCGGCAACAGGATGCCGCAAAGGTCAATGGTCGGCGGCGTGGCGTAGATGGGCCCGTGAAAGCCCTGCTTCACCAGCCGCGGGATCCAGCCGCAGTGGTCGAGGTGGGCGTGGGTCAGGATGACGGCATCAATCTCGCGCGCAGGAATCGGCAGGTCCTGCCAGTTGCGTTCTCGCCATTCCTTCTGTCCCTGGAATAGCCCGCAATCCACAAGTACCTGAAGGCCCTGCCTACCACTATCGTCGCCGGTGTTGATCAGGTGCTTCGAGCCGGTCACTACTCCAGCGGCGCCCAGAAATTGTATGTAGCTCAATCGATCCTCGCTCGCCCGCCACATGGCAGGCTATGTCCATACTACTTGTGACTGCAAATCGATGGTGAGCTAGGCAGGCGGTTAGTACTCCTAGCGCAAGACCCAGAGTGTATTGGGAGGTTTGCTGTTACTGGGGCAGGCGGAAATCGATGCCGCGGGCTTCGTTGGCTTTGGTGGTGGCGGCAACGTTCAGTTCAGCGAGGGGAATCTTGCGGGCGCGCTGCTCTGTGAATACCCACAGCGTCTTGCCGACGATGGCGTAGTTCTCGATTTCCTCGCTGTGATGATCACGAAATACCAGGACGGTTGTGGCGCGAATCTCTGCTTGCGCCGGCGGCTTGGGCACGGAAGCTCCCGCACCGCCAGCCTGCTGCTCGGCCCGCAGGCGCGTGACTTCGACGTTCAGCCGATCGATCTGCTGCTGTTGATCGTAGTTGATGTATGCGCTGGTGGTGTCAGGGGAGGAATAGGCGTAGGCGGGATAAGAAGTGGCGGGATATGAGTAGTCGTCGCCCGTCCAGCCGACGCTAATCCCTCCGTACCATCCCCAACCCGGATATCCCCACCAGCCGTATCCGTAGCCTCCGCGATAGCCCCACCAGGGGTAGCGCCAGCCGTAATAAGGATAGCGACCAGGATAGTACGGGAGATGACCGGGGTAGGGGCCGTGTCCAAAGCCTGCGTGATAGCCTCCCCAATTGCCACGGGGAGCAGCGGCGTAGCCTCCACCATGGGGAGCGTTGACGACACCACCGCGTCCGCCGCCCATGCCCATGCTACCGTGCCCGCCCCGCTGTCCCCGTGCCGGGACGGTGAGGACCACCGCCATCAACGTTGCCATGAACATCCAGCGCCGCATACGAATATTATCGCTCCAAACAAAGGAGTGGGAGCTGATGAATTAGGCTAAATTCGACAGCGCCGGATGATTTTACTTTGTCACCATGACTCGCTGCCGGCGCGGCCCGTCCCGGGAATCTCGTCGGGGAAGGCGTAAGATGGTTGTCCGTAGGAGAGTCGAAGATGGGTCATCAGCATTACCTCCCATTCTCCCGCCGGTCATTTCTGCAAGCGTCGACGATGGCATCGGCGGCGCTGACGCTACGCATTCTCACCGAGCCTATGCTGGCCCGCGCCGACTGGCCCGTTTATCCCCAGGATGCCATCCTCATCAACTCCAATGAGAATCCCTTGGGGCCATGCGACGCAGCGCGCGAGGCAATAGCGGCTATCACTCCACAGAGTGGGCGTTACCTCGACCATCATACCGATCAGCTCATCAAGCTCTACGCCAACACGGTTGATGTCAGCGAACAGAACATCCGGCTGTACGCGGGATCGAGCGAGCCGCTGCACTATACGGTGATGGCGTTCACCTCGCCCAAGGCGACCTATGTCACTGCCGATCCCGGTTACGAGGCAGGGATGCACGCTGCCCGTAACGCCGGAGCGCGTATTGTTAAAGTTCCCCTTACCGCAACCCATGCCCATGACGTACGGGCAATGCTGGCGGCAGGGCAGGATGCAGGCGTCTTCTATGTCTGCACTCCCAACAATCCCACGGGTACGCTGACGCCGCACTCCGACATCGAGTACCTCGTCGAGCACAAACCCCAAGGCTCCATCGTTCTCGTGGACGAAGCCTACATTCACTTCAGCGACGCCACCACCGCCATCGACCTGGTAAAGGCGAACAAGGACATCATCGTTTTGAGGACGTTCTCCAAGCTGTACGGCATGGCGGGGCTGCGCTGTGGGGTTGCTATCGGACGCCCCGACTTGGTGGAGAAGATCCAGAACTACGGAGGCGGAAATCCCATGCCGGTAACGGCCGTAGCGGCGGCAACTGCCAGCCTGCGGCAACCGAACTTGGTGGCCGAGCGTAAGCGTGTCAACGCCGAAGTCCGCGCTGCCACATTTGCCTGGCTCGACCGCAACGGATACTCCTACATTCCATCCGTCTCGAACTGCTTCATGCTGGACACCAAACGTCCGGCGCGACAAGTCATCGCGGCCATGGCGCGGCAGAAAGTTATTATCGGCCGCATCTGGCCGGCCATGCCTACCTACGCACGCATTACCATCGGCACGCCCGAAGAGATGGAGAAGTTCGAGGTCGCCTTCCAGAATGTGATGAGCGGCAAAGTAGTGGCCCAACTCGGAAACGATGGGCCGAAGCTCCGGAGCATCGATGGGTTTGGGCTGCCGGGCTGAAGCGTCTCGAACTTCAAGATTGTAGCCGTAATAAGCAGGTCGAAAATTGCGTGGGATGAAGTTTCGCGAGGACGAAGAGTCCCAGGCCCGGCGCGAACAAAGTGCGCGCCAAGAGTTCCGCCGGGTCCGTTCTTCCGGGCTGAGCGGCCGTGAAGCCGAGATGACGGCGAGCTACTAACCATGAGTAGTCGAAGCCCGAATCGAAAGAATTGCTGACTGCAAAGAGATCGCCTGCCTAAAGTGGAGCTACGCTGGACGAAGCTGCACCTCATCGACGTCGAGCGGATCGCGAATCATATTTTCGAGAATCCATCGGGGGTCCAGCAGGGTAGGTGCGCCAGCTTTGCAGTACCGCACTCCTATCCCCTTGGCTGACCGTTTGCTATCTCCCTTACTTGCTCACTTGTGATGCATCCGTCCAGCGACTGTTCGGATTCGGGCAGTCGGGTTGCGACGATGGACGGCCCGCACTGCACTCTGTCTAGGCAACTTCAATGGAATGTGTAGATTGAACTGACGGAACCGCGGCAGCGTAAGTGCGTCCTGAAGGCCACAGCTATGCATGATATTCGCCTTGCGTTTCGTCAGTTTCTTAAGTCGCCCGGCTTTGCCCTGACGGTGATTCTCACCATTGCTCTGGGGATTGGCGCGAATACAGCCATCTTCACCCTGGTACATGCGGTCCTGATGACGTCGCTGCCGGTGGTCGATCCCAAAACGCTCTATCGGGTGGGGGACCAGGACGACTGCTGCGTGAACGGGGGCTTCATGAACGACGACGGCGATTTTGACCTTTTTTCCTATGAGTTGTACCGGCATTTTCGCGACACCACGCCTGAGTTTGAGCAGCTGGCGGCGATGCAATCCGGATACAGCACCATGACCGTGCGGCAGGGATCGGAGCCTGCCAAGTCCGAACGCAGCGAATTTGTATCAGGAAATTACTTCACGACATTTGGCGTGGGAGCGTTTGCCGGGCGCACGCTGACCGAGGCGGATGACAAGCCGGGTTCGCCTCCGGCCGCCGTGATGAGCTACACGGCGTGGCAATCGGACTATGCCGGCGATCCTGGAGTAGTGGGCGCGACGCTGTACGTTCAGGGCCAGCCGATGACGGTGGTGGGGATTGCGCCTCCGGGCTTCTTCGGCGACCGTCTGCAAAGCCGGCCGCCAGCGCTGTGGATTCCGCTGTCCCTGGAGCCGGTCATCGAACGCGGCAATACGAACTTGCATGTTCCTGAGAGCAACTGGCTTTACGTCGTTGGGCGTCTGAAGCCGGGCGTGGGAGTCGGAACCCTGCAGGCCAAGATGTCCAACGCACTGCGGGTGTGGCTGGGCACGCAGCCGGCATACACAGAGAATGGGGGTTCGACGGTGATTCCGCGGCAACACGTCGTAATCACACCTGGTGGCGCAGGTATCCAGAACCTCCAGCAGGAAACGAGCAAGGGTCTCTACCTGCTGATGGCTATCTCGGCGCTGGTGCTGCTGGTGGCATGTGCGAACGTGGCCAACCTGCTGCTGGCGCGGGGCACGACGCGCAAGGCCGAGACTTCGATCCGTATGGCCCTGGGTGCGGCCCGTAGCCGTCTCGTGCGGCAGATGCTGACGGAGAGCGTGCTGCTGGCTTGTCTTGGCGGTGTGGCGGGGCTTTTTATCGCCTACGAAGGCACACGAACCATCCTGTCGCTAGCCTTTCCCGATTCGCCTCACCTGCCCATCGAGGCCAACCCGTCGCTGCCTGTGTTGCTCTTCGCCTTTCTCCTCTCGCTGGTGACCGGCATCGTATTCGGTATTGTGCCGGCGTGGATTACCTCCCACTCCGATCCGGCGGAGGCGCTGCGGGGAACGAATCGCTCGACCCGCGACCGTGCATCCCTGCCGCAGAAGTCGCTAATCGTCTTCCAGGCGGCACTGTCTCTCGGCTTGCTGGTAAGCGCCGGTCTACTCACCAAGAGTCTTCGCAACCTGCAAAATCAGGATTTCGGCATCCAAACCACCAACCGCTATGTTCTGCACATGGATCCGGCGGGAGCTGGCTACACGCCGGAGAAGTTGCCTGCACTGTATCAGGCATTGGAGCAGCGGTTCGGAGCGTTGCCCGGCGTGCAGGGCGTGGGTCTGGCACTGTATAGCACCCTGGAGGGCAACAATTGGAGTGAGGGAATAAGGGTGGAGGGAAGGCCGGAGCCCGGACCGAACGAACACAATGTGTCATCGTGGGATCGAGTGAACCCACGGTTCTTTGCGACTGTCGGTCAGCCGGTGATTCGCGGACGCGGGTTCACCGACGCCGACGCTGCGACCTCACAACTGGTCGCCGTGGTCAATGAAGCCTTCGTGAAGAAGTTCTTTCCCAAGGAAGACCCGATCGGGCGCCACTTCGGCGTCTTTGACCACCGATACGCCAGTGCCTTTGAGATCGTGGGCATCGTGGCCAACGCAAAGTACAACAGCCCACGCGCGGACTTCCGCCCCATGTATTTCCGCCCGCTGACGCAGCAGTTGCAAGTGACGGAGCCGAACTACGTCATGGCCGAGGGGCGGTCGCTTTACATCAACTCGGTGACCTTGAATTTCAGGAGCCGGCCGCAAAACCTGGATGCGACGGTGCGCCGCACTCTTGCCGACATTGATCCCAACCTGACGGTGATTGACCTGCATTCGCTGGACGAGCAGGTGAGCGACAACTTCACTCAGGACCGGCTCATCGCCCGGCTAACCATGCTGTTTGGGTTGCTGGCGCTGGTGCTGGCGGCGGTTGGGCTGTATGGGATCACCTCGTATGCAGTCGCCCGCCGGACCAGCGAGATCGGATTGCGCATGGCCCTCGGCGCCGACCGCGGCAAGGTGGTGCGTATGGTATTGCGTGGCGCCTTTGTGCAGGTGGGACTGGGATTGGCGCTCGGAATTCCTATTGCCCTGGTGGGCGCGCACTTCATGGTTGACCAGCTCTACGGCGTGCGCTCCTGGGACCCGCTCAGTATTGCCATGGCTGTGGTTGTCCTATCGGCAGCGGCAGCGGTGGCGGGATTCATTCCGGCCCGGCGCGCGGCTAGCATTGAGCCGATGGAGGCGCTGCGCATCGAGTAGCGGCAACGGGCCGCTTCCTGGCAAACACAGGTGTATACTCAGCCCGCCTCGGGAGAAACCTCTATCTCCCGGGCAAGGAGACATATCGCGATGCAACCGGATGCTTCGCCTGCCGGGCCGTTGACGCCCGCCATCGTATTTGAAAATCTGCAAGCCTTTCAGCGGACGTTCGCGCTGAAGGCGGCAATCGAGTTGGACATCTTTCGTGCCGTCGGCCAGGGACCCGGGGACGTGGCATCGATCGCCCGTCATGCGAAGGCGTCGGAGCGTGGCACTCGGATTCTTTGCGATTTCCTGGTCATCAACGGTCTTCTCCAGAAGGTGAACGGGCGTTATCAGCACACGCCGTCCAGCGCGGCATTCCTTGATCCCACTTCGCCACATTGCCTGGCGTCGATCGTTGGCTTCCTGTCGCTGCCGATGTTGCGCGAGCCCTTCGAACACCTGGCCGACATCGTGCGTAACGGGAGGACGGTGCTGCCGGGAGAGGGCTCGGTGGAACCCGAGAATCCGATCTGGGTAGAGTTCGCGCAGAGCATGGCGCCGATGATGGCGCCGATGGCGGGGCCGCTGGGGACCATTGTGCTGGATGGCAGAGCCGGTCCCATGCGGGTACTGGACATCGCCTGCGGTCACGGGTTGTTCGGTATCGAAATCGCTAAGCAGAATCCGCAGGCCCATGTCACCGGACTGGATTGGGCACCGGTGCTGCGGGTGGCGCTGGAGAACGCGCAGAAGGCAGGGGTACACGACCGCTACGACATGCTCGCAGGCAGCGCGTTCGAGGTCGACTTCGGTGGCCTTTATGACACCGTGCTGCTGACCAACTTTCTGCACCACTTCGATGTCGAAACGTGTGTAGGACTTTTGAAGAAGGTGCACGGCTCGCTTAAGCCGGGCGGATGCGCGGCGACACTGGAGTTTGTGCCCAACGAAGACCGCGTCTCGCCTCCTCTACCGGCGGCCTTCAGCATGACCATGCTGACCTCAACCGCCTCGGGCGACGCCTACACCTTCAGTGAGCTGTCGGACATGCACAGCCGGGCCGGCTTTCATGGGGTTACGTCCCATCCCGTTCCGATGAGCCCGCACACGATTGTCATGGCGCGAGCGTGAGGAGGCGGCGCCACCTGCCGCCAGGGTCATTCGTAACGAAGGGCGATCATGGGGTCCACGCGTGTGGCGCGGCGGGCAGGGATATAACAGGCCAGAAGCGCGGCCGTCATCAGGAGCAATATCACGGTCGCAAAAGTCACCGGATCGGTCGCTGTGACCCCGAAGAGCAGTGACTCTAGGGTGCGAGTGAGCACGAGCGACCCAACAAGCCCGATGGCGATACCAATCAGAATCGTGCGCAATCCCTGTCCCAGGATCATGGTTAGAACGGTGCGCGAGCTGGCGCCCAGGGCCACGCGCACGCCAATCTCGCGGGTGCGGCGGCTCACCGAATAGGCCATCACCCCAAACACCCCAGCCGTGGCCAGCAGCAATGCAACGATCCCGAAGCAAGCGAGCAGCATCAGGTTGAATCGGCGCGAGCCCAGCGAGGCAGCATAGACCTGGGCGAACGTCCGGAACCGCGGCGGAATCTCCGGATTTAGCTCATGCAGGATTCCACGCGCGGCTGAAGTCACCGATTGGGTGTGGGCATCGCTCAGCATGGTGATGGTGATTGCCGCGCGCGGGCGTTGGAACAGATTGACATAGACCGTGGGACGTGGCGGAGCTTCCAGGCCGTACTCGTGGACGTCGCCGACAACACCCACGATGGTCAGCAACCGCAGGTCACCGTCCATATTTCCGAACTCAATGGTGTGGCCGACGGGGTCCTGACCGGGCCAGCGCGCGCGAGCTAGCGAATCGCTGATCACGGCCACATGGGGAGAGTCCGCGCTGTCGCTCTCGTTGAATAGACGTCCTCGGAGCATAGGAATTCCGAG
>Ga0335083_10001889_pt1 | contig 28308 bp, 24 predicted proteins | sample Lox_Sample_42_FD_206716 | JGI IMG/M metagenome (GOLD analysis project Ga0335083, IMG submission 206716) | Soil microbial communities from Loxahatchee National Wildlife Refuge, Florida, United States - Lox_Sample_4.2 | ecosystem: Environmental > Terrestrial > Soil > Wetlands | place: USA...
GAACTTCTCAAGAATCTTCCTCGCCGTCACATGGTCGCGAAGACCGGGCACGAGCGCTGGCAACAGGCGCGCGTGCCCACGGTAAGCGACCCAAAGGTTGATGTGACCGATCTCTACAATCGTTGCCGGGCACGCTGGGCCCGCACGCGCATTGAGATCGAGGAAGAGGTTCGCCAGCGGCAGGCAACGGTCATCCGCAGCACCAAGGAAGCGCTCAATGACTGGGAATAGCCGAAAGGGACTCGTGCTTCAGGAGCGCGACCGGCGCCTGCTTCGTGAACTTGGGGTTATGCGCGTAATCGACCGCGAGCAGGCCAAATGCGTTGGCGGATTCGGGTCGACGACGCGGGCCAACGCGCGCCTATTGGCACTGACGCGTGTGGGGATGTTGCGCCGCTTCTTCATCGGCACGCAGGCCGGGGGTAAGAAGGCGCTCTATACGCTGACGAGCGAAGGTGCAACGCTCGGCGGCGGAGCACTGCCAGGCTTGCGGAAACGCAGCGATGAGGTCCTAGTCGCAGATTTCTTCGTCACGCACCAGCTCTTTGTCAACGAAGTCTACTGCCGCGTGAAGCACCAGCCAATCCCACTTCCGAATTCGCGGTTCCTCCGCTGGATAAGTTTCGGCGAGCCGATCGAGGGCAGCACCCTCATACCCGACGCGTATTTTGAAATCGCTCAGCACGAAAAGGTCCTAGCAGCGTTCCTCGAGGTCGACCTCGGTACGGAATCCCGTTCGGTTTGGCGGAAGAAGGTTGAGGCCTATGTGCGGTACGCAGTTGCGGGAAACGCAGCCCCTGCGTTCGGCTCCGCACAGTTTCGCGTCCTTGTCGTCACGAACTCGCTCACGCGCCTTGAGTCCTTACGAGCGACGGCCGCCGAGGTCACAGAAAAGATATTCTGGTTCACCACGTTCGATTCCGTCGATCGCGATAGGTTCTGGTCAGCAATCTGGCAACGGCCTGCCGAGAACGCTCCGCGCCCGATCCTTGAGCTACAACCATGAAATATTGCTGGAACTGCAATCGGGTTACCCCTGGCGAGCCGCTCTTCTGCAACTTCTGCGGTCGGAGCTACGACGTAAAGCTCTGCCCGAGGCTTCACGCGAATCCCCGCAACGCCCAGGCCTGTTCCTACTGCGGGAGCCGCGATCTGTCCACACCACAACCGCGCATGCCGTTCTGGGCTCCCATCGTTGAGTTTTTGGCCTCGCTGGCTCCCGGTCTCATCCTCGCTGTCCTCACGGTAGGCGCGCTTGCGGCCTTCTTCACGGCTATCGCCCGCAATCCCCAAATGCTAGCCCCGGCCATGTGCCTCCTCATCGCACTTGGGGTCCTTTGGTGGGCGTGGTCGCTTATTCCCGCTTGGATTCGGAACGCCGTTTACAACCTCCTTCGTCGTCGACGAGACGGCAATGGGCGGAGGGAGCCACGCTAATGGAGCGAGAACGCCAAGCGGCGGCCAAGTCGTGCGTGGGTCCTCCGCGCAACTCAAAGGATTCCTTGCTCCTAGCACCGACGACCCTCGGGCAGAGTTGCCCGCACCGCTGCCCGGAGCATTACCCGCAGGGCGAAGGACGGAACGAGTCGCTAGGCAATCCGCTTTCGATCCGCGACGTCGCGGCGCTCATCGGTGTCTCGGCGTGGACCATCCGGCAAAGGTATCTGCAGGCGGGCCTTCCGCACTTTCGGCTGCGGCCACAAGGGAAGCTGCTCTTTTACAAGAACCAAGTTGTTCACTGGCTGCTTCAGCGGCAGCAGAAAGGAGGTCAACGCACGTGAGTCTATGGAAGCGCGGTGGTGTGTACTGGAGCTATCTCTATGTTGACGGTATCCGGTACGCACAGTCCACCAAGACGGGGAATCTGCGGCAGGCCACGACCATTGAACAGCGGTTCAGGGACGAATTAAACCTGAAGCGCTTTCAGATTGCGCAGCCGAAGCCGGAGATGACCTTCGGCGAACTGGTTGCGCGCTTCTTGGCGGAAGGAGATGTTCGTGCCTGGCATCTCGACCGCTTAAAGCTCCTTCTGCCGTACTGGGCCGAGATCCCGATTGGGCGCATTCACAAGTCGCTCGTTCAGGACTACCGCAAGCGTCGGCACGGCGCCAAACAGGTCAGTGACACGACGATCAACCGTGATTGTGAGGCGCTCCGGCACATTCTCTTTTGGGCGGTTGACGAGGGGCTGCTTCTCGCTAACCCCTTGAACCGCCTGAGGCTCGTGCCCGAACGGCGGAAGCCGCGGTCAGTCATAAGCCTGGGCGAGGAACGGTCGCTCCTCGCTGCGGCAGCCCCGCATCTTCGTCCCATCATCATAACGGCGCTCGATACAGGCATGCGCCGCGGTGAGCTCCTTCACCAATTATGGGAACACGTCGACTTCAACCGGAACCTGCTCTTTGTCACCCAATCCAAGACTGCCGGAGGCGAGGGCCGCGAGATCCCGCTGACGGCGCGCGTCTCCGAACTCCTCGCAACCTTCCGGCAAGACCATGGCCTCATCTTCACGTTCCACCAGCGTCCCATCCGGGCCATCAAAACTGCTTGGAAGGCCGCGATCCGCCGTTCGGGCGTCCGCTACTACCGCTTCCACGACCTGCGGCACAGCTTCAACACCAGGTTGATGGAGGCAGGAGTGATGCAGGAGGTCCGCAAAGCGCTCATGGGGCATTCGAGCGGCGAAGACGTCAACTCCATCTACACCCACGTCGAGCTACCGGTAAAGCGCGAAGCAATTTGGAAACTCGAAGCCTGGGTGAAAACTCAAACGCAGCTGCAACCCGAGCACGTGGCCGGGCCAAACCCACCACAGGCGGAGGAAGCAATCCGAAATACAACGCCAGCAGAGAGGAGCGAACCACACCGTGCCAACTAGCCTCAAGCTCGTGATCCTCTACGACGCGAAAACCAATTCCTACACGATTTGTGGCCACAATCTCACGCCTGCAGAGGCCGAGAAGCAGGTCGCAAGACTGAAGGAACAACTGGTTTCCGCGCTCGCGGTGGAACAATCCACTAAACACCGCAACGCCGATCCACAAGCCTGCCGCGCGTGCCGACGCGATGTCGAACGCGCTTCAGGTCTTACCCCCAATCCTACATTCCAAAGGAGGAATGACGCATGACCGCACAGAAACAACCCGAGCCGGCACAGAGCAAACTGCCAGCCGGACGGAAGCCGTGGAAGAAGAAGACTCCGGTAGAAGTGGTGCTCAGCCAAATCGACCGTCTGCGTGAGCAAGTAATAGAAAAGGAAGAAGAGCTCAAGCAGGCAAAACGACAACTTCAAAAGCTCGAGGACGTTCGCAAGATCCTTGAGTCCACATAGTTCTTTGTTTCAGGAGCTTGCCCCCCGGCAGGCTCCTTTTTTGGTGAGTGCCCAGTGACAGCTCGACAAACGGGCAACGGGAGCATGAAATGGAAAATGAGAATAGTTTCCATGACTTGGGCCGTGAGCTCGGCCACGAAGGAGTCGAGCGCCTGGTCGGCCAGGCGGAAGAGGTCTGCGCCCACGAACGGCGGCGGATCGAACTGACGAACGAGTCCAGAGTCATCGGACTGCGTCTCGAACTTACACTCTGGGCGGACGAAGATGAACGCCTGACCGAGCGGCTGCGTCTTGCGACTCCGCCTGGTGACCGGCGCTCGCATAGGGTCAAGGTTTGGCTCGCTGGTGGGGTCGCGGCGGCCCTTACGCTTGCCGGGTTCTTCCTTTCGGTGCTCGCTTTCGATCCGTTTCGCTTGGGATGGAAGAGCTATCTCTACTGCATCGGCATCGCGATCGTCTGTCCGTTCTGTGTTGGTAAGTGCCTCGAAGAATGGGACCGCCGGAAGCTCCTCAAGGGCGTGGCCACAGTCGCATGCGTGGCTGCGATTGCGAGCCTGATACTGCTTGCGATCATTCGCGGGAAACTCTTGGTCCAGGATCTCGAGGGCACACCGACTGCGGTGGTAGTGGCCGATGACAGTACTGACGCGCCTCAGACCGAGAACCACTTCTACGACGAAACTCTTCCGATCCTACAGCTTACGATGGCTCTCCTAGCCGTGGCGATGGAGCTTGGCGCTGGCCTCTCGTTTCACAATGTTCAGAGCCTCGCAGGGCGTTCGGGAGAAGACTCTGAAAAGCTGGCAAGGGAGCGCATGTCAGTTCGGCACCGGATTGCCGACCTCATGTCGCAAGTGAGCCACCTATCCAACGAGGGCGCCGTATTTGAGTCGCGCTTCTGGCGGAACTTCTATGCCGCCATGTTGAGGCACACCGCGAGGAAGGCCCTGGGGAAAGCACTCATCGTGGTCGTTTGCCTTGCGGCTGGTGCGCTTGGTGTTCGAGCGGAGCAGAGCCCTTTGAATCTCGTGATTGCGATCGACCTCTCTGCCTCGACGGCGAGTCGTGGACCAGATGGGAAAACTGACTTCGAGAAAAATGTTAACGCCGTCACACGTCTTTTGGAGCACGCTCCGGCTGGCTCGCAAGTGACCATTATCGGTATCACGGGGAATAGCTTCGCCGAGCCGGACATCCTGCTGCGGGCGGTCGTGCCTCCGGACTCGGGTTATTTTGGCGAACGACTCGTGGCGGCCCATCACCAGCTCCTCGATGCATGGAAAAGACGTACCGCTCATCTTGCGCCAAGTGCAAAGCAGACGGACATTCTTGGCGCGTTACTCGTGGCCGAACAGCTTCTTCAAAAGCGATTAGATACTGAGAGGCGAGTGCTAATCATCTATTCCGACATGCGTCAAGCAACGGAAGCGGTCAATCTCGAACGCTTGACCGCAAGTGGCCTGCAATTCGCACTTGGAGCAGTCAAGCGGAGCGGCCTACAGGCTGACTTGCGGGGCGTTGACATTGAGATGCTAGGTGTCGATGCGGTCGGGTGCAATCCTCGCGAGTGGAACAAGCTGAAACAGTTTTGGGCGGCCTATTTCATGGCTGCGTCGGCGAATGTGCGAACGCTCTCTGTCTTGCGCGAGATGCCCGGTAGCCTTTGACCTAACGTTTTTGTTTGACATTGATTGACCATAAGGAGCATAAGCACGGCAATGGGCCAGTATAGGTGACTTCAATGAACAGAAAAGACATGATAGATCGAACAACCACAGCGCGGTTGCGGGTTTCGGCGGTTGGCCTAATTGTCGTGCTGTATGCGGTACCAACCGTTAGGTGCGACGGGCGTAATGGCCACAATGCCGGCGGCGCCGCACCGCCCTCTGGAGATCAGCGGGCACAACTACCCGAGCCGCTAAATCCTTGTGATTTGCAGGATCGGAATGACGTCACGCCGACTACGCCATACGCCGACAGCATAAGCGACGACGTGACCTTGGTTGTCAGAGATTTGTCCGAGTGCCTGAAGGAGCAGAAAATCACGGCCACAGACTTGAGAGTTGCTCTAGCGGGAGTCGTACTTCCGAAGCTCCCGCCAACTCCCGGCCCCAAAGGGCAGAACTACGTCAAGTTCACGCTCCACATAGACCCCTACGACCGAGATGACCGAGCCCGTTGGGCAAAGATAATCGAAGAAATGCGTCACTCCGAGAATGGCGTCATGTTTACATTGGCCAACGGAAGAACGGGAGAGGTATTCGCATCCACACAGAGGATCGTAGTCAACCTGTTCCCAAGCTACACGCCATTTGTTATCGCGGGACTAGCTGTTCTTCTCATGGGGTTAGTAATTCTGTCGATTAAGTCGAACATGCTTTGCGACAACCCAAGCCAACACTCGGATCCGAAAGCATCCTACCCATACAGCCTAGGTCGATTCCAAATGGCGTTTTGGTTCTACTTGGTGATTGCCGGCTACCTGTACATTTGGTTGCTCACCGGTCAGTCGTATACGCCGACCGGTTCGGTTCTTGCACTCCTCGGCATCAGCAGTGCGACTGGTTTCGCGGCTGCCGTCGTCGACCGAACGAAAGTATCTGACGCCTCGAACAAGAGGACCAACCTCGATGTCCAAAAGGCAGCTCTGGAATCGCGAATAGCTGAAATTGATGGGACTCGCCCCGCACAGGGTTCAGATCTTGCAAGGCAACTCGGAGAGAAGAGGGACCAATTGGCTGCAATCAACGTACAGTTAGCGAATACGCCTAAACCCATTGCCAGCAGCAGCAGAGGCGTGCTGAAGGACCTCTTTTGTGATGTGGATGGCGTCAGTTTCCACCGGTTTCAGATGATCGTGTGGACAATTGTGCTTGGCATTGTCTTCATAAAGGCGGTGCACACTGATCTCGCCATGCCCGACTTCGACGCCACGCTACTAGGTTTGATGGGGCTCAGCTCGGGCACCTACATTGGCTTCAAGTTTCCAGAGAAAGCTAAGTAGCCCAGCGAGGTTCTCAGGCTCACAGTGACCTCAGTTTAGGTATCCGGTTCCGAGGCCAGCATACGTGAATGGAATTCAACAACATCGGGGCCACCGCCGGTTTCGGGCTACAAGGCCGGCTTGTTACATTATATGGTGATATCGCATACACTTATCACGTGGAGTAAAAAGACGGCCTTAACGTGCTCAACCCCTCGGGTTTGTCTAAAGTCAGCAAGGAGATAAACCGTGAACGCATTGGTTAAGATAATATGGGCTCTGAAGAATTTCTTCAGTGAAACGCCGATTGCCGAGGGACTTCGTCCGACTCTTTGGTGGATATTCCGGGGGAGTCCGCTTTACTTGCGGCTCTTAGCTCTAATGTTAGTGGTGGTCAGTCTGTGCTTGGGAAGTCTCGTGTGGCTAGATCTCTCAGATACAAACAACATTCTCGTGAGTGCATTGGTCTCGCCTTGGGAGAACGCTCAGCAGGGGCATACGGGGATCGCATCTTTTCTCCTATCCAGCGTGGTGGAAAAGCAGAACGAGCCAGACAGTCCTGTGGTGACCAGTAACTTTCTGAGTTTAGTTAGCGCCGTCGAGGCACGGCTCGGGAATTGGGTTATTCCGAACGGGCGGCGGAGGGCCATAGCTATCCAGGTTGTGAAATCGCCATCCTACGGAAATGACGTGGCCACACAGCTATTCCTTTCAGATAGGGACAACGGATTTCTGTTCGTCCCAGGTATCACCCTCACTCACCCGAAGGTTCTCGAAACGAAGGTTGCTGAGGTCGGTGCCAGCGATCATGCAACAGCGGCACTTACTCAGGATGAAGAACCTAGATTGTTTGACGATATCGAAATGTCGCAAGCGGTGTCCGACCAGATCTGTGGACAATTGGAAACCTTGAACGAGACCTCACCTGTCGAAACCACGATCTTTACGCAGAATAATGAGCCCCGTTATCTTTCAGCTCACTTCAGCCAAGCCTACCTCATCTTTGGTTCGGGGGTGACACGGTTGTGTGAGGCAAATATGAGTCCTGGGTGGCAGGAGCAGAGGAAGTACTACAAGGAGCAGTTCACCTCGTCAACGCTGTTGGAAGACCGACCGTACTTCGCCGAGACCCTTGCAGATAGAAATATTGCTAGCGCTCTGAGTGATGCACCTTCTCCGAAGAGTCTTTCAGAGGTATTCCATCGAACCGAACCGTACATTGACTTGGGAGGGAATGGAGTAGTCGAGACGTTCTGCCGCCGGATGGCCATTAAAGCGACGCTCGAAGAGAATGCGCAAAACGCACGGGGATCGAACAATCTCACTAACATTATCAAGGCGCGTTATCCCTATGTATCCGACGCGATCTTCTGCGTCGATTTCAGACTTCAGAAAAATATCCAAGACACGTTACTTACGAAGATTAGGAGATTCGGGGGTTTCTCGGCAGAGTTCACATGCGACGTGAATACAGGATGCGTTCAGGACCTCCAACAATCTTCCGTGAACAACGTACCGATCAAGTATAGGTTGCTAGCCTGGTTCTTTCCTCCTCTGGCTTTTGACGGGGACGACACCCAAAATCTATCGGATAAATTCAGGAGTCTAGCCGCAAAGAATGAACAATCGCAGATAACGGGCCGGATCTCAGTGGCCTACCCCAGAACGACCGATGGCCCGGTGGTATTCACGGTGCCTCTCGGGAGTTCGCGCATTCTAGCAGGGAAGCTCGACCTGCATCGCTATCAGGAGCTTAGTTCTTGGTGGAGTTCATTGTTCGCGATCTCTACAGCCGCTGCCGTTGTGGTGCTTATCTTAATTCTTGCAGACTACGGGTTGAAGTTCAAAGAACAGGAACGGGCGTTTGAAGCCGTAGACACCGTAATGCGTGATGTTCCAGCGGCGTACGCGCGCCTGAACACAGATGGCAAGTTCTTGAAGGTCAACGACGCCTTGGCGAAGCAGCTCGGCTTCGAGTCCGCTCAAACGGCGATGCCGATACTCCGCAATCAAGCCTACCAAGATTTCATAATAGAAGACGACCGCAAAGTCTATCTTGACATCAGGGAGGAGAGAAAGAACGGGAAGCCATATCGGAGCTACACGGTGAGTCTGTGGACCGGAGGAGCCCCCGGTAAACCTCCCGCGGCTCGATTCGAAGTTCACGGTTGGGATGTACCTACCCCTCGAATTTCAAAAGATAAGCCCGGACAATCTTTCGGGATTCTCTTGCCAGCGGGCGCGCCCAAGGTCGTCCCTATAGGTGAGGTTCGATCGGCCACTGGATAATAGAGTAGTTGGCCCAATTCTGCGCGGCCTCGGTATCGCGCTGCCCCCAATTAAGGTGGCAGCGGTGCCACGCGGTATCCGATTATCGCATTGGATGGCAGGTTCGTTGGGAGTACGTGCATGTGTATCGAAATTTGGGTCGGATCGGTCAGACGCCCACGGCGAGTCCCCTCGGCCCAGTCGACGACACCTTTGTGCGGAGCCGCCTTGATTACTTGAAGGGCCAAGCAGGTCAACGAGAACAAGGTCCGATGATGGACGGCGGCGGGACAACTTGTCTGTGGAACGGAAAAACTGAGCAGATTGATCACCTCCTAAGTTGCTGTGAGGGAGAAAGACAGAAGGCCGTTGCAGATCCCGACTTCGATTTAGAAAGATCCGCTATCCCTCGGTGCAATAAGGGGAATATGCGAGTGCCTTTGACACGCTTCTGAGGCTTAGGCCTTCAGGCCGCAGCCAGTCGCACAGATGATTCCGCCTCCGGCGCGCGGTGAGGTGCTTTGCCTGCGAGTGGTCAATCGATGAGGTCATCACACAGAGGAAAACTAGATCACCAAATTCGCCGAAATATTCTCACCTTTCCCGTTTCACCTCAATCGCCAGGCGTAACTCGAAGCCCAGTCCCGATCGAAGACCGCTTGAAGCGTACGGAGTAGGCCGGGATGATCAGTGTTAAAGCTACTTCCCGCCGTGGAAGCGAAATAGTCCCAGGTCATGTTGGAAGTCCCGATATTGATTCGCCGGTCTGTTACGATGTATTTGGTATGGTTGACTCGGGTGTGGCCGGGGAACTTACGATTGCTGCCCGTTGTGCTGTTCCATCCGGGCACCATGAACAGTTTGATCTCCATCTGTCCCGAGCTCATATAGGGGTCCGCCCGGCCAGCATCCGCGGCACTCTGAAGGGCTCTCAACATCGGCTCGATGAGTGCCGAAGTATGAGCCCACTTGCTGACGAGGAGACGAACGTACAGTTTGCGAGTCAGAACCGCCGAGAGGAGAGCGTTCGCTAGAAGCGGCCACCAGACCGGCGTGTCAGTCGGAATGACGTCTTGGTCGCCCATGGGCGGTCCCGCACTTGGGCGCGAATACAGGCCGGTGGGCGCAAAGTCCATTACGCTGATGCAAACCGACTTCTGGGCATCATCTATAGTGTGAACTAGTCCCTCCCCATCCCAGGTGCGCCCCTTTCCCAGAACCTCCTGCGGGCATCCGGAAAGAAAAATGCCACACTGCTCTCCATTCAATGCGAGCCGCAGTGGAGTCCGGTCGCCATACACTGTTGCGTACTTGTCAGCTAGTGGCGATTGAGAACGCCTCGAGGCCGCAACCAGACTCGACCATGAGGGTACCTGCCGGTCGATCCGAACAACCGGATCGAAAGCCTTCTCGTTTGTCGGGCTAAGAGCGCTGAACGTCCACCATGACTCGAAGTACTTGATCGCATCGGCCGCAAGCGCCGGACAGTCCTCCACGATGACACCCATCTCCTTCACTTGCATTAGCGACTTCCAATCCATGTTCGCCGATCCCATATAGAGGTGAACTGAATCAAAAATCCAAATCTTCTGGTGCATAATGCCTCCGCCGTACCACTTGCTCATGTCGATTTCGTGAATCGAAATGCGCTCGGGGAACTGTTCTCGGAGGTTATCCGATTCTTGCTTTTGTCCTGAAAACCCGGGGCTCTGCAGGATTCGAATTGAGACGCCGCGGCGTGCGGCGTCGCATAGAGCTGCATAAAGAGCGCGTCCCGACTCTGCTCCCATTTGCCGAAACTGCTCGTCGGTGAATCCTTGTTCATCGGCGCTCTTTGGGTCGGGTAACAACGACCAGTACATGGCGGTAAGATCGATGGTCGAATGGGCGGCCTGGGTCAGGCGCACAAGAACGTCTTCCGTGTATTGCACTCTCGGCGTGCCACGCAGACTTTCAAGCCCCACCGGAATAGACTCCACGAGGGAGGCTCGTGGATTTCGCGTCGTATCAGACATTGGCGGTCCTCGCTGAAAGATATGTAGTTGGCGTTTCGTGTCACGAAGAGTAACTTAAGAAGTGACAATTGACAACACGATAGCGTAGGGCTATGCTCTCAACAATTTTCTGGCGAGCGGTAAGCGAGGTTTACGAGTGAAACTGACACGGCTAGACAGACATACACAACGGATTATCCTTTCTTTGGGGCTCGCGATTGCAGTTGGTCTGGCCTCATTTTTAGCATTGCCAACGCCTTCGTCGGCTCAGAACGCCGCGACAGCGAACACAGCCGCCGCATCAACCACTGCGCCTGAACTGCAGTGCACGAGCACGCCCGTGCGCAAGAATGTGCCCCCGCTCGCGTCCGATCCTTTAAAGGGTCAGTTCGATCCTTTCGAAGGTCAGTTGGACGGGGCGAATCTGAATGCGGGCCTGCTCTCGATCGACATCGCGACCCGAGAATCTATTCTTCACTCCGGTTTGCCATGTCAGGAAAGCGCGACTCCGAACGGGCAAGAGCCAAAAGGTCTGGAAAATTTGCAGCGTGGCTTCGACTTCTATTCCTGGCGCACCTTTGTTGCGCTGAATTCACCCGCCGCCGACGGGACTTCCATAGAGCAAGCTAAGCCAGACACCCCAACTGTGTGGGAGGACATGAGGAGCTTCAAGCAATTGCTCGACGTCATGTTGCCGGCCAATCAGTTACCGCCAAAGTGGCCGACGGATAGGGCAGGAATGGAGGCTGAGCGCGGTCGATTGATGCCGCCAGCTTGTCAAGCCGTGATCGATGCCCACAAAGAGATGAGCGGGAGAATGGTTGTAAAGATGATCGAAGAGAGCTTCAACGAACCATTCAAGACCGGTCCGCTGATCGATCAAGACGGGCGCTACGCCATCTTCGACATTCTGATGAATGGGAGGATGTTCGATTACATCAAAAACAATCATCTCAATACCATGGCCGGCCAGATTGGTAATCCAAACCTCGTAGTTGACTTTCCCGTTGGGCTGAATTCGACAACCAAGACTCCAAATAGCGATATTGGCGCCTTCATGCTCAAGGTTTCATGGAAAATTCTGTCCGACAAGGAGATCGCGGATCAAAATTTCCACATGGTCAAAGCTCTCGTTTTGACCCCGCCCAGCCCTAAGGGGAGGACGTGCTTGCCTGAAACATTGGGCCTGATTGGGTTTCACGCTGTGCACAAAACGGCGTCTCGGCCACAGTGGATCTGGACGTCATTCGAGCATGTGAAGAACGTGCCGGACAGGAATGAGGTCACTGCCAAAAAGTTCAACGGTCCATACAATTTTTACAATAAAGATTGCAAGGACCCGTGTCCCGTGAACGCAACTCCGCCGAAACCATGGGAGCCGGATCCAGCGCTGCAGCTGAGGTTCAGACGCGATGATTCGTTCAAGAGTCAGATCGTCCGTGAGACTCCACTGACCAATGCGACGAAGAATATGAACGCCATTTTTCAAAGCATGTTAAAGGGTACCGTCTGGGAGAATTACATGCTCATCAGCACGCAGTGGCCGAGCAACTTTGGCTGCACCCAGATGCATTTGGCGGGAACACCCAACCCCAATCCGGACTTCACCAAGCCCGGTACCGACTTCACCAAGCAGCCCGATATGACGTGTTCGCCGGCGCCGACCTTCATGGCGAATTCCACGCTCGAGACCTACAGCCAGGGAGATACTCCGCTCGCTTCCTCGAGTTGTATCGCCTGTCACGGAAACGCAGCGAGCTACCAAAGAGGCGCGTCCGATCTGAAGTCCGTCAAGCTGAGTCAATCCGATTTCACTTTTATTTTGGAGAAGGCACAGTAGGGTTTGATTTGTCGGGCTCGTCAGAGGCTGGCCTAAAAACTCGCGAAACGGGGAGAAACTTCGATGGATCATGGTGGTGAACGTAACACGGGAGACCGGGGCGCGCTGGTTCCCATCAGCAAAATATCCCGTCGAACGATGGTCGCTGGGATGGTCGCGACGACCGCCGTGGCGGTCTTGCCCCTTTACGATTCTGCATTTGCACAAGCTGCAGTTCCGGACAAGGCCAAGCAGGATATGATGGCGTTTCTGATACTTTCCGTGGCACTTACGGGAGTGGACATCCACACTCTCGCACCTGAATTCACGCGCGGTAACAAGGGCCTCCTGGATGCGGACCCCGGCGTCGACCCGTTCAATATCAAGCAGGACTATTTTGATCAGCTAAACGGGCCCGGGACGGCAGCAGTATTCACTAGCTTACTGAATTTTGTCATAGAGAATCCACTAGTCTCGCAGGACGACATCATTGCCAGGGTGAATGCCAGCGATGACACGAAATACCTGGCTCGCAGTATTGTTCTGCTCTGGTATCTCGGCTCGTGGTATGAGCCGTGTGACCTAAAGAAGGCCGCAACCTTCCCCGAATCGATCGACAGACCTATTAAGCAGAAAGTGCTTTCTCCCAAGGCATACACCCAGGGGCTGGTATGGCTTATCTCGGGTGCGCATCCTATGGGGTACAGTAATTTGCAGTTTGGTTACTGGTCGCGTAACCCGATCGATAAAAATGGTAATCCTGTTCAACTCTTCAGCCCCGCGCAGCCTCTGAGGTAGCCAATTATGGTCGACAACTCCATCCATGTCGCGATTGTCGGATCGGGATTTGCCGGGTCGCTGATCGCCAATGAGTTGAGCAAGAAGGGCTATAAAGTTGTCATTCTCGAGGCCGGTCCGGACCTCCAGCCCAATTTGAACGCCTATATGGATAGTTTTTACAGGGCCACCGCGAAAGTACCGGAAAGTCCGTACCCGCCCGCGGTGTTCGATTCCCGAAACAACTTTGTCAATCCTGCGAGTGTGGCTGCTGGGAGGCCTTCCTCGCTGACTGTCGGCGGGTCAAAGGAGCCTGGGGACACTAAATTGCCTACCTGGCGGGATCCAAACAAGGCCTATCTAGATCAGAGTAAAAGCACGCTTCCCTTCAAGAGTACATACGAGCGCCTTGCCGGTGGTACGGGACACTGGATGGGTCTAACGCCGAGACTCGTGCCGCACGACTTTTGCATGAAGAGCACGTACTTCAAAGATCCGTCGCAAAAAGATTGGGGCTTTGTAGATTGGCCGATCAGCTATCAAGACATAAGGTACTTCTACGAGCAGGCAGAAGCTGAACTTGGTGTTTCCGCTCAGGTCGAGGATCAGCGCTTTCCTGGCATCGACAACATGTTCCCCGACCGCTACGAGTACCCGATGCCGAGAATCCCGCCGTCATTGTTTGACCAACGCGTTGCCGAAGCGCTTGAGCATTTGAGCGACGAAGAGACTCAATTTCTCAAAATGGGACGGCCCGTAACATCGCTTGGGGTCCGGAGTCTGCCGGCGGCACGCAATTCCCAGCCGTATCGGAACCGCCGCGCGTGCGCTGGCAACACTAGCTGCATTCCCATTTGCCCGATCCAGGCCAAGTACGATCCGACGATAACCTTGAATGAAGCGACCAACAACGGTGCGATGTTGATCCCCCACGCGGTCGCCAGCGAGATTCATCTCGAGAGCGATCGCAAGAGCGTCGGTGGTGTCAGTTACATAAAGTACGACCCGAAGTCGGGGGAGAAGAGAATCGGTTTACTCCAGGCCAAGGTCTACGTCATCGCTGCCAATGGAATCGAGACGCCTCGGCTTCTGCTGATGTCGAAAAATAAAGGGCAGACGCCCAATGGCGTATCCAACAGCAGCGACATGGTTGGACGCAATCTCATGGACCATCCCCAATATCTCAGCTGGGGACTTCTGCCGGACCCGGTATTTCCTTATCGCGGTCCGTTAGTAACTTCGGCCATTGGCGAATTGTGTGACGGTCCGTTTCGTTCACAACGCGCCGCCTTTCGGGTTAGCTTAGGGAATGAGGGCTGGACGACCGTGGTCGGCGGCGGCGCGCGATTCGGCGCCGATCCTAATGTGACCACTCTCGATCTTGTCAACGGACTGAATTTAAGCGGCGTCAACACCAATAAAATCACCAAGTTAGGGGCCGACAAGCTAGCTCTATTCGGCAGCGCTCTTACCAACACTCTAGGGAATTTGCTTTCTCGGCAGTTTCGGATTGCATTCCCGATCGAGCAGAATCCCGATCCCAACAATCGAGTTCGACTGTCAGATGCCGTTGATCGTTTGGGTTTGCCGCGTCCCGAGATTCACTACGATATTTCCGACTATACGAAGCAAGGTTTTGCAGCTGCTTATCACCTGAAGAAACTGATGTTTGACAAACTGGGAGCGACCGAATTCACCAGCGTCGATCCAGACGATCCCGCTGTCTTCAAGGTCGACGGCATTCCGGAACTATTTACTTATGGCGGCGCCGGGCACGTCATGGGCACGTATCGGATGGGCAATGATCCTAAGACGTCCGTCGTCAACGGGTGGCAACGCTCTCATGATCACCCGAACCTGTATCTTGTCGGAAGTGGGACATTTCCAACGGTGGGCACCGCGAATCCGACCCTCACGTTGTCGGCGTTGGCACTGCGGACCGCGCAGGACATTGTCAAAAACCTCCCATCTCTGAAGAGCTGAGGCGTCATCATGGAAGTCACTGCGCTCGACGAATCAAACAGAAAAGTGGACTGGTTTTTTATCTACAAGGTTCCTCAGCTTTCGGCAGGGGCCAATACTGACAAGACGTCCGGATATGAGTACGTCTACTACGACTCATCCATCGACCAACAACCGACGGTGAGCAATCGTAACATCCTGAGATCGCCCTACGTGTTGAACAGTGATCAAGGGGCGCTCAATAGAACACTCGATTCGGTCTTTAACAATCCGGACTCGACGACTGGATACATACTTTATAACGACGAGAGACCAGGAGACGTTCCCGGCAAGGACAACAGTGCTCTCGGTCACACCAAGGGCGTGCTGGCCTTTGATACCGCGACCAAGACCGGATATTGGCTGCTGCACTCATGGCCGAAATTCGCGGAGCCGCAGGCTAAGGCCGACCCAACACCCAAGTACGGGCAGACATATTTGTGCTTGTCGCTGACGTTCGACGCCTTAGAACAAATTGCCACGCTGATGATCGGTTACCAACAGCCCCAAACTTATCTCAATCGCGTCGATTGCCTTAACAAAAAGAACAAAACAAGCCCGCTTTACAAGCTCGCGCAGGCCGTCAATCCGAATGCGCCCGGGGACTCCAAGATTCTCGATCTTAAGACTGCAGGAGGCACGGCGTTCAAGGCGATCGCCAAGAACCGCTTGTGGAATAAAGACTTCTGGAACGGACTGGTGGGCCCTGCCCTCGCGGATGATATGGACGTTGAAACCTGGATACGAGGCCCGATACCACCAGTGGCCGACACCGATGGTATCCATAAGACCTTCGATATCAAGTACATTAACTTGGGCCCCTTGGGAATCCACATGGCTTGGCCCGAAACACACGATCATGCAAAGTGGGGCATCACAACTCACACTCCCTGGGTATGTGTTGGGGACATCAATCGCATGATCTCGCAGCGCAAGCGCGGCGGTGGAACCGTTGCGTTTCAAAATCAAACTCTTTGGCAGGGGCTGTCAAAAACTGATCTTCTGTTGGCACCACCGGGTATGACGCGCGACCAAGCTCTCGGGCTCATCCACGCGACCCATTACGATCCGTATGATCAAATCGGATCTTCTCCAGCGCCGAAGATTCATGCCATGGCACATCTGCCGCCACGCAGCGGCGCACCTCTCCACGGTAGACCGATGCCGCTTGAACTGGAGCCTCAGCGACCGAGCGGCCCATCGAGTCAGCCTAGGCGACAGTCTCGACGCAAAAACAAGGGCAAGCAGAGTCAGCCGACAAAGAAAAGGTAGCGGGTAATCTGTCGCATCGTGGGTGACGAACCAGCACGACATCGTGCAGGGTCTATTGGTCATCGTGAGCCAGTACTTGTATAGTTTCATGACGTTTGAGTCCGAGTCTCCGAACTCATTCTCGAGTTCCATGACTGCAGATGCCAAATGTTTGTTGGCATCGCTCATTCAGTAAGCAAGTCTGTTGGGAAAGGAAGTTCTGAAATGGCTTTCCTGAACCGCCTTGCGAATATGTCATAGCGAACACGTCGAGCGGTCCGTTGCATCAGTTAGACGGCCCGGTTGAAGCGGTCTCCCCCGCGATAAGGTCTCTCAAGCTAGTCCAAAGGTCCGCGTTGTCGAGCACATAGAACAGTCCACCTCGTCCGTTTTGACTGCTCGAACATTTCGGCGGTGAGATAGAACCCTGTTGGTTCATATCGCCAAAAATCGAGTAATGCTTGTCGCCGGAAATAGACACTCCCAGCTTGGCATGATTGAAGTTGGTACCAAGCCCTCCCTGTAGACCGAACACCTTCCCATCCCACTGCCCCGTTGTTGCGATTGCAACAGGGCCTGGCTTGGCCAGCGATTCGTCCCAGCAGGCAATCTCGGTGGCGGCTGTCGTTGTGTAGATTTTGGGATTCGCCCACCAGGTTGCCGTCCTTAGCGGAACGCCACCCAAAACGGCTGATACCATCTGCCAAGGGGGCACGTGCAGTCCTGAGGGTTTCGAGATCAATATCACGCCACTTGAGAGCGTATTCTGCGTGACGGAATGACTATCCGACTCTACTCCGAGATTCTGAACCAATTTTTGGATGTCCCCTGCCCCCCCATTGCTGACAATCTGCGCGTTTCCAGGATCCGTGACGACACTGGCATTTTGAAGCGCTGTCAAGATGGCGCTCACATCGTCTTTGTTCAATCTCAGAGCAAAGAAATGCTGACTCACTTGGACGTTGTCGTCTTTTACGCAGCCCAGTGTGTTGCCGTCTGATTTGCGCGGCATTGTTTGGCTAGCGGATGCCGGCCAGGATGGTGTGGTCACTTGCAAAACCAGGCCGTCACCGGCATCGTTCCAAGCGAGCATTCCTTTGGAGTGGCCCCAGGGGGCCCCGCACTCCTTGCTACAGCCGTTTATGACCGGATCGTCATAAAACTGATCGTTCCAGACCACGTAGTGAAAGGAGTTGTCATAAACCTCCTCGAAGGTCGCACCCAGAGGGTCCGCCGTCGTGTCGCCCAAACAGCCGCTGCCCTTTTGAAGGGTGGCATTCTCGCTGCTCGCGTACATAAACTGCTGGCTGAAGGCTTTGTAATTCCGGAGATCGCCACCGAAAGGACATGTCCTGATTGCCCCAGCGCCGCAGCCCGGAAAGACCTTGGAATTGAGCTTGAAGATAAACCACCAATCCACCGGATGCCCCGTCTTCAGAAGCGGCACTGGAGCATCGTTTGAAGACGCTCCATGTCCGAGGCTTTGTTGAGCGTCCGAAAGGCTTAGGAGAAGAAGTAGAACAGCAAAACCGGCGAGCAATGCGCTTTTCCACTTAACCTCAGTAATTTCCATCGCAGGGCGCCTCCCGCAAGACTGTCACCAGCAACGACTGAACGTGCCCCGCACTGGCACAAGACGTGGTGTCGTCACTTTCGGGACCTCGATCACGAATGTCATCTGCAAATGTTCGGTCGAGGTCAATGCTTCCAGTGAGGAGCTTCCAACAGACGATGCCGAACAACCCGGCTAACAGAAGGAGTCCTTCCCACTTGGCGAGTACGAAGGGGGAGGGCATTCTTACTCCTCCAATCCTTTGGAAAGTTTTCTAGGAGCAACCGAGGGAACAGAGCTCTAAACTAGGGCAGATACTTGCTCAGAAATATATGGCAAGTCAACTAGAAAATGCGTTACGGGAGAGATTCGGAGCCAAGAGTGCCATCGTAATTCTTCAACACAGATCCCTATAGCTCCACGACCCCACGTCCAGTGTCATCGCGAAGTGCTAGAATCTGCGGGTCTTATCCTTTCCTAAGCTGCAAACGAGGTGATAATTCATGCCCATTGCCGATCGTCTGCGCGACTTGCGAGAAGCAAAGGACCTGTCGCAGGGAGACATTGAGAAGCGAACTGGGCTGCTGCGTTGTTATATCTCTCGCGTAGAGAATGGCCACACTGTTCCGGCAGTTGAGACGCTCGAGAAGTTCGCCCGAGCGTTGGAAGTCCCCTTATATCAACTGTTCTACAGTGGGGAAGGATCTATTGAAATCCCGAAGCCCAGCAACGAAGAGGGTCTGGGTTTAGGCCGTTCTCGAAGGGATGTCCGTTTTCTTGGTCGATTCCGCAGCCTACTCGGCCGGATAGACAAGCGGGATAGGGACCTCCTTTTCGCGGTAGCTAGGAGAATGGCGTACCGACGCGAGCGCTCTGACTGAGAGCCCCTTCCACACTGGTTTAGGCTTGGAACTCCTGCCCGATTATCGGGTTGGTGAGAGCGTCTCAATCCGTGTGACAAAACGCATGACCACTGCCGGTTCGGAAGTCTCTCGGGGAGTTCATACGCAGGTTCCGGTTTTTCTCGCATCCTAGCCGTCACCTTCGCATTGGCTCAGTTTTAGTAATCGCTTCCCGGACACGGAATGCACCTGTCACCTCCATTGAGTACTGGAAAGGCCAGGCAGCGGTCGTCTCGCGAGACCTTCTCTCACTCCCATGTCTTTCATTACTCCAAGACGCGGCCCGACCACGACACAACTAGTAGGTCACGTAGAATACACTTGACAGGATAACAACTAAGGCTTATATCGCTGCACGATCTGATATCTCGGGAGGGAGACAATGGTCAGAATCCGCGTAGTGCTGCCCATGCTTGCTGTGCTGGTTTGTACGTGGAGTCCCGGAGTTGCAGCTCAAACTAACCCGGCTTGCCTTGGATGGTACGCCTTCTGGTTCGACTACCCAGCCCTGAAGGGCCTATTCAACTGCACGGGATACCCCGGTACGTTCGTCAGCCAGTGTAATTTCTGGACACCCGCGTGCGCTCCTCCAAGCGCCGGTGCCGAGACTTGTCCGGGCTGTGCTAACGGAAGTGCGGGCAGCCCCATCAATCTTGCAACCGGCAACACATACATTAAGGAAACGGACGTGAGGTTGGCCGGTCTTGGAGGGGGTCTGAAGCTCGTGCGGACCTGGAACAGTCTGTGGCCACCTACTCAGACCGCTACGCAGGTCGGTTTATTTGGTCCGAACTGGCGATCAAACTTTGAGGAGCGAATATTCGTCGGCAGCGACAACTACATCAAATACGCGCGTGGTGACGGAAGCTTTTGGTCTTTTGGATTCAGCGGCGGTTTCTATGCAGTCGCCGCGCCAGCGAATGTCTCGGCCATTTTAACCGAGGGCGTAACGTATTGGACTCTGACGTTTCAGAACGGCGAGCAGCGAACGTTCGACAACACCAGCGGAGATTTACTGACGATCGCCGACCGGAACGGAAACACGACAGCGCTCACCTACGATGGCATCGGCAGGCTGACGACAGTCACCGATCCCGCATCAAGGCATCTCTATTTTAGTTACGCGAACGGGTCCAGCTACCTAGTGACAGCCGTCACCTCCGATTTTGGTGTGTCTGTGTCGTACTCATACGACACTCAGGGGCGTTTGCTCCAAGTTACGGAGCCAGACTCTTCTACCCTCAACTTCCAATACAACAGTCAATCCCTAATTACAGCTGTCCTCGATGCCAACAACAAGATCCTTGAGTCCCACGCGTACGATAGCTACGGTCGTGGCCTCACATCGTCGCGCGCCAATGGCGTTGACGCGGTAACGATCACCTACAGTCAGTAGCTTGAAGCGGGAAAGGAGGAAGAAGAGGCCTTTCGCCGTTTTCGACTTGCTGGCACTGGAGGATTCGTGATGGTGCGGCTTGGGAAATTGACTTTGATTGGTGGCCTGCTTTTTTCGTTGATGTCTCTTATTGCGAGCCCGGCCTGGGCGCAGGGCTCCCTCGCGGTGACGAACATTTCGCCGGCGTCTGGGCCGGTCGGGATGCCCGTGACGATTACCGGGCTGAATTTCGGAACATCGCAGGGAAGCAGCACGGTTGCCCTCAACGGGACTGGCGCCACAGTGGTCGCCTGGAGCGACGCGAGTATCGTCGTGCTGGTTCCTTCTGGGGCGACGTCTGGAACCTTTGCAGTTACGGTCAACAATGAGACGGCCGACAGCTCGAGCTTTACCGTGACAGCTCTTCCTTCAGGATGGTCAGACCAGGATGTTGGTTCTGTAGGAGTCGCAGGGAGCGCGACCTACGCGAGCGGGACGTTTACGGTCAAGGGGTCGGGAACTTCGATTGGGGGCACCGCTGACGCTATGCATTTCGTCTATCAGTCGCTCTCGGGTGACGGCACGATTGTGGCGCGAGTGGCGAGTAGTACGGGCGGGCAGGCCGGGGTGATGATCCGGGAGACGCTCAACGCCAACGCCACCGATGCCTTCAGTGACTATCAGGCTTCCTACATGTACTTCTACCAACGGGGGACCACAGGAGGGAGCACGACCCAGGTCAGCGGCGGTTCGGTGTACGCGGGGGGAGTTCCTTACTGGGTAGAGGTTGTGAGGAGCGGGAGCACGTTCACGGCGTACACGTCGCTGAATGGGCTGTATTGGACGCAGTTGGGGTCGAGCGTGACGATCACGATGGCGACGAATGTCTACATCGGCTTGGTAGTGAGCAGCCAGAACAATTCGAGTCTCGCGACCGCAACCTTCGACAACGTCTCAATTAATTCGTCCTCGAGCCCCGCACCAGTGATTGCTGGCCTCTCTGCTTCAACCGGACCCGTCGGAGCTGAGACGACGATTAATGGCGCCGGCTTCGGTGCTTCGCAAACTGGCAGCCTCGTGACGCTAAACGGGCTTCCCCTAATTGTCGATTCTTGGACTGCCACGTCAATTACGGTTACCGTCGCTTCCGGGTCGACGTCCGGATATTTGGTTGTGTCGGTAGGACCGACTCTCAACGACAGTAATCCGATGCAATTCTGGGTCACCTCTCAGCCCCTCCCAGCGACGTGGTCAGACCAGGATGTTGGTTCTGTAGGAGTCGCAGGGAGCGCGACCTACGCGAGCGGGACGTTTACGGTCAAGGGGTCGGGAACTTCGATTGGGGGCACCGCTGACGCTATGCATTTCGTCTATCAGTCGCTCTCGGGTGACGGCACGATTGTGGCGCGAGTGGCGAGTAGTACGGGCGGGCAGGCCGGGGTGATGATCCGGGAGACGCTCAACGCCAACGCCACCGATGCCTTCAGTGACTATCAGGCTTCCTACATGTACTTCTACCAACGGGGGACCACAGGAGGGAGCACGACCCAGGTCAGCGGCGGTTCGGTGTACGCGGGGGGAGTTCCTTACTGGGTAGAGGTTGTGAGGAGCGGGAGCACGTTCACGGCGTACACGTCGCTGAATGGGCTGTATTGGACGCAGTTGGGGTCGAGCGTGACGATCACGATGGCGACGAATGTCTACATCGGCTTGGTAGTGAGCAGCCAGAACAATTCGAGTCTCGCGACCGCAACCTTCGATAGTGTTTCTGTTAATTCGTCTGCGAGTCCCGCGCCTACAATCACATCGCTGTCCCCGACGACCGGAGCGATTGGTAGCCAACTGGCCATCCTCGGCTCGGGCTTCGGGACGAATCAGGGTAGCAGCGTTGCGTCTCTTGGAGGGGTGCCCCTTTCGGTGAGCTCTTGGGGCAACGCCTCGATCATTGCGACACTCCCATCCGGGGTCACTTCGGGCTTGGTCACTGTTTCCGTCGCGCCCAGCATGAACGCCAGCAACCCGATGGGATTTGACGTCACCTCACAACCCCTCCCAGCGACATGGTCAGACCAGGATGTTGGTTCTGTAGGAGTCGCAGGGAGCGCGACCTACGCGAGCGGGACGTTTACGGTCAAGGGGTCGGGAACTTCGATAAGCGGCACCGCTGACGCCATGCACTTCGTCTATCAGTCGCTCTCGGGCGACGGCACGATTGTGGCGCGAGTGGCGAGTAGTACGGGCGGGCAGGCTGGCGTGATGATCCGGGAGACGCTCAACGCCAATGCCACCGATGCGTTCATCGACTACCAGTCGTCTTATATTTACTTCTATGAGCGGCCGAGCGCGGGGTCCAGCACAACGAACAAAGGCTCGCTCTACCAAGGACTGCCCTACTGGGTCAAGCTCGTTCGAAGTGGAAGCACATTCACTGCATACACCTCACTCAACGGCCTTTACTGGTCGCAGCTCGGGAGCCAGTCCGTTACGATGGCAACGAGCGTTTACGTTGGCCTTGTGGTGAGTAGTCAGAACAATTCGAGTCTCGCAACGGCAACGTTCGACAACGTCTCGATTAGTTCGACTGCGACTCCATCACCGGTTATCACGTCCCTTTCGGCGACAACAGCACCGATCGGGGCCGAAGTTACCGTCCTTGGTTCTGGATTCGGCGCATCACAGGGTAGCAGTTTGCTCGCGCTGAACGGAGCGGCACTTACAATCAACAGCTGGAGCGACCCCAACATCATTTTTACGGTTCCGACCGGCGCCACGTCCGGATACTTGGTAGTTTCCGTGGCTCCGAATATGAACGATAGCAATCCGTACGCTTTCCAGGTGACCTCGCAGGCCCTCCCAAACCCCTGGGTCGATGAGGATGTCGGTGCGGTTGCCCTGGCAGGAAGCTCCACGTACGCAAGCGGCACGTTTACGATCGCGGCGGCTGGGACTGCGATTGGGAGTACGTCTGACTCCATGCATTTTGTTTATCAACCCCTTTCAGGCGACGGATCCATTGTGGCGCGGGTCGTCAGCACAAGCACCTCGACAACTCAAGCAGGTGTCATGATCCGAGAAACACTCGACCCAGCCGCTACGAATGCTTCGGCCTTCTTTAAGGGATACATTTACTTCTACAAGCGCGCCAGCTCAGGTGCAAGCGCGACAAATGTGGCGAACACTGGCACGATAACTTTGCCGTATTGGATCAAGTTGGTCCGAAGTGCCGGCACTTTCAGCGCCTACACATCTTCTGACGGGTCGACCTGGACGCAGGTCGGAACGGCGCAGACCATCTCGATGGCTACGAACGCGTACGTGGGTCTCGCAGTGAGTAGCGACAACAACACGGCCTTGGCAACGGCTACGTTCGACAACGTTTCTATTACGGTTGGGACTACGCCCTTTGTTACAAGCGTATATCCGGTCCTCGGGGGAATCGGCTCGTCCGTGACAGTCACCGGGTCAAACTTTGGTTCAAGCCAGGGAACGAGTTCGGTGACCTTCGATGGGGTATCCGCATCTTCGATTACGAGTTGGACCAACTCACAGATTGTGGCGAGCGTGCCGAGCGGAGCGGTTACGGGCCCTGTCGCGGTAACGGTCAATTCCATTCAGAGCCCAGCCAATCCGTCGTTCCGCGTGATCCAACCGGTGATCACGAGTCTTACGCCCCCTGCCGGACAAACCGCAGTGGATATCACTATCAATGGATCGGGCTTCGGGTCGGGTGGAGGAGGGAGTCAGGTCCTGTTCAACGGGTCGGCCTCACCGTCGATCTTCTCATGGTCGGACACGAGCATTACAGCTGAGGTTCCCGTGAGCCCGCCGGCGACAAGCGGACCCGTTACGGTTGTCGAGGATGGCGTCAGTAGCAATGGTGTCGAGTTTACTGTACTCGAACAGCTTACGGTCACGAGTGTCTCCCCCTCGAGCGGTGCAATTGGCGCCACCGCGACAATCAGTGGAACAGGTTTTGGTCCGGCCCAGAGTAACAGTATCGTAACGTTCAACGGCGCTACTGCGACGGTAACAGATTGGAGCGACACCTCGATTGGGGTGGTCGTGCCCTCCGGGTCCTCGACCGGCCCCGTTTCTGTCACGGTCGCAGGGAACACGGTGTGGGGACCGACGTTTATTCTGACCGCCTCTACTACGCTGACCGATTCGCTCGGCAATCAGACGACTTATTCGGCGAATGAGGCAGGCGGTAAGTGGTATGTTTCGAATTCCCAGGGTTCGGGCTGCTCAAGCTGCACGATTCGCGGCGCAATTCAGAACCAATACGATGCCCTCGGCAATGAGACCTCGCGGACTGACGAGCTTGGCTACGTCACCTCCTACGCTTACGATTCTTCAAACAACCTGAAATCGGTCACGCAACCAGCAGTCGGAGGCACGCAACCGCAGACCACCTATACCTACAACGGTTTCGGCGAAGTGTTGACCATGACCGATCCACTCGGGCACGTAACCTCGAACACATACGACTCGCATGGGAATCTTCTAACTGTCACGACGCCCCCTCCCAACAGCAGTACTGCTGCCAGCGTGACGCAATTTGCCTACAATTCGCTCGGCGAGCTGGCCCAGATCACCGATCCGCTCGGTCACGTCACGAAGATCACCTACACACCTGCCGGGTACATCGCAACGATTACCGATCCGCAGAACAACGTGACGAGTTACGGCTATGATTCGCGTGGGAATCGCACGAGTGTCACTGATCCCTTGAATAACCAGACAACATTCGCCTACGATTCCGGGAATCGGCTGACCCAGATCACTTATCCCGACAGCACGACGATGAGTTTCACGTATGACTATCGCGGCCGGCGAACGTCAGTCACGGACCAAAACGGAAAGACAACCACCTACGCATACGATGACGCCGACCGCTTGACAAGCGTGACGGACGCTGCAAGCAACGTGACGCAATACGCCTACGACACGGAAAACAACCTACTGAGCATCACGGATGCGAACGGCCACGAAACCTCTTTTGCCTATGATGCATATGGCCGCGTGACGCAGACGACGTTCCCGTCGAGTCAGTCAGAAACATATGCCTATGATGCAGACAACAATCTGACGAGCAAGACGGACCGAAAGGGGCAGACGATCCAGTATGTGTACGACGCGCTCAACCGGCTCACGCAAAAAAACTATCCCGATTCCACCGACGTTGAGTACACCTACGACCTAGTGGGGAAGATCTCGCAGGTGAATGATCCGACCGGGACCTATGGCTTTGCTTACGACAACATGGGTCGATTGATCGGAACTGCTACAACATACTCGTTCTTGCCGAACACGACGTTCACAAATTCCTACAGCTACGATGCGGAATCAGATCGGATCGGGTACACGGCTCCCGACGGGAGCACGAATGCATACACCTACGACAGTCTCAATCGCATGACAGGACTGTCCAATTCGTGGGCGGGATCGTTCGGGTTCAGCTATGACGTGCTCTCCCGCCGGACGCAAATGACTCGCCCGAACGGAGTCGCGACCAACTATGCGTATGACAAGCTGTCGCACCTGCTCTCGGTCCTGCACCAACTGTCCGGTAGTACTATTGACGGGGCCGTATATACGTTGGATTCTGCGGGTAATCGCACGTCGAAGACGGATGAATATGCGGGAGTGACTTCGAATTACACGTACGACTCGATTTACGAGTTGACTCAAGTGACGCAGGGAACTAGTACAACGGAAAGCTACACCTACGACCCTGTGGGAAACCGGCTCAGTTCGTTGGGATTGTCGCCCTATAGCTATAACACGTCGAACGAGCTCATTTCGACGCCGAGCACCGGCTATTCGTATGACTACAACGGAAATCTGACGAGCGAGACGGCCTCCTCGAACACGACGAGCTATGCATGGGACTATGAAAATCGCCTCGCGAGTGTAACGTTGCCGAACTCAGGTGGAACCGTAACCTTCAAATATGATCCGTTCGGAAGAAGAATCTATAAGCAGTCGCCGAACGCCACGAGCATCTTCGTATATAACGGGGCAAATCTCGTTGAGACTGTAAACTCCACAGGAGCCTTAGTGGCTCGCTATGCACTGGGAGAGAACATCGACGAGCCGCTAGCGGAATCTCGTTCCGGGACCCTGAGCTACTATGAACAGGATGGTCTCGGATCTAGTGCCTCCCTCACGGCATCTAACGGATCCGTAGTGCAGACATACGCTTACGACTCGTTTGGGAACGCGACGAATTCGACAGGTTCGTTGACCAACTTCCTCCGTTACACAGGGCGCGAATTCGATGTAGAATTGAATATTTACTATTACCGTACTAGATACTACGACCCATCAACTGCGAGGTTTCTTAGCGAGGACCCGATAAGGTTCATGGGCGATGACTCAGATTTTTATCCGTACGTGGGGAACAGGGCCCCCAATCTCGTTGATCCACTTGGCCTGATCGGTGTTGGCTGGACCATGGGGGCTTCAGGGGTTGCGGGAACTACGCTGAACCATACCTATGCAGCCGGAGGGTCGACGACAGCCGGGCTATTGATGTTTCCTGACCCAAAGGGCAACGGTCTATTCCTGAGTTACGGCGGATTTGTTGGCTCGCATGGCATATGCCGGCCTTTCCAGAATAATCAAAGCGGAGGTATCGCACTCGGAGCTGGACCGGGAGTCATAATCACAAACGCTAATTCGATTCAGGAGGTCTCAGGTCCGTTTAACACGACCGAACTGTCTACCCCTTGGCTTTCATTCGACTTCTCATACTCCCCAACGACTGGCATATATACCATGGGGATGAGTGCAGGCAAAGGAATTGGTCTTGGGTTCACGCAGCTTACGACGAATACTATAACCACTGGCGGCGGAAATTCTAGCTGTTCTTGCAATTAGAGCGTTCTGACATCGCGCCGAGAGCAGCGTCGCAGAGAGGTGATGCCATGCAAGGAAGTTTTCGAACGATTGTTTACATAACAAGAGAAGCACCCGCCGTGGTTATGGGATTTCTGCTAATCGCGATAACTTCAGGGTTGTTTGTTCACATTCAACTCAAAATGAATAGAGCTGGCTACAAGACTTCCTACTCATTTTTCGGAAAGCTTTTCAGCGCTAATGGATGGGATACACCTGCGAAGTACCTCAAGGTCCGCGAGCAACATGGTTGGTCGCCGTGGCCGGTTTACTTGTTGTTCCCATTTGCGATTCTCGGCGTGCTGTTGCTCTTCCTTGGCGTGATTCAGTTCCTCGGCTAGGCGGCTTAACTGTGTCCCACCAGGTCCTTGTCGTGACCTGCTCCCCTATTTCCGCACAAGGCTGAGTATGATTTCACATTGCGGAAAGGGGGAAGCATGTCGAGGAGCAGGCACACCGAGGCGCAGGGCGCTGAAGCAGCTGGAAGCAGGACGCAAGGCGGAGGACGTGGCGCGAGAAGTGGGCGTGTCGAAGCACACGATCTGTGTCTGGTGTATCGAGAAGAAGATCGAGTTGGTGCACATCCAACCGGGGCGGCCGATGCAGAACGGTCAGGTGGAGAGTTTCACGGCAAACTGTGCGACGAATGCTTGCGCGTGAGCTGGTTCGGGAATCTGTTCAAGGCGCGGCGGAAGATCGCGGCCCGGCGGACCGAGTACAACCAGGAACGACCTGGGCCTGGCTGATCAGATTTCGCGCGACGATGTCATCACAATCCCTGACATACACCACCTTGTTCGGTGGAACGGTCACGTTCGATTTCGAGGAGATTCGTTCGATTAGACTGGAGTCAGGAATCCGGGGCGTTGAAGACCGGTTTAAGCCATTCGTCAGAATCGTAATTGAGCCTCTGAAAGAAAGCCGTCAGAAGCCGACCTATGTGAATGCAAAGTTACTGACGAAGGTAGATCTTGCAGAATTAAGGCAAACACTAAGGGCAAGATTCGTAAGCATGGGCCGTTCGGACGTTGTCAAGGAGTTGTAGATTCCGTTGTGCCTCGCCAAAATTCCATCCCTGCCGAAAAGGGCGATCCTTCCCGCCGCTCGATGAAAAAGTTGCCTTGGCCCTACCGAATACTTGTCCCTACCAAAAAC
>Ga0335083_10001891_pt1 | contig 28292 bp, 33 predicted proteins | sample Lox_Sample_42_FD_206716 | JGI IMG/M metagenome (GOLD analysis project Ga0335083, IMG submission 206716) | Soil microbial communities from Loxahatchee National Wildlife Refuge, Florida, United States - Lox_Sample_4.2 | ecosystem: Environmental > Terrestrial > Soil > Wetlands | place: USA...
GTCATTCTCCACATGGCCCTGGTGCTCCTCCTCGGCCTCTACCTGCCGCGCTTCCTCTCCGACTGGTTCCATACCACCGTGGAGCTTCTGAAATGAGCACCCTGCGAGCGCGGCTCGCCTCCCAGCCAGGCACGGACGCCATTCTCCTCGAATGCGGCGTGCCGGCCGAAACGCCTCTCTTCCGGGTACCGCGGGAGCAGTTCAACGAGGCTGCCCGGACGATGAAGTACGCCGAGGCGCGCCTCGTGGCGGAATGGGCCAGCGACGAGACCCTCCTCGGGCGGGGGTTCGGCATCTATGCCTGCTACAACCGGGGAAACGAATATATTGTGGTGCGGTCCGACGTCCCGGAGGACGATCCGGCGTTTCCCACCATCAAGCGGAAATTCGTGGCCGCCTGGCGTTTCGAGCGGCAGATGCGGAGCCTCATGGGGGTCATCCCGACGGGACATCCCGATCCCCGTCCCTGGATCAAGCACGAGGACTGGCCCCCTGACGCCTGGCCGCTGCGCAAGGGCTTCGATCCCCGCACGCGGATGCCCCGGGTCGACGGCTCCTATCGCTGGATCAGGGCCGACGGCGAGGGGGTCTACGAGATTCCCGTCGGTCCCGTCCATGCCGGCATCATCGAGCCGGGCCATTTCCGCTTCCAGGCGGTGGGGGAGGAGATCCTCAACCTGGAGGAGCGGCTCGGCTACGTGCACAAAGGGATCGAGAAGCGCTTCGAGTCCCTCTCCTGGGAGGGGGGGGCGCGCCTGGCGGGTCGGGTCTCCGGCGACACCACCGTGGCCCACGCCCTCTGTTACTGCCGGGCGGCGGAAGCGCTGGCGGGGTGCGTCCCGCCGGAGCGGGCTTCGTGGCTGCGGGCCATTTGGCTGGAGCGGGAGAGGATCGCCAACCACCTGGGAGACATCGGCGCCATCTGCAACGACGTCGCCTTCGCCTTCATGCTCTTCCAGCTCCATACGCTGAAGGAGAGGATCGTCCGCGCCAACGCCCGGCTCTTCGGCCACCGGTTCATCATGGACCGGATCGTCCCCGGCGGGGTGACGTCCGACCTGGACGCTGCCGGGATCGACGCCATGATCGGGGAACTGGATGCCTTGGCCGGGGAATTCGAGCGGCTTGTCACCATCTACGACGAGAATCCCTCCCTGGAAGACCGGGTGAAGGAGACGGGACTCCTCACTTCGGACCAGGCCCGCGACCTGGGGACGGTGGGGATCGTGGCCCGGGCGAGCGGCCTCTCCCTCGACAGCAGGGCGCAGAGCCCGTTTCCCCCCTACGACCGCTTCATGCCGAATGTTGCAGTCCACCAGGCCGGGGATGTCAACGCCCGGGTCTGGGTGAGGATCGACGAGATCCGGGAATCGATCCGGCTCATCCGGCATTTCCTGGAAACCCTTCCTCCCGGTGATCTCCGGGTTGAGCTTCCTTCCCCCGCGCCTGACCGGTGCGCCCTTGCCCTGGTGGAAGGATGGCGGGGGGAGATCGTCTACTGGGTCCAGTCGGGACCCCGGGGAGAGATCAACCGCTGCATGGTGCGGGATCCGTCGGGGGTCAACTGGCTCGCCCTGGAACAGGCGATCCACGGCAACATCGTCCCCGATTTCCCGCTCTGCAACAAGAGCTTCAACCAGTCGTACTCGGGGCACGATCTGTAGGAAGAAGGTAGACGCAATACGTTAGACGCAACAATGGAACCCACGTCTCGCATCTCACGTCCTACGTCTCACGGAGTTTAAAATGCTGAGAATTCTCCACCAGATCTTCCGCACCGGCGTCGTCACCGAACCGCTCCCCGCGGAAGACGAGAAGGATATCGTCGTCATCGGCTGGGAGCTGGAGGAGGTGATCCGTAGGAAGTTCCGGCGCAGCCTGGTCATCCGGGAGGTGGATGCGGGGTCGTGCAACGGCTGCGAGCTGGAGATCCACGCCATGAACAATGCCGTCTACAACTGCGAACGCTTCGGCATCCACTTCACCGCTTCCCCCCGTTTCGCCGACATGCTCCTGGTCACGGGCCCCGTTTCGGTGAACATGGAGGTCGCCCTGAGGAGAACATACCTGGCCACTCCCGGACCGAAGATCGTCGTGGCGGTCGGGGAGTGTGCCTGCAACGGGGGAATCTTCGGCGAGAGTTACGCCTCCCTCGGCGGGGTCGGCAACGTGATCCCGGTGGACGGCCACATCGCCGGGTGTCCTCCCTCCCCCGTCGACCTCCTGAGCGGCATCCTCCGCGTCATCGGCGCCTAGCGCCACCTCTCCCCGTGCCAGCCGGATGCCGGCGCCTCTCGGAGATTTACATCCGGCTCCCCTTGTGGTAGAAAGATCAGAACGGACTCCGCCTTGCCGCAGCACGCGGCAACGGGAACGTTCCGCTATCCGGCCACCATCTACATATCAGCGGGCGGGGTTGTCTCCCCGAGCGCGCACCCGGGATTACCTCACCATGACGGAGACGCCGACACAAGACCCCGCGAACCTGACCGCAGCCCTGGCGGAGATCCGCAAGCGGCGCCGGTACCTCTGGCTGGTCATTCTCGTGTACCTTCCGGCGATGTGGGGTGCCCTGCGGATCAGCCCCACGTACCGTACCATCGGCACGGTATTCTTCGTCTGGATCATCCTCCTCTTCGCTGTCGGCATCTACTCGGCCCTGGCACGCTGTCCCCGCTGCGGCAATTACTTCCACATGCACGGCATGACCCTCCTCTACCTGCGCAAGTGCCTCCATTGCCAGCTCCATATCTCGGCGGACAAGAGGGCGGCGTGACAGGAAGTTCCGGCCCCGACCATCCAGCATACGGACAACAAGATTTCCGTTGACAATCGTGTCGGGATGGGGAAAATGGGGCTCATCACCACACCGGGCCCGGCGCTCTCCGCTTCCATCGACGGCAGTCCCCCGCCGGCAGAGGCGGTCCGCCATTTCCCGGTTCCGGTCACCACCAAAGGAGGACTCATGATCACCCATATCGTATTTTTCAGGCTGAAGGACAAATCCCCCGCCAGCATCGCCGCTGCCCGGGAGAAACTCCTCGGCATGGAGGGCAGAATCGACCTCCTCCGCCACATCGAGGTGGGGGTGGATGTCATCCGCTCGGAGCGCTCCTTCGATCTGGCCCTCGTCACCCGGTTCGACTCCCTTGATGACCTGCAGGCCTACCAGGTCCACCCCTACCACGAAGGCGAGGTGGTGCCGTACATGAAGAGCGTGAGCGAGGCGGTGGCTGCCGTCGATTACGAGTCGTAGCAGCCCGGCCGCGGCATCCCTCCCCTCTACCCATCGTCCGCCCCCGCAGGGACTCCCCGGCAGTCAGCTGTCGACCTGCGCGGAGGCGGCACGATGCCACAACATTTCCCTGTCCTGCTCCCTCCGCCTCGCCTCCGTCTTTCAGCTCTCAGATGACCGCTTGCTCCCGCCACGGCCCGCTTTATCCACCCGAAAAAAATTTTACCTTTTTTATTGGCTAAATAATAAAAGCATGTTATATTTTTTATCATAATAAAAACAATAGGTTTATAATTGAATTCAATTTAATTGTATTGTGTTAACTTAGTTTTTAACAGTTGTTTTATTCATTACCCAGCCGCAAGAGATCCCTCGTACCGCAGACTGCGCACCCGGCAGAGCCGACAGACCGCAGCTGACACATCAGCCCCGCACGCAGGAAGGAGGGCGATCGATGAAGGACGAAGCACTCGAGGAACGGGTCAAACAACTCACCGAACAGGTTCAGGCCCTGACTGCGTCGCTGGAGCACCTGTCCGGCCAGCAGGAGAAGGCACCACAGCAGCCCTCCGTACCCGGCCCCGTACGGGCCAGGGTCTCCGAGAGCGAACTCGACGAGCCGACCGAGATCACCGAGGAATTCCTCAGCTGGGCCGGCAAGAACTCCCTCCTTCCCCGTCTTTCCACCCTCTGTTTTCTTCTCGTCGTAGCACTGGCGCTTCGCACGGTCACCGACAACAATATCATCAACACCCTCGCAGGCTCTGCCCTCGGGATGGGATATGCCGCGACTCTGGTCGCGGCGGGCTGGTACCTCTACGGGAAGGAGAACCCGCTCGCACCGGTGTGTGCCGCCTGCGGAGCGGTCCTGATGGCCACCATCGTCGTGGAAACCCACGCCCGCTTCCAGTCGCTTCCCCTGGTCCCGGCCTACCTGACCCTCATGGCCACCGGCGCGGCAATGGCCATCACCAGCTACCGGTTCAGCGCCTTCGTGCCGATCTCCCTCGGCACTCTCGGGCTCTGCCTCGCCGGCGCCGCCATCGACTATCCCCATCCCTTCTACCCCTACCTCACCATGGTCCTGCTGACCGCCAACATTCTCGGCTTCTTCGCGGCCCGCCTGAAGCGCTGCTCCTGGCTGCGCTGGATCGTGCTCGTCACGACCATCCTCATGCTCTACCAGTGGGGCATCAAGCTCGGCATGGCGCTTGCCCGCAAGGACATCCCCGAACCATCCCTGGCCCCGGCCTGGTTCCTGCCGGCGATTGCCGTCTTCGCCGCTACCTGGACGGCGCTGTCACTCCTCGGTATCCGCCGGAACCGGTCGGACAAGGTTTCCCGGTTCGACCTCTTCCTGCCGTCGATCGCCGCAGTGCTCCTCTATGGCCTGGCGTCCTACCAGATGAGTGCCGGCGGCGGGAACAAGTTCCTTCTGGGCTGGACGGGGATCGCCGGCGTTGCCATCCTCTTCGCCGTCGCCATCTGGCTGGCAGGGGAGAAATCTCCGGGAACACCCGGAACGAATGTCTTCGTCTTCGCGGGGGCGGCACTCCTCGCCATCGCCCTCCCCGGCGCGACCGGTCACTTTCTCCTGTCGCTTCCCGCGCTGGCCGTTGCCGCCTTCTTCCTCGCACTCCTGTCGCGCAACTGGGAAAACGGCGGGGTCCGCCTCACCACCTACCTGATGGAGATCTATGCCTGTGCAGCGCTGACCATTCTGGCCCAGCGGGCGCCGACGTCCGTAGACTTCCTGACGGCAATCCCCGCAGGTCTCCTGACGGTCATCTGCCTGTTTCATTACCAGTGGTGCCGGAGATGGCCCCCACCAGCCGGCTCCGGCTTTTTCACGAACTTCGACACTAACGACCGGAGTGCCGTCCTGCTGCTGTTAGCCGCCCTGGCCAGCGGGTTCTTCGCAGTCCGGTGCATCGTATACCAGTTCCTCCCCTCCCTGTCGACCGATATAGCCAGCGCTTTCCGCTGCGCCCAATCCATCATCATCACGGCGTCCGCCGCCGGCCTCATCCTCATCGCCGTGCACTTTCGCAACAAGGAAATCCGCAACGTCGCCATCCTGGTGACGCTGATCGGCGGCATCAAGGTCTTTCTCTACGACATGCTGGGGACACACGGCATCCCGTTGGTACTCAGCGTCCTCTCCTTCGGCCTGGTCGCAGCCCTCGAGTCGATCATGCTGGGACGCTGGCCACGGATCTCCGCCCAGGAAGAGGAGGATACCGCTGGCCATGGGAGCGCCCAACACCATGCCTGACGGGACCGCGCATGGCCCTTCCCGCCGTCCCGCCGCTTCGCACGTAGGCACTGCCGTTGTAATTGCCGGGGAAACTGGTAGATTTAAAGGGACGTGAAGAGCATGTCCTGCCGCCGTTGCACAGCACACCCCATATCGGGGAACGCCATCGTGAAAAATCCGCCGGTGTTCCCCCATCGTAGCGATACGAACTATCTGCAAGGGAGGGAAAATCTGTGAAGAATCATGTCTGGCGGCCTCTCTATGTTGTACTCGGCGTCGTCGCCCTGATCGTGCTGGCGAGGACCGTCCTCGTGCCGAAAGATTTCGGCGTCTGGGAACGGGGCTACATGTACGGCTGGCACAGGAAAGGGAACGAAGCCGACTGGAAGAAGGTCAAGGTCAAGTACAAAACCACCAGTTACTGCAAGGATTGCCACGAGGACAAATACAACGACCTGCAGAAGTCGCCCCATGCCGCCATCATGTGCGAGAACTGTCACGGTCCGGCCTTCAACCATCCGGAGGACCCGCCGACCCTGACCATCGACCGGCACCGGGAGCTCTGCCTCCGCTGCCATTCCCGCCTTCCCTACAAGACGAGCGGCCGGGGGGCCATCCGCGGCATCGACCCGGCCACCCACAACCCCGAGGAGGAGTGCACTCTCTGCCACTACCCCCACAACCCGAAACGGGAGGTGTCGAAATGATAACCCGGCGGTCATTCTGCAAGAAAGCACTCCTCGTGGCGGGAGGATTGGCGATCCCCCTGTCGGCCATGGAGGTATTCGATCCACGACGCCTCCATGCCGAGAAAGACGCCCCCGGCAAGGTCCGCTGGGTCTTTCTCGTCGATACCTACAAATGCGTGGGGTGCGGCTTCTGCGTCAAGGCGTGCAAGACCGAAAACGAGGTCCCCTACGACGCCAATGTCACCAGGACCTGGGTGGAGCGCTACATCACCACCAAGGACGGCAAGCAATACATCGATTCTCCCAAGGGGGCCCGGGACGGATTCATCTCGGCGAAGATCGATCAGGGAGAGGAGCCTCCGGCCGAGGTCCGCAATGAGGACATCGACAAGGCCTTCTTCGTGCCGAAGCTGTGCAACCAGTGCGACAACCCCCCCTGCGTCCAGGTCTGCCCGGTGGGCGCCACCTACCAGACGGAAGACGGCGTGGTGCTGGTCGACCGGAGCTGGTGCATCGGCTGCGGATACTGCATCATGGGGTGCCCCTACGGGGTCCGTTTCTTCCACCCGGTCTACCACGTGGCGGAAAAGTGCAACTTCTGCTACCACCGGATCTCCCAGGGGATGAAGACCGCCTGTGTCGACGCCTGCCCCTTCGGGGCCAGGCGGATCGGCAACATCCGCGACCCGAACGACCCGGTGACCAAGATCATCATGACGGAGCGGGTCGGTGTCCTCAAGGAAGAATACGGGACCAAGCCCCAAGTCTTCTATCTCGGATTCAGCAAGGAGGTGAAATAGCCATGGTGCACGGTGAAGCCTGGACCATCAAGGAATTTTTCGTCTATCCCAACGAGTACATCTACTGGACCATCCAGATCGTCATGTACCCGTTCATGACCGGCCTCGTGGCAGGGGCGTTCGTCCTCTCTTCCCTCTACCACGTCTTCGGGGTAAAGCAGCTCAAGGATATCGCCCGGTTTTCCCTCGTCTTTTCCTTTGCCCTCCTGCCGGTGGCGATGATGCCGCTCCTGCTCCATCTCATGCAGCCCCAGAGGGGGATCGAGGTAATGATGACCCCCCACTTCACCTCGGCCATCGCCGCCTTCGGCATCGTCTTCACCACCTACGGTCTGCTCGTCGCCTCGGAGCTCTGGTTCGTCTACCGCGGCTATTTCGTGACGGCCGCCACGGCCCTCGCTGAAAAGCGGGAACGCACCCTGGGGGAAGGGATCCTCTACCTGATCTACCGGACCGTCATCATGGGGGCGTGGGACGTGAGCGAGCATGCCCTGGAAAAGGACGAAAAGGCGGTGAAGATCCTCGCCGCGGTCGGCATTCCGATAGCCTGCTTTCTCCACGGCTATGCCGGCTTTATTTTCGGCTCGGTGAAGGCCAACGCCCTCTGGATGACGCCGCTCATGCCGGTCATCTTCATCTGTTCGGCGGTGGTGTCGGGTATCGCCCTCTGCATCATCACCTACACCGTCACCATGGAACTGCGCAAAATGCTTTTCAAATGGCAGCGGCGAAATAACCCGCATCTCCCCTCGACCGACGAACTGAAGAGCGCAGAGCTCCACGTGGTGACCATGACCACCAGGTACCTGGTGATGTTTCTGGTCCTCGCCATTACCCTGGAATTTCTCGACCTGATCTTCCGGGGCTACACGGCCGTCAAGTCATGGGACATCCTGCGCCGGGTCATCTACGAACGGGACTTCGTCAAGATATTCATTCTCCAGTACGGTCTCGGGAATGCCCTGCCGTTCATACTCCTCCTGCTCCCCCGGCTCACCATCAAGAGGGCGGTATTTGGTGCGCTCCTGGTCCTCATGGGGGTCTTCATGATGCGCTGGAACGTCGTCATCGGCGGCCAGGCGTTCTCCTCCTCCTTCGCCGGCTTCATGGAGTACCGCCTCCCCATCTGGCCCGAAGACTTCGAGACGTACCGGGAGGGGCTGTTCGGCGCCCTCACCGTGGCGGTAACCCCGTTCGTCATCTTTTACGTCCTCAGCCACATATTCCCCCTCTTCAACGTGAAGGACTCCCACTGAGGATTCCCGCACGAAGAACGAAAAAAGCGGAGAGGCTCATACCTCTCCGCTTTTTTCGTTCCCGGATTTCGGCACACGGACTATGAAGTCGTCATTTCCTGCTCGGCAATTTCCGCTATTTCCCGGTAGATGGCGATCATGACTCCCACTTCCCGCCACTTCTGGGCCGCCAGGCGGATCAGCGTCCACCCGTGCACCAGGGTACCGGAAAAGACCATGATGCCCGTGAGACGGGAGGCATCAGAGCACATGAGATACACGCTGTAGATGCCGACGACGATCATCGAGGCCAGCCAGGCAAGTTCCGGCCCCCTCACCGGGTTTTCCATGACATTGAGAAAATCCATGTAGTAGCGGGATATCCCTCCCACCTTTTTCATGAACTCGGCAAGCTCCTCCCCGGCGTACTTCAGGTGGGCATAGGAGAGGAAGCGTTCGCTCGCTCTCTTCTTCCCTTTCGCCATCCGCTCGTGCACATACTTGTCGATTGCTTCGTCAATTGCCTGGGTGTTCATGGCCATCCCTCCACCGTTTACTGCGCGCCTGCCCATTAATGTCCCCTCCCGGGGGACCAACTGCTCTGTCATATTCGATTACACAAAACATGCCGACTTCGGCACGCCCTTCGATATCCGCTCTATCTACCTAGATTATACTGCATTTCCGGCATGCGGGATTCGGAAAGTTATCCTTTCACTCCGCCATTCCACCGAAAAAGTATATTTATTTTACACGGGTGTATAAAAAGAAGGCGGCCGTACGGCCGCCTTTCCATTGACTCGATCACTGCGCTTCTCTCCCTGAACAACCTTCCTTCGAGCGACGTCAGATCATCCCGATCACCGCCCGGACCGCCTTGTCGATCCCCTCGGCAGCTTCGGAAATCCGCTCGGCGAGCATGTAGGCGGGGGTGGTGACGATCTTGTGCTCCCGATCCATCACGAACTCGGTCACCGGACACTCCACGTGCTGGCTGCCGGTTTCCCTGATGGCGGCGGCGGTGCCTGCATCGGTGCCGATCGTCAGCTTCGGCCCGTACTCCTTGCCGAGCGCTGCCGCCACGAGGGCCGGGGCGATGCAGATGGCGCCGATGGGCTTTTTCGCAGCGGCCATATCCTTGAGCAGGCGTGCAACTTCGGGATGGATGGAAGCCCCCGCCCCCTTTTCGGCAAAATTGCAGAGATTCTTCGCCGCCCCGAACCCGCCGGGGAAGATCACCGCATCCAGATCTTGGGCTTGAACTCCCTTGATGTCCCGGATCTTCCCCCGGGCGATCCGCGCCGCCTCCGTCAGGGCGTTGCGCTTCGCCCCCGTGGCAGCCCCGGTCAGATGGTTGACCTCGGGGAACTCCATGTCCGGGGCCATACAGACCGCCTCCGCCCCGCTCCTGTCAATGGCGAGCAGGGTGAACACCGCCTCGTGGATTTCGCTCCCGTCATACACGCCACAGCCTGAAAGCACGACTCCGATCTTCTTGCCCATACGCTCCTCCTTCCTTTCGTCATGAAACCCGGCCATTACTGTACCACCATCTCCGGATTATTTTAAGAGGATTTTTCCTCCGCGAGGGCGATCCTGACCGCTTCGTCGTACGGGGTCAGGGGAATGGGGACGAGTTCCCGTATGCGCGATTCGCGGCACACCACCTCGTTTCGCACCCCCTCGATGAGGGGTATGGAGATGGACGGCCTGATGGGGGTCACGAGCCCCACCCAGTAGGAGGAAAGCCGCGGGGTGAGGAACGGCACGGGAACGATCAGGACGGAGCGCCCCGCAATCCGCGCAAAACGCTCCATCATCTCCCGGTACGTGAGGATTTCCGGTCCGCCGATGTCGAAAGTCTCCCCGGTGGTCCGTTCGTCGTTGAGACACCCCGCCAGGTAGCGGATCGCGTCATCCACGGCAATGGGCTGGCAGCGGGTGGAAACCCAGCGGGGGGTTATCATGACAGGAAGCCTTTCCACCAGGTACCTGATCATCTCGAAAGATGCACCCCCGGCGCCGATGATGACCGCGGCGCGGAGGATGGTCGTGGTAAAGGCCCCTGTCCGCAGGATGTGCGCCACTTCCCTGCGGCTCGCCAGGTGTTCCGACAGCCGGTCCCCCGCCTCACCCAGTCCGCCGAGGTAAATGACGCGCCTCACTCCGGCCTTGGTGGCCGCGGCCGCGAAGTTCTCCGCAGCCAGCCGGTCGCGGTTCCCGAATCCTCCCCGGCCGCCGGCCATGGAGTGGACCAGGTAGAAGGCCGTGTCGACCCCGGTGAAAACCTCAGGGAGCGTGGCGGGGTCAAGCAGATCGCCGGCCGCCCTCTCGACTCCTCCCGGCAGGTCCGCATCGGGACGCCTCACCAGGGCGCGCACGGTGGTTTCCCGGGCAACGAGAGCCGCAGTGAGTCGCCTGCCGATAAAGCCGGCGGCACCGGTCACCAGCACCAGGCCGTTCCCCCTGTTCCCCGTCATCCCCATACTCCACATTCCACGTCGCACTGCCGACGAACGTGTCCGTTCATCCCGTCTTGATTTATTGTACACATTCTGCCGGAAAAACAAACGGCAGAGCCGAACTAATCCCGGCCTCTCTCCAGCCATTCACGCATGAAGACGAGGGGAGCCGCAGCCGCCCCCGCCCACCTTGCCGGCCCCGCAGAACCCGTGCCTTTCGATTTCTTGACGTCTTTACGTCCACGCGCGCGTGCCGAACCACATTTTCTTCCAGTCGGGCGAGACATCTTCGCACCAGTGTGGTATGGTTCTGCCTGGGGGAGCTGCCATGAACGGGAATGGAACCGAATACCACGACATCGCCTGCCAGCAGGTCCTGCTCCGGGATGCATCGGTATTCTCCATCCAGTGGACGGTCATGCCCGCTGTCTACGCCCCCCTCCTTTCCCCCTCCTTTCTCGTATCGCGGTATCTGGCATACCTGCGCCGCTGCACCCTTTCCCTCATCAGGCCGGCGCACCACGGGGAAACGGTGGAGTTCAGACTCCTGGACACGGGGCTCTCCCTCGTCAGCTTCACCGGCCCCGTTTTTTCCGTGGAGGCCCATACCTCCTCGGCCACCCTGCGAATCTGCGGCGGATTTCTCGTGCAGCCGCGGGAGTGCCACCGGGGGGAACTCTCCTTCGGCGTCGAAACGGTCGCCGACGGCGTCAGGATCACCCTGCGCCTGTCGGATTTCTGCCCCCTGCTTCTCGGCGGAGCGGCCCCCTCTCTCGTCCGCAAGATCCTGTACCGGTCGACCCAGGCCACTATCCACCGCATCGTCACCGTCAGGTTCCTCGCCCGGCTCCGGCGGGAACTGACAGGGCACGGCACGAGGGTGCGCGTCGTCAGGGTCAGGGTCCGGGAAGGCGAGGATATCTGACCTTGCAAACCCGGTGCGCCATGGTACTCTATGTAGTAGCGTCATGCGGGGGGTTTTGCCATGAAAGAGTCACAGTACAGCAACGTCTGCAATCGCACTGAACACAAGGGCGAGCGGGTCCGGCTGCGGAACACCCGGACCGGCGCGATCGGCCTCACCTTCGGCTGCACCATGGAGGGGGTGACCATCCAGGTGGAGCTGGAAAACGGCGAACTGGACAGCTGGCCATCCGATGAGTGTGAAGAAATTGGCTAGACGTCCGTCCCCCTCGAAACAGCCGGCATCGGGTGAGATCAAGGAGCGCGCCATCCCGCGCACGCCGGTGAAGACCGGGTGCTGGCTGGTGGGGGCGGACGAGGTTTCCTGCTACGAAACCTTCGATCTTTCCGAATCCGGCGTGGCCATCACTACCACGGCTCCCCTCTCCGTGGGGAAAACCGTGTCACTCCAGTTTTTCACCCCCCTCTCCGCCAAACCCCTCACCATATCCGCCGAGGTGGTCTGGAGCCGCCTCGACCCGGTTGCCGGGATGGGTCTCAAGTTCGTGGACCTGGACCAGAGAACCGGTGCCATCATCAAGGAAGTCGTCCGGGAAATGCGCAGGGGAAAGAGCCCGGTGACGGAAGAGTGACCCCCCGCCGGGACACAAATCAGATTGACATCATTACTGTTTTTGGCTAACCTTGCAGGCATTGAAGCAGGCTCCCCGACACGAGGTTATGCATGAAACGGTTGTATGCAGCGATCTGTCTCATCGTCATCGGCAGTATCTCCCTTTCCGGATGCAAGAAAAAGGAAGGCCCCCTCTTCTTCGAATCGAACCGCAAGGGAACGGCGGAAGCCCCGGTCAAGGAAGTACCGAAAGACATCCTCGCCACACAGCAGGCATTCACCACCCTGGTCAAGACGGTAACCCCCTCTGTCGTCAACATCTCCACCGTCAGCAAGAAAAAGATCATCCAGCCCTTTTTCGAATTCTCCCCCTTCTTCGACGATTTCTTCGGCGGCCGCCAGCGCCCCCAGTACCGCCGTGAATCCAGTCTCGGCTCCGGTTTCATCATCAACAAGGAAGGGTACATCCTCACCAACGACCATGTGGTGAAGGATGCGGAAAGCATCCAGGTGAAGCTTTCCAACGACAAGGTGTACGGCGGGAAGGTGGTGGGCGAGGACCCGAAGACCGACCTTGCGGTCATCAAGATCAACGCCAGCGAGGAGCTCCCCGTGGCGGTCCTGGGGGATTCGGACAAACTCCAGGTTGGACAGTGGGCCATCGCCATCGGCAACCCCTTCGGCCTGGACCGGACCGTGACCGTGGGGGTCGTGTCGGCGACCGGCCGCTCCAACATGGGGATTGAGACCTACGAAGACTTCATCCAGACCGATGCCTCCATCAACCCCGGCAACTCGGGAGGGCCGCTCCTCAACATCTACGGCGAGGTGATCGGCATCAACACCGCCATCGTCGCCGCCGGCCAGGGGATCGGCTTTGCCATCCCCGTGAACATGGCGAAACACGTGGTAGGCGACCTCCTGAAAAAGGGGAGCGTAACCCGCGGCTGGCTCGGCGTTTCCATCCAGCCTGTCACCGACGAGATGGCCCAGTCATTCGGCCTGAAAAAGGCCCGGGGCGCCCTCATCAGCGATGTCATGGCCGGGGGGCCGGCCGAAAAGGCGGGCATCAAGCAGGGGGACATCATCACCTCCTTTGCCGGCAGGGAGATCAAGGACGCCCGGCAGCTGCAGCTCGTCGTCGCCGAAACCGCCGTTGGCCAGAAGGTCGAGGCGGAAATCTTTCGGGACGGCAAGGCCCAGAAGCTGACGGTTACCCTGGGGAGCTCCGACAGCGCAGCCGCGGTCCAGCCGAAATCGACCGAAGCACCGGCCGGCTGGTTCGGCATGACCGTCGAGGAGCTTCCGAGGAACATGCGCCTGCGGGGGCTGGCCGGCGTCCTCGTCACCGCCGTCGACCCGGAAGGGATGGCGGCAGAGGTGGGCATCCAGCAGGGGGACATCATCTCCTCCGTCAACCAGAAGAAGGTCTCCGGCCTTGCCGAATACGCCCAGGCCATGAAGGATGCCGAAAAGAAAGGGTCCGCCGCCCTGCTGGTCAGGCGGGGCACTGCCAGCATGTACTTCGCCTTCAGAATAAAGTAGGCAATCGTCCGGATATCTTGTATACTACGGCCTACGCTACCAGGCGAAAGGATATGCCATGAGCCTTATCGACAATCCCGATCAAGCCAGGAGACTGGCCCGCGCCATCGTCTCGGACGTTGCCATCTACAACCGGGAGAAGGTGGAAGAAGGGATAAAAAACGACAATATCTTCGAACTCCTGACCGAGCAGCTGGACGAGGGGCGGCAGCACTTCAATTCCCGGGTCACCCCCGAACTGGCCGCCTCCCAAACGTTCGACCTCGCCGTGGTCGATGTGCTCATCAAGCGGGCAGGGAAGATCGAGTCCTCCATCTGGTAGGAGAGCCAGCCAGGTCCGAAGACACGGGGGCGCGGTTGTCAGATCGCGCCTTCGCTTTTTTTCAGGCAGAGACGTCACGTGGACATAAAAGAACTCACAGCGCCGCCCGGTGAAGGACCGGTCCGTCTCGACAGCTTCCTGGCGGGGGCAGTAGGTGACCTCAGCCGCTCCGCCGTCCAGCGCCTCATCGACGAGGGGATGGTGACCGTCGACGGCACGCCTGCCAAGCCCTCGCTGAAACTCAGGGGGGGGGAGCGGGTCGTCGTCTCGATCCCCCCCCCCGTCCCGGCCGCACCGGCCCCGGAACGGATTCCCCTCGACATCCTCTTTGAGGACGGCGACCTCATCGTGGTGAACAAACCGGCCGGCATGGTGGTCCATCCGGGGGCCGGCACCAGCAGCGGCACCCTGGTCAACGCCCTCCTCGAGCACTGCCGCGACCTGTCCGGCATCGGCGGGGAACTGCGTCCCGGCATCGTCCACCGCATCGACAAGGATACCTCGGGGGTCCTCGTCGTCGCCAAGAACGACCGCAGCCACAACTCCCTCGCCCGCCAGTTCAAGGAACACACCGTCAAGCGGGTCTACCTCGCCCTCGTCTACGGATCACCCAGGACCGACAAGGGGCGGATCGAGGGGGCGATCGGCCGTCATCCGTCGGACCGCACCAGGATGTCCGGCAAGGCACGGCGGGGGAAGCACGCGGTCACCCACTGGCAGGTGCTGGGACGCTACCCGGCCATCACCCTCATCCGTCTCCGGCTGGAAACCGGCCGGACCCACCAGATCCGGGTCCACCTCTCCGAGGCCGGACACCCCCTCGTCGGGGACCTGACGTACGGCGGCGGCGGCAGGTTCTCCGGGATACAGGACCAGGGGCTGCGGCCGCTGGTCCGGGAGCTGGGGCGCCAGGCCCTCCACGCCAAGACCCTCGGCTTCATCCATCCGGCAACGGGTGAATACCTGGAGTTCGACACGCAGCTGCCGGAGGATATGGCACGGATCATCGCCTACCTGGAAAAGGCCGTGACCCGGGATTAGGAACCCGGGAGCTGACAATGCTTTTCGAGTCTCGACCATACCTTCCGAATCCCGAGAAGGAGTCTCCAACATGAAAATGACAAAAGCCGGCAAGGTGCACTACCTGGAACCGCGCCTCTTCGCCGCGACCGGCCTGACGGCCCAGGGGTTCACCACTCGCCACGAAGGGGTGTCTCGCCCCCCCTACAAATCCCTCAACCTGGGGACCAACACCTTTGACGATCCCCACAAGGTCCAGGGAAACCGCAGCCTCCTGGCCCGGGCCTTCGGCGCCCGGCTGGAGAAGCTCGTGACCGTCAACCAGGTGCACGGCACCGACCTCCTCGTCCTCGACGCCCCCAATCCCGACTATACCCATTTCCTCAAGCTGGAGAGCGACGGCATCATCACCAACCAGCGGGGGGTAATGATCGGGGTCTGCATGGCGGACTGTGTGCCGGTGCTCCTCCTCGATCCGGTCAAGGGGGCGGTGGCCGCCCTCCACGCAGGCTGGAAGGGGACTGCCGGCGGGATCGCCGGGAAGGGGGTGGAGGCCCTCGTCTCCCTCTTCGGTTCCGACCCGCACCACATCCTTGCCGCCGTCGGCCCGGGGATCGGCCCCTGCTGCTACGAGGTGGACAAGCCGGTGATCGACGCGTTCAAGGGGCAAGGGGGGGTATCGGAGCTCTTCGCCACGGCGAAAGGAGACGGGAAGTGGCAGCTGGACCTGTCGCAGGCCAACGTCCACCAGCTCCGGGGAACCGGCATCCCGGCTGCCAATATCGAAACAGCCACCCTCTGCGTCTGCTGCGAACACGACACCTTCTTTTCCTACCGGCGGGACGGAGGCGATACGGGTCGGCAGATGGGGTTCATCATGCTGAAGTGAGCGGAAAGGCATCCCCGGTTCCCATGACCCGACGCTGGAAAATCTTCGCGTGCCTTTCGCTCATGTATATCCTCGCCTACTTCTTCCGGGTGGCCATGGCAGTGGTGGCCAAAGACCTCGCCCTGGAGCTGCAGCTGGACGCCCCCCGTCTCGGCACCCTGTCCAGCCTCTTTTTCTACGTCTACGCCGTTGCCCAGATCCCCCTCGGACCCCTCATCGACCGCCTCGGCGGCCGGAGAATCATCATCGTCTCCGGCCTCCTCACCGTCGCCGGCACCTTTCTCTTCGCCCTTGCCCCCTCCTACCCGGCAGTTCTGGCCAGCCGGCTGCTGCTGGGGATCGGCACCGCCTCGGTGCTCATGGCCTCCCTGAAAATTTACGGCAACTGGTTCTCCCCCCATGAGTTCGCCACCATCTCCGGCTTCATGGTGGCCATCGGCAATCTCGGCAACCTGTCGGCCACCGCCCCCCTGGCGCAGGCGGTCACACGGTTCGGCTGGCGCCGGCCGTTTCTGATCGTGGGACTTATCCAGACGGTGGCGGTGGTCCTCGTCCACCTCCTGGTACGGGACGTCCCGCCGTCGGGCGAGGAACCGGAGCATGAGCCCCTGTACAGCGCTCCTCCCCCTACCCACGGCATCATCGAGGGGTGGCGGCTCGTCTTTTCCACCCCCTCCTTCTGGCTCCTGGCGCTCCTCTCCTTTTTCTGGTACGGCAGCTACATGGTGCTCCAAGGGCTCTGGGGAGGGCCCTACCTGATGGACGTCCTCGGTCTCACCCGAAGCGGCGCCGGCACTATCCTCCTCTTCACCTCCCTCGGCTTCATCGCCGGCTGCCTGGCGGTGGGGCGGGTCTCGGACCGGCTCCTGAAATCCCGCAAATGGACGCTCCTCTGGGGACAGGCCGCTCTGCTCCTCCTCATGGCCCTGCTGCTCGGCCCCGCGGAGAGGCTCGCCGGCCCGTTCCTGGCAATGGCCTTCTTCGCCATCGGCGTGGCCGTATCGTCGGGGGTGACGATCTACCCCATGATCCGGGAGATGTTTCCTGCGGGCATCTCTGCCACCGCCATGACCGCCCTCAATTTTTTCGTGGTAAGCGGCGCGGCGGCGGTGCAGCAGCTGATGGGGATCGTCATCGGACGATTTCCCCGCACCTCCGGCAGCTATCCGCCGGACGCCTACCACCAGGCGTTTCTCATTCCGGTCGGCGGCCTTGCCTGCGCCGTTCTCCTCTTCTTCTTCGTCCGGGACACCCGGCCCCACGGGCAATGAAATCTGTTTCAAATTCGACGCACTTTTGCTATAAAGCGGTGAGGCGGGTATCTTGCGACGTCGCGCCACCTCCCGCGGCCATACGGGAGGAACTACCATCGATTCTAGGAGGTAAGTCAGTGAAGACCGCCGTCAAGCTCGTGCTCATCTCACTCGTCGCGTTGCTGGGTTTCGGCTGCAGCCACAACTACTACAACGTACCCCGGGACTCCTTTGAAAAGAAAGTGCGGGTTATCGGCATCGCCCCGATCTTCGTCGACGCCGATTCGGACATCCGTCATCCGGACAAGGAGGCGCTCGTTGCCCTCCTGACGGAGGTTAACCGGCAGAATGAGCCGGAACTGGTGGCTCTTCTCAAGGACCAGGGGGGATTTTTCTCCGTAGGCCTCCTGGACGAGACCCCCGACAAGCTCTTCGGCGAGCTCTTTTTCCGGCGGGAGCGGCGTGACGATGCCGGCATCATGTACAACAAGTATTTCTTCAAGACCGACACGCTCAGGGAACTGTTGAAAAAGCACCATCTGGACGCCGTCATGTGCGTGGTGGTGAGCGGCCTCGTCAGGCGGGACAAGGTGTATTCCAGCACCCTCCTCTCCTCCCTGGAGAGCGACTACAACTTCCTGATCGTCACCGCGGAGATCATTGACGCCGACGGCACCATTCTCTGGGAATACCCGAACTTCCGCCAGCGGCTCCTCTCCTTCCCGACGCTCTACCCGCTCCAGTACCCGGATTTCGACGAGGCGAAGGCCAACGAAAGCGAGCAGGTCGCGGTCAAGTTCAAGACCATCCCGGGGATCACCAGGGCCTTCAACAACATGGCGGAGTCCTCCCTGCGCACGGGGGGAAAGGTCTCCCGCCTGTACCGCACGATTTTCAGCGACATGATATCGTATCTGGGACCGGAACGGTCCCTGTTCGGCAGCAAGAACAACGACCAGCCCAGGCCGGAGAGCGGCCAGCCCAAACAGGAGAATGGCCAACCCAATCCGGAAAGCGTCAAGCCCACGCAGGAGAATGTCCGACCGCAGCAGGACAGCGTCCAGCCTAAGCCGGAAAGCATTCAGCCCAAACCGGAGGGCATCCTGCCTGAGCCGGAGGGCAGTCAGACCAAGCCGGAGGGAGGACAGCCCGAGCAGGAGAATGTCCAGCCTGCTGCGGGGAAATAGCGGAGAGTACAAAAAAAGCCCCGGCATTCTTGCCGGGGCTTTTTCCCGATATGCAACCATCCGGTATCAGCGTCTCTTGTAGACCCCGATGAGCTGGACCTCGGCCAGGACATGACCGTGCATCGCCTTTTCCAGATCAGCCTTGGTCGTGCCGGGTCCCAGGTTGAGAATGGCATCGAGGGCATACAGCTTGTGAAAATAGCGGTGGGCGCCGGAAGGAGGGCACGGACCGCCGTAGTCGTTACGCCGCCAGTCGTTCTTCCCCTGGATGGCCCCGGCGGGAACGCTGTTTTCTTTGATTTCGGCCGTCTTCGGATCGATGTTCCACACCACCCAGTGGACCCACATCCCCACCGGCGCATCGGGGTCGTCGACGATCAGGGCAAGGGACCGGGCTCCGTCCGGCACGCCGGAAACCAGGAGCGGCGGGTTCACGTCCCGGCCGTCGCAGGTATAGAGGGCTGGGATTGCGCCATGGTCTGGAAAAGCTGTACTCGTAAGCTTCATGCTTCCCCCTTTCTTTCCCTCGGCAGAGGCAAACGGCATCGCCATCATGACGCAGACCGCCAGCACCGCTCCGATCTTTCCCATGTTTCACCTCCCCGTGAAATGCTCCCCGCAAGCATCACCGCCAAGCCACTCCCCGCGCCGGGTCGGCAAGCCCCTTTTCCCCGGGATCACTTCACCTGTATGCCATCCATGAACAGGGCAGTGACCAGCCCTGCCCCGTCCCGGCGGAGCGCCACCTGCACTTCCAGGTCCCGGGCGTTGCGCGCCGCCTCGATGGCCTTCCCCCTTCCTTCCTCGACAAAGTAGCTTTCGATGCCGTACTCGACATCTATCCGGTTGAAATGGATCTCCCGCACCTCCTCGACCGTTGCCGCCAGGGGACGCCAGCGGCGGTCGCCGCATCCCGAATACGTGCCGAAGGCAATGACCCGGTTGCGGGGGGAAATGCAGAAATGGAGCCGCTCCCCCTCCGCGTGATTGAACGAGGCTGGTTCCAGAAAATGCCGTCTGCCGGCATCGTCCCGCACGGTGACTTCCCAGCGGGTCCCGTCCGTCCGGGAGAGGACCCTTCCCTTGATGAACCTCTCTCCCCGGGGCATCACCGCGTACGTTGCCGTCGGCCGCCAGGTACCGTCGGCATCCCTGCGCAGGACGACGTAGACGTTCTCGTTCCTTTCAAAGATGTCGTCGCCGTCGAGACGGTCCAGATCGAGGGTGGAAATTTCATAGGAGAGGCGGACGTAGTCTCCCCGGAACAAGTCCCGCGGATCGACCGGCTCGGTCCGCAGCCGGATCAGTTCGCCGTTCTCCAGCCAGTAGTGGTGGCTGAAGATGATCCCGGCAAGGAGAAGGACCTGGAGGGACACGAGGGCCCAGAATGCTCCCTTCATACGGCCTCCTCCCTGTCGAACCGGGCGAGGATCCGCCGCCGTTTCCTTTCCAGCACCGCCCCTCCCCCCAGAAGAACGGCACCGCCGATGATGAAGAAGATGGAACGGGGGAGCATCTTCCAGAAGAAGTCCACGTACCGCGCCGCTGCGTCGAGAATGAAAAAGGCGAGCCCGATGTTGACGTACAGGGGGTAGTGACGGAAATAGCCGAGAGTGATGATGCCGATCACCCCGGTCGCGAACAGGAGGTTGACGAGGATGAGGTAGAAGTGCCCTTCTCCGCCACCCCAGCGATACATCAGGGCGAGGTAGAGGGAGGCCCCCATCGCCGCCATGAGGGCGAGAATTTCCGCCTCCCACAACTTCTCGTCCGTTCGGGCGTAGACCCGGACTGCCAGAGAGGAGAGGAAGAGGATGGCGATCACGACATAGAAGGGGATAAGGGACGGAGACCCGAGCTGATGCCGGTAGACGTCGAAGGTGAGGATGAAGCACCCGGAAAAGGTCACGAGGGAGCCGATGACGATGTAGGGCTCCGCAAGGGCCTTCAGACGGGAGGAGCCGCGATGGGCCAGACCGGTCCCCCACAGGAGGGCACCCGCCATCAGGAAGAGAGTGACCGTCTGCATCCCCCAGACGTCATGGGCATCACTCAGCCAGAAGCGGATCTCCATCCCGAGCCAGAGGAGCAGGTCGGCGAGGGCAAGGGCGAGGAGGCTCCGGAATTTGAGGAGATAGGCGAGGGGGAGGACCCCCAGGCCCCACATGAGGAAACCGTTCGGATAGTGGGCTGATATGTGGTACATCTGGGCGACGAGGAAGATCCCGGCGCCGAAGACGAGGGCACCGAGAAGAATGACGGCACCTCCCGTCCGGGGATACGTGCCCCGGTCGTACCGGAGGCGAAAGCCGGTCCAGTAGGAGGAGAGGAGCGCGGCGAAGATGATGGCGAGCCGCAGCCAGTTCGGAATGTACGACCAGTTGGAGGCGATGAAAAGGATGATGCCGGTGCCGATGAGGATGGCGCCGAGGATGGAGATGGTGGTAATGAGCCGGCCCGGACCCACCTGCACCTCGGCCCCATTGACCGTCCCGTAGCGGTCGAGTATCCGTTCCCGCTGGCCGGGACCGAGAAGCCCCTCCTGCTCCCATGCGCGGGTTTCCTCCTCCAGTTGCCGCAGAAAGGGTACCTCTTCTTTCTGCTTCACGCAGACCTCCTCACCATGACAAGCCGCATCGAATTCCCGGCATCGAATCCCACGTACTGGAACAATCTTAAACGGTGGCACCGCAAAAGCAAGAAAAAATGAACCGGGGCGGGATTGGCCACTGTGTCGGCCCGTAACCGGTGCGGCAAGCCGATTGGGCTGTGACAAAGGGAGGCAAACCATGCTATACATGACCCATGTGCCTCATACTCCTGGCATACGAGTCCCATCCCGCCTACCGCCTCGTGCTCGCCGCCAACCGGGATGAACACCGCAGCAGGCCGACGGCCACGGCCGCGTTCTGGGACGATGCCCCCCGGCTGCTGGCCGGCAGGGACCTTTTGCAAGGAGGAACCTGGCTCGGCATCACCCGCAACGGAAGGTTCGCCGCCCTCACCAATTACCGCGAGCCCGCGACGTACCTCCACGGCGCTCCATCCCGCGGATTGCTGGTAAGCAACTTCCTCCGGGGGGAAATGACGGCGGATGAGTACCTGGCATTCCTTCGCCGGGAAGGAAGGAACTACAACGGCTTCTGCCTCCTGTTCGGCACTGCGGAGCGGCTCCGCTGCCACTCCAACCGGACGGAAAACCCACCCCGGCTCGAGCCGGGAATCCACGGGCTTTCCAACCACCACCTCGACTCCCCCTGGCCGAAGGTCGTCCGCGGCAAAGAGGCCCTCGCCCGGCTCATCGCCCCCGAAGGGGAACTCGACCCGGAAGACCTCTTCTCCCTCCTGGCGGACCGCTCCCCCGTCCCGGACCATCTCCTCCCGGACACCGGTGTGGGCATCGAGCGGGAGCGCGCCCTCGCCCCCCTCTTCATCGACACCCCGGGCTACGGCACCCGCTCCTCCACCATCCTCCTCATCACCCGGAGCAATACCGTCACCTTCGTGGAACGGACCTTCGACGGCAGCGGCGATGACCCCCGCACCGTCAGCTTCCGGCTTACGCTCCCTTCCTGAAACCGGTCACGGCAGTTTCAGGCACAGTCGCGGAGAACGGAGGCGAAGAGCCAATCGCCATCACAACCGGCCATTGATCTGACCGGCGAAGGGCAGATGCCTGCTACGCCGCGACTTTCGTCCGCCACTTCGCGCAGAAGCGCCAGTGTGCGGCTTTCTTTTCAAAACGTTCCACGCCGCTCCCGGTTGACAGCTGACCGGGCAACGGCGTGATCAGGGGCGACGACGTGGGAGCGGAGCGGAAAACGGGATGCATGGCGGGAACAAGCGTGAGAATGAATCGGGGGGAGTGAAAACGCCGCGTCAGTCGCAATCCTCGCGCCACAGACAGAGATCCTGTCCGCACTCGGCCGCCTTTCCCGTCGCGAAGCAGGGGTTGTTCCCTTCGTCCTGCTGGATTGCCCTGACCAGATCCGCCTTCTTCGCCTTTCCTGCCTTGAGACCGCGTTTCCTGGCTATTTCCCTGATTTCCTCCATGCGCATCTACATTTCCTCCTTGAGCTGCATCTATCTCATATTACTAAAAAACCATCTCTTGTCAACTCAGCGGACCATCTGCTGCAGTTCCCGGCAGGCGCCCGGCACCGACAGCTCGCAGGCCTTCTTGAAATCGCTTAGCGCCTTGTGGTCGATCCCCCGCGACCTGTACGTCACGGCTCGCTGGTAGTAGGCCTGGCCGTTTGCCGGATCGAGGGATATGGCGGTGGCGAAATCCGCCAGGGACCTGTCATCGTCGTCGAGGGAACGGTATGCCATGGCACGCCCCACACAGGCGCTGGAGCCCAGTTCCTCCTCACCCTGGTCTTCCGCCAGCCCGATGGCCTTCGCGAATTCCTCGACGGCATCGCGATATCTGTTCATCACCGCGTAGGCCCTCCCCCTCTGGTAGTAGCCGGCTACGCTCTCGGGGTTGATGGCGATGGCCATGGAGAAGTCCTGCAGCGCCGGGTCGTATTCCTTCAGCAGGAGGTGAGCCTGGCCCCGCTCCAGGTAGGAGCTGATGTCGTGGCTGTCCAGCCTGACGGCGGACGTGTAATCGTAGATTGCCTGGCCGTAGTGTTCTTTCTTGACGTACACACCGGCCCTCTTCGCATAGAAGCTCGCATTCTTCGGATCCAGCCTGATGGCCGACGTATAGTCCCTGATGGCCAGGTCGTACTCGTTCTCTCCTTCGTGGGCGGCCCCCCGGCATTCATACCACTCCGCATTGGCCGGTTCGCGGCCGATGCCGTCGGAGCAGTACTTCAGGAGAGACGACGCATCGGCGCCGCTCGCTCCAACTGCGGCAGGAGTGTGGCCGACTAGCATGGCGACCGCGGCGGCGGCTATGACGACAAAACGGTGCATTGGCGTATCCTCCAGTGCTGCCGCGCGGCGACAGCCGATTGGTTTTCCTGCTTCACGTCCCAAGGTGTCCGGGACCCTATTCACCGGCATAGGCTCCCATCTCCGCCGCGCCGTCCTCCCCCGCGAGGCGCAGGTAATCCTCCTCGATGGCCAGGTAATGCCGGCGGGTTTCGGCAAGGGCATGGGTAAACAGCGCCCGCACCTCGGGATCACGGAGTCCGACGAGCAAAGCCGAATAACTGTCGATGCAGCTCTGTTCTTCCGTCAGTGCTAGCTCGAGGGCTTCTTTTTCGCAGTCGGCTCTGCATGCCGCCTTGAGAAGCCTGTGGTAGGCGGGGGTGGCCGGATCGGAGGGCCGATCCATCACTGACTGCAGATCGCCCAACTCGCTCCCCGGATACCTGCCGAGGAAGGTACCGACGTGCTCCGCCTCTTCACGGGCCAGGAGCCGGAACATGTCGGCGGTCTTCGGGTCAGCTACCATGGCGGCCGCGCGCCGGTAAAAGTCGTACCCCTTCTTTTCCATCTGAATCGCCAGGCGCAGCGCGGCCATCGTCACGTGATCCATACCGTCAACCTCCTCGGGAAATCCGCGGCAGCAGCGCGTAGAGCAAGTCTACCATGAACGGGGGAAGCGGCAACCCGAACCCCGTTTCGCCGAATCACCGATGAAATGATGCGTCATGGTGCAGATTCGGTGCGACGTCCCCCCTGCGGCTGTCATGAAGGCACTGCCGGCCGCCCCTTCCCCTCGGGGAAATCCGTCATCACGGGACGCTACAGATAATTAACAAAAAATAACATAATAAATTACTTACCATGCCGTTTCCGGCATATTTTCTTGCAAAATTCGTTACAATAGAGTGACAGGCGGAGGGACCTGAATCCCCCCCCGTACCTCCGACATCATGCATGATTGCGAGGGAGCTATGCACTTTTACGAATACAAAGGGTTCATCATCTATCCAACCCCCATGCTCTCGCTGGATACGGATATCTGGAATGTCCACCTCTCCATACGCCGGGGGGACAAGGTCAAGTCGTTCAACGCCGACCACTCCTTTTCCACCAAGGGAGAAGCCGCCTTCCACTGCATCAGTTTCGGGAAGAAGGTTATCGACGGCGAGATCGAGGAGCAGTCCATCGACGACCTTCTCTGACCCGCGGCGGACCGCAGGCGGGCGCTCGCCCGCAGTCCCGTCGTCTCTCCTCTCAAGGGAGGTATGACTTTGTGGCATCCCCCTTTTCCCCCGCAGTGCTATAATGAAATGGAGAAGAACGGTCGGCAGGAGTATTGCGGGTGCTCGATGCGTCTTTCCCGCAGGCAGCGGAAAGAAAGAGGTGACTATGCATGGCACGGTTCTACGATACGGCAAGCGCCGCTGAACTGGCCCGGGTGGAAGGCCTCCTGAGGAGAGGGGGAATTGAGTATTCCCTGGTGAACAGAAGGAGCGATCCGGCCATCAGGGAGATCCTGGTGGCCGAGGAGGATATCGGGAGGGCGGAGGAGCTGATTGCCAGGGGATAAACGGGTGCGGGTTCTGCAGCGGGTACCGGCGAAACAAACCCGATGGTCCAAACGTGCGAGGCGGAGCAGTCATCCGCCTCGAACTATGTCAGCGGCAGGCCGGTACGACGAGCCCGTTCCCGGGGAACCCGGCACCTTTTCGACGGTCCGCTGGGAAACCGGCGGAACCTGTCTGCCGCTAAGTGCCGTTCGCGACGTATTTCTCGATCTCCCGCCGATACTTCGAGTCCATGCAGCTGAACTGGATCCCGTAACTGAACGTGCCGTTTCTCCTCAGGGAGCGGACCACCTTCCCTTCCGCCACCACCTCCAGTGAGTCTGCGGAGACGAACATCCCCGTGATTATGTCGTTCTCGTGCAGCTGCCTGTCGGACTCGATCAGGATCCCTGACGTACTGATGTTGTGGGATATCCCCGTAAAGGAGAAATTTTCCTCCGTGCCGTGGACCTGGGCCTTCAGGAGCGCCCGGCAGTCTCTGCGCGGCGAGACGAACAGGAGCTTTGTCACCTTTTCGCGAAGCTGCACCGGTTTGACCGGGCGGGTGAACCATGCGTTTGCACCGCAGCGTGAAGCCCTCTCGATCTCTCCCTGGTTCTCGTTGCAAATGAGAATGCAGGAGACATTCCTGAGTTCCCGTTCCTGCCTGATGAGGGAGCAGAGCATGTCGCCGCCCATCTCCGGCATCTCCACCATGGCGATGATCAGGTTCACCTTCTCCCGATGGTGGATCTTGAGGGCCTCCTTAGAAGAGGTCGCCTCCAGTATCCGGACCCCTCCCCTCGCCAGCAGGCCCCTGTTCCTCTCCAGAAAGGTCGGCGAGTTGCTGACGATCAGTATTTTCTTCACATTGCTAACGGACAAAGAACCTGTCGGAACCATCCATGTTCCCCCCGTTGATACCGGCTACAGCCACATGCCATCACACCAGTGACCATCCCGTACGGCGGAATCGGTCTGCCGCATGATGGCGCGATTTCACATTAAAATCAACAATAATGTTATCATTTTCACAGTGGGGTAACATTTTATACACAGAAAACGGCCGGTCGTCTCCACATGGAGGTCGCCATGGCGGCTGACGAGGGCGACGAGCCCCGGCACCTCCCTCCGTTCGACGTATCCGGACAGCACCTTCTGCATGCGCGAGCCGCGTTTTCGACAGGCCTTTCATGGCTTCCCTCCGCATCTGCGATGAAAGGGTCCCTGGACGGGGAAAAGGTGGACGGTTATCGGCAATTCTGCCCCCATAAAAATATCAAATTCTGCATCTACAAGCAGGGACAATAGTCCGCTATTCTCTCTTCACAAGACGGTTTATCAGCCTACGGAGCCTCACGAGCAAAGGTGGGACAACAGAGCGATCCCCTGCTCGATCTCGCCGGTGGTCATGCCGCCGAAGCCCAGGAGAAGGCTTGTGGAGGACGGTTTGCCGGCGGCACAGGTCGCGCTGAACGGAAAGAGGCTGATTCCCTTCTGCTCGGCCCAGCGGATGATCTCCGGTTCGCCGGGATTCCTGGCGCGAAGCTGGAGAACCACGTGGAGCCCGGCACCCTGTCCGACGACCGCGGCCCTGGTGCCGAAATGCTGCTCGATGGCATGGAGCAGCGCACCGTGCTTCCTCTTGTAGATGATGCGCATGCGTCTCACGTGCCGCACCCAGTGTCCCTGCTCCATGAACCGTGCCATGGTTCTCTGTTCGAGGAACGGGACGGTGGAGAAATAATCCCGGTAGATGTCGCGGTACGGGGCGAGCAGCGCATGGGGAAGCACCATGTAGCTCAGGCGCAGGGCGGGGGAGAGAATTTTGGAAAAGGTCCCCAGATAGATGATGTTTGCTGACGGCCGCAACCCTTGCAACGACGGGATCGGTTTGCCGTGGTAGCGGAGTTCGCTGTCGTAATCGTCCTCGATGATCAGGTTGCCGCCCGATTCTGCCCATTCTATCAGTTTCAGCCGGTTGGCAACGGGCATCACGCAGCCCATGGGCATCTGGTGGGAAGGGGTGACGTACACCACCGTGCTGCCGCTTGCCCGGAGGATCTCCAGGTCGAGGCCGTTCGCTCCGACGGCAACGGGGACGATGGCAAAGGAATTATTCCGGAAGACGGCGCGTGGCAGGTGGTAGCCGGGATTTTCGACCGCCACGGACGAATGGCTCTCCTTCAGCAGGTGGGCGACGATGTCCAGGCTCTGCTGGAGCCCGGCGCAGATCATGATCTGGTCCGGCCCGCAGATCACGCCGCGCGAGCGCTCCAGGTACAGCTGAAGGTTGTTGCGCAATCCCCAATCACCTTGGGGATCGCCATACCGCGTAAGCTCGCGGGGACTCTCCCGCAGGCACTCCAGGAAGCACTTTCGCCACAGTGCCACGGGAAAGCTTGCCGGATCGAGCCGGGCAGGATGGAAATCGTACGGGTAATTCGCTGAAGGCTGCGGAGGGGGGCTCGGCCTGCGAGGTTTCGGGGAGAGCGGTACCGGCGCCATGTCGTGATCGAGCACCGACACGAAATAGCCGCTGCGCTCCCTGCTGTAGATGTATCCTTCGGCATAGAGCTCCTGGTACGCCCCTTCAACCGTGTTGCGGCTGGTCGACAGCTCGGCCGCCAGGTCCCTCACGGACGGGAGTCTGGAATTCGACGGCAGTTCTCCCGACAGGATGCGGTCTCTGATCTGATTGTAGAGTTGCTTGTAGAGCGGAACAGTGTCGTTGCTGTTCAGGATGAACATACGGGCTTCCCATTACAGAGTATGGGTGCAGAACCATTCACACTACAGGAGGTAGTACCGATGATTCCCGAAAAACTGCTAGAAATTCTGAAACAGGACGGCGTAGTCGCCATCGCAACCCTGGGCCAGGACGGGCCGCACATGGTCAACACGTGGAACAGCTACGTGCGGATATCCGCCGATGGCCGCCTGCTGATCCCTGCCGGTTACATGCATCGCACCGAAGCGAACATTGCCTACAACCCTGACGTACTGATTACCGTGGGGAGCAGCAAAGTGCACGGTCTGCACGGTCCGGGAGCCGGCTTCCTGATCAAGGGCACAGCAGCTTTTCTAACATCCGGACCGGAGTTCGATCTGCTGAAGTCGAAATTCGACTGGTTGCGCGCCACATTGGCTGTTACGCCCGATTCGGTGACTCAGACGTGGTAGCAGGGAGATTACAGGAAACAGACGCTTCATGCCGCAGGAGGGGTTAAAAGGGACGCACGAACCGCATCAAGCTGTTTTAGACTGCAATTTATAGATTTCCCAGCGTGTATCTGAATTCCGGTGACACCTCATCAATTCAACTAGTTGGCAAACAAAACACACCGCCAACAACTAACCTGCATGGCTGGTTTTCACGGCAGATTTCAACGTACGCCACCATATCTATTAATTAGTCGTCCCTGAAAAAGTC
>Ga0335083_10001892_pt1 | contig 28291 bp, 26 predicted proteins | sample Lox_Sample_42_FD_206716 | JGI IMG/M metagenome (GOLD analysis project Ga0335083, IMG submission 206716) | Soil microbial communities from Loxahatchee National Wildlife Refuge, Florida, United States - Lox_Sample_4.2 | ecosystem: Environmental > Terrestrial > Soil > Wetlands | place: USA...
CTCCACGGATCGAGCACCTCGTCCAAGCTGCGGCCCACGATGCGCTCGGGATCCAGGCCCAGCCAGGCCTTGTGGGTGGCGTTGATGAAGCGGAAGCGGCGATCGCGGCCGATATAGGTGATGAGCGCGGGCGCGCCTTGAATCACATGCGCGGGCCACTGCGCCTCGCCGCCTGCCGGGACGAACTCGCGATCGGATGGCTGCACTGAGTTTCGCCCGCTGGCGCTCCCTTGCGCCCATCGCAGCATGATGCGCCAAGTGCGGGCGCGTGTGCAGCCGGCCGCGAAGGAATTCACGCCACGGGGATGCGAATTCCGTGAACGCTCAGTGCAGGGATTCGGCCGGTGCGCCGAGTTGGCCTTCCCTGTCGATCAGGATGCGCCCGAGCGTGTGCAGGTCCGGCGCGATGTCGAAGCGGTCGGCGAGTTCGGCCACCAACGGCCCCAGGGCCTTGGGGTGCAGGGGATAGCCGTGCGCGAGTACGCGGGCACGGCCACCTTCGCCGCGCTGCGCCAGCGTGACGGCGACCACGCCCAGACCCGGCGCCTCGTGGGCATACAGGGTGGGCGCGTCGTAGGCCGCATCGACAGCTGCCGGTGTTTCCAGCAGATAGCCGCGCGGCGTCGGGTCCGCAGCGAGCACGAGGGGCAGATGATGCGCATCGAGCAGCGCTGCGTACTGGCGCAGTTCGAACACGATGCCGGCCAGGTCATGCGCGCGCGCATCGACGTCGCCACCGTGCTGGCGCAACCAGTCGGTCGGCGACTGCACCTGCACCTTGCCATCGTGGTAGCGCAGCGCGAGGCCTCGGGCGCTCATCGTGGCTTCGTCGCGATACGGCGTAAGCAGCGCCGCCTCCAGCAGGTTCCACAGCGGCGCCAGGTTGACGTGTTCGTACTGCACGCAGGTCAAGGCCAGCAGATCGTTGCGGCTGAGGTAACGCGCATGTTCCAGATGAACGCCCAGCGTACGCATGAGCCAGTCGGCCGTGCGCTCACCCGCTTCGCCGCGTCCCACCAGTTCCACTTCCAGCTTTTCGGACAGCGCTTCGGCCAGCGCCTCGGGTGCCAGCAGTGACATGGGCAGCAGGCGCATCGGGCCATCGGCGAACGCAGCCTCCGGCTCCAGCGGCTGGGCCGGCATGTGGCCTTCGTGGGTGCCGAACGCCACGACGTTTTCCAGGTGGCCGCGCGGTACGCGACGAGCCAGCTCGTCCAGCGTGGCCCATGCGGGGAAACCGGGCCGCAACAGTTCCACCGCATCGAACAGCGCGCCGGCCAGCGCCAGTCGCGCTTCGTTCACCTCCGGCACGAGTGCGTGAAGGTCGGCCGCGATCAGGGCGGCCAGTTCGGCGGCCTCATCGCGGGTCAGCGTGCGGCGAGGCGGCGTGTCGCCGGGCGACAGCTCCAGCGCCAGGACCACGGGAAGGGCGACGAGTGCTTGTGCTTCCACGGATGACAAACCCGAACGGTAAAGAACCAAATTCTAGCATTCGGGGCCTTTTGGGCTTCCGTGGCGTGGCGCAGCGGGTTAGCCTTGACGACTCGGCTTTTTCGGACAGTCCTGGACATGGAAAACACGCTCAAGCGCGTCGGTGTCATTGGTGGCGTACGCATTCCGTTCTGCCGCAACAACACCGCTTACGCCGATGTCGGCAATTTCGGCATGTCGGTGAAGGTGCTTGGGTCGCTGGTAGAACGCTACGGACTGCATGGCGTCGAACTGGGCGATGTCGCCATGGGCGCGGTGATCAGGCACTCGTCCGAATGGAACCTGGCCCGCGAGGCGGTGCTGTCCTCGGGACTTGCGCCGACCACGCCCGCCATCACCACGGCGCGTGCCTGCGGTACCTCGCTGGACAACGCCATCATCATTGCCAGCAAGATCGCCACCGGGCAGATCGAGGCGGGCATTGCCGGCGGTTCGGACACCACCAGCGACGTACCCATTGTGCTGGGCGAGCGCCTGCGCAAGCGCCTGCTTGCGGTCAACCGCGCCAAGACTTGGCAGGACAAGCTGCGCTCCGCGACGCAGGGTTTCTCGTTCAAGGAATTCAAGCCCGCGTTTCCGGGCGTGGCCGAGCCGCGCACCGGCATGTCGATGGGCGATCACTGCGAAAAGATGGCCAAGGAATGGCACATCAGCCGCCAGGCGCAGGACCAGCTCGCGCTGGACAGCCACCACAAGCTGGCGGCCGCCTATGACGCGGGTTTCTTCGAGGACCTGGTGATTCCGTTCCGCGGCCTGAAGCGCGATGGCTTCCTGCGTCCCGACTCCACCATGGAAAAGCTGGGCTCGCTCAAGCCGGCGTTCGACAAGAGCTCCGGCCACGGCACGCTGACCGCGGGCAACTCCACCGGCTTGTCCGACGGCGCCGCCGCCGTCCTGCTGGGCACCGAAGAGTGGGCAGCCAAGCGCGGCCTCTCCGTGCAGGCGTGGTTCCGCGATGCCGAAGTGGCCGCGGTCGACTTCGTGCATGGCGAAGGCCTGCTGATGGCGCCCACCGTGGCCGTTCCGCGCATGCTGGCCCGCCACGGCCTGAGCCTGCAAGACTTTGACTTCTACGAAATCCACGAAGCTTTCGCCGCGCAGGTGCTGTGCACGTTGCGCGCGTGGGAAAGCGTGGACTACTGCAAGAACCGCCTCGGCCTCGACCAGCCGCTGGGCTCGATCGATCCGGCCAGGCTCAACGTGCATGGTTCCAGCCTCGCCGTGGGCCATCCGTTTGCGGCCACCGGCGCGCGCATCATTGCCACGCTGGCCAAGCTGCTGGAACAGAAGGGTTCGGGTCGCGGTTTGATCTCCATCTGCACGGCCGGCGGCATGGGCGTCACCGCCATCCTCGAGCGCTGAGCGTCCGCGCACGCTGCGCTTTCACGCATGTTCCGCCTGCGTACCACCACCACCCTGAGCGTGCTTGCCCTGGTGGTGGGCATTGCCGGCACCGCCTGGCTGAGCACGCTTACCGACGACTGGAAGGGCCCCGCGGCCCGCGCCGTCACGCATGTCGACAAGGTACGCACGGTGCTGCGTCGGCATGCGCGCACGCCTCGCCCGGCATCGCAGCCTGAGCCGGCGAATGTGCCGACGGTACACGCCGAAGCCGCGCCTGAGCTTCCCACGCTGACACCCATCGACATGCCATCGCTGCCCGTTCCGCTGTTCGAGCGCGTCGCCATGGCGAATGGCCGTGTCGTGTTGCAACTGTCCGTCGACGGCGAAGGACGCGTGCGGGATGCCTCGGTGGCCGAGTCGAGCGGCAACGACCAATGGGACGATCGCGCGGTTCGCACCGTGCTGCGCTGGCGTTTTGCCGTGCCAACGGATGCGCCCGACGGCCTGACAGGCCAATTGGTGATGCGTTTCGATGCCACCGGCAGCGGTTCGTCTGCTCCGTAGAAGAGGGCCCGTGCGCGGACCCTGTGCGCGACCGCAGTGTCGCGTTGCTCACTTGGGGTGAATGGTGCAGAGCCGTTCCGGCTTCTCCGCGCTGTTGGCTTTTCGCGCACAGGGTGCGCTCCTACAGAAAAGCCGAGGTGCGTCCCCGTTGTGGGAGCGGACCCTGTGCGCGAACGCAGTGTCGCGGTGCTCGCCTGGGGTGAATGGTGCACAGGCGTTCCGGCTTCTCCGCGCTGTTGGCTTTTCGCGCACAGGGTGCGCTCCTACGCGAGCCATGGTGCAAGGCGTTCTAGAGCACGCCTTCCGCACCGGCGCCAAACGCCGTGATCAGGCGCGTATAGATCAGCTTGGGCGATACCGCGACATCGGGGAAATCGCCTACCGGCGTGTAGCAGCTGAAGAATGCCGGGTCGCTCGGTCGCATCGGCGTGCAGCCGGCCTTGAGGTCGTAGCTGGTTGCGTAGCGGTAGGGCCACAGGTCGAAGATGGGCAGGCTCGCCGAGACGTCGCCGATCGCCGTGCTTACGCTGCTCTGCTGGCGCGGACCGATCACCCAGGCATTTTCCGGTTGGGTTTCGCGCAGGATGCTTTCGCGCAGCTCGTTGGCGAAACGCGCGTCGTACACGATCACGCCGGCTTCGGTGTTGTAGTGGTCCGAGCGCGGATCGAAATTGTGCGAGCCCACCATGGCGAAGTCGTCGTCCACCACGATGGATTTCGCGTGCAGGCCGAAGCGCCGGCCCGGCGTGGTGAGCGGCGCCGGTCGGTTTCGCCGCGCGCCGCCACGGCTGCCGAGCAGACCGCGTTCGGTGCCGATGCGGCGATGCGCCTGGGTGCCACCGGGGCCTGCTGGCGAAGGCCCCTCGTCGTTGGCGGCTTCGGCATTGTCTTCGGCCGGCCCGGCGGCATGCGGTTTCATTTCGTAGATCTCGAAGCCATCGTCCTTGAGGTAGCGCTTTCGATGCTTGTACGAAAGCGCATAGACCGCGAAGGCATCCGTGGATGCGAGCGAATTGGTCGACACGATGATGCGTGGCGGTGCGGGGCCTTTGCGCAAGTTGGCGAAGATGTCCTGCGCGCGATCGCTGAGCACGAGATAGGGCGTCTGCAGCACGATCTCGTGTTGCGCGCCGCCGACCATGCGCATCAGGTTCGCGGTGAATTCCTGCGCGCTGCGCTTGTCCGGCTGCGTGGTCTTGGCGGGAAGGTCGCTGAAATAGTCCACCCGGCCGGTGCGCAGCGTCTCGCTGACCAGCACCTCGTCCAGCCAGTCAGCGTCCTGCACTTCGGCCAGCACGCGAGCCACGCGTTGCGGATGTGCATAGCGGGGCGTGGGCCAGGGCGAGGGCTTGTCCTTGTCCAGGATGCTGCGGTCGACGTCGCGCAGGTGCGTCAGCCGAGCCGAGCGCTTGTGGTTCCAGAAGAGCTCGAAGCTGGACGCCATTTCGCGTGCGGCAGGTCCGCCCACCATCACGTCGCGATCGACATAGTCGAACTCGTCGTCCCAATCGAAATAGCGATCCTGGTAGTTGCGTCCGCCGGTGATGCCGATGGCGCCATCCACCAGCAGCAGCTTGTTGTGCATGCGCTGGTTGAACTTGTGGAAGCAGCACACGATGCTCGCGCCGAACTGCATCGCCGAGGTCTGCGCCTCGTGGAAGGTCGGGTTGTACAGGCGCACTTCCAGGTTGGCGTGCACGCTGGCAAGGCGTTCGAGCAGGGCGGCATCGTTGAAGGAGAACAGCTGGTCGGCGAGGATGCGCACCTTCACGCCGCGCCGTGCCGCCTGCAGCAGCTCATCGAGCACCAGCTGGCCTGCATCGTCCTGGTCCCAGATGTAGGTCTGCACGTCGATGGAGCGCTGCGCGGCGCGGATCAGGTTGAGCCGCGCCACCATTGCCGCCTCGCTGTCGTTGAGCAGCGTGACCACGTGCACCGGTTGTGTGTCGGTGGAATCGGCCATGGCCTGGTGCGCGGCATCGAGCAGTGGCGAGGCCATGGCGCAATGATCGGGCTGGTCGCAGGCAAGCTCATGCGGCGCCTGCGCATGGACCACGTCATCCGCGCGGCGGATGCGCGCAGGCGACACGCTGCATCCCGTGATGATCAGGATCGCAGTGAGCAGGGAGGCAAGGGCGATCCAGCGCGAGTGCATCTGCCAATGATACGGACTGGTCTCAGCGGCTGGCGTAATCAAGGCTGATCGACAGGCCCAGATCGACCTTGTCCGATAGCGCGGTGCGATGTCCGCTCATGCCGAAATCGCTACGCTGGATGGTGCCCTTCACTGAAATCACGCATTGCTGCGGACTGTCCAGCGGGCAGGTCGAGGGCAACAGCTGGAAGCGCGCGGGTTTGGTGACGCCGCGCAGGGTCAGCGTGCCGGCAAGGTCGCCGCCCTTCTCCAGCATGGCCAGCGTGATCGGTTCGGACACGAAATGGATGGTGGGATAGCGCGAAGCATCGAAGAACTCCGGCGCCAGCACCCAGCGACGGATGCGGTCCGAACTCATCTGGATGCTGTCGACGGTGATGTGCGCGTCCACCACCGCGCTGTCGTGCAGCGAGCTCAGCGTGACGTCGCCGGCGATCTGTTCGAAGCGTCCGCTGATCTGGCTCAACCAGAACAGTCGCACGCCGAAGTCGGCGTGCGAGCGGGTGGGGTCGATACGGTAATCAGCGGCGTGGGCAGGCAGGGCAGCCAGCAGGATCAACACCAGGCTGGCGATGAAGCGTCCAATCATGGAGACCAGAAGGCGTCCAGGCGGGCGTTGCCCGGCTCCAGTGCACCGTTGAGATGGAGCACCGCCAGGCCGCCCGGCGGCATCCCGCGGAACTCGTCCGAACGTCCCTCCACCAGCAAGGCCACCAGGCGCTCGATGCCCGGGTTGTGTCCGACCAGCATCACCGTGCCGGCATCGCCATGCTGGTCCAGCAGGGCCAGCAGTTCGCCCGGCGTGGCCTCGTAGATGTCGTCGGCGTATTGCAGCTCCGGCGCGCGGGTCAGCGCGGCCAGCGCCAGCGTTGCGGTGGCTCGCGTGCGTTCGGATGGCGAGCACAGCACGCGATCGGGTTTCACCCCGTGCGAGGCCAGCCATTTGCCGGCTGCCCGCGCCTCCTGTTCGCCACGTCCGCTCAGGCGTCGGTTCTGGTCGTCGGCCCCCGAGGGCGAGGGCTGGGCTTCGGCATGTCGCAACAGGATCAGTTCGTGCATGGGTAGTGCTCCAAGATCGTGCCGGGTCGGTGGGGCGAACCGGCTTAGTGCTGGCGCTTGATCCAGCGCAGGAGTTGCTTCCAGTCCTCCTGGTGGCTCCGGACGTTTTCCGAAGCGTAATCAAAGATACCCTTGCCAAGTGCGGCCAGCAGCACATACGCCTGACTGTCTCTCAACTGCGCCACAAGGGGGAACGGCGCCTGTTCCGCCAATCGCGACATCGCGTCCTGGCTTGCGTTGGTCCAGGGCTTGAGGCGGTTCCCGACCAGGCCCACGGGCAGCTTGCCACGCTTGATGCGACTGACCTGTTTCAAATGGTCGAGAAAGTCGAACGTCGCGTCCAGGTCAAAGGTTGACGGCAGCACAGGCACCAGCAGCACATCGGCCTTTTCCAGATAGGGTTCGAGATCGCGCTCCTGGGAACCGGCGGGCGTGTCGATCAGCACGCGCTGGGTGTCGGGCGGGAGCTTTTCCAGGGATCTGCGGCCGCCTTCGAGGGCCAGCACGCCCGGCACGTTGTCGGGACGATTGGCCGCCCAGCGAAAGCCCGACTGCTGCCGGTCGGCGTCGACGATGGCCGTGTGCTTGCCGTCCTGCGCCCAGTGCGAAGCGAGCTGGGTGACCAGCGTGCTCTTGCCGCAACCACCTTTGCTGCTTGCTACCAGTACCGTCAGCATGCTGCTGTCCCTGAGTCCAAGCCTGGGTCAAGCCTACACGATGGCCGGGGGCGGAGGACAAGCGCGTCGGTCAGGCCTGGGGCTTGGCTGGCTCCCAGTCGGCGGGCGCGTCCACCGCAATGTTGTAGTCGTGCAGCGCGGTGAGCATCAGGCTCATCTCGGTGCCGCCGCTGCGCGCCAGCGCCATCAGGTGCTGCGCCAGGGCGGTATCGCCTTGGGCCCGCGAGGACAGCTGGGCGAAGCTTTGCACCTGCCACACCAGATTGCGCCGGGCCCGGCGAGCTTCGTCCTGCTGGGCGGCATCCTCGGCCAGCGTTTCGCGCAGGTGCAGGCCCAGCGAACGGCCCAGCGGGCTCGATCCCCATTCCAGCAACTTGGCCAGCTTCAGGCAGTCGGCCTTGATGCCGGCATCGCCGCTGCCGTCCTCGCAAAGGCGCGACGTCGCCTGCAATCCCGGTTGCGGCTGCGTTTCGGCGAGGCCAAGCACCATCATCACCTGCACGCCGACGGCGCCGCTGGGCGACAGTGGATTGATCACCGCGGGCGGTGGCGGCAGCAGCGTCACCGTGGTGGCCAGCGCCTTGAGGCTGGCGCCGGTGTAGTCGTCATAGAGCTTGGCCGAGGCAGCCTTGGCCAGGTCTTCGCGGGCGTCGTCCGATTTGCCGCCGCGCACGTCCTGGCCCAGCTTGAGCAGCCAAACGGCGGCATTGTCCGGCGCCTGGGCCACCAGCTTCGCCATGGCGTCGGTATTGGGACAGGCGTCGCCCTTGGCGTCGCAGTCGCTGAGGCGTACCCAGCTGATCTCGGGGCCGGCGCCGGGGGCGCTCGCAGCGCGGTCGATCAGGCTATGGAAACTGTTGATTTCAGGGACGTCTGCCAGCGGCCGGGCCAGCAGGGCGCCGCCGAGCAGGGGAATGGGAGCCGCCTGTGGGGCGGTCACGCTCACCAGATCCTTCTGGAAGGCCAGCAGCGCCTGGCGCCGCGCGGCCACCTGCGGGTCGGTGACCGGCGCCTTGGTGGGGGTCTTGGCGGCGAACGCCGGACCGGTCAATGAGGCGAAAACGAGTCCGACTGCGAGCCATCGCCGTCCAAGCATCGGGGTCATCCTTAGCAGAGCGAAGCGGCCAGCATACCGATCAAGCATTAAGCTCGCCTGATCCAGCTGACCATGCCGTGCTGAGAACGGCTCCCGGCTTGCTAGCATGGCCGCTTCGCGACGCCCCGGGATGGCTTGTCCATCCTGCGCAGCACAGGAGACCGGTAGTGAACGATATTTCTTTCTTGGCCGACGGACGGGCGGCCCCCTGGTTCGTGGGCTGGGGCACGCTGGCCCTGATCAACGCCGGGCTGGCCCAGGGCAAGAACCGCAGCGGCCTGCTGTGGTTCCTGTTGTCGCTGGTGCTGGGACCGATCGCCACGCTGGCGCTGGTGCTGTTGCCCAAGACGCGGCAGACGTTGTTCTGATCGTTTGCCGCTTATGTAGGAGCGCACCCAGTGCGCGAAGGACCTACCCCGAGGGGGCACCGTAAAACAGCGACGCCGGCATTCCCTTCCAAGGGGAACCCGGCGTCGGGATACCACGGCACGCTGCGGTCGCGCACTGGGTGCGCTCCTGCAGCGGGTGCGTTCGGGCTTACTCGCCCAGCGCCTCGCGCATGAATTCCGGCTGGGCCAGCGCGCCCTTGTGGATGTCGGCGTTGTAGTAGCGGGTGGGGAAATTCTTGCTGATCGCGCCGCGCTCGCGGAAGCCGGCCAGGTCGCCGCCCTTGCGCACCATCGTGCAGCTCCACCAGCCGGTGGGATAGCACGGCTGCGGGAACGGCAGGGTTTTCACTGCGCTGAAGCCAGCGGTGCGCATGGCCGAGCGCATGGACTTGATCAGCTCGATGTGCGCGATCGGCGATTCCGATTGCTGCACCAGGATGCCGCCGTGGCGCAGGGCCTTATGGCAGCTGGCGTAGAAGGCGGCGTTGAACAGGCCTTCGGCGGGGCCGACCGGGTCGGTCGAGTCCACGATGATCAGGTCCAACGATTCGGGCTCGGCTTCGGCCATGTACTTGATGCCGTCGATGAACAGCAGCTCGGCGCGCGGGTCGTTGTTCGACTCGCACAGTTCCGGGAAGTACTGCTCGGCCAGGCGGGTGACGCGCTCGTCGATCTCCACCTGCACCGCGTGCTCCACTTCCTCGTGCTTGAGCACTTCACGCAGCGTGCCGCAATCGCCTCCACCGATGATCACCACGCGCTTGGCGCGCGCATGGGTGAACAGCGCCGGATGGGTCATCATCTCGTGATAGAGGAAATTGTCGCGGCTGGTCAGCATCACGCAGCCGTCGATCACCATCAGGTTGCCCCAATCGGTGGTCTGGTAGATCTCGATGGTCTGGAACGGGGTTTTCTCGGCGTGCAGCAGCTTCTCGACGCGGTAGCCGATGGAAGAGCCGGAGGCCTGGTGGGCTTCGGTGAACCAGCTGGGGTGCTGCGACATGGGGGCGTTCCTGACGATCGATGGGTTCAAAGAGCGGGAATTGTAGCCGAACCGGCGCCATCTTCCCGTTTTTGCTGGGGAACGCCGCCGGCACATTGTCACAAGACGCCGTTACAATAGCCGTCCGGACCGCCGGGCTTAGCCCGCATAAGGTCCGTCAGGTCAGTCCGGCCCCGCGGCGTGCGAGGCTTCCGGCCGTCTGACTTTGATTTCGTCAAGGCTCGCCGCTGCGACGACATGCAAAGGGTGTTTCACGCCCGTTATTGAAGGAACCCTCCATGTCGAAGCATTGGAACATTGACGCTGCCCGCCATACCTACGCCATCCCGCACTGGGGCGATGGCTATGTGGATGTGAACACCGCCGGCCATATCGTGATGCGTCCCAAGGGCGCGACCGGCCCGGCGCTGTCGCTGCCGGCCATCGTTGATCGCGCCCGTGCTGAAGGGCTGCGTCTGCCGCTGCTGGTGCGCTTTCCGGACATCCTTGCCGATCGCCTCAAGCGCCTACAGGACGCGTTCGCCAAGGCCATTGGCGAGTGGAACTATGCGGGTGGCTATACGGCTGTCTACCCGATCAAGGTGAACCAGCAGCGCGGCGTGGCCGGCGAGCTGGTGGCTGCGGGCGAACACGGTTTCGGCCTCGAAGCCGGCTCCAAGCCCGAGCTGATGGCCGTGCTGGCGATGGCTCGCCCCGGCAGCATCGTCATCTGCAACGGCTACAAGGATCGCGAATACATCCGCCTGGCGCTGATCGGCCGCAAGCTCGGCCTGCGCGTGCACATCGTGATCGAGAAACTGTCCGAGCTCGATCATGTGTTCACCGAAGCCAAGGCGCTCGATGTCGAGCCGCTGCTTGGCGTGCGCGTGCGCCTGGCCTCGATCGGTGCCGGCAAGTGGCAGAACACCGGCGGCGACAAGGGCAAGTTTGGCCTTTCGCCCAGCCAGGTGCTGACTCTCGTTGAGCGCCTGGATCAGGCCGGCCTCAAGCACACGCTGAAGCTGCAGCATTTCCACATGGGCTCGCAGATATCCAACGTGCGCGACATCGCCAATGGCATGCGCGAAGCCACGCGCTACTTCGTGGAATTGAAGCGCATGGGTGTGCCGCTGGAGATCGTCGACGTCGGCGGTGGCCTCGGCGTGGATTACGAAGGTTCGCGCTCGCGCAGCCACAACTCGATCAACTACTCGATCGAGCAGTACGCCGCGACCATCGTGCAGTCGCTGGCCGAAGCGGTAGCTGAAGAAAACCTGCCCGCGCCGCACATCATCACCGAGGCCGGCCGCGCCATGACCGCGCACCACGCGGTGATGGTGGTGAACGTGACGGAAGTGGAGCCCGTTCCCGCGGGAAACATCCCTGCGCCGCACGACCATGAGCCGGCCGTGCTGCGTCGCCTGCGCGAAACCTGGGACGAACTCGACCAGCGCCCGGCGCTGGAACTGTTCCACGAAGCCCAGCATCACGCGGCCGAAGGCCAGGCGCTCTACGCGCTGGGCCAGCTCAACCTGGAAGACCGCGCGCGCCTGGACGACATGTACTACGCCATCGCCAACGCGGTGCGCACGCGCCTGCTGCCGGCGGAGCGTTCGCATCGCCAGGCGTTGGACGAACTGGACGAGAAGCTGGTGGACAAGTACTTCGTCAACTTCTCGGTATTCGAGTCGGTGCCGGACATCTGGGCGATCGACCAGATCTTCCCGATCGCGCCGATCGCTCGCCTCGACGAGGAACCGACCCGCCGAGGCGTGATCGTCGATCTCACCTGCGATTCGGACGGCCGCATCGATGACTATGTCGATGCCGACGGCGTGGATGTGAGCCTTCCGCTGCATGCGCTGAAGGACGACGAAAGCTACCGCCTGGGCATCTTCATGGTCGGTGCTTACCAGGAGACCTTGGGCGATATCCACAACCTTTTCGGCGACACCGACGCGGTGAACGTACGCGTGGACGGCGACTCGTATGTTTTCGCGCACAAGCGCAGCGGCGACACGACCGACCTGATGCTGGACTACGTCGGCTACGATCTGGAAGTCCTGCGCCGCAGCTATCGCGAGCGCATCGCGGCGGCCGGTGTGCAAGGCGAGGCGGCGGAGCAGTTGTTCGTCACGTTGAACGAAGGTTTGACTGGCTATACGTACCTATCTGAAGGCGCGCACTAAGGCTCTTTGGCTCGTCGTTCCGGCCTACGCCGGAATGACGAAATAGGAGAAGCTTTCTCAAGCTGTCCATTCGTCGCATGGATGCGCGCCAGCGGGCTGTGCCAGCCTGTGCCGTCAACGGCAACCAGGCGCGCAACCCATACCTGATTCCGTATCTGCTTTCCCCGTTCCCCATCGACAGGAGTGGTTATGGCAAGTCTCGACGGCAAGGTGGCACTCATCACTGGCGCGGCCAGCGGCCTGGGCAAGGCGATCGCCGAGCTCTATGCGAAGAACGGCGCCGCAGTCGCCATCGCAGATATCAACCAGCAGGCCGCAGACGCTACGGCAGCCGAGATCAACGCGGCCGGTGGCAAGGCCATCGGCATCGCCATGGACGTCACCGACGAGGCTGCGGTCAACGCCGGCACCGACAAGGTGGTCGCCGCGTTTGGCCATCTGGACATCCTTATTTCCAATGCGGGCGTGCAGATCATCAACCCGATCGACCAGTTCGCCTTCGCCGACTGGAAGAAGATGCTGGCCATCCATCTCGATGGCGGCTTTCTCACCACCAAGGCCGCGCTGAAGCACATGTACAAGGACGACCGCGGTGGCGTCGTCATCTACATGGGCTCGGTGCATTCGCATGAAGCCTCCAAGCTCAAGTCCGCCTACGTGACCGCCAAGCACGGCTTGCTGGGCCTGGCGCGCACGCTGGCGAAGGAAGGCGCCGCGCATAACGTGCGTTCGCATGTGATCTGCCCGGGCTTCGTGCGCACGCCCCTGGTGGAGAAGCAGATTCCCGAGCAGGCTAAGGAACTCAAGATCACCGAAGAGGAAGTGATCAAGAACGTGATGCTCAAGGACACCGTGGACGGCGTGTTCACCACGGTGGAGGACATCGCGCAGACGGCGCTTTATCTCGCCACGTTCCCGTCGGCGGCGCTCACGGGCCAATCCATTGTGGTCAGCCACGGCTGGTACATGCAGTAATCGCCATGGCGGCTGCAACCGACTTGCCCACGTCCGCCTCGTTGGCCGAGACGATCAAGCACGATTACCGCACCATCGCCCTCGTGTTGCAGGGCGGTGGTGCTCTTGGTGCTTACCAGGCCGGCGTGTTCGAGGCGCTGAACGATGCCGGGATCCACCCTAGTTGGATCGCCGGCATTTCCATCGGCGCGCTCAACGCGGCAATCATCGCCGGCAATCCGCCCAAGCATCGCGTGGAACGCCTGCGTGAGTTCTGGCAGACCATCTGCCGTCCACCGCTGCTGCCGATGTGGTCCACGCCGCCGCTCGACCCCAGCGCATGGGAGCTGCCGTGGCTCAACGGATTGAGCGGCTGGGCCGCGCTTCGGGCGTTGACGGAAGGACAGCCCGGCTTTTTCGTGCCACGTCCGTTCCCGTTGCTGCCGTGGCGTGCGTCGCCGACCACGGCCAGCTGGTACGACACCGCGCCGTTGAAGGCCACGTTGGAACGCTTGGTCGACTTCGATCGCATCAACCACAAGACCGCCATGCGCGTGTCGGTGGGCGCGGTGAACATCCGCACCGGCAACTTCGCCTACTTCGACAACACCGAGGGCGAATTGCGCGTGGAGCACTTCATGGCCTCGGGCTCGCTGCCACCGGGGTTCCCGGCGACGGAGATCGATGGCGAGTTCTACTGGGACGGCGGCATGGTCTCCAACACGCCGCTGTATAAGGTGTTGTCCGACGCCTCGTGCCGCGACTCGCTGGTTTTCCAGGTGGACCTATGGAGCGCACACGGCGAGCTGCCGCGCGATCTTGCCGAAGTCACCTCGCGCGCAAAGGACATCCAGTACTCCAGCCGCACGCGCCTCATCACAGAGTTCATGGGCATGCGCCAGAAGCAACAGCGCGTGGTGAGCGACCTGATGGCGTTGGTGCCGGAAGAACATCGCCACGATCCGGCTTATCGCCGCGCGGAGATCTACGCTGGCGGCGCGCTGGTCAACCTGTTCCACCTCATCTACCGCAACAAGCCGTACGAAGGGCATTACAAGGATTACGAGTTCAGCCATGGCAGCATGCAGCAGCATTGGTCCAGCGGCATGGACGACATGCAATGCACGCTGAAGGAGCCGCACTGGTTCGCGCGGCCCACGGCCGAACACCCCTTCATCACCCATGACGCACACTGTGAAGATTGATCCACCAGGAAACTCCATGACTCTCAAGGCAGCATTCATCGGACTCGGCGCCATGGGCACGCCGATGGCCGGCCATCTCAAATCCCACGGACTGCTTCATGCCGTTTCCAGTCGCACGCAGGCCAACGCCGAAAAGGTGGCAAAGGACCTCGGCGTCGCCGCTTCGTCGCTGGCTGATATTGGCGCGCAGTGCGATGTGATCGCGCTATGCGTGACCGCCGATGCCGACGTGCTCGGTACCGTCGACGCGTTGGCACCACACCTGCGACAGGGCGCCATCGTGGTGGATCACTCCACCGTCGCGCCCGATACCGCCAAGCGCGCTGCTGCGAAACTGGCCCAGGTCGGCGCACATTTCCTCGATGCGCCGGTATCCGGCGGTGTGGAAGGCGCGAAGAACGGCAAGCTGTCGGTGATGGTGGGCGGCGATGCCGAAGTGCTGGAGCGCGCGCGTCCCGTGCTGGAAGCCTACGCACTGCGCGTCACGCACCTGGGTGACGTCGGTGCCGGCCAGGCCACCAAGGCCGTCAACCAGGTGCTGGTCGCCGGCATTGCGCAAGGCGTGTGCGAAGGCCTCGCGCTGGCCGAAGCCCTGGGCCTCGACCCCGAACGCCTGCTGCCCACGCTGGGCGCGGGCGCCGCCGGCAACTGGTTCCTCGAAAAACGCGGCGCCACCATGCTGCGCAACGAATTCAGCGTTGGCTTCAAGCTCGGCCTGCTGCACAAGGACCTGGGCATCGTGCGCGGCATTGCCGAAAGCGCCGGCACCAACCGCAGCGTGATCGAACGTTCGCTGGCCGACTACGCCGAGCTGATGAGCCAGGGTTATGGCGACGATGACATTTCGGGGTTGATCAGGCTAAAGCGCAAGGGCTGAAGCGCCGGTTTCTCTTGTGGGAGCGCACCCTGCGCGCGACCGCAGAGATGCGGAACCAGGCTCCGCTTGCTTGTCGCGCACAGGGTGCGCTCCCCCAGAATGCAGTCAAACAAAAAGGCCGCGACATGCGCGGCCTTTTTCCTGGGCAGTGAAGCGAAGAATTACCTGCCTTCCTTCAACGCAATCGCATTGATCCCCGCCGACGAAAGGCGCTGCTTCGCCGCTTCCAGGTCGGTGGCCGAATGGAACGGGCCGAGGCGCACGCGGTTGTAGGTCTGGCCGTTGACGCTTACTGGCGAGACATTGGCGACAAAGCCCTGCATGGCCAGCTTGGCTTTCAGTGTTTCGGCGTCGCCGGCGCTGGGAAATGCGCCGACCTGCAGCAGGTAGCCATTGCCGACGGAGGCGGTGGTGTTGGCGGCCGGTGCCGCGGTAACCGGGGTGGCATGCACGGCCGATTCCGGCGCGGGCGTGATCGCTTCGGACACGGCGGCCGGACCCGGCGCCGGTTTCTGCGCAGCGGCCTGGGCCTGCTGTTGAGCAGCTGCCTGCTGGGCGGCCTGCTTCTGCTGCTGCTCCGCCTTGGCCTGTGCACTGATCACGGCGTCGGGAATGCGTACTTCCTTCTCCGAAAGCACGGAGTAGAAGTCGTACTGCGGCTTCTTCGGCGCGGGTGCGCTGTCGTTGCCCGAAGTGCTCTCGTTGCCTGCCGCGCCGGCATCGCTGCCGCGCTGCGCGGTGGCCTGCGCGTTGGGTTGCGGGCCTTCGTTGCTGCGGGGGGTCATGGGCAGGTGTCCGCGCATGGCGAACATCAGCACGGCACCGATCAGGATGCCGATGACGGCCCAGCCCCAGCCTGGCATGCCGCCGCTGTTGTTGCGGACGGCCTGTCGGCCTTTGCCCTTGCGTGCTGCCATTTACATGCTCTCCGGGGCGCTGAGGCCCAGCAAATCAAGACCGTTCTTCAAAACCTGGCGCGTCGCCACGATCAGCGCCAGTCGCGCATCACGCAGGTTGCCATCGTCCACCAGGAACTGGTGCGAGTTGTAGTAGGTGTGGAACGCATTCGCCAACTCGCGCAGCCAGGTGGCGACCAGGTGCGGCTCAAGGTTCGCCGCCGCGGTCTCGACCAGCTCGGGATACTTGGAAAGCTCGGTCAACAGGATCTGCTCGTGTTCGTTGTCGAGGCGTGCCAGGTGGGCCAGGCCATTGTGCAGATCGAAGGTGAACCCCTTCTCGCCGGCCTGACGCAGCACGCTGCACACGCGGGCATGCGCGTACTGGATGTAGTAGACCGGGTTGTCGTTGCTCTGCGAGCGCGCCAGGTCGATGTCGAACACCAGCTGCGAGTCGCCCTTGCGGGCGATCAGGAAGTAACGCGTGGCGTCGCGGCCCACTTCGTCGATGAGGTCGCGCAGGGTCACGTAGCTGCCGGCGCGCTTGGAGATCTTCACCTCCTCACCGCCGCGCATCACCGTCACCATCTGATGCAGCACGTATTCCGGCCATCCCTTGGGGATGCCGGCGTCGAGCGCCTGCAGGCCAGCCTTCACACGAGCCAGACTGCCGTGGTGGTCCGAACCCAGCTCGGTGATGGCGCGCACGTAGCCGCGCTGCCACTTGCTGCGGTGGTAGGCCACGTCCGGCACGAAGTAGGTGTAGGTGCCGTCGGACTTGCGCATCACGCGGTCCTTGTCGTCACCGAAATCGGTGGAGCGCAGCCACAGCGCGCCGCCTTCCTCGTAGGTGTGGCCTTGGGCGACCAGCTCGCGCACGGTTTCGTCCACCTTGCCGTCGGTGTACAGCGAGGATTCCAGGAAATAGGTGTCGAAGCGGACGCCGAACGCCTGCAGGTCCAGGTTCTGCTCGCGGCGAAGGCTGGCCACGGCAAAGTGGCGGATGGCTTCGAGGTCGTCGACGTTCTTGGCGCCGGTGACGACTTCGCCGTCAGCTTCCACCGACTCGCCCGCCATGTAGGCACGGGCCACCTCGGCGATGTAGTCGCCGCGGTAGCCGTCTTCCGGCCAGCCTTCGCTGCCCGGCGCCAGGCCGCGCGCACGCGCCTGCACCGAGATGGCGAGGTTGTTGATCTGCACGCCGGCGTCGTTGTAGTAGAACTCGCGCTTGACGTTCCAGCCGGTCGCGTCGAGCAGGCGGCTCAGGCAGTCGCCGATGGCCGCGGCACGGCCATGGCCCACGTGCAGCGGGCCAGTCGGGTTGGCCGAGACATATTCGACGCCGGCCGTCACGCCCTTGCCACTCTGGCTGCGGCCGTAGGCGTCGCCCTCGGCCATGATGCGGCGCACTTCGTCGTGGTACGCCGCCGGGGCCAGGAAGAAGTTGATGAAGCCCGGGCCGGCGATCTCGACCTTGGCCACCAAGGTGTTGGCGGGCAGGGCGGCCACGAGCTTGTCGGCCAGCTCTCGCGGCTTGGCGCGGGCCGGCTTGGCCAGCAGCATGGCCGCGTTGGTAGCGAAGTCGCCATGGTCGCGGTTGCGAGCGCGCTCGATCACGAAGTTGGGCACCTCGAAGTCGGCGGGCAGGGTGGAATCGTTCTGCAGGGTACGAAGCGCCTGCAGCAGCAGTTCGCGCAGCTGTTCTTTCACGGCATTGGTCGGGCGACGATGGAACCGCCAATGCTATCAGAGCAGCACTTTCCGGGCGGGTTTGTCGCGGGTTTCCCGGCGTGCTGCGTTGCGGGGGAGAAGTCTGTGGATAACTCTGTGGGGAATCCCTGGGCGCTGGCCTGCTTCGATGCCTGCTTTTCGGCGGAAATCGTTATGTCGTGAAAAATAGACAACCAAATCAATTAATTGCAATGTATACATGAATGTGAGGACAGCAATGGATCGGAAAGTGCCGTCCCAGGCCGATTGTGCATAAGTCTCGGGGCTCCCTGACCGCAGCAACGCAAGGCGGTGGACTCCGTGGCGCGTCATGCCCCTGTCATGCGGCACTGCCACACTTCTTCACGTCCCCCGGCAACCTCCCCGCCGACGGGACGGGAGATGCCGTTGCTCCTCTTCTCCCCCACAAACGGCCAGACGGCGCGGATCTCCCCCCGCGCCGTTGTTCTTTGGGAACACCTGCACGCTCAGATGAGCCCCAGCGCTGCCATCGACACCGGCTTTCCGCTGCCAATCACCAGATGGTCCAGCACGCGTACGCCGACCAGCTGCAGCGCGCTTTTCAGTTCGTGGGTAATGGCCCGGTCGGCCGGGCTGGGTTCGGCCACGCCCGAGGGATGGTTGTGCGCCAGGATGACTGCGACGGCGTTGTGCCGGAGGCAGGCGCGGACCACTTCCCTGGGATGCACGCTGGCGCCATCCACGGTGCCGCGGAACAGCTCCTCGAAGGCGAGCACGCGATGCCGGTTGTCCAGGAACAGGCAACCGAACACCTCATAGGGCAGGTGGCGCAGTTGCGCGCTGAGGTAATCGCCGCTGTCGCGCGGATTGGACAGGGCCGGGCGGTCGGCCAGTTGCTCGGCCAGCGAACGTCGCGCCAGTTCGAGCGCAGCGATGAGGCGTGCGCGCTTGGCCGGTCCGATGCCGCGCAATGTCAGGGCTGCTCCGCACGGATCGGCCAGCAGGGTGCCGACGCTTCCGCTGGTTGCCAGCAATTCCCGGCCCAGGGCGATGGCGTCCTTGCCAGGCAGGCCGCTGCCGAGCAGCACGGCGATCAGTTCCGCATCCGACAAGGCAGCGCTGCCCCGCGCCAGCAGCTTTTCCCGGGGACGTTCGAGTTCAGGCCATTCGCGAATGCTCATCCCCGGAGGCTGGCGGCGACTGGCGTCGGCGCCCATCAGGCATGCACGGCCTTTGCCGTCGGCGCCCGTGCCTGCGAACCGTCGGTCATGGCGCGGTTGGCAACCGGGCCGCGAACTCCGCCGCAATCCAGTCGATGAATACCCTGACGCGCGGCGAAAGCTGGCGGCTCTGGGGATAGAGCACGTACACCGGTGACGGCGCCGGCGGATGGTTGGGCAGCACCTCGACCAGCTGGCCGCGAGAGAGATCATCCTGCACCCGATAACGCGGCACCTGGATGAGGCCCAGCCCCAGCCGCGCAAGCGATACATACATCTCGGCCCCCGCGACACTCACGGCATGGGGCAGGGACTGGCGCTGCAGGCTGCCGTTCGTCTGGAACTCCAGCGGCATCACATTGCCCGACGCCGAGGACACGAAGCCGATCATGGCGTGCGCCTGCAGATCGTCAGGAGAAGCTGGCAGGGCACCAACCATTTTGCCCACGCCGGTACGCCAGCGGACGAAGCCGTGGCCAGGGCCTATGCGGAAGGACCCACGGCGGATTTCGGCGACGTGGCCTTCATGGGGTTGGCTACGCTGGAGCCTGCCGACGCGGATTCCCAAGCCGTGGCCGCAGTGATTGTCACGGTGGTCGACACGGCATTCGGCAAGCGCCCCTTCCGCGTGCATGTCGATCCGTCGCAGGACGGTGCGGAAATCGTCAATGGCGCGGGCCGATCGCGTGCGGGCGGAGCTGCTGCGCCGCATCGGGCTGGAGGACATTCTTCGTCCTGGCCAGCTGTCCTGAATATGGCGACGAAAGGCCCCTCTCCCTGCGGGAGAGGCGTTGGGGCGAAGGTGCGCGCTCGAGCGACCTGACAAGGTTCGCTTCGACCGCACCCTCATCCGGCTACCGCCACGTTCTCCCGGTGGGAGAAGGATGCATTCGTTCTGACTCATAACCGTGTCGCCGAGCCACGCTGACGATTCCGGTAAGCTACTGGCCATAACGTTTGTCAGGCCCACACCATGAGTCTTGCCCAACGCCGCATCCTGCTGGGCGTATCCGGTGGCATCGCCGCCTATAAGTCCTGCGAGCTGGTCCGCCGCCTGCGTGACCTCGATGCCGAAGTGCGCGTGGTGATGACCGAAGGCGCCACGCATTTCGTAAGCGCCACCACGTTCCAGGCACTGTCCGGCCAACCCGTGCGCATGAGCCTGTGGGATGCGGAAGCGGAAGCCGCCATGGGGCATATCGAGCTGGCGCGCTGGGCCGAACGCATCCTGATTGCCCCGGCCAGCGCGGACCTCATCGCGCGTCTTGCGCATGGCTTTGCCAACGACCTGCTCACCACCGTGTGCCTGGCCAGCGCCGCACCACTGTACGTGGCGCCAGCGATGAACCAGCAGATGTGGGCGCATCCGGCCGTGCAGGCCAATGTCGACACCTTGCGCCAGCGCGGTGTGCATCTGCTCGGCCCCGCCTCGGGTGATCAGGCCTGCGGTGATATCGGTTCGGGACGCATGCTGGAACCGATGGAGCTACGCGAAGCGATCGTCGCCTCGTTCGGCCACGCCGTGCTGCGCGGGCGCAAAGTCGTGGTGAGCGCCGGGCCAACCTACGAAGACATCGATCCCGTCCGCTTCATCGGCAACCGCAGTTCCGGCCGCATGGGTTTCGCCGTGGCGGAAGCTGCCGCGCAGGCCGGTGCCGAGGTGACGCTGGTGGCCGGCCCGGTCAGCCTCGCCACGCCGCCGGGCGTGGCGCGTCGCGTCGATGTGCGCAGCGCCGCGCAGATGCGCGATGCGGTGGTGGCTGCCGCGGCTCATGCGGACATCTATGTCGGCGCCGCCGCCGTGGGCGACTATCGCCCTGCCGAAGTGGCCGACCACAAGATCAAGAAGCGCGCCGGCGCCGCCCTGGAGCTGAGCCTGGCCGAGAATCCGGACATCATCGGCATGCTGGCTGCGCAAACCGTGCGCCCCTTCTTGGTCGGATTCGCCGCGGAAACGCATGATGTGGAGCGATACGCCCGCGACAAGCTCGCGCGCAAAGGACTGGACATGATTGCCGCCAACCAGGTCGGCGGGGGCCTTGGCTTCGAGGCTGCCGACAACGCACTCACCCTGTATGGCCCGGAAGGCGCCATCGAACTGCCGCGCGCCTCCAAGACGGAACTGGCGCGCCAGCTGGTTGCGAAGATCGCCGAGCGTTACGCGGCGGTGCGTTCATGACGGCAGGGCACGGCATCGATGTCGAACTGAAGATCCTCGACCCGCGCCTGGGCGACACCATCGAACTGCCGCAGGCCGCCACTGTCGGCAGTGCCGGCATGGACCTGCGTGCGGCCATCGACGCGCCGCTGACCCTGCAACCGGGCGACAGCGCGCTGGTGCCCAGCGGTATGGCCATCCATATCGGCGATCCGGGCTGGTGCGCGTTGATCGTCCCGCGCTCGGGCCTGGGTCACAAGCATGGCCTGGTGATGGGCAACCTGGTCGGCGTGATCGACGCCGACTACCAGGGCCCGCTGATGATTTCGTGCTGGAACCGCGGCACGCAGCCCTACACCATCGCGGTAGGCGATCGCATCGCCCAACTGCTGCTGGTGCCGGTGGCGCAGGCGCGGCTGAAAGTGGTGAAGGAGTTCGCGCCGTCGCAGAGGGGCGAGGGCGGGTTCGGTTCGACCGGCGTCAATTGAATCCGGTGCCACGGCGCCGATAGACAACCTGTGCGGGGACAGGGCATGGCGAAACTCATCAGCTTGGGCGGATTACCGCGGGCTGGATCGATCGACTGGCGGCACCTGTTGCCGCTGGCGGCGGGCACCTTTCTGCTGCTGCTCGGCCTGGCCTGCCTGTGGCAGACCTGGCTGATCGCCGATGAGAACGGTGCGGTTGAGCGCGTACACGCGGCGCAGAAGCAGGCCGTTGACGCACTGAATGCCGAGATCGCCAACGCGCGTGGTCGCGTCGAAGCGGCCGTGCATGCCACCGATCAGGCCGCGCTGTCGGCGGATCCGGTGCAGGGTGCCGCCACGTTGCGTTCGTTGATCCCGCAGGCGACTGCGGTGGAGATCTACAGCGGCAATCTCGACGAGGTGCTGCACGCCAACTATCGCCAGTTCGGCTACGGCAAGGCGGCCCAGCTGATGGCGGCACAGACGGCGGACGGCAAGCCGCTGGCGCAAACCATTCCCGACAAGAACGGTCGCCTGCTGAGCGTGGTGGTGCCGGTGGGCCGCCCCGAACACCCGCAGGCCTGGGTGTGGGCGGCATTGCCGTTTGCGCCCGTGCAGGAGCGTTTCGAATCGCTTTCTCCCGCGGGTGGCCGCCTCGAACTTCGCCAGGGCGACGACCGCGGCGACTTGCGCCTGCTCGCCATCGGCAGCCCTGGCGCTGAGCGCGAAGCCACCGGCATGAGCGTCGAAGGCACCACGCTCAGCGTGGTTGCCGCTTTGCCGCGAGCCTACATCGTGTTGCCCCGCAGCTGGCTGCTTTCCGCCGTACTGGCGCTGGCCTGCCTGGGCGCCGGCATCTATTTGCTGTGGGCGCGCCATCGCCCTGGCCGCGACGCGTCTGGGGAGTCGGACGAACCGGTCTTCTCGGACCTGATCGAAACGGTGCCCGAGCCACCCAAGCCCGACACCAATGCCCGGCTCGCCGCCATCAAGGCGGCCGCCCCGCCCGCACCCGTCACGGTCGATCCCGCCATTTTCCGTGCCTATGACGTGCGCGGCGTGGTTGGCAAATCGCTGACCGCCGATGTGGCGCGCCTGCTGGGCCAGGCCATCGGCACGGTGATGCACGAAAAAGGCCTGCCGGAAATCGTGGTGGGCCGCGATGGACGCCTGTCCGGGCCCGAACTGGTCGCTGCGTTGACCGAGGGTCTGCGTACGGCCGGCATCGACGTGATCGACGTGGGTGCGGTGCCCACGCCGGTCGTGTATTTCGCCGCCTATCGCTTCAACACGGGTTGCGGCGTGGCAGTGACGGGCAGCCACAACCCGCCCGAATACAACGGCTTCAAGATCGTGGTGGGCGGCGAGACACTGTCCGAAGGCACGATCCAGGATCTCTACCAGCGCATTGCCTCCAACCAGCTGACGCGCGCGGACAAGGGCAACCTGCGCCATGTCGACGTCATCCCGGATTACGTCGACCGCATCACCTCCGACGTGCAGGCAGAGCGCCGCCTCAGGGTGGTGATCGACGCAGGCAACGGCATCGCGGGCGCGGTGGCGCCGCAGGTGCTGGAAGGCATCGGTTGCGACGTGATCCCGCTGTATTGCGATGTGGACGGCACCTTTCCGAACCACCATCCCGATCCGTCCGATCCGCAGAACCTGGAAGATCTGATCTTCGCCGTGAAGCAAACCGGTGCTGATCTGGGCGTGGCCTTCGACGGCGACGGCGATCGCCTGGGCGTGGTGACCAAGGACGGTGAAATCATCTTCCCCGACCGGACCCTGATGCTGTTCGCGCGCGACGTGCTGTCGCGCCAGCCGGGCGCAACCGTCATCTACGACGTGAAGTGCACCGGGCATCTCAAGGGCGAGATCCTCGACGCCGGCGGCAGCCCGCTGATGTGGCGTACCGGCCATTCGCTGATGAAGGCCAAGATGCGCGAGACGGGCGCCGAACTGGCCGGCGAAATGAGTGGCCACTTCTTCTTCAAGGAACGCTGGTACGGCTTCGACGACGGCATCTACGCCGGTGCGCGCCTGATGGAAATCCTTGCGGGCGACCCGGAAGAGCGCACGCCAGAGGAAATCTTCGCCACCTGCCCGAAGGGCGTTTCCACGCCCGAGCTCAAGGTGCCGATGCGCGAAGGCGAGCACTATCGCTTCGTCGACGCGTTCCGCCAGAAGGCGAACTTCGGCGACGCCACGCTCACCACCATCGATGGCGTGCGCGCCGACTGGCCGGATGGTTGGGGCTTGGTGCGCCCGTCCAATACCACGCCGTCGCTGGTGCTGCGCTTTGATGCCAACAACGAGGCAGCGCTCAAGCGCATCCAGCTGTTGTTCCGTACGCAGCTGCTGGCGATCGATCCTTCCCTCAAGCTGCCGTTCTGAAACGAAAAGGCCCCGGCATGACCGGGGCCTTTCCTGTGCACGAGGCCGACCGACATGGCCTCAGGGCCATGCCGTGCCATCACTGGCCTTGCTGGTCCTTGTCCTGCTCCGCCTTCAGTTCGCGATAGTGCTGCACGTCCAGCGCGTTCTTCTTTTCCGCGGCATCGCGCGAGGCGATCTCGTGATCCAGCAAGTCGCGCTGCTTGGTCACCACGTCGCGCTGCTTGGCGATGCTGTCGTTGAGGAATTTCGGCACCGGTTGTTTGGCGCGCTCCAGATCGCCTGCGCGCGTGAGCAGGTCGGTCAAGGCCTTTTCCTGGCTGCGCAGGTTGATACGCGTGGTGTTGATCTGCTGGTCGATGTTGTCGAGGCTCTGCTTCAGCGACGTCGCGTAGGCTTCCTCGGTGGGATAGGCGCTGAGCATCTGCGCCTCGGTGCGCGAGCGTTCCTTGGCGGCGCGTTGCTGGGCGGCCTGCTGGTCGGCGGCCTTCTGCGCGGCGGCGCGCTCTTCGGGATTGAGCTGGCGATCGACGTGCTGTACCACCAGGCCACGATCGTTGACCAGGTCGTAGCCGAACTTCAGTGCATCGGACGTGAGGCTGTCGCTGTAGTGCGGCAGGCCGGTGGCGTCCTTCCAGCGGTAGCGATACCCGCTGCCCTTCTGTGCCTGCGCGTGCGCGCCGGCAGCCAGCGCAAGTATCGCGATGGCGAGTAGTGTTTTACGCATGATTTCCCCCTTGTCGGCGGAAGTATAGCCGGCGCTGTGGCGATGCCATGACGTTGCCATGGCGGTGCTGTCTCCAGTGTGACCGGTGTCGCTCGCCGGATTGCGGCGTCACGCGCCCACGCCGTACTGCTGGCGATAGGCCATCAGGCGTGCGTGCTCGGCGGCGAGTTCGGCGCGCTCGCCCGCATAGGCCAGCACGTCGCCCAGGCTGGTGATGGCGATGACCGGCACGCCGAATTCGGCGGTGACTTCCTGTGCGGCGGACAACGCGCCCTGGCCGCGCTCCTGGCGATCCAGCGCAATCAGCACGCCCGCGGGCGTGGCGCCCTGCGCGCGGATCAAGGCCAGCGACTCGCGCACGGCGGTGCCGGCCGTCATCACGTCGTCAACGATCAGCACGCGCCCCTTCAGCGGCGCACCCACCAGCACGCCGCCTTCGCCATGGTCCTTGGCTTCCTTGCGGTTGTACGCCCACGGCAGGTCGCGGCCGTGCTGGTCGGCCAGCGCCATGGCCGTGGCCGCGGCCAGCGCAATGCCCTTGTAGGCAGGGCCGAACAGCATGTCGACCTCGATGGCGGAATTCATCACGGCAGCGGCATAGGCACGGCCAAGCTGCGCCAGCGCAGCGCCGGAATCGATGCGGCCCATGTTGAAGAAATAGGGGCTCTGGCGACCGGACTTCAGCGTGAATTCGCCAAAGCGCAGCACCTCGCGCTGCAGGGTAAGTTCGATGAAGTCGCGCTGGTAATCGTGCACGGGGATGGTCTCTCGATCAGTTCAGACGGGGAGGGCGCACAACATCACGAATTGCGGCCCCGAACGCCCGCCATGGTACAGCCCTCCGGTCTCCCGGAAGCCTGCGCGTCGATACAGGGCGAGCGCCGGTGCGTTGCGCAGGTTGACGGTGAGCACCACGTCGCGCGCCGAGGGATGGCGCCGCGCGAGATCGTGCATGGCCGCCACCAGCGCGCGCGTGCCCAGTCCCCGGCCTTGCCAGCGCGTGTCGATGAAGAACGAACGCAGTCCTAGCGTGACGCGTGGAAAATCCATGTCCGCGATGGAGCGCGGATGCGTTTCTATGCGATAGAAGCCGATGGGCTCGCCATCGAGCAGGATGGCCATGGGCTCGCTGCCCGCGCAGGCCTCGGCATCGGGAAGCGAGGCGATGATGCGCCCGACGAAATCATGTTGCTCGTCGCTCACGCCGAGCTGCAAAACCGCAGCGCGGATGGCGGCGTCCACCAGCGCGACGCGGATATCGGGCGTTGGCGTCAGGTGCTCGGACATGGTTGCTATGATGGCGCATCATCGGGAGTGACGCATGCGCATCATCAGCCTCAATGCCAACGGCATCCGCTCGGCCGCCAACAAGGGCGTGTTCGAGTGGTTGCGCCAACAGAAGGCCGACGTCGTCTGCCTGCAGGAAACCAAGGCGCAGGAAGACCAGCTCTCCGACGCCATGTTCCGTCCCGACGGACACCATTGCTTCTACCGCGATGCCAGCAGCAAGAAGGGCTACAGCGGCGTGGCCATCTACGCCAGGCGCGAGCCCGACGAAGTGCTGACCACGCTCGGCTGGGAACCGTTCGACTGCGAAGGTCGTTATATCGAGGCGCGCTTCGGCAAGTTGAGCGTGGTGTCGTTGTACGTGCCGTCGGGCTCGTCGGGCGACGAACGCCAGCAGTTCAAGTTCAAGGTAATGGACTGGCTATCGCCGATCTTCGACCAGTGGGCCAGGAGCGGCCGCGAGTACATCCTCTGCGGCGACTGGAACATCGTGCGCAGCGAACTGGACATCAAGAACTGGCGCTCCAACCAGAAGAACTCCGGCTGCCTGCCCGAGGAACGCGCCTGGCTCAACGACCTCGTCGACAAGCACGGCTGGTGCGACAGCTACCGCTCGCTCCATCCCACCGGCCAGGACTACACGTGGTGGTCCAATCGCGGCAACGCGCGGGCCAACAACGTGGGGTGGCGCATCGATTACCAGATCGTCTCGCCGTCGCTGCAGCAGCGACTGAAGCACTGCTCGGTCTACCGTGACGAGCGCTTCTCCGACCACGCGCCGTTCACCGTCGACTATGCCGACTGATTCCGCGCCGGCGAAGAAGCCGGCCAAGGTCTCAGTGTGGCACGCGTTCACGCAGCCTGCTGCATGGACGATGTTCCTGTTCGGCTTTTCCTCGGGCCTGCCGTTCCTGCTGGTGGCGGGCACGCTGGCCTACTGGCTCAAGGAAAAGGGCATCGAGCTCAAGGACATCACCATGATCGCGAGCGCGGGGATGACCTACGCGTTCAAGTTCCTGTGGGCGCCGCTGCTCGACCACTGGCGACTGCCGCTGTTCTGTCGCCTGGGCCAACGCCGCGGCTGGCTGCTGTTCGCGCAGCTGGGCGTGATCGCGGGCCTGGTTGGCATGGCCATGCTGACGCCGCTGCAGCTCGCCCCGTTTGTCGGCGCCACGCTGGTGGTGGCGTTCTTTGGCGCCACCATGGACATCGCGGTCGATGCCTATCGCATCGAGATCGCGCCGACTTCGGAGCAGGGCGCCCTGGTGGCGACCTACGCACTGGGCTACCGCATCGCGCTGATCGTGGCTGGCGCTTTCGCGTTGATCCTTGCCGACCACCTGCCGTGGCCAACGGTGTACCTGATGCTGGCGGCGCTGATGTTCGTGCCGGTCGCCACCACGCTGTGGGCTGCCGAACCGAACGTGGTGCGCCACACGCCGCGCAGCTGGGGTGAGGCCATGCGCGAAGGCGTGGTGGATCCTTTCGCCGATTTTTTCCGCCGCTATGGCGTGTGGCTGGCGCTGGTGCTGCTGCTCTTCATCCTGCTGTTCAAGATTCCCGAGCAGGCCACCATCGGCGGTGTGATGAGCCCGTTCTATCGCGACATGGGCTTCAGCAAGACCGAAATCGGCACCGTCACCAAGATCTACGGCATCTGGATCGGCATCGTCGGCGCCTTCGTGGCCGGCGCGGCGGTGGCGCGTTTCGGTGCCTGGCGGACGCTCGGCGTGGGCATGGTCGCCATCGGTCTCAGCAACCTGCTGTTCCTGTGGCTGATCGGCCATCCGGGCAGCGTGCTGGTGCTGACCCTGGTGATCTCTGGCGACAACTTCACCCAGGGCTTCTTCGGGCCGCCCACCGTGGCGTTCCTGTCTTCATTGGTGAATCGCCAGCACACCGCCACGCAGTACGCTCTACTCAGTTCGCTGGTGAACCTGCCGGGCAAGGTGCTGGGCTTCTTTGCCGGAGGCATCGCCACGGCGACCGGCTATGGCAGTTTCTTCGTGCTTACCGTGGTGTCGGTCGTTCCGGCCGTCTTGCTGTTCACTTATTTGTGGCCGCGTTTCAGCAAGGACCGCTCCGTCGACGCAGTCCCTTCACAGCCATGAGCACGTCCTGAACCGGACGGACGGTCGATACCGTCCAGGCCAGGCCCTGTGCCAAGATGGAGACACAGGGGGCTTATGATCGTGGGAGGGGAGCGTCCGTGCCGGACCTCGTCATACGCCATATCGACAACCTCATGGCCGAGCGCATCAAGTCGCTGGCCAAGGAGAGGCAGTGGTCGATCAATGACGTGGTGCTGCATGCACTGCGGCACGGCCTGGGCATGGCTTCTGCCAACCTCTTTGCCGAAACCATGCTCGACCCCGGCGACATGACCATGCTTGCGGGCCAGTGGGATGCCGGCGAAAAGGCCGCCTTCCAGGAAGCCGTGCTCGCTCTTGCGCGCACGACGCCCA
>Ga0335083_10001893_pt1 | contig 28283 bp, 21 predicted proteins | sample Lox_Sample_42_FD_206716 | JGI IMG/M metagenome (GOLD analysis project Ga0335083, IMG submission 206716) | Soil microbial communities from Loxahatchee National Wildlife Refuge, Florida, United States - Lox_Sample_4.2 | ecosystem: Environmental > Terrestrial > Soil > Wetlands | place: USA...
AGCTTGTCCTTGGTGAACAGCCGGTGCGCAAGCGCCAGAATGAAAGCCATCACGCTGCTCGCTACGGGGCGGCGCACGCCGTCGGGTGTGATGGTGAGCAGAACCCCCTGCTCCGTGAGCGCAGGCATATCCACCGAGTCGTAGCCGACCCCCCAGCGCGCCACCAGCTTCAAGCGGCGATCGGAGCGGCCGACGGTCTCTCGCGTCACGCGCGGGGAAAGCACGCACAACGCGTCGTAGCGGCTGGCGTGCTCGGCGGTCAACACCGACACGCTCTCCGGCAGATACTCCCACTCGATGCGCGGGTCGTCGAGGATCTTCAGCGCTTCGCGTCCGCAGATCGGCTCGCCGCTTGGACTCAGGGCGTCGCGGGTGACGCCAACGCGGAATTTGTCTGCCATGGGACCTCCGTGACTCGTGACTCGGGAACAGCGAATGGTGAATCGTGAATGGTGAATGGTGAATGGGAGTCAAGGCTTCCGCTGCGCGGAAACCCCTAGGTCGTGGAGCGTTGTGAGGCCCTGCCGGATCGCGCCTTGCAGCAGGTGCGCGTCGACCCCCACGGCGAACAGCCGGAATCCCTTGGCCCAGTACTCCCGGCTCCAGGCGTCGCTCGCAGTCATGCACGCCAGGACTTTGTTGTGCTTGCGCGCCGCGACCACCAGCTTATCTATCGCCTGCGTGTACTTGGGATGATCGAACTGCGCCGGAATGCCGAGGAAGTTCGTGAGGTCGAAGTGCCCCAGCCACAGCACGTCCACCCCGGGAACGGCAGCGATCTTGTCGATGTTCTCGATGCCCTCCGCGGTCTCGATCAGGCACATGACCAGCGTGCGCTCGTTCGCGAGCCGGATCTTCTCGGCCACGTCGCCGCCGAGGTAATCGTCGTGAGCGAAGCCGAAGGCCGCGCCGCGCCGGCCAGTGGGCGGATAGCGCGTGCAAGAGACGATGAACGCCGCCTCCTCGGCAGACCCTACCATCGGCGCCATGATTCCCATGCACCCCACGTCCAGAGCGCGCGAGATGTACTGGTATTGGTTGGTCGGTACTCGCGCCATCGGCACCAGGTCGATCCCGCGGCATTGCGCAACCTGGTCCTTGAGCGTTTCGTACCCGGCTCCGCTGTGCTCCATGTCGATCAACAGGAACTCTGCGCCCGCCGACTTCACGATCTGCGCGAGGCCCGGCACCAGGAATTCCCAGCCGAATGCGCCGAACACAGGCTGTCCGGCGAGGAGTTTCGTCTTTACGGGATTGGAGCGCATTCGTGACTCGTGGTTCGTGATTCGTGACTCGTGACTCGTGAATGGCGAGTAGTGAATGAGTAAATGAGTGAAGGAGGTTACAGATGTGAGATGCGCGCTGCGCGCCGATTCCTCACCTGTCCGCCGGTACACCCGCGCTACTCTGGTTCCCGCCTTCCACCCCCCGTCGCGCGTTCACTCCTTCACTCCTTCACTCCTTCACTCCTTCACTCCTTCACTCCTTCACCCCTTTACTCCTTCACTCCTTTACTCCTTTACTCCTTCACTCTTCACATCGACGCCGACAACGCGCCGTCGACGACCAGCACGTGCCCGGTCACGTACGAAGCCTCGTCGGAGGCGAGGAAGACAGCCGCTGGACCGATCTCGTCCAGTCTTCCCCAGCGGCCGGCGGGCGTGCGTCGGCACACCCAGTCGTTGAACTCCTTGTTCTCGATCAGAGCGGTGTTGAGCTCGGTTGCAAAGTAGCCCGGTGCGATGGCGTTGACGGTGACGTTGTGCGGCGCGAGCTCGATGGCGAGCTCGCGGGTGATGGCGTGCACTGCGCCCTTGCTCGCCACGTAGCCCGAGATGGTCGGGCGCGCCAGGATGGCGCTGACCGAGCCCGTCATGATGATCCGTCCGGCCTTGCGTGGGATCATGACGCGCGCCGCCTCGCGCGCCAGCGCCCATACCGCAGTGAGGTTGGTCGCCAGCACGCGTTGGAAATCGGCGGTTTCGAACTCGGTGATCGGTCTGCGGTGTTGGATTCCTGCGTTCGCCACCAGGATGTCGAGCCGTCCGTGCCGCTGCACGACGCCCTGCACGCAGGCAATGCAAGCCTTCTCGTCGGTCACGTCGAAGGCGGCGACCTCACCCTTGAGCCCGGCTCGGCTCAGCTCATCGACACGGGGTTCGAGGGTGGATTCGTCGCGTCCGTTGATGACGACCGCGGCACCGGCGCTGGCCAGCGACCGCGCCATCGCCCAACCCAGTCCACGCGAGGCACCGGTGACGAGCGCGACCTTGCCCGAAAGCGAGAACAACGCAAGCTCCTCCTGTTTTTCTTGCCACGCGATGGGCTGTCGCGGCGCAGCCACGATCTGCGAGCACCCGCGCGTTGCGGCAGAGACGCAGCGGACTGGCCGCATCATACGTCATCGGTGCAGACGCTGCGCACCGCAATCCCGCTCGCCAACGGCACCCGGCGCTCGCGGCCCTGCGACTGCCGCAGCTGTACAGGGCCACGTGCTCGACCAAGGCGTACGATCCGCGATACCGCGTGTCTCCTGTCGGTGCCAGAGCGGGGGATCTCGGTTCAGGGCAGCAACACAGTGGATCCGGTGGTCTTGCGTCCCTCGAGGTCGCGATGCGCTTGCGCCGCGTCCTTCAGCGCGTAGGTCTGGTTGATTTCGATCTTTACCTTCCCGGACTTGACGATGTCGAACAGTTCGGCGGCGCTCTTCTCCAGGTCCTCGCGCCGCGCCGTGTAGGTCACCAGCGAGGGCCGCGTCACATACAGCGAGCCCTTCGCGGACAACAGGTTCAAATCGAAGGCGGCGACCGGGCCTGAACCGTTTCCGAAGACGGCCAGCAAGCCTCTGGGCTGCAGGCAATCGAGCGAGCCCGTGAACGTGTCCTTGCCGACCGAATCGTAGACTACGGGGACCTTCTTGCCGCCGGTGATCTCCTTCACGCGTTCGACGAAGTTTTCGCGGGTGTAGACGATGGTGTGGTCGCAGCCATGCGCCTTGGCGATCTTGGCCTTCTCATCGGAGCCGACCGTGCCGATCACGCTGACACCCAGCGCCTTGAGCCACTGGCAGGCGATCAACCCGACGCCGCCCGCCGCGGCGTGGAACAGCACCGTCTCGCCGCGCTCGACGCGGTAGGTGCGGCGGATCAAATACTGGACGGTCATCCCCTTGAGCATCATGGCCGCCGCTTGCCGGTCCGGAATTCCGTCCGGGACCTTGACCAGGCGATCGGCGGGGATCAAGCGCACCTCGGAGTAGGCTCCCGGCGGGCCACCGGCGTACGCCACGCGGTCGCCCGCCTTGACCCATGTAACGCCGGGCCCAACGGCTTCGACCACCGCCGCCGCTTCGAGCCCGATCCCGCTCGGCATCGGCAGTTGGTACAGCCCGGACCGGTGATAGGTGTCGATAAAGTTCAGCCCGATCGCAAGGTTCTTCACCCGCGCCTCGCCAGCGCCCGGCGCACCCACCTCAACCGCCTCGTAAGTCAGGACTTCGGGTCCACCATGCTTATGGATACGCACTGCATTCGACATGTCTACCTCCCTGAACAATTCGTGATTGGTGACGTGCGTCGATCTGACGATCTGGTCCCCGGCGTCGGCACCCCAGCCGGCTTCGATGCCGCGGCTGAGGTCCATGCCGATCCGGGAGGCTTCGTGCACGCGGCCCGCAGGTGCGGACACTGTCCAGTTGCTGGGCCTGACTCAGCCGCCTTGGGATCGGGCCGGGGAAAACGGCGACGCGTCGTATTCTAACAGCGGCGTCACAGAGCGCCAGAAGCGTGGAACGCCGCGGGCAACGGGACGCAGGATGAGGTCGAGAGGATCGAGCAGCGAAACGCCGGCCCGAACGCGGCGCGCGTTGGGGGTTAGTTCCAGCGCCGGAGGAAATCGCGCAGCTGGGGGTAGATGCCTTCCCGGAATTTGCGGCCGCTGAAGATGCCGTAGTGGCCGACACCTCGGGCCAGCAGATGCCTGCGCTTCTCCGAGGGAATGCTCCGGCACAACACGTGTGCGGCCTCGGTCTGTCCGTTGCCGGAGATGTCGTCCAGCTCCCCTTCGATCGTGAACAGCGCCGCGGACTTGATTGCCTCGGGACGCACCGGCACATCGCGCACCGTCATCTTCCCCTTGGGCAACGCGAACTCCTGAAACACGACCTTGATCGTGTCCAGGTAATACTCCGCCGGCATATCCAGCACCGCGTTGTATTCGTCATAGAAGCGCCGGTGGGCGGAGGCACTGTCGCCGTCGCCGACGATCAGGTGGTTGAAGAATTGCCGGTGGGCATCGATGTGGCGGTCGGCGTTCATCGCCACGAAGCCCAGGTGCTGCAGGAAGCCCGGGTAGACACGCCGCATGTAGCCGGGATAGGTGAACGGCACCCGGTGGATCACTTTGTCCTCGAACCAGGAGTGCGAGCGCCCCATGGCGAACTCGTTGACCACCGTCGGGCTGCGGCGCGTGTCGATGGGGCCGCCCATCATCACCATCGTCTTGGGCACCGCCGGGTCGTTCGATCGCGCGAGCAGCGAGACCGCAGCGAGCACAGGCACGGTCGGCTGGCACACCGACATCACGTGGAGCCCGGGGCTGAGCAGGTGAATGAATTCGATGCAGTAGTCGACGTAGTCGTCCAGATGGAAGGGGCCGTGAGACAGCGGCACCTGGCGCGCGTCGACCCAGTCGGTGATGTACACGTCGAAGTCCTGCAGCGTCGTCCTGACCGTGTCGCGCAGGAGGGTCGCGTAATGGCCCGACAGCGGGGCGAAGATCAGCAGCTTCGGGCCCGGCTTGTCCATCGCCTTGCGGAAGTGCTGGAGGGTGCAGAACGGCTTCTTGAGCACCGGCTCGATGCTCACAGGCACCTGCTCGCCGGCCACCTGTACGTGGTCGATGCCCCAGGCCGGCTTCTCGTAGGAACCCATCACGCGCGCCAGCAGCTCATGGCTGGCGGCGAAGGTGCGGCTCAGAGGATGGTAGGCGAAGGGGCTGTAGGGATTGGTGAACAGCTTCCGGTTGGTGTCGGCCCAGGCCACCAGCGGCGCCGTCATCCTCTTGTGCAGCTCGTGCAGTTCGTAGAGCATTCGCACCTCGTCCGAAAACTCTGCGCCGGCAGAATATGCCGACATCGCACCACATCTAGCAGTTTCCGTGCCGCAGCACGCACCCGCTCGGAGCACTGCATCCCAGCGACACAAGGACCAGGAGGGGACGCTGCCGCTCCGAACCCCGCGCACTGAACCGTCCGGATGGATCACCGCTCGCACCGGATTGTCATGCTCGGCCGGACGAAATGTAAAGACCCACTGATGACGCGTCAAGTGCGTACGTCACACTTACGGCATGCGGGCTGAAGCTTTGAGCCCCGCGCGTCGCGACCTCAGTCCCAGTCGATCGCCAGCGGCGGCTCTTGCATTGCGGCCGCCTGCTCCCGTAGCGCGAGGATGTGGTCCTGCCAGTAGCGTTGCGTGTTGAACCAAGGAAAGTTCACCGGGAACGCGGGGTCGTCCCAGCGGCGGGCCAGCCAGGCGGCATAGTGAGTAAGCCGCAGGGTGCGCAGCGCTTCGATCAGATTCAGCTCGCGCGCATCGAAATCCTGGAAGCCGCGGTAGCCGCGCAGGAGACTGCGGAGCTGCTGCTGCATCGAATCACGCTCGCCAGAGAGCAGCATCCAGAGGTCCTGGACGGCCGGCCCCATGCGGGAGTCGTCGAGGTCGACGAAGTGAGGGCCGTCGGCATCCCACAGCACATTGCCGGCGTGACAGTCGCCGTGCAGCCGGACGAGGCGGATATCGCCTGCCCGTTCGAAGCATCCGCGCACCTGCGCCAGCACCTGGTGCACGAGCGTCTCATAGGCGGGCACCAGGTCCGCAGGGATGAACCCATGCTCCCGCAGAAACGCACAGGGTTCGTCTCCGAAGCCGGCGACGTCCAGAGTGGGCCGGTACCGGAAGGGGTGCAGGGCACCCACAGCGTGGATACGGCCGATGAAGCGGCCCATCCATTCCAGCGTGGACTCCTGCTCCAGGTCCGGTGCGCGGCCTCGCTGCCGCGGGGCAAGCGAGTACAGAAACCCGTCGTGCTGGTGCAAGGTCTCGCTGCCGGCGTCGACAAGCGGGGCAACGACGGGCAGCTCGGCAGCCGCCAGCTCCAGCGCAAACGCATGTTCCTCGCGGATCGCCTGCGCCGACCATCGCGCGGGTCGGTAGAACTTCACCACCAGCGGGCCCGCCTCCTCGATCCCGACCTGGTAGACGCGGTTCTCGAAACTGTTCAAGGGAAACAGGCGGCCATCGCAGCGGTAGCCGCATCGCTCCACCGCAGCGAGGATGACATCGGGGGTCAATGCATCGTACGGGTGACCACTGCTCGGCGAGGCATCGGGCATGGCCACATTCTAGCGCCAGGCGGAATCCGCCCGACCGGCCGGTCATGCCACGCCCGCAGTCCAGGTCGGGCGGGCGTCATCGGCCCGTTCCGGGTTGGTGCCTGGGCCTGGACGTGCGGGTTACATCGAACCGACTAAGCGCGCCGTGGGAACGATCCGCGCTGGAACTCGGCTTCGCTGCCGAGCGACTCGACGAGCTCCACGCTGTCGAGCCGACAATCCCGAAACAGCGCGAGCATGCCGGCTAGAACCTGCGGTAACTGGTCCAGCGGCTGCAGCCGAAACAGGTGGGACACGGCATGCGCGGTGTCGAGCTGCGACTCCAGCCGCACGCCGATGGCGCTCGGCCGCAGTGCGGCGAGCTTCACTCGAGGATCGGCTTCGGTGGAGCGAAACTGCCGCACCGTCCGTGAAAGGAACGCCTGCAGTGCGATCTCCTCGCGCGCGCTGCTGCCGGCGTAGTGGGCGACCAGCCACCCCAGCGGCGGCCGCGGGATCGGCAGCAGTGACAGCCCGCTGCGGCCAAGCTGCGCAATCAGCTCGCGAGCTAGCGGCATCCCCCAACGCGCGATATCGGCGCCCGTGGATGCAAACGAGGGAGCTTGCGCGCCGGTGACCGCGATGCCGGTCAGAAACCGCAGCTCCACCTGCTCCTGCGCACTGTCGAGTGCAATCGGCGCGGGGGGCAGCTCCCAGTGCGTGAGCGGCGCGCCGGCCTCCACGGCGCGCAAGCGAGCGAAGAGATCGGCGAACGAGAAGCCGAGCAGTGATTGCCTGGCGCAAAGGGCTGCGTTGATGCCGAAGTTCCAGCTGCGGCCCAAGGCCCCGGCATCTTCCAGCACTCGCGCCAGTCGGGAAGGCTGCGCGACTACGCCGGGGACCTCGGTGCCCGCGGCACCGCCCACGACGAATACGACGGGGATGGCGAATACGGCCGCCGCCAGCGGTGCATGCGGTTCCGGCGTGCTCAGCACCCGATCGAGCGCCTCCCAGAGACAACGGCCGGCTGCGGGAGTCGCGACGCGTTCGATCAGCTCGCGTACGCTGCGCTCGCGCGCGCCGACGAGCCGGATCCGGAGCTCCCGTCCCAGCCGCTCGGCAAGCGGGATGCGCTGCGTCGCATCGGCGGCATCGGCGCATTCGATCGCGAGCCGGACCAGCGGCTCGGACTCGGGTGCTGCAAAGCAGCGAGGATCGGGCAGGGTCGGCATGAGTGCCAACGGATTGTGTCACAGCCTCATGCGTGAGACGATGACGGCGCGGTGCGTGGCAAGTTTGGTCTTGACAGCCGCCGTTTAGGTGCTAGACCTAATTAGGGCGCTCGATCGCGATGCGAGGTGCTCGCCCTATCAGGACTTCTTGACGAACGGAAAAATGGGGGAGTTGCACAGATGAGTGAAAGACCAGCAGGATGGTTATCTGACCGCGAGTTGCAACAGGTGGAGCCCGCCGAGCAGGAGAAATTCCGCTCGCCGGTGCCCACGCAAGTCGTGTCCAACGGCGAATACAACCCATTGCCTCAGACCGAGAAGCAGCGCCAGGTCGAGGGGCTGATCAAGGAATACGCGGACAAATATTCGAGACACCAGGGCATCGACCGCCGCGCGTTCCTCAAGTCGGCGTCGGGATTTGCCGCTGCGTTTCTGGCCATGAACCACGTGTTCGGGCCGGTATGGGACGTGTCGGAAGCCGAAGCCGCCGACAAAGATATGGCCAACGAACGCGCCAAGAGACTCTCCGGCCAGTTCATCTTCGACGATCAGACGCACTTCGTGCGCGACGATTTCGATAAAGAAGGGCTCCTCGGCCTGGGCAAATATGCCGTGGAGCACTGGAACCCGAAGATGGCGGAAACGCCGATGACCCTGGCGCGTTACAAGTTCGAGAACTATCTGAAGGAGATCTACCTGGACAGCGACACCAAGGTCGCGCTGCTGTCCACCGCGCCGTTCGACGATCCGAGCTGGTGGCTGCTGTTCAACTACCAGATCCGGGATGCGCGCGCCGCAATCAACAAGGTGGCGGGCACCAAGCGCATGTTCAGCCATTCGGTGTTCACGCCCGGACAAGCCGGATGGATGGACGAGGTGGACAAGGCGATCGCGGAGTACCATCCCGACTCGTGGAAGGGCTACACTATCGGCGACCCGCTCTCGCCCAGCTCCAAGGGCACGGCCTGGCGGTTGGACGACGAGAAGCTCGTCTATCCGTTCTACGAGAAGGCGGTCAAATCCGGCATCAGGAACATCTGCATCCACAAGGGCCTGCTGCCGAAGGACTACGAGCAGTCCTGGCCCGGCGTTTGGAAGTATGCCACCGTCGACGACCTGCGCAAGGCCGCGACAGACTGGCCGCAGCTCAACTTCATCATCTACCACGGCGCGCTGCGTCCGTTCCTGGAAGACCCGGCCTATGAGCTGGGGCTGTTCGAGCAGACCGGCGAGATCCGCTGGGTGACCGATCTCGCGAAGATGGGCGACCTGAAGAATGTCTACGGCGAGCTGGGCACCACCTTCGCGACCTGTGCGGTGGCCAACCCGCGCATGGCGGCCGCAGTCGTCGGTTCGCTGGTCAACGGACTGGGCGCCGATCATGTGGTCTGGGGCAGCGACTCGGTATGGTATGGCTCGCCGCAGTGGCAGATCGAAGCATTCCGCCGCCTGGAGATCCCCGCCGACATGATGCAGAAGCAGGGCTGGAAGACCGCTCTGGGCGGCTCGGACAGCGCGGTGAAGCGCATGATCTTCGGCGAGAACTCCGCGCGCCTGTACCACTACAAGATCGCAGACGCCTATGAACAGCTGCCTCACGACAAGCTGACGCAGATGAAGCGTGCCTACGAGGAGGCCGGCGGAGAGCGCAATAACGCCTTCTACGGCTACGTCGGGAAGAGCGTCACGGCCTAGAGCACACCTTCGCCGCCGTATCGAAACCGGGGGCGGAAGCCCCCGGTTTTTTTTCGAGAGTCGGCCGGGCCAACGCCGCACCGCGGCCCGGTTTTTTCGGTAATGTGCGCAGATGACCGGACAGGTTCTCCGTGCAAGCTTCGCGCTGCTTCGGGTGCTCGCCCTCAGCGCTCCGGTCGCGCTTGGACTTCCCAGCCTTCGGGCGCAAGGTGAGCTCACCGCCACGGTGCGCAGCGGCTCGGGCTTCGCCATCTCGCGCGCGACCCAGATCGTCACCAACGCGCATGTAGTCGAGAACTGCAGGGAGCTTCGCGTATTCGCCGGCAAGCGCCAGGCACCGGCGACGGTGATCGCGGTGGACCATGAGGCCGACCTGGCGTTGCTCGACACCAGGCTTGCGGTTCCGGGGATGCTCGCGTTGCGCGGCGGCCCCGAGCTGCGCCTCGGCGAAGGCGTAATCGTCTTCGGGTTCCCGCTCGCCAGCTCGCTCTCCCACGAAGGAAATCTGACCACCGGCAACGTGAGCGCACTCGCGGGCCTGCGCGACGATCCCAATTACATTCAGATCACGGCGCCTGTTCAGCCGGGCAACAGCGGCGGCCCTGTGTTGGATCAGGGTGGGACCGTGATTGGCGTTGTCACCGCGAAGCTGGACGCTCTGAGCGTGGCCAGGTTCACTGGGGACATTCCGCAGAACGTCAACTTCGCGGTCAAGCTCGAGTCGCTGAAGCGCTTCCTCGACGCTCACCGCGTGGGCTACGACACGGTGCTTTCCGGCCCAAGCCTACCGGCGGCCGATGTGGCGCAGGCAGCGAAAGCGGCGAGCGTACGCATCCAATGCACTTCGAGCGACACGACGACCGCGGGCGGCGAGCCCGTGCACGCCTCTCCCGGCGCCGAGCCGGCGGCGCCGCTGCCGGTGCCCGCACCTGGAGCAGTCGCGCCGGGCCGGCCTATGCCACTGCCTCCGGCCCCCGGCCAGAAGCCGGCATCGGAGCAGATCCAGTTGCTCGAGGTGCGCACGCCCTACCCCGCCGCAGCACCGGCGGTACGCGAGCTGGTGCTCGTCAACCGCTCCCCTTATAGCGTGTTGGAGGTCACCCTAGGCTGGTCGGAGGGCTCGGGTGCGGCCCACTGTCCGAGCTCGCCGGCCGCGTATCGGGGGACGCAGGAGCTGTTCGTCAGCCTCGCGCCGGGACAGACGACGACCGCGATCGGAGAGTTCTCTCCCCGGGCGAGCGTGTTCTGCGTGCTCGCGGCGCAATTCCTCCCTCCCAGCCGCTAGCCGCCCCATGCCAGCGGCATCACCGCTCGCGCTCGCGGTGGAATTCACGCCCGGAAGAGCTCGACCAGCTTGTCGCTCGCCAGCGGCGCACTAAAGTGGTAGCCCTGTCCGCTGGCGCAGCCATGCGCCTTAAGGAAGTTGAGCTGCTCTTCGGTTTCCACCCCCTCGGCGATGGTGGAGTGCTTGAGGCTGTGCGCCATGGTGATGATGGCGGTGACGATCGCCGCGTCGTCGGGATCGGTGGCGATGTCGCGCACGAACGTCCGGTCGATCTTCAACCCGTCGATCGGGAAGCGCTTGAGATAGGCGAGCGAGGAGTAGCCCGTGCCGAAGTCGTCGATGTGAATCGCCAGGCCCATGTCCTTGAGACGATGCAGTGTACGGGCTGCGGCGTCCGGTTCTTCCATCAGCACGCTTTCCGTGAGCTCCACGGCCAGGCGCGCGGGATTGACACCCGAGCTCTCGACCGTGCGCCGGATCATATCCACGAGGTCCGGGCTGCGAAACTGGCGCGCCGAGACGTTGACGGACACGGTTCCGTCCGGTGGCATCGCGTCGCCCCAGCTTTGCACTTGCCGGCACACCTCTTCGAACACCCACTGCCCGATCGGCACGATCAGGCCCGTGTCCTCCGCCACCGGGATAAAGGCGTCGGGCGAGATCGGCTCGGCGTCCGGTCGCTCCCAGCGCAGCAGGGCCTCCGCGCCCTGGATGTGGCCGTTCGTGAGGTCGACCTGAGGCTGATAGACGAGGCGGAATTCGCCGCGCTCCAGCGCGCGCCGCAAGCCGGACACGAAGAACAGACGCTCGAAAGCGCGCGTGTTCATCTCCTCACGGAAGAACTGGAAGCTGTTCTTGCCCTGCTCCTTGACCTTGTACATCGCGGTGTCGGCGTTTTTCACCAGCTCGGAAATGGTCTTGCCGTCGGTCGGGTACACGCTGATGCCGATGCTGCCGGTGACGAAGATCTCCTGGCCGCTGATGTGATACGCCTCGGAGATCACCCGCTCCACGCGCTGGGCCGTTCCCGTCAGCCCTTCCGGGTCCCCGATGTCCTCCACGAAGATGGTGAACTCGTCGCCGCCCAGGCGGCAGACGGTGTCCTCCTGCCGCATGCAGCTCTTCAGCCGCCGGGCCACCTCCACCAGCAGCAAGTCGCCCACGTCATGCCCGAGCGTGTCGTTGATGACCTTGAAGTTGTCCAGGTCGATGAAGATCACCGCCACCCGCTGGTGGTGGCGCGCGGCCTTCTCCATCCCGACCTTGAGCCGCCCGTAGAACAGGTTGCGATTGGGCAGCCCGGTGAGCGCATCGTAGTTGGCGAGGTACTCCAGCTGCTGCTGGGACTCCTTGATCGCCGAAATGTCCCGCAGCACCGCCACGTAGTTGATGACTGCCCCGTGGTGGTCTTTCAGCGCCGAGATCGTGAGCAGATGGGGCTGGATCGCACCCGAGCGCGTGCGGTTCCAGATCTCGCCTTGCCAGCGTCCGTATTCCTTGATCGCGCGGTGCATCTCGTCGAAGTACTTGCGGTCGTGACGCCCGGAGCCGAGCAGGTTCGGGCGCTTCCCGAGCACCTCGTCGCGCCCGTATCCCGTCACATCGGTGAACGCGCGGTTGACCGCGATGATGCGCTCCTGATCGTCGGTAATGACAATGCCTTCGGCGGTGCTCTCGAACACGCGCGCGGCCAGACGCAGCTCGTCCTCGGTCTGCTTCTGCGCGGTGATGTCCATCTGCGTCCCGGCGGCACGGGTCGCTCTACCGTTGGCGTCCCACGCCAGGACCTTGCCGCGCACCAGCACCCAGCGCCAGTCGCCATTGCGGTGGCGGATGCGCAGCAGCAGCTGGATCGTCTCGCGCCGGGCCTTGAACCCGCTCACCAGTTGGTCCCAGGCCTCGCGGCGGTCTTCCGGATGCATCATCTCGTTCCAGAACTCGATGCGCGGGGGGATTTCTCCCGGCTGGTAGCCCAGCATGCGGTAGGTGCGGTCGTTCACCGTCAGCTGGCCGGAGGAAAGGTCCCAGTCCCAGAAGCTCAAGTCCGCACCTTCCAGCGCCAGCCGGAAGCGTTCCTCGGATTCCTTAAGCGCGGCCGCAGCGGCGTGCTGGTTGCGCCGCGCGTCGGCGTCGCGCAGCTCGCGGGCGACCGCCGGGCCCAGCCGCGCCAGGCTGTTCTTGAGCACGAAGTCGTTGGCGCCCGCCTTCATGGCCGCCACGGCGGCGTCCTCGCCCATCGTCCCGGACACGACGATGAACGGGATGTCCAACGAGCGCTCCCCGAGCAACTTGAGCGCGCGGGTGCTCGAGAAGCCGGGCATGGAGTGGTCGGAGAGGATCAGCTGCCAGCCTCCCTCGTCGAGCGCGGCGACCATGTCTGCAGCCGTATCCACGCGGCGCCAGAGCGGCCGGAATCCCGCGCGGCGCACCTCCATCGCCAGCAGCTCGGCATCCTCGAGCGAGTCGTCGACGATCAGCACCTTCAGCGCGCGCGCGCTCGGTTCGGGCGGAAGCGTGGGTGCGGTGGCGGTGTGCTGCGGACTCATGACCTACTCTCTCGAACGTAATTGCCGGTGAAGCCCTGGGGGAACCGCGCCGGGCCTGGACTCGACGAGGCGCTCCCGCAGCGCTCGCGCAGCTCGCGGGAAAACGCGGGCGCCAGCGCGGCCATGTGGCCGGTTCGGCCACCGCGCACGGCACACTGGCCGCCGTCCGTGCGCTCATGCTCGAGCAGCGTTGCATGGATCATCTCTTGTCCTTCTCGGCGCCAAGCGTGAACAGAAACGAAGCACCGTGGCCGATGGACCCTTCGGCCCAGATGCGGCCGCCATGACGATGGATGATTCTCTGCACCGTGGCAAGGCCAATCCCGGTGCCGGGGAAATCGTCGGCGGCGTGCAGACGCTGGAAGGCGACGAATAGCTTGTGCGCCAGGCTGACGTCGAATCCGGCTCCATTGTCCTGCACGCGGAACACGTCTCCGGACCCCGGCTTGTGCCCGAACTCGATGCGCGCCGTGGGCGTCTGTGACGTGAACTTCCACGCATTATCGATCAGGTTCTCCAGCACCACCCGCATCAGGCGCGCGTCGCAATGTGCGACCAGCCCCTCCTCGATCTCGGCTTCGACGTGCCTTTGCCGGTCTACGCTCTGCCGCTGCTCGATCACTTCGCGTGCCATCGCCGTCAAGTCGACCGGCTGCGCCACCAGCTCCAGGCGCGCGACCCGCGCCAGCTTGAGCAGGTCGTCGATCAAATGGGCCATGCGCTCGGTGGCGCCCCGGATGCGCCTCAAGTAACACTTCCCTGGCTCCGGAAGCTGGGCCCCGTACTCGTCCAACAGCGCCTGGGCGAAGCCCTGGATGCTGCGCACAGGGGTGCGCAGGTCGTGCGACACCGAGTAGCTGAACGATTCCAGCTCGTGGTTGGCGGCCTCCAGCTCTGCCGTGCGCCGCTGCACGCGCTGCTCGAGCTCGGCATTGAGCACGCGGATCTCATGCTCCGCCTGTCTCTGGCGGCTCACGTCGCGCAGCGCCACGACCAGCCACTGGGTGCCGGCGAACCCAGCCGTTTCTGCGGACAGCTCGCCAAGCCAGACCGCACCGTCCTTGCGCCGGAAGCTCGCTTCGAATCCGTGCACGCGACCGCTGCGTGCGAGCTCGGCGAGCAGCCTCTGCCGATCTGTCGGGTCGACCCAGATGCCGAGCTGCAGGGCGGAGCGCCCGATCACCTCTTGCCGCGAGTATTCAAATAGGCGCTCGTAGGCGTCGTTGACCTCGAGATAGCGCCCGTCTTCGCGGTTCGAGATCGACAGCGACCCGGGGCAGGTCCGGAACACCGTGAGGTACTTAGCCTCCGATTCGCGCAGCGCCGTCTCGACGCGCTTGCGTTCCCCGATGTCGACAATGCTCGCCCGCAGCAGGGACGCGTACGGCGAGGGCAGGCACGTCAAACGCGTCTCGCAGACGACGTCGCGGGCCTGCCCGTCCCGGTACGTCCACTCGAAGACCGGGTTTTCGCCGCGGGCGGCAGCCTGGAGCTGCTCTCGGCCGGATGTCTCCGCGCGGCTTCCGTCGGGTTGGACCGGGGCGCTGAGCTCGATCCAGCCGCATCGGAGGAGCTCGCTGCGGGGCAACCCGAACAACCGGCAGGCATTCTCGTTGACCAGACAAAAGCGGTCCAGCGCGAGATCGAGGACGATGATCGCCTCCGGCGCGTATTCGACTAAGGCATGCAGCCATCGTCCGGCTTCGCTCGGCGCCGCGGCCGCTGGCTCGGCGTCAGACGTCCGCCCGCGGCCTTCGGGGCCGGCTTGGAGGCGTTGCTCTTCGGCGTCGGCTGGCAGACACTGTTCCGGCTCGAGCGGCTCGGTGCTGCGGGCGCGGAGCGTCCGGGGCATCACGCTCACAAACCCGACCGCGGCTGCCAGCGACACCAGGGCCGCCACCGCCTTGACCCCACCCGCTGTCCAGTACGCGGGGACCCACAGCGTGAAGACATCGAACCACTGGGTCAGGACGCCGACGAGCAGAAGAGCGACGAGCGGCACGCACATCCGGCGCAGAGGGAACTCGGACCGGCGCCGGTAGCACCACAGGACGAATAAGGAAAGCAACAGGTACGCCGCGCCAATCACCAGGTCCGCGCTTGCATCCAACCACATCAGCGCCCCGTCCCAAAGCTCGCTCTGGCCGCCGGGCGTGAACCCGCCCGAGGAGGGCGGAAGAAGTCGGCTCAGCAGGTGCACCTCGTATCCTCCCCGGGGGACCATAGCTCGGTCATGCCCGGCTTCCCCGGCACGGACGCGCTACTATGAGGTCTGCCGCATGCTCCATGGATGGATCGCGCAGAGTCCTATGCCCGCACACAGCCAGGCCGGGGGCGCTTCAGCCGTGCTCGCCCGCTGTGTCGAGTCGGCTCGGAGCGAATGGTGCCGCTCGTCCAAGCCCTCGACCTTACATTGGGGTACTCCGAGCATCTGCTACCGGCCTCCCGCCCGGCCCAGTTAAAACTTATCGGCATCGCTTGGAAACTCATTAGCCTTGAATTTTCTCGCCCACGCTTTTCTCTCGGGCGGCTCGGAGGTCGCCATCCTCGGCAGCCTGATGGGGGACTTCGTCAAGGGACCGCTGGACGGCCGCCATGGGCCCGCCCTGTCCGCCGCCCTCGCGTTGCACCGTCAGATCGACATGTACACGGACGCTCATCCGACGGTCGGCATCAGCCGCTCGCGCATCAGCCCGCCCCGGCGGCGCTTTGCGGGCATCCTGGTGGATCTGTTCTATGATCACTTCCTCGCCCGGCATTGGGACGATTACAGTCCGGTGCCGCTGAAACAGTTCACCGCGCGGGTCTACGGCATACTGTCGGCATACGGTGACAAGCTACCTGGGCGGCTTGCACAGATCGCGCCGCGGATGGCGCAATCCGACTGGCTGGCGTCCTACGGGGACCTCGATGCGGTGGACGTGGCGGTCGACCGCCTGGCACAGCGTCTGACGCGCGGCGATCGCCTGTTCGGGGCGGCCGATGAGCTCGGTTCCAACTATGCTGCCCTGGAGGCGGACTTCCGTGCGTTCTTCCCGGATGTCATCGGCTTCGCCAGTGCACGAGCAGCCCAGAGCGGCGAGTGAGGGGTTCGCTTTGACGCGTGCTCGCTCGCCGGCGCGTCACCGCCCAGGCGCAGGCGCTCCCTTCCGAACGATACGAGCGCTGGGGCGGGCCCAGCCCGAACACAGGAGATCGAGATGAGAAAGGTCGTGTGGGGAGTGCTGAGCACCGCCAAGATCGGGGTGGAACGCGTGCTGCCCGGCATGCAGAAGAGTGCGCTCTGCGAGATCCGCGCCATCGCGTCGCGCTCCCTTCCGACCGCCCGGGCGGCGGCGCAGCGGCTCGGCATCCCGGTGGCCTACGGCTCCTACGCGGAATTGCTGGCCGACCCGCAGATCGAGGCCGTGTACAACCCGGTGCCAAACCAGTTGCACGTGCCGCTGACTCTGCAAGCCGCCGAGGCCGGCAAGCACGTGCTCTGCGAGAAGCCTATCGCGCTCACGGCGGAGGAGGCGCAGCGGCTGCGCGCCGTCGCCGGGCGGGTGCACGTGATGGAGGCGTTCATGGTGCGCTTTCATCCCCAGTGGCTGCGCGCGCGCGAGCTGGTACGAGAGGGCCGAGTCGGGACGTTGCGCGCAGTGCAAGCCTTTTTCTCCTACTTCAACGATGACGCCGGCAACATCCGCAACCGGCTCGACACCGGCGGGGGCGCGCTCTACGACATCGGCTGCTACCCGATCGTGGTGGGACGTTTCTTGTTCGAGGCCGAACCGGTCCGCGCCGTCGCGCTGCTGGATCGCGACCCCGATTTCGGCACCGACCGGCTCACCAGCGCGCTGGTCGATTTCGGCGACGGCCGCCGGCTGGACTTCACGGTGTCCACCCAGAGCGTGCGTTACCAGCGCGTGCAGATCTGCGGCAGCAAGGCCAGGATAGAGCTGCAGATCCCGTTCAATGCACCGCAAGGCGAACGGATGCTGCTGAGGGTGGACGATGGCGCTTCGCTGGAAGGCTCCAGCATCGTGACCGAGACCCTTGCGGAAGCCGATCAATACATGCTGCAAGGCGACGCGTTCTCGCGTGCGGTGCGCGGCGAGATCGAGTTGCCCTACGGGGTGGAGGATGCCGTGCGCAATATGCGCGTGATCGACGCGTTGTTCCGATCCGAACATAGCGGCCGGTGGGAAGACGTCTGACCCGCGAAGGGGAGCGGGCTGGTCGTAGCCGCGAGGCTTGCGACCGACCGTCGGGGCGGTTGGGCGCCCGCGGAAGTTGTGGCATCGGACGCCACGGCCGGTTATAGTGCGCCGAAACGGCGGCAACCTTCTTGGCGCTGAACGCAGCGGCGCCACTTCACGCACCGGGATGCCGTATCCGATCCGGCACTGCTAGATCCGCCGTCGCGATCCCAACATTCACTGAGCGCGGAGGACGCCTTGCGACACACATTGCTTGCAGCATCCTTTCTCGGACTCACAGGGCTGGCTCTCGGCGGCGCGCATGCACAGGAGCCGCAAGGCACACTGCAGCGTATCGCACAGAGCAAGACTATCCGCCTCGGTTATCTGAAGGAAGGGGTTCCGTTCTCCTTCGCCGAAGAGCCGGGTAAGCCCGCGGGCTACTCCGTCGATCTGTGCCGCCGCGTCGTCGCCGGCATCCAGCAGCAGCTCGGCCTGCCTTCCCTCGACATCACGTGGGTGGAGGTGACCTCGGCCAACCGCTTCGACCGCGTGGTCGACGGCTCTATCGATTTGGAATGCGGAACGTCCACCAACACCGTCTCGCGGCAGAAGAGCGTGGACTTCAGCCTCATGACCTGGGTCGATGGGGGGAGCTTCCTCGTCAAGGCTCCCAACCCTGCCCGGAGACTTTCCGACCTGACCGGAAAGAAGATCGCGGTCATGGAGGGGACGACCACCGAGAGAGCGCTGCGCGACGTGCTGAGCAAGAAATACATCAACGCGGAGGTGCTCGTGGTGAAGGACCATCTGGAGGGCTTGAACGCGGTGGACCGAGGCACCGCGGACGCCTATGCGAGCGACCGCACGATCCTCATCGGGTTGGCGCTGGCGATCCAGGGTCAGATGGCGGTCGCGCTCGCAGACGAGCAATTCTCCTACGAGCCGTATGGTCTGGTGCTGCGCCGGAACGACGCGGACTTCAAGCAGGCCGTGAACCAAGTGCTTGCGGAACTGTACCGGAGCGGCCGAGTAATCGAGGTGTACGACCGCTGGTTTGGCAAGCTTGGCAAGCCCACGGAGATGCTCATCGCAATGTACTTGCTGAACGGCCTGCCGCAGTAGAGCCCGATCGACGCCGGCCTGTCGCTCGGGACCGGAAGCTCTCTCGCAATCTGCGGAGCCCGACGATGAACATCGACTTGGAGCAGGCGGCCTCGACGTTGGTCCGCGACCACGCGGACAAGCGCAACATCACGCCTTTTGCACGCGGGTGGGGAGCGGCCGACCTGGCCGGAGCCTATGCGATCCAGGCGGCTTTCGTACAGCGCCTGGTTCCCACGTACGGCCCGCGCGTCGGATACAAGATCGGGCTCACGTCGGCGCGCATGCAGCAGATGTGCAGCGTCGACCATCCGATCGCCGGCGTGGTCCTGCAGCGGCGAGTCTATCCGAGCGGTGCGCGCCTCTCGCTGGGCAGCTTGGTCCGTCTCGGCCTCGAATTCGAGATCTGCGTGCGGCTGGGCCGAGACCTGCCGCCGCGCGGACGCAGTTACGAGATGGACGAAGTCGCGCAGGCTGTGGCTGCCGTGGCGCCGGCCTTCGAGGTGATCGATGACCGCAACTCCGAGTATCCGCTCGACATGCTCTCGCTGGTCGCCGACAACGCATGGAACGAAGGCATCGTGCTCGGACGCTGGCACACGGCGTGGCCGGACCTCGCGGCTGCACGCGGCGTCGTCGAATGCAACGGGCGACTCATCGATCAGGGCCACGGCCGCGACGTGCTGGGCCACCCGTTCGAGCCGTTGCGCTGGCTCGCCAACCACCTCCAGGCTCAGGGTGTGAGTCTGAAGGCCGGCGAGATCGTCTCCACCGGCAGCCTGGTCACGACCCGCTTTCCCACCTCCCGCGAGCAGTATCGCTTCACGGTCGAAGGCATCGGCTCCGTGGAGATCACGCTCGAGGCCTGAATCGCCGGCCGAAGCCGCCGCGCTGGCGAGCACGGAAACCGCGCTGTCCCACCGGTGGGCGGAACAGCGCGTTGGACGGCCTCCGCGCTACTTGTTGCTATCCGAGTCGGAGGGGGCCGCGTCGGTCGATTGCGGTGTGACGTCGGCCGATTCCATCGGTGCAGCGTCGGTCGACTCCGTCGCCGCCGGTGGCGACGCATCGGACGCCGCGGCGGGCTCGGCGGCAGGCGGTTCGTCTTCCGCCATTGCGCAGCCGAAGGAGAGCGAGAGCAGAATGGCGGTGGTCAGAGCAATGAGCTTGGGCATGACGGTCTCCGATTCAATGCAGGGTTGGAAGATCCCGGAACAGGTCGGCGCGATTCGGGTCGCGACCGCCTCGAGGTGTTGCTTGCACTTGTCATGCCATCGAGGCCGCCACGTCCAATCAAAGGGTTGCCGTAGAACGTAAGCACGGCGCAAGATCGAACGCACTTTCCCTGTGCGGGTGCACCGGGGCGGCGCACCGCTCTTGGTCGCGCAGCGGTGCCAACGCATGTGGCTGCGCGACGCACAAGCGTCGAATCCACCTCATCCTCCTGGCATGCGGCGAGCCAGTCGAGCGGGAAGACGACGGCCGCGTTCGAGGGCAATCCCGCCGCGCTGGTGTCGGACAGTCGCGTGGTAGGATGCGCCGCGACGCCTAGTGCGTGCGCGATGCGCAGGCCGGGAACGCGCCGACTCGACGACTGGAAAGGTTCGGCTTGACGCTGCCTCAGGAGATCCGATGAGCGACTCTGAATACAGCACGATCGAATGCGAACTGCGGCGGGCGAATGTGCTGCTCGTGACGCTCAACCGCCCGCAGGTCCGCAACGCTTTCAACACGCAGATGGGGCAGGAGCTGCTCAATCTTTGGACGCGGCTCAGCGCCGATCCCGGTGAAGCGCGCTGCGTCGTCATCACTGGGGCCGGGGAGCAGGCGTTCTGTGCGGGAGCAGATCTCAAGGAGCGCAAGGACCTCACTCCGCAGGCTTGGCGCTCTCAGCACGAGCTGTTCGAACGCGCGTTCTGGACGCTCGGCGATCTGCCGCTGCCGGTGATCGCCGCCGTGAACGGACCGGCGTATGGCGGAGGATTCGAGCTGGCGCTGATGTGCGACTTCCTCTACGCGGCCCGCTCTGCCCGTTTCGCGCTCACCGAGGTCTCACTTGGCATCATGCCGGGCGCTGGCGGCACGCAGAACCTGCCGCGCGCGGTGGGCGAGCGGCGCGCGAAAGAGATCATCTTCACCGCACGTCCGTTCGGCGCGGAAGAGGCGTACCAATGGGGGCTGGTGAACCGGGTGTGCGAGCCGAGCGACGTGCTCACCGCGGCACTGGACACCGCGGCCACGATCGCAGCCAACGCGCCGCTTGCCGTGAACCAGGCCAAGAAGTCGATCCGCTACGGCACCCAGATGGAGATCAGGACCGCCTACCGGTTCGAGGTCGAGGCCTATAATCGGCTGGTGGACACGGACGATCGACGCGAGGGGATCCTCGCATTCAACGAGAAGCGCAAGCCGAGATTCACCGGGCGTTGAGCCCTGGCCTGTCCTGCCCGTCAGGACGATGCGCCCCGCTTGTCCGCCGGCGCCTCGAACCAGCGTTCCTTGGGCACGATCTGCGGATGCGCGGGGTCCATCATGTAGTGCGGAGACATGATCTGCACCCCGTATTCGTTGAACACATCCTGGACGTTGGCGTTCAGTTCGTTCATCACTGCCGGACGCCTCAACTGTGTGTCGCTTCCAGCGAAGGCGACCAGCTTGTATTCGACATAGAAATCCGACAGCGCCGTCTGGATCACGTACGGCTCCGGCTCGGCCGCAACGCCGCTCGTGCGACGCGCCGCCTCCAGCAGCATGGCATGCACCTGGCGCCAAGGCGTGGAATAGCCAATGGTGACCGTGACCTGGAGTGCGAACCGAGGGCCGACGACCCCACGCGAAAAATTCCTCGTGGTGTTGGCGACCACGTAGGCGTTAGGCAAGACCAGCTCTTCCCCGGTACCGGTCTGAACGCGCGTGGCGAACAGGCCCATCTCTGTCACCGTCCCCTCCGAATCTCCGATCTTCACGTACTCGCCGGTGCGCAGCGCACGCGAATACATCAGGATCATGCCGCTCGCCGCCTGGCCCACGAGGCTGGAAGCCCCGATCGAGACCATCAGACCCACCAGGACCGACAGACCCTTGAACGCTTCGGTCTGTGCCCCGGGCAGGTACGGATAGGCCATGACCAGCGCGAACAACCACAGCAGGGCGATCACGAGGTTGCGCGTGGGTCTCGCGGTGTCTTGGTCGAGCCAGCCGATGCGGATGTGCTGGGCTTCGACGCGCCCGAAAAACCCGTCGACGACGTGGACGACGGCGCGCGTGATCACCACGATGAGCACCACGGTCACCAGCCCCGGGACCGCGTGCAGCATCGCTTGTAGCATCGAGCCTAACAGCCCTACCAGATAGCCCTTGAGCTGCTCGCCCCACGCCCGGGTATACGGAAATTCCCCGAGCACGAAGCCGAGCCAGAGATACGTGGCGAACAGTCCGATCGCCCAGGAAATCAGAGCCAGCAAGCGTCGCACCGCCAGTAGGAATTGACGCGGGTGGACCGCGATCACGCCGGCCACCTTGAGCCTCTCCATGTGCGCTCGCAGGGCAGACGATACCCGGCCGGTGATGCGGCGCTTCCCCACGATGACCGCGTAGAGCAGGCCTGCGTAGAGGAGCGTGCCCAGCATGGAGAGCACAACGGCCCGGACGATGTGCCGGAAGCTGCTCTGCTCCCGCGCCTCCGTCACTCCCATGCTCAGGACGTGCACCGCTTCCTCGGCGGTCGATTGCAGCGTCGCGCCGGCAAGCTCGTCCACGTCCCCGGGCGTGATCACGAACACCGTGGTGCCATCGAGGTCGACCGCGATCCCCTGAGGAAGAGGATGCGAGGTGACAACCCCGGCACCGCCCGTCTCGATAAGCCGCTCGATACGCCGTTGTGCACCTTCGACCCGATCGCTAGGGGGATGCCCCAGCAGGTGAGCACGTAAGACGACGACGGTACGGTTCTCGATGACGAGCGGTACCGGCGGCGCGCCCGTCTTCGCCACCTCGGCCTCGACCGGCGTATCGGCTGCCGCTGTGCTAGCCGGGCCGGCCGGCCCTGCCGCCAGAACCAACACCTGGATCAGCCCCCATGCTACTTGTCTCACCGCCGCATCCTCGTAACTCATGAAAGCGTAATGATGCCACCCGCAGCGTCCCGAGCGAACCGAGGCACGCTCACCGCTGCAGCGCAGTCGCGCGTTGCCGGCAATGAGCCTCGTGCCGCCGCGCGCGAGATGCGATCTTGACTTGCGTCAAGCTGCGGCCACGACACGTGCGCATTATCTTAAATTGAGGCGTTGGAGCAGAGTGCTCTCAAGCGGCTACGACCCAAGCAAGGGATTGTGGGATCGGCAGCGTGGCGGCCGTTAGTCGGTGCGAGAGCCTCGATACAACCGAGACCGGGCGCGCGAGGGAGGCGTGAGCACATCGAAATTCATTGACTCGTTGACGGCACATCGCTCCGCCCTGGTTTGCCTGGACTCCCAGCAGCCGCGAATGGCCCAGCACGCTCGGGTGTTCGCTCTATCGCGCGCCCTGCATTTGCCCGCGTCCCGTTCAGCAAAGCCCAACTGTCGTTGTTAGAGGAGCATCAGATTGGCAGCACCTGTCCACCGGCACATCCACAGGTTCATCTGGTTCCGGCGGCTGAGCCCCTACGAAGTGCTGAACGTGATCTTCTCGGTGCTCGGACTGCTGTCGCTGTACTTCCTGCTCGAGCAGACACGCGGCACCTTCGTGCAGGCTCAGCACCTCGCGCGCTCGGTGGAAAGCGGCGCGTACCAATCCATCACCAATGAGCTGCTCGAGCTCCACAAACTCTATATCGAGCACCCGGCGCTACGCCCGTATTTTCGCGATGGTCGGGATATCAGTCCCGACAACCCGAACTACGAGCAGGCGCTGGTACTGGCCGAGTATCAGCTCGACTTCTTCGACTCGGTGTGGGTGCAATCGGAGCAGATGCCCCACATCCTCGACCGCACAGGGGCCGAATGGAAATCCTGGGTGGCCTATATGCGGGACAGCTTCGCGTTGAGCCCGATCATGTGCCGTCACCTGAACAACGTCAAAACCTGGTACACCCCAGAGCTTGTGGATTTTGCGAAAGCGTCTTGCCTGAAGGGCTTGATGTCGTAGGTCGACGAAGCGGGCGCGACGACTGTCCAGATCGCGGATTCTCCTTCCAGTCGGTAAACGCTGGCACTCTCATTGCGGCTCCCGGGCCGGCACGCTCCCACCTTCGAAATGCCGAGGGTCACGCATTAGCCGCTACACCAGTACGCGACGTTGAGGTTGTCTTCCGACGCGCGGCACAGTCGCGGACTGCGCTCAGGCCCGGCCTGTAACCCTGCGCGCATGCGGATGAGCTGGCGGCGCCGTTCCATCTCCGGTGAGCAGAAGGGCATCTGGACCAAGGCGTCGAGTAGTCCCAAGGTCGAGGTGCCGGTGAGAAAGGAGGAGTAAGCACCGAGTCGCTCGATCTGCTCGCCGACAGCGCTGAACAGCCATGCGTCCGGCGCATCGATGCGGATCCGCTCGTGGCGCGAAGAGGGCGCGAGGAACGGTTCGGCCAGCAGACGGTATGATTCGGCCGGAATGCGCGGAAGCGCTCTGCGCAGGGCCTCGACCGCGGTCACGCGTTCGCCCAACTCGTACGCAAGTCGCGCCGACGTCACGCAGCGCGACAGCGTGTCGTTTCTCGCGATCGACTCGGTCACCTCCTGCTTCGCTTGCTTGAGCAGCGCGATCCGCGTTGATGCATCCAGCGCCGGGGCGCGCGACTGCGCGTATCGTACAAGCGCCCGAAAATACAATCTCGCGTCCGCTCCCGCGAACAGCCCCGCCTTCTGCGGCCATCCCCGCAGCAGGTCTTGTGCGTAGGGAGCCGTGCGTAGATAGTCGGCCCATGCGCCCGCGGTGGTCTCGGGCACCGCGCCCGCGCCCTCGGCGAGCAGTCCCGCCGCAGCAAGCCGCCGGACTCGATCTTCCTTCGCGGCGAAGATATTCAGCTGCGCCACATCGGGCTGCGCCGCCTCATCGAACGGCACGAGCATCGGCGGCTGCGGCAGCGAGCGGAAGAAGCGATATCCCAGCGTGCGAAACGGCGCCAACATGCCGAGATCGACTCGATCCCCGGCCTTGATTTCGAACATGGCGAGCGGGGATGCGGACGCGAAAAAAACTGCCCCACCGGCGACGACCTCCCGTTCGTGCCCCTCGACGTCGAGCTTGATGAAGTCGATGTCGCCCCATCCGCCCTCGGCGGCAGCTTGGTCCAGCGTGATCGCCTCGACCTGCACGTTGCCGCTCGCAGCATCCTTCGCGACCGCATTCAGCTCAGAATGCTCTCCGACCGAGAACGCCACTGTGCCTGGCCGATCGGAGAGAGCGGCACGGGTGAGCGTGACGTTCGTCGCGTCATTCAGCTCGAGCGTGTTCTGGAGATAGTCGGCGGTGCGCGGTGTGGGCTCGAAGGCCCAAACTCTACCGCTCGTCTCCACGCGCTGCGCCATGACGGCGGTGTAGATGCCAAAGCTCGCGCCCGCGTCCACGCAGCGCATCCCGGGCTGGAGATAACGGCGCACGAGCCGGATCTCGTCCTCGAACCAGTCCTCCTGCTCGAGCAGGACATAGGGCGTGATCAGGTGTAGCGAGTGCGGCACGGAGATCCGAGCACCGCCGCGGATGGTGACCGCGATCGAGTCGTCCATCATCGGCACGGGCCGGTCGTCAGGAGAGCGGCCGACTGCCATCGATCGGGATGATGCCGACGTTCGAATGCTGGGCCGATCCCAACTTCACGTACATCGCTTCGCTAGTCGAGTAGCAGCGCCGCGAGGTGCGGACACCATCCCTGCACGCTGCCCATCGCAGGCACGCTCAACGCCACTGATCGACCCAGTGCAGCTCCACAGGAGTGCCGCTGGAGGCGAGCAGCGTCGCAGGCAGTTTCACCTGGAAGTATTGCGGTGTGCGCGTGAGCGCGTCGACCCGCGTGCCGCCGACTCGGCAGTTGTACTCCGCCGGCTTGCCCTGTGGCCGGTTCACCGCGCAGTCGAGCGCGCCGGCGCGCGCATCCGCGTTGAAGCTCTCCAGATCCGGAAATCCATGGAGCCGCACGAGCACGACCGGGGGCCAGCCGCCGCTCGGTGCGCGCAGCTGCGCGCCGCCGATCCCGCGTTCGTGATACACGTTCACCACGGAGGTATCCCCTTCCATCGTGACTTCGACGCGATCGGTGGCGCTGGCAGCACCAGGTGTCTGCGGACCCGCCGGCGGCGTGTCGGCGGTCTTCTGCGCGATGTCGACCCAGCCCCCGCCGGTGACTTGGTAGATGCGCACCACCGAGGCGTAGAGCTGCGCCCGCGCCGCCGCGAGATTCAGCTGCGCAGGAAAAAGCTGCGTCTCGGCCTGCAGCACATCGGTGTACGGCGAATAGCCGCCGTTGTATTGCAGGTATGCCAATCGCGAATACTCTTGCAGCGCCTTCACCAGCCGCTCCTGCGCGGCGATCTGCTCGGCCAATTTTTGACGCGCGACCAGCGCGTTCTCGACGTCGGCGAACGAGCTTTGGATCGCCAGCTCATAGGAGATGAGCGCCGCCTGCTGTCCGGCCGTCGCCTGCGCGACCTGGCCCGAGATCGCCCCACCGGTGAAGATCGGCCCGACCAGAGAGCCGCTGTAATTCCACAACTGCGAGGGCCCGCTGAAGAGGTTGCTGAGCTGCGAGCTGGAGACACCGAACACGCCAGTGAGCGAGATCGTGGGGAAGTACAGCGCCTTGGCGGCGCCGATCTGCGCGTTGGCAGCAATCAACTGCTGCTCGGCCTGCATCAGATCGGGCCGGCGCTCGAGCAACTGGGAAGGCAGCCCGGAGGGCACCGCGGGAAGCGCCAGCGTGAGGATCGTCTTGCCGCGCGGGATGGGGCCGGGATTTCGTCCCAGCAACACGGAGATGACATCTTCGAGTTGGGCAATCTGCGTCTCGATAACCGGAATCTGCGCCGCCGCGGTCTCGTACTGCACCCGTACCTGCTCCACGTTCATCTGCGAGATCTGGCCATGCTGGAACCTCAGCTCGAAGAGCTTGACCGATTCGGCGTAGACGTCGCGCGTGCGCTTGGAGATCTCGAGCTGTGCATCCAGCCCGCGCAACTGCAGATAGCTGGTGCCCACGGATGCGACCAGACTCAAGATCACCCCGCGGCGTGCCTGCTCGGTGGCGAGCAGGTTCGCTTGCGCCGCTTCGGTGAGCCGGCGCACATGGCCCCACAGGTCGATCTCCCAGCTCGCCCCGGCGAACAGCGTATAAGAGTTGAACGCACTCGGGACCGATGTCGCACCGGGACTGGGAGTGGGCGCAAAGGCGGTGTTGTCCGACAGCCCCGTCCGGCCCGCATTGCCCGTATAGTTGACCTGCGGATACAGCGGGGCGCGCGTCTGCGTGAGAACCGCGGCGGCCTGCTGCACGTTGGCAGCGGCGATCTTGACGTTCTTGTTGCCGGCCAGCGCATCGGCGATCAGCTGGTCGAGCACCGGGTCGCCGAACTGTTTCCACCATTCGGTATTCGCCGTCTCGGCCGTCTGCTTGGGCTCGTAAACATAGGCCCTGGGCGTGTCGACCTTGGGCTTGACGTAGTCCGGTCCCATCATGCAGCCCGCGAGGAGCCCGCCGGCCAGTCCGGCGATGGCGAACCGGCGCACCTTTAGTCTCCCTCTCGCTTGGCGTGCGCGGCGCTGGTCACGGCTCCGCCCGCCGCGACCTTCTTGCCTGCGAACCTCTCGCTTAGGCTCTCGAGCAACCAGAAGAACAGCGGCACGAAGAAGATGGCGATGCAGGTCGAAGCGAGCATGCCGCCGATCACACCCGTGCCGATGGCGCGCAGGCTGTTCGCGCCCGGGCCCGTGGCGATGGCGAGCGGCACGCAGCCGAGGATGAACGCGAAGGAGGTCATGACGATGGCACGCAACCGCAATCCGGCCGCTTCGATCGCGGCCTCACGCGGCGACATGCCGTGGTGCACCCGCTCGATCGCGAACTCGCAGATCAGGATCGCGTTCTTCGCCGACAATCCGACCAGCGTGACCAGGCCCACCTGGAAGTAGACGTCGTTCTCCAGGCCGAGCACCCAGGTCAGCAACAGGGCGCCCAGCACGGCGAACGGGACTGTGAGCACCACCGCGATCGGCAGCGTCCACTTCTCGAACTGGGCGGCGAGCAGCAGGAACACCACGATCAAACCGAAGATGAATGCCGACGACGAAGTGCTGCCGGATTCCTTCTCCTGCAACGCCTGCCCTGCCCAGGCGTACGCGAAGTCGCCGGGCAGCGTCTCAGTGGCGACCGCTTCCATTGCCTGGATCGCCTGTCCGGAGCTGTATCCGGGTGCCTGGTTCCCCGTGAGCTTGACCGCCGGGAAACCGTTGAAGCGTGTCACGAGCTTGGGCGAGGTGACATAACGCGTCGTGATCAGGGCCGAGAGCGGCACATTCGCGCCGGTGCTCGAGCGCACGTAGACTTTCTGGAAGTCCTCGGGCTTGGCTCGGTAGTTGGCATCGGCCTGGACGATGACGAACCAGACCCGGCTGAACAACGCGAACTGCCCCGCCACCTGAGAACCGAACAGCGCTTGCATCGCCTGGAACGCGTCGCCCACCTTGACACCCAGCACCTCCGCCTTGTTGCGGTCCAGATCCACGAACAACTGCTGGCTGGAGGCGCGGAAGGTCGTGCTAACGCCCTGCAGTTCGGACCGCTGCCGCGCCTTGGCGAGGAACGCCTTGACCGCAGCGTCGGTCACCCGTGGATCGCCGGCGCCGCGATTCTGGATATAGAGCTCGAACCCGCCCGTGGTACCCAGTCCGGGAATCGACGGC
>Ga0335083_10001895_pt1 | contig 28250 bp, 27 predicted proteins | sample Lox_Sample_42_FD_206716 | JGI IMG/M metagenome (GOLD analysis project Ga0335083, IMG submission 206716) | Soil microbial communities from Loxahatchee National Wildlife Refuge, Florida, United States - Lox_Sample_4.2 | ecosystem: Environmental > Terrestrial > Soil > Wetlands | place: USA...
GTGCCGAGGTGTCGACGATGAGGTCGCGACGCGCCTTCCACCTCTCGCTGCGTTGGGGCTCGTCGCTCGCTGCGGTGGCCGGCATCGGTTGCGACGGTACCGCAAAAGTAGAGTGACTGGTCGGTACAACGTGAGAAGGGTTCCCGGTGGACAAGCTCAGCTTCGAGGGGCGCGTCGCAGTCGTCACCGGCGCGGGGCGCGGCATCGGGCGGGCGTATGCACGGTTGCTCGCCGAGCGGGGTGCTTCCGTTGTGGTCAACGACCTCGGCGGTTCGATGGCCGGCGAAGGCGGCGACTCCGGACCGGCGTCGAGCGTCGCGGCCGAGATCGTCGCCGCGGGCGGTGTTGCGATCGCGGATACGAGCGACGTTTCCAAACGAGCGGGAGCGCAGACGCTCGTCGACACCGCGGTCGGGCAGTTCGGAACCGTCGACATCCTGATCAACAACGCCGGCATCATCCAGTGGGCCAGGTTTCCGGAAGCCGACGCGGACAACCTCGAGCGGCACCTCGCGGTGCACGTCGGCGGCTCGTTCCTCGTGACTCGCGCCGCGTGGCCGCACATGGTCGAACACAGCTACGGCCGTGTCGTCATGACGACCTCCGCGGGGATATTCGGACTGCCGAACAACACCTCGTACGCAACTGCCAAGGGCGGCGTCATCGGCCTCACGCGCAGTCTCACAACCGCCGGCGCCGCCCACGGCATCAAGGTCAACCTCATCGCGCCCGCGGCCTACACGCGCATGGCGAGCGGCCCCGGAGCCGAGCAACTCCCGCCGGAGCTGGTGGCGCCGATGGTCGCGTTTCTCGCGCACGAGGACTGTCCGGTCAGTGGTGAGATCTACGCCGCGGGCGCGGGTCGGTTCGCGCGGGTCTTCATCGGTGTGACGCGGGGCTACGTCGCCGCGACGTCGTCGCCCACGATCGAAGATGTCGCGCGCAGCTGGGCGACGATCAATGACGAGACGGGTTACTACGTGCCGGCCGACCTCAACGCGTGGTCGGCGGCCTTCATGGCGCATCTGCTTCCCGAGGCTTGAGCGTCACCGCGTTTGGGTGCGCAACTCTCGCTTCAGCACCTTGCCGGAAGGGTTCCGCGGGAGCTCGTCCACGAACATCACGTCCTTCGGTACTTTGAAACGCGCGAGCTGTCCGCGGCAGTGCTCGATGAACTCGTCCGGCGTCGTCGTCGCCCCCGCGCGCAGTACGACGTACGCGACCGGCACCTCGCCCCAGCGATCGTCGGGCCGTCCGACGACGGCGACCTCCACAACCGACTCGTGCTCGTACAGCACGCGCTCGACCTCGGAACTGGCGATGTTCTCGCCGCCCGACACGATCATGTCCTTGAGGCGATCGACGATGTAGAGGTAGCCGTCCTCGTCGCGCACGCCGATGTCGCCGGTATGGAACCACCCGCCCGCGAACGCGGTGTTCGTCGCCTCCTGATCGCGCCAGTAGCCCTTGAACACCTTCGGGCCGCGCAGCACGACCTCGCCGCGTTCGCCCGGGGGCATCGAGGTTCCGCCTTCGTCCCAGACGTCGAGCTCGAGGTACAGGCAGGGCCGGCCGACACTTCCGAGCTTTGCGACCGTGCTCTCCCGGTCGAGGAAGGTGTCGCCCGACACCGTCTCGGTCAGGCCGTAGGCATCCGCGAACCATGCCGACGGAAAGGCTCGGCGCAGGCGCTCGATGTACGGAATCGGCATCTTCTCCCCACCGGCGATGAGCACGCGAACGGACGAGAGATCACGCGTCTCGACTCCCGGCAGGTCGAGAATCGCCCGCACCATCGCGGGCGCGGTCCATACGCACGTCACCCGTGAGCGCTCGATCTCGTCCACGACGCGCGCCGCCTCGAACGCACGATGGATGATCGTCGTGGCGCCCACCGCGATCATCGTGGTGGTGACGAGGTCGAGCGCCCCGACGTGATACAGCGGCCCGCACGCGAGACCGATGTCGGCGTCGGTGAAACCGAACTCGACGATGTGTGCGTAGTTCTTCCACGCCAGGTTGGCATGCGTGATCATGACGCCCTTCGGGCGCCCGGTGGTGCCGGATGTGTACATCAGCCGGTGGATGTCATCGCGGCCGACGTGTGCAGGCGCGCGGCGAGGGGACTCCGCCGGGAGGTCGGAGAACCGCTCCCAGCCTGCGTGGCTGTCGGTCGAGGTGCACACGCGGACGAGGCCACCTCCGAGCCCATTCGTTGCTTCGTTTGCGAGGTCGATGCACGCGTCGTCGCAGACGAGCAGGCGCGCACCGGAATGGTCGAGGATGAACCGCAACTCTGCGGCCGCGAGCCGCCAGTTGACCGGCATCGCGATCGCGCCGAGATGGTTGGCGGCGAAGATCGTTGCCAGGAACTCGATGCTGTTGTACGAGAGCAACCCGACGACATCGCCGGCGCCGACCCCGCGCGCATGAAGCCCGCCCGCGAGTGAGGCGGCCCAGTCGGCCATACCCCGATACGTGACGACATCGTCGCCGAACACGGCGAGGGGCTTGTCCGGCGTGCGTCTCGCGTGGTGCTCGAGCACCCCGAGCCAGCTCATGTTCGAATCCATTGAGACCCCTACGGTGCCGCGTAGCCGCCGTCGACCACGATCGCCGAGCCGGTCGTCCAGCGGGACGCATCGCTCGCGAGGTACGAGTACGCGCCCACGAGATCGGCGGCAGTTCCCAGCCCGAGCGGATGCTTGGCCGCGATCGCGTCGATCGCCCCCTGCGGCAGGCCCGCGTGGATCCCCGAAACGAACGTCCCCGGGCACACACAGTTGACGCGTATCCCGTCGCGGGCGTACTCGACCGCCGCGACCTTCGCGAGCTGGATCACGGCGGCCTTCGTCGTGCAGTACGGAGCGGCGTGCGACCACGCGGTGAGACCGGCGACCGAGGCGGTTAGGATGACCGCCCCGGACTGCTGCGCGCGCATGACCGGAACCGCGGCGCGGATGTTGTTGACGGCGCCGAGCACGTTGACGCGAAGTGATCGTTCCCAATCCTCGGTCGACAGGTTGTGGATGCGACCGTTCGGGGCGAGCACTCCCGCGTTGCTGATCAACACGTCGAGGCGGCCGAAGCACTCGACCGCCCGCGCGACGACCGCTTCGACGTCGGCGATCTCGCCTACGTCGGCAGACAACGTCTCGACCCCGCCTCGCTCGGACGGCAAGCCGATCACGGAGGCTTCGAGCGACGACGCCTCGACATCGCTCAGCACGACGTCGGTCTCGGGTTCGCCGGCGAATTGGCGCGACAGCGCCGCGCCGAGGGTTCCACCCGCGCCCGTGATCGCGACGACGCGTCTCACGCTCATACGGGCCTCATACGAGGAGGTAACCGCCGTCGACGTTGATCACCGTGCCCGTGACGAAAGCTGACGCGTCGGACGCGAGGAACTGATACGCGCCCGCGAGATCGGTGGCTGCTCCCCAGCGCCGTTGCGCGGTGTGCCCGAGCACGCCGGCCTCCAGCGCGGGGCTGTTCTTCCACCGCTCCACCAGTGGTGAGTCGAACCATCCCGGCGCGACGACGTTCACGGTGATTCCCACCGCCGCGAGATCGAGCGCGAGACCCTTCGCCAGGCCGGTCAGCCCGGCTTTCGAGGCGCTGTACGCGGTGAGTCCTTCGCGAGGCCGCTCCCCGAGGACCGAGCCGGTGAAGATCAGCCGCCCGCCCTCGTGCATGACGCGGGCAGCCGCGCGTGCGCCGAGGAACGCCCCGGTGAGATTCACCTCGAGGATCTCGCGCCACACCGACGGATCGGTCTTGCGCGGCCCGGCAATGATCGGCGAGATCCCTGCGTTGCAGATCCAGACGTCGACGCCGCCCCACTCGGCCACGGTGGCGTCGGCTACCGCCTCGTTGAACTCCGCGTCGGTGACGTCGCCACCGAGCACGAGCGATGCTCCCGGGAGTTCTTCGGCGACCGCCTTGAGGTCGGGTTCCGTGCGCGCCACGAGCGTCACCCGCGCGCCGTCGCGCGAGAACGCGTGCGCGAGCAGCCGACCGAGCCCCCGGCTCGCGCCCGTGATCACCACACGTTTCCCGGTCACGGCCGCGACTCCGGCGAACGACGCGGGGATGTCGATCTGCTCGGTCATCGCCCTTCCCCGTTATTGTACCGACCAGTACAATACACACTCCATGTTCAGTGAGGCAGAGCTCCTCGAGATGCACCGGCGGATGCTCCTGATCCGAGGATTCGAGGAGCGCGTCGCCGCGCTGTACCGCGACGGCGAAGTGCCGGGGTTCGTGCACCTGTCGATCGGGCAGGAGGCGTCGGCAGTGGGAGCGTGCTGGCCGCTCCGCCCGGCCGACGTGATCACGTCCACGCATCGCGGCCACGGCCACTGCCTCGCCAAGGGCCTGGACCCGCTCGGGATGTTCGCCGAGCTGATGGCCAAGGACCAAGGCACGAACCGCGGGCGCGGGGGCTCGATGCACATCGCCGATCCGGCGATCGGCATATTCGGCGCCAACGGCATCGTGGCCGCGGGTCTGCCGATCGCGGCGGGAGCCGCGACCGCGGCGCAGCTCCGGCGCGACGGCAGCGTCGCGGTCGCGTTCTTCGGCGACGGCGCGGTGGCGCACGGCGCCTTTCACGAAGCGATCAACCTCGCCGTGGTCTGGCGGCTGCCCGTGGTCTTCTTCTGCGAGAACAACGGGTACGCCGAGTTCTCGTCGGCATCCGCTCAGCAAGCCGCGCCGCTCGAGCGACGCGCCGCCGGCTACGGCGCCGAGTTCGTCGCGGTCGACGGGAACGATGTCGTTGCCGCCGCGGCCGCGATGCACGACCTGGTCGCCGCGACCCGCGCCGGAGGCGTTCCCGTCGTCGTCGAGGCCACGACCTACCGCTGGCGCGGTCACTACGAAGGCGACCCGCAGCGCTACCGATCGCCCGAGGAGGTGCAGGAGTGGGAAGCGCGCGACCCGCTGCTGGTCAACGCGCTCCGGCTCCGATCGGCGGGCGTCACCGATGACGTGCTCGAATCGATGCAGTCGTCGGTCGCGCGCGAACTCGACGACGCCGTCGCGGCCGCGCGACGGTTGGCGGCGCCCGCGACCGCGACGCTGACCGACTTCGTCGTACGCCGGCGACCCGAACGCGCCGAGTCGCCGGCACCGGCCGCGGACGCCCCGGTCTTCCGCACGATGGACGCGATCCGGGCCGCGCTCGAAGTGGAGCTGGCCGGTGACGAGAGCGTTTTCCTCGCGGGAATCGACGTCGCGGCTGGGGGCAACGTGTTCGGACTCACGCGCGGCCTGTACGAGCGATTCGGCGATCGCGTCCGCGACACCCCGATCTCCGAAAGCGCGATCATCGGTCTCGGCGTCGGAGCCGCGATGGCGGGCATGCGACCGGTGGTGGAGTTGATGTATCTCGACTTCATCGGCGTCTGTCTCGACCAGCTTCTCAACCAGGCCGCCAAGCTGCCGTTCATGACCGGCGGCACCGCCCAGATGGCGTTGACGGTGCGGACGCAGTTCGGCGCCGGGCGCTCCTCGGGAAGCCAGCACTCGCAGAGTCTCGAGGCCTTGCTCGCGCACATCCCCGGGCTGACTGTCGTAATGCCGTCCACGCCGGCCGACACCTACGGGTTGCTACGCGCGGCGATCCGGGATCCGAACCCGGTGATCTTCATCGAGAACCGGTTGCTCTACGGCATGAAGGGACCGCAACCCCCTGACGACTTCATCCTCCCGATCGGCACGTCGGCCGTCGTGCGTCCCGGAAGCGACGTCACGGTTGTGTCGGTCTCACGGATGGTTCACGAGGCTCTCGCCGCGGCGGAGAGCCTCGAATCCGAAGGAATATCCGTCGAGGTGATCGACCTGCGAACGGTGGCTCCGCTCGACGTCGCGCCGATTCTCGAATCGGTGCACAAGACGAGCCGACTCCTGATCGCGCACGAGGCCGTCGTCCCGTTCGGTATCGGCGCCGAGATCGCCGCGACCGTCGCGCGCGACGGCTTCTGGGATCTCGACGCGCCGATCGAGCGGATCGGTGCCGCACCGACTCCTCCGCCCTACGCACCCGACCTCGAACGAGCGTGGCTACCCGACCGCGACGACATTGCGGAGGCGATCCGTCGCCTCGCTCGCGTCTGAGATCAGCAGCCCAACGCGCGCGCGATCACGACGTGTTGTATCTCGTTGGTGCCTTCGCCGATCTCGAGGACCTTCGCATCGCAGTAGAAGCGCGCCACCGGCGAATCGAGCATGTAACCGTTGCCCCCGTGGATCTGGACGGCCTCCGATGCCGCCGACACCGCGAGGCGACTTGCCTTCAGCTTCGCCATCGATGCCTCTTTCAGAAAGGGTTGCGCGGTGTCGCGCAGGAACGCGGCGCGATACGTGAGCCAGCGCGCCGCTTCGAGCTCGGTCGCGATGTCGGCGAGCTTGAACTGGATCGCCTGGAACTTCGAGATGGGCTGACCGAACTGCTCACGGTTCCGGGCGTAGTCGGTCGCCATGTCGAGCACGGCCTGGGTCAGGCTGAGCGACAACGCGGCGATCGAGATGCGCCCGACTTCGAGCGTGCCCAGGAACTGGCTCAGCCCCATCGACGGATCGCCGACGAGGTGATCGTCGGCGACCCAGACGTCGTCGAAATACAGCTCCCGCGTGTCGAGGCCGCGCCAGCCGATGCCGCGCATCTTCGGGCCCATGGTGAAGCCGGAGGTGCCCTTCTCCACGACGAAGCTCGCGAACGTCGGCGGCTGTCCTTCACTCGGCTCGGTGCGGGCCAGCAGCGTCACTCCGAACGACATGTCGGTCCCCGCGTTGGAGATGAACGTCTTGCGGCCGTTGATCAGCCAGCCGCCATCGTGCCGAACGGCGCGCGTGCGGATACCGCGCGCGTCGGATCCCGCGTCGGGCTCGGTCAAACCGAACGCGCCCAGGACTCGTCCCTCGGCGAGTGGTCGCAGCCACCGTTCTCGTTGCGCGTCGGTGCCGAAGAGGTACAGCGGCAGCGAACCGATCGTGACGTGCGCCTGCCACGCGGCGGCGACCGACTGGTCGGCCAGACCGATCTGTTCCATCGCGGCGACGAAGCCGACGGTCGACATGCCGATGCCGCCCCACTGCTCCGGGATCAGCATGCCGAGCAGGCCCAAGGCACCCATCTCGCGGAGCAGGTCGGTCGGGCACCGCGAATCGTCCCACGCCGCGGGTGCACGCGTCGCGATCTCTTTTTGCGCGAACTCGCGACACAGGCCGACCAGATCGCGTTCCGACTCCGTGAGCGAGAAGTCCACGGTTCCGATCCTATTGGACCGACCGGTACAACGCCTGGTAGTCCTAGTGCTGTGACGGACTACGACGCGATCGACTTCTTCCGCGGACAGGAGCTCATCGCCGACCCGTATCCGTACTTCGACTGGTTACGTGCACAGTGTCCCGTGCAGCGCGAGCGCCACCACGACGTGATGATGGTGACCGGGTACGAGGAAGCGATCGCGGTGTACAACGACACCGCGACGTTCTCGTCGTGCAATTCGCCGACCGGACCCTTCCCCGGTTTCCCCGTGGCCCTCGAGGGCGACGACATCAGTCCACTGATCGAGCGTTACCGCGACCAGTTGCCGATGAGCGATCAGCTGCTGACGTTCGACCCCCCGGTCCACACCGCGCACCGGGCGCTGCTCATGCGTCTGATCACGCCGAAACGCCTGCGCGAGAACGAAGAATTCATGTGGCGGCTGGCCGATCGCCAGATCGACGAATTCATCGCCCGCGGCGACGGCGAGTTCATCCGCGGGTACGGCCAGCCCTTTGCCATGCTCGTCGTCGCCGACCTGCTGGGCGTTCCCGAGGGCGACCACGCGCTCTTCCGCGAGCGGCTGGGTGCCGGACCGAGCGCCCGGACCGGCACCGTGGGCAGCACCGGCGACGACGCACTCGCGCACAACCCGCTCGAGTTCCTCTACGAGCAGTTCACCGCGTACGTCGAGGACCGCCGGCGCGACCCGCGCGACGACGTGATGACCGGCATGGCGAACGCGACCTTCCCCGACGGCTCGATCCCCGAGGCCATCGACGTCGCGCGCATCGCCGCCAATCTCTTCGCCGCGGGTCAGGAGACGACCGTGCGCCTCTTCGGCACCGCGCTCCAGCGCATCGGCGACGACCAAGGGCTGCAGCGGTTGCTGCGCGAACACCGTGAGCACATTCCGAACTTTGTCGAGGAGTGCCTGCGCATCGAGAGTCCGGTGAAAGGCGACTTCAGGCTCGCGCGTGTGACGGCGGAGCTCGGCGGCGCCAAGGTTCCTGCCGGTACCACCCTCATGGTTGTCAACGGCGCCGCGAACCGCGATCCCGGCCGCTTCGACGATCCCGCCGAATTCCGGTTCGAGCGCGCCAACGCGCGCCAGCACCTCGCCTTCGGCCACGGCGCGCACACCTGCCCGGGGGCGCCACTCGCGCGCGCCGAGGCCCGCATCACCATCGAACGATTGCTCGACCGAATGGAAGACATCAGGATCTCGGAAAGAGAGCACGGACCCGCCGGCTCCCGTCGTTACGACTACGTGCCGACATACATCCTGCGCGGTGTCAGCCGCCTGCACATCGAGTTCGAACCGAGGAGCTGAACGATGGCGATCAATCGACAGGAATCCCCATACCGGCGAGGGAATCGGTACGCGCAGCTACCCATCCCGATGGTCCCCGACCACTGCATCCCTGTCGCCGCGGGGGTCGTTCAGCTCGTTGTGGAGTCGCGGCAGCTCACGAACGAGATCCTGCGCGACACCTACGGCCGCGAGGCCGAGCCCGGCATCACCTTCGACGACTTCGGAGCCACGCTCCATGTGTGCGGAACCGACGACGGTCTCGAATACCTGCGCTTCGACTGCTTCGAGAATGAGCCGCACTACCACTACATCGAGCCGGTGGCCGGCGCGAACACCGTTGTGCGTATCGACGAGTTGGCCGTCGGTGACCCCATCGACTTCTCGCTCGCCTGCGTCGAGCACCACCTGCCCGACATGCTCCGCAACTGCGGCGCCGCCGGCCTGGCCGACGATGTCGCGGGCCAACTCGACCGGGTGAGCACCGCCGTCGACGTGGTCCGCGAGTTGATGACGAAGGCCCGCCAACCCGCGGAGTGATTCTCGGCTACGCGCCGAGGATCTTGGCCTTCTGGGCCGCGAACTCTTCTTCGGTGAGAATGCCCTGATCCTTCAAGCTGCCGAGCTCTTTGAGTTGTTCGATGGCCTCGGGCGACGGTCCTACCGAGGGTGCCGGAGCCTCGGCAGTTTGAGGTTCGGGCGCAGCCGCGGGCGGAGCCTGCTGCGCCGCTCGCGCTTGACCGCGGCGCGCGGCGGCGCCTCCGACAACGGCGGCGGTTCCGACGACGGCAGTCGTTCGGACTGCCGCACGGGCGACGGGTCGACGACGAAGCATGGCGGGTTCCTCTCTTGACGATTCGGATCAGTCGGCGGGAGGGAGGCCCGCGAACACATCCGCGGCAATCTCCGCGGGGATGCGACCACTTTCGATGAGCTCGCCGCCGGAGTCGATGACGGCGCGCGCGAACTCGGTAGCCCACACGTCCTCCCACACGAGTAGTGCTGCCGAGGAGTTCGGCTCGAGGGTCTCCGCGGCATATGCGATGTCCGCCTCACCGAGAATTCCACCGACCTCGCCGTCGAGCTCCCTGTACGAGACGAGCTCGTCGAGCTCGTCGAACTCGACGACCAGTACGTCACCCTCGGCGTCCTTGCCGACGAACAACAGGTCGAGGAGCCTGATCGTCTTGGACTCGATGAGTTTCGCGAGTGCCGGCGCAACGTCACCGCTGAACTGGTTGCCCGGGAACGTCAAGATGGCGTATTCCACCGGTCCGATGTCCATGCCTGCTCCCGATCACTCGCCGATTGGCTTGTCTACTGCCGAGCGACCCGAACGGCAGACTAACCATCGTCGAACTCGATTGCGAAAGAGGCATGCGCCGGCGGCGCTTTCGTCGTAGTGAAGGTGAAAGCTCGGAACCGGCGTTGTTTTCTTCGCGGCGGCCCGTCGGACCAGGACCTCGGCGAGCGATGATCAGGGTGTGAACGAGAGCGCCGCCGCCGACCAAGGCCCGCAGCTGCTCGCGCTCTACGACCGTGCCCTCCCTCAGGTCTTCGGATACCTCGCGGTGCGCGTGAACGATCCCGCCGTCGCCGAGGATCTCACCGGAGAGACATTCCTCGCGGCGGTGAAGGCAGTGCAGGAACGCAAGGTGCCCGACCTCACGATCGCATGGCTCGTCACGGTCGCACGAAACAAGCTCGTCGACCACTGGCGCCGGCTCGCTCGGGAGGAGCGCAGCCTGCGGCTGGCGACAGAGCGCGGCGCCGAGGTCGTCGATGACGGCATGGACGAGAGCTTTGATCGCATGCGCACGCGCGCCGTGTTGGCCGAACTCGGCGCGCACCATCGCGCGGCACTTACGCTGCGTTATCTCGATGGGCTCTCCGTCGCCGAAGTTGCCGAGCATCTCGATCGCTCGGTGCACGCGACCGAGGCGCTGCTCGTGCGCGCCCGGCACGCGTTCCGCGCGCGCTACGACGAAGGGAGGAGTGATGACTGACCCGTTCGACGTATTGCGCGAGCCGGTAGTGCCGCTCGCACCCCGACCCGAGTTCGCCCGTCAACTCCGGCGACGCATTGCCGCCGCGCTCGGACCCGATCCGGAGGACAACGCCATGCCCACACTCGCAATCCGTGAGTACACACCGGCCCGCCTGCACTCCCTCACGCCCTACCTCGCCACGAGCGATCCCGTCCGCGCCATCGAGTGGTACGCGGAGGTGTTCGGCGCGGTATTGCTCGGTGAGCCGGTCATCATGCCCGACGGCCGTATCGGCCATGCCGAGATGCGCGTGGGCGACACCGTGTTCATGCTCGCGGGCGAGTTCCCCGAAGAGGCGCACCTCAGCCCGGAGACGCTCGGCGGCAGCACCGTCGGACTGATGCTCCACGTTCCCGACTCGGATGCAGTGTACGCGCGCGCGGTCGAGATGGGCGCCACTGCGTTGCGGCCGATCGCGGAGTCGTACGGCGCTCGCGGCGGGACGATCCGCGACCCATTCGGACACCGGTGGTTCGTACAGACCGCGATCTCCCCCGACGACATTCCCGTCGAGGACGTGTTCGGTCGGCGCTACGGCGACGTCGGCTACCTCACGCTGATGGTCGCCGACGGCGAGCGCGCCGCGCGCTTCTTCGGCAACCTGTTCGACTGGCAGCTCGAACCCGGCTACCAACCGGGGGCATTTCACATCTCGTCGATCACACCGCCCGCCGGCATCGACAGCCGTCCGGGAAGCGCTGAAGTTCGCGTCTACTTCCGCGTCGACGACATCGAGACTGCCGCGGCCCGCGTGCGCGAGCTCGGCGGCGAAGTGCTCTCGATCACAGACTACGAATCGGGCGGTAACGCCGAGTGTGTCGACGACCAGGGCCTGCGCTTCGATCTCTTCCGGCCCAAGCCGGGCTACTGACGTCGGGGGTACGACGCTTCAGAACTGCCGGCGCCCGCGGCGTTCCGTCATCCGCCGCCGAAATTGCTCGCGCCGGCGCTGCAGGCGTACGAAGAGAATGACGCGGGTGACTGCCATGACCGCGATCAAACCGCCGATGAGCACATTGCCGCGCATGATCAGCACCACTGCGAGCGCGGCTCCCAGCGCCACGATGATCCAGCGCAGGACCCACATCGACGTCATCGAACTGTCGTTGTTCACACCAACAGTCTCGGCGCCGACTGTGAGCCCCTGAGCCCGCCGACGTTATGAGTTCGTGAACCGCAAACGCGCGGCGCCGGATTCTCGAACGAGGCCGTCATCAAATGAGCTGGTAGGCGCGGAGGTCGGGCGCTTCCATCTCCTTGCGGAACCGGGGAAAGGGCCACGGCCAGACGGCCGGGAGCCCGCGGTCGTCGAGGTACCAGCTCCGGCATCCGGTGACCCACACGGTGTGGCGCGCGGCCTGCTCCCGGGCATCCTCGAATGCGGTCAGGGCGTCGCGCGTCGCGCATATCTCGTCGCACTCGCCGGCGCGCAGGCGGTCGACGAGTTGCACGATGTAGCGCAGCTGGAGCTCGGCGACCTCGATGAGTGAGAAGTTGCCGACGGGGCCGTTCGGACCGTTCAGCATGAAGAAGTTCGGGAAGTCGGGTATCGAGATCGACAGGTATGCCTGCGGGCGCGGTGTCCATGCCTGTTCGAGCGTCACACCGTTCCGGCCGACGATGCTCATCGGCCGCATGAACGCGTCGGCCTTGAAGCCGGTTGCGAGGACGAGCAGGTCGAGCTCGTGGAGGCGGCCGTCGCTCGTTCGCACCCCGCGGGGCTCGACGCGCTCGATGGCGTCGGTGACGAGCTCCGCGTTTGGGCGTTGGATCGCCTCGTAGAAGTCGGACGAGATGACCAGCCGTTTGCACGCGGCGCGGTAGGTGGGCCGGAGCCGTTCGCGCAGCTCGGGGTCGCGCACGTTGTTCTCGAGGTTCGCGAGGCAGGCTTGTTCGATCATCTGGATCTCGGCCGATTCCGCGTCGATGACCGCGTTCGCGAAGATGTCGAACATGTCGGACAGGTGCCGGCGCAGGCCGGTGACGTCCTCGGGGTGTGCGCGAAACGCGTCGCGTTCCTGCTCGGTGTAGGCCGGATTCTCTTGCGGCATGATCCACTGCGCAGTGCGCTGGAATAGCGACAGGCACTCGACCCGATCGACCACGGCCGAGACGATCTGCACCGCGGTCGATCCCGTCCCGACGATGCCGACGCGCGCGCCGTCGAGGCGAGCCCCCGGGTCCCAGCGGGCGCTGTGGAACATCGAGCCTTCGAACGTGTCGAGCCCGTCGATCTCCGGGTACTTCGGGTGATGGAGCACGCCGGTCGCGGCGATCACGACGTCGAAATCGTCACGATGTCCCGCGGCAGTGGCGAGCTGCCAGTGCGTGTCCGAGTACTCGCAGCTCGTGACCGCGTCACCGAAACGGATGCGCGGGAGGACATTGTGCTCGGCGGCCACGCGTTCGAAGTAGGCCTGGATCTCCGGGCCCGGCGAGAAGCGGCGGCTCCAGTCCGGATTCGGAGCGAACGAGTACGAGTACAGATGTGAAGGCACGTCGCACGAGAGACCGGGATAGGTGTTCTCCCGCCACGTTCCGCCGACCCGATCGGCCTTCTCGAACACCGTGAAGTCGTCGAGTCCCTGGTCGGCGAGCTTGATCGCGGCGAGGATGCCCGCCATCCCGGCGCCGATCACCGCGCATCGCAACGGACGCCGCTCCGGGCGAACGCGCCGAAGCCCTGCCCCGCTCACGGAATCCCCCTCGCTGCATCTCCCTCGCTGCCCATCGTGGACACCCAACTTATGCCTTGCCCGGTGCCCTCCCGTAACGTGACCGGCACGGTCGCTCGGAAAGGAACGCAGTGCGCGTCTTGGTGCTCGGTGCAGGGTTCGGTGGCTTGGAGCTGACGACGAGATTGTCGGACGAGCTCGGCGACGACATCGAGGTTGTGTTGATAGATCGGGCCGAGGGTTTCGTGTTCGGCTTCTCGAAGCTCGACGTCATGTTCGGCCACGCGCAGGCCGACGCGGTCGTTCACCCGTACCGCGACGTCGTGAAGCCCGGTGTCCGGTTCGTGCAGACGACGGTGCGTTCCATCGATCCCGACACGCGTCGCGTCGAGACCGACGCCGGACCATTCGACGCCGACATCCTGGTGGTCGCGCTCGGAGCCGACCTCGATCCGGCCGCCACTCCCGGTCTCCTCGACGGCGGGTATGAGTTCTACACGGTCGCGGGAGCGTTCGCGCTTCGCGATGTCTTGGCGACCTTCGGCGGTGGACGCGTCGTCGTCGGCGTCATGTCGGCTCCGTTCAAGTGTCCGCCGGCGCCAAGCGAGACCGCGCTCCTGGTGCACGACTTCCTGACCGAGCGAGGCCTGCGCGCGACCTCCGACATCGCGCTCGTCATGCCGCTGCCTGCGCCGATCCCGCCGTCTCCGGCCGCGTCCGAAGCCGTCCTTGCCGCGTTCGCGCTGCGCGACATCTCGTTCCATCCGAACCAGCTCGTGCGCTCGCTCGACGCCGCGCGCAAGGTCGCGATCCTGGCTGACGGTTCCGAGATGCCGTACGACCTCTTCCTCGGCGTTCCTGTGCATCGCGCGCCGGCGGTCGTCGATCAGTCGGGATTGTGCGTCGACGGTTGGATTCCTGTGAACCCGGTGACACTGGAGACGGCGTATCCCGGCGTCTACGCCGTCGGCGACGTGACGAGCGTGGGCACGCCAAAGGCGGGCGTCTTCGCCGAAGGTCAGGCCACGGTCGTCGCGGACGAGATCATTGCCAAATGCCGGGACGAGACGCCGCCGCCCGGCTACGACGGCCGCGGCATCTGTTACCTCGAGTTCGGCGACAACCAGGTGGCGCGGGTCGACGTGACGTTTGTGAGCGGTCAAGTGCCGACCGGCACGTTCGACGCGCCGTCGGTCGCGTTGAAGGCCGACAAGGACAGGTTCGGGGCGAGCCGTGTCGCGCGGTGGTTCGCGGCGGCGAAGGCATAGTTCCGGGGCCTCGACGCGATTCCGGGGCCTCGACGCGCCGGACGCGATCGGCCTAGCCTCGCGCGCCCGCCGAAGTATGTGGTCCTGCACCAGTGCGGAGGACCGGAACGATGCGAAGTCGACTCATCACGACGTTGACCGCGCTCGTCGCGATCGGTGGGATCGCGGCCGCGTCGCCCGCGTCCGGAGATGAGCTTCGGAGCGCGCCCCTCGGCCGAGTGGCGACCGCGGACCTGCACGGCCGCATCAACGTCGATACGAGTGCCGGAACGCAAGACGACTCGGGGACATTCCGCAGCTTCGAGCAGCTGGGCATCGGTCGTTATCGGTTCACGTCGACGTTCGATCCGAGCATCGGCTGCAACGGCATCACGAACTATTCCGGCACCGCGAGACTGGTGCGGAACGACGGCGCGACGCTCTCGGGCGCGCTCACGGGGACATCACAGTGCATCGGAGCCGTCACCGGCCTCATCGCGGTGAACGCGTCGTTCACCCTCGATCTCAAGTCCGGCACCCGCGATCTCGTCGGCGCGCAGCTCACCGCCGACTGCTCGTGGCCGGTGCGGCTGGCGGCGTCGAGTGGCGTCGGGGCGCAGGATTGTTCGCTCAGCGGCAACGTCAACTACACGACGATCCTCGGATATGCCCTCCTGGACGCGTCCGGCACGCTGAACGAATTCGGCGGCACCTCCTTGCCCTTCGAAGTCGGCGGCGACCTCTTCGGTGCATCGGGACTCGCGCTGACGCCGTCGCACGAGGGATACTGGACGGTCAACGCGGCCGGCGTCGTCCATGCGTTTGGTGACGCGCACTGGTTCGGGAATGCGCACCCCGCGTCGATGGTGCCGGGGGAGTCGGTGCGCAGCATTGCCGCCAGCGCGGGTGGCCGGGGCTACTGGCTCTTCACGACGCACGGACGCGTGCTCGACTTCGGAGCCGCGCCGCGTCTGGGCGACTTGCGCGCCCTCGCGTTGAAGGCGCCGGTCGTCGGTGCGGTCGCAGAAGCTGACGGCACCGGATACGTGATGGTCGCCGGCGATGGTGGCGTGTTCACGTTCGGACGCACCCGGTTCTTCGGATCGGCGGGCGCCTCGCACCTGAATCGCCCGGTCGTGGGGCTGTCACTCACGGCGTCCGGCCGGGGCTACTGGCTCGTCGCGGCAGACGGTGGCGTGTTCGCGTTCGGTGACGCGCGGTTCCGTGGGTCGATGGGCGCGACACACCTTGCGAGCCCGGTCGTCGGCGTCACCCGTTATGGGAACGGCTACCTGATGGTCGCGGCCGACGGCGGCATCTTCAACTTCGGCACGTTGCCGTTCTTCGGCTCGTTGGTCGGCGAGTCGCCGGGCGCTCCGATCGTCGGGGTCGTCCCGAGCTGATCGCGCTCGTTGTCCGATCAAACTGTCAAGACCAAGTGACCTATACGCGCACCACGACCCGGCCGATCGTTTCGCGCCGCTCCAGCGCGGCGAGCCCCTCGGGCAGATCGGCGAACGCGAGCTCCCGGCCGACGATCGGGCGGATGCTGCCGGCGCGCACCAGATCGAGCAGCTCGGCATGCACGCGCTCACCATCGCGGTGGGCGGGGAAGTTGAACGTCGTGTCGCGCTTGAACGCGATCGGGTCGTCGACGTACGCGTGGCACACGCCGACGAGATCGAAGTTACCGAACAGCACCGGTCGCGGAACGATCCCCTCGTCCTCCTGCTCGATCCCCGACGCGAAACCTGCGATCACGTGGCGGCCGTTGAACGCCATGCACCGGAAGGTGTTGCGGGTGACCTCGCCGCCGATCGTGTCGAACGCGACATCCACACCGCGACCGTCGGTCGCCTCGAGCACCGCGGCCGCGAAGTCTTCGTTCCGATAGTCGACAACGGTTTGCGCGCCCAGCTCCCGGCACAGCTCGCGTTTCTCCGGAGTCCCCGCGGTGGCAAAGACGCGCGCGCCTGCATGCACACCCAGCTGCAGCGCGGCAGAGCCCGCGCCCCCGGCCGCCGCGTGCACCAGGAGTGTCTGCCCGCGGTGGATACGCGCGCGCTCGTAGAGCGCGAGATATGCAAGATGGAACGGCATGAACACCGCGGCCGCGCCCGGCTCGGCGAGGTCGTCCGGCATCTCGAAGGCCATCCCGGCCGGGGCGGTCGCATATTCCGCATAGCCGCCGTGAGCCCCGCTCGGGATCGCGACAACGCGCTTGCCGATCCAGGGTTCCGCGCCGGAGCCGGCCGCAACGACTCGCCCGAGCACCTCCATGCCCGGCGTGTACGGCACGGGCACCGGCACGGTCTTGTAGCGGCCGTAGATGCCGTCGAGATCATTGAAATTGAGCGTGACCGACGACACGCGGACGAGGAGCTCTCCCGCCGCCGCCTCAGGTGTTTCGACGTCGTCGAGCTGCAGCACCTCGCGCGGCGTGCCGTAACGCGTCACTCGCCATGCTTTCATGCCCATGGACGCTATCGGTGGCGGCGCGTTCGGCGTAGTTTCCGCGGATGATCAACGCCGAGCTCGCGCTGACCGCGCTCGCGGCCATGATGTCTCCGACGACGCTGACGTTCTCCGTGCTCGCACTGGTGCTCGGCGACCGACCGCGGCGCACCGGGCTCTACTTCTATGTCGGGGCCATGGGCGCGACCCTTGCGATCGGGGTGGTCGCCGCGTTCGTGCTGGGCAACAAGGCCGCGTCTCACAACACTTCGACACCGAAGACATGGGTCGCGGTGGTCGACATCATCGCCGGGGTACTGCTGCTGATCTGGGTCGCGCGGGTCGTGCGCCGACCACGCGATCCGCAGCGTGTGGAGGCAATGATCGCCCAGATGAGCAAAGTCGCGTCGTCGCCGGCGATCGCGATCATCGGTGCGGGCGCCACGCTCGCGAACCCGGGCGGGTTCATCCCGATCGCGCTCAAGGAGATCTCTCAGCTCGACCCGAGCGCGGGCCAGTACATCGTCGATTGGCTGTTCTTCTCGATCGTGTCCCTGCTCCCGCTGCTGGTCGCAATCGTCTTGCTCTTCGTCGCGCCGGCGTGGACGCTGCGCATCTTGCATGCAGCACGCGATTGGCTCACTCGCAACGCGCGCACGGTCGCGGCACTCATCGTCGTCCTGCTCTCGGCGGCGCTCCTGCGCAACGGCATCGCCGGTCTGTAGCTGCGTCTCGCGGTGGCGTCTACCGGCGGCGGCTTTTGAGCTTGGTGGTGTCGACACGGCCGCGTCCGAACGCGTCCACCCGCCCCCAGCGTCCCGGTATGTCGAGTAGCTCTATACGACCGACCGACGCGGGAAGGCTCGGGTCGATGATCAGGTTCTCGCCCGCCGGTTCGAGACCCAGCATCGTGCGCAGCAGTAAGAGGGGAGCGCCCGTCGACCACGCCTGCGGGCTGCACGCCGTCGGGTACTGCACCGGATACTTGGTCGTCGAGCGCAGGTAGCCGCCGAAAGCCTCCGGGAGTCTTCCCTCGAAGAACTCGGCCGCGTCCAGTATGCCCTCGGCGACGACGGCCGCCTCCTCTTTGAACCCGTAGTTCCGCAAACCCCAGGCGATGAACGAGTTGTCGAAGGGCCAGACCGTCCCGACGTGGTATCCGATCGGGTTGTAGCGCCCTTCACCTTCGGCCATCGTGCGAATGCCCCAGCCCGAGAACAGCCGGGGCCCCATGAGATGGCGCACGACCGACTTGGCCTTCGAGCGGTCGACGATCCCACTCCAGAGAAGATGACCGATGTTCGACGTCAGCGCGTCGACCTGACGCCCGTCGGCGTCGAGCGCCACCGCGTAGTACTCGTCGTCGGGTAGCCAGTAGTCGCGGTTGAAGCGCCGCTTGAGGTCGGCGGCCTCCTTTTCGAGCTTGTCCGCGAATTCGGGATCGTGCCAGACCGTGCGGGCGAGGCGCGCGCCGCGGACCTTCGCGTCGTACGCATAACCCTGGAGCTCGCAGGTCGCGCGGGGGAAGCCGGGCAGCGTGCCGTCGCGATACGAGATCGAGTCCCACGAGTCCTTCCAGCACTGGTTCTCGAGCCCGGTCTCCTCGTTGCGGCGCTTGTACGCGATATAGCCGTTGCCTTGCAGGTTTGCGTACTCGTCGATCCAGTTCAGCGCGGCGCGTGCCGGGTATTCGAGCTCGCGCACCAGCTTGTGGTCACCGGTCCAGCGCTCGTACTCGTCGAGCAGCACGACATAGAGCGGTGTCGCGTCGGCACAGCCGTAGTACGGCGAATGTGGGCGTTCCTCGAACGCGGTCATCTCGCCGAACCGCATCTCGTGGAGGATGCGGCCGGGATCTTCGTCGCGGAAGTCGTCGATGCGCGAGCCCTGGCGCTCGCCCAGCGTGAGCAGGGTCGTCGCTGCGAGCTCGGACATGAACGGCAAGGCCTGAAGGCTCGTGAAGATGCTGTCGCGCCCGAATATCGTCATGAACCAAGGCAGACCGGCCGCGGGCAGGTAGCGGTTCGGCATGGTGCGAGTCGAGAAACGGAGCGCGGCGAGGTCGACGAGGCTGCGTCGGTAGGTCTGCCTCAGCGCGTCGTCCGTCGACTCCAGTTGCGGCGCGTGATCGATCCACCTGTCGAGGCCTTTCGCGAGGCTCGGGTGACGCTTCTTGCTGTCGGATTCGTGGGTCGGGTCGTCGCGGCTCTCGTTGTATCCCGCGATCACCACGACGACGTCGAGGTCGGTCGTCCACCGGCCATGCGGTTCGATCTTGGCCGAGAAGGTGAGGCCGCGCTCGTCGACCTGCGCGGGTTCCGAAGCGGTGATGCGGGTCGCGCGGAAGAACGTGTCGCGCCGGTAGCCGAGCATGATCTGGTTGTCCTCGACGCGCGTCTCGTAGGTCCCCTTTTTCGCCAGAGCGTCCTTCACCTCGAACAGATCGGCAAAATCGCACCCGACGTCGATCCGCACGTCGAGATCGATCGCGGCGTCGTCGTGGTTCAGGATCGTGAGCTCTTCGTGGAAACCCTCGCCGACGGACCGCTCGCGAATGACGGAGAGCTTGGCGTCGACGTAGACCGTGCCTGTGCCGGGGACGAGGAAGAATCGCGTCTCGAAGTATTGGAGATCATCGGTCGAAAGAGGCGTCAGGCGCTGGCCGTTCACGGTCAGGACCCACCTCGACAGGCACCGGGTGTCGAACGAGAACAGGCCGGTCGGATCCGTCGACGAAGCTTCGATGTCGCCGCGACGGTCGCTGACCACGAACGTGTTCCCCTCCAGGATCTGTACGAGGTCGCCCGTCACGCGCTCACCTTTCTGTGTCGCCCGCACGCGGCGGGCCGGGGAACAGCTTCTGGAAGACCATGAGGAGCCCGAGGTCACCGTCGACCTCGACCAGCCCCCGGAGCATCGCGGCGACGACGTTGACCCGGCCCGATGCGATGCCGTCGAACAGCGCGCGTTCCGCGCGCGCCGAGGCGTCGGATTCGCGGTCGTTTTGGGAGACGGACACATCACCCTTCGCGAGGGTGACGTACCAACGCTCGACGTCGGAACCGTCGACGATGTCGAAGCGGATCGTGCCCGACACAGTTCCCAGTTGCGGAAGCCGTCCGCTCCGCCCGAGCTCGGTGAAGAATCGCGCCGCCGCACCGGTCGCAGCGGGCGCGGCAGTCTCGGTGGCAGGCATGTGGCCTCCTTGCAACGTGTCCGCGTTCGCGGAACAGTCGAGCAGGTCCCGGGTTCGATTTGCTCACCCCACCCGGGTGGTCTGTTCGGCGTGCCCAACTCCGGGCAGGATGTACCGATGCGAGATGACAGCATCGGCCGCGCGCCGATCGACCGGGCCACGCTGCGCGCGGTACAGGCACCGCTGAAGGACGCCTACGATGACGATCCCACGCGGGCGCTGGTCACCCTGCGCGCCGAAGGGACGCTCGGTGAAGGGGTGTCGTGTTCCGTTGCGACCGGGCGCGCACTCGCCGAGGCCGGACTGCATCCCGCGAGCGGCGGTGACGGCTCGCTGGCGTGTTCGGGGGACATGTTGTTGGAGGCGCTCGCCGCGTGCGCGGGCGTGACCCTTCGCGCGATCGCGACTTCGCTCGAGATACCGATCAGGGGCGGCCGGGTGCTGGTGGACGGCGATCTCGATTTCCGGGGCACTCTCGCCGTCGCCAAGGACGCCGCGGTCGGCTTCACCGCGATTCGCGTGCGCTTCGAGCTCGACACCGACGCGAGCGAGGAGCAGCTCGACACGCTGTTGCGGTTGACGGAGCGATACTGCGTCGTCTTGCAGACCCTTGCCGGCTCACCCGCGCTGAGTGTCAGCCGTGGATCGGGTCAGCTCACGTCGGGGTGACGGCGGGCGTCAAGCGCGACGCGGCCCCGGCGCCGTACTGATTGATTGCCGCGACGGTGAAGCGGTAGCTCGTCCCGGCGGTCAAGTCGATGACGACCTCCGCGGTCGCCGCCGACGCGAAGGTCTGGCTCGGCTCGGCGACGCCGTCGGCGAACGGGGTGACGACGTAGCCCGTGATCATTGCGCCGTTGTCGGAAAGGGGCGCCTTCCACTGCACCGACGCGCTCGCCGCCCCGGCCGTCGCGCGTTGCGATCGGGGCGCCGTCGGTGTTCCGGGCACGATGCTCGCGCTCGGCGGCGAGATCAGACCCGTCCCGACCGCGTTCACGCCGACGACGGTGAATGTGTATGCGGTGCCGTTCGCCAGACCGGTGACGGCCTCGGTCGTGAGCGAGGAAGAGAAGTCGATCTCCGGCTGCGCGAAGCCAGCGACGTACGGGGTCACGATGTAGTCGGTGATTGCTCCGTCGGAGGCGACCGCCGGCTTCCATTTCAGCGTGACCTGCCCGCTCCCTGCCGTCTCGACCAGTATCTCGGGCGCACTCGGCCCGCCGGTGCGGAGCGTGCGCGCGCCCGCGGGTGCCTGCCCGACACCGTTCGCGCTCACGATCTCGTAGCGATACCGCGTGTGTGGCGCGAGACCCGTCAGGGTGATTGCGTGCGTGGTCTTGCCCACCAGGTCGATGGTGCTCGACTGGCCGAACGAGGTCGTCGTTCCGTAGATCACCTGCGAGGTCGCGGCGACATTCGTCGTCCAGGTGATCGTCGCGGAGGTTGCGCCGAGCGCGCCGAGGGCGATGGTCGAGATCTTCGGTGCGATGGGCGCGGGCGGCGGGACGCTGATCGGCCGTCGGATCTCGACGACCGACAGGTTGAACGCGTCGGTGGTCGGCGCCGTGTCGGCGATCGTGATCGAGTTGTCGACTGCTCCACTGTCGCCGTCGAGCTGCTGCACCCAGAACGTGTTCGCGGCCGCGGTGTCGAGATCCTGGTGCACCAGCGACTGTCCGCCGACCGGCGCGTGGGCGGTCGCGCTCGTCGCGTCGCTGCCCGCACCGTAGATCACTGCACTGGGTCCGGTCGTGCTCAGCGATGCCGTCGGCGCCCCGGTTGGCGCGCTCGCCGACGCGACCGACCCGACGTCGACGGCACCCTTGAATGCGATGACCGTGAGCGACTGATCGAACGACCCCGACGCGAGCGTCGAGGTGATGACGGCGTTGGACACCTTCGCGGGCGCGAACGCGTGCCAGACCTCCGCGTCACCGGGCATCGTGTCGGCGCGAGTGTCCATCGTCCAGGTCAGACCGCCTCCTGTGACAGTCGCAGTCTGCGCAGTCGACCCGGATCCGTCGGCACTGACGAACGCCACCAAGGTTTCGGCCGCACCCGCCGTGCTGAACGGCGCGGTATGGAGCGAGCCGGTGCCGTCGAGCGATGTCGTCCGATCGACCGAGATGAGTGGTGGTATGGCGGGGGTCTCGAACGTGAGGTCGGTCGACGATCCGAAGTTGCCGAACTCGTCGGTCCCCTCGACGCGGTAGTGATACAGAGTCGACGGCTGCAGGTTCGTGATCAGTACGAAGTGCGACGTCGTCATCGACGGATCGAGCGTGGAGCTGCTCCCGTAGCTCGAGGTGACGCCGTAGTCGACCTGGCTGTCGGTGGACTCGTCCGAGTTCCACGCGATGATCGCTTGGTCCGGTTCGAGATCGGCTTGTCGTATGTTCGACAGCACCGCGGGATTCGTTCCCTGTGGTGTGGTGGTGAACGTCGACGGCCCGTTCGTTGCCGTGTTACCGGCCGAGTCGGTACTGGCGACCTGGAACGAGTAGGTGGTACTGGGCGTGAGGCCCGTGACCTGCTCCGAGTGTTGTGTGACCAAGATGGGATCGGGCGTCGTCGATTGTCCGAACGAGGGAGTGAGGCCGTAGTCGACCCGCGAGGACGAAGGCTCGTCGGTGTTCCACGACACCGTTGCGTGGTTCGATCCGAGGCTGGAGACCGAGACGCCGCTGATGACCGGCGGCGTGTGATCGGAGCTGGTCGCCGGGAGCAATTCGACGGCGGTCGCGTTCCACTGGTCGCCACCCGGATACGAATGGGTGAACGAGACCGGCGTGCCCGCGGCCGCGGTCGGCGCCGGCATCGCTTCCATCCAGAGCGAGTCGCGGCCCGTGAGGTCGACGTACTGGTGCACGGTGGTCTGGCCGGAGGTGGGGACGGCCGGCAGCGCGTGATCGGGGTCGTCACCGACCGCCATGACCCACGAGCCCGGCGTTGTCGTCGTCAGCGACGCACCCGGCGATCCCGCCGACCCGCTGCCACTCCCGGTCGCGCCGATTCCGGATGCGCCGCGGATTGCGAAGACGCTCAGTGATTCCCCGAATCCGCCCGAAAGCGTCGACTTCACGACCGCGTTCGTCAATGGGCTCGTCGCCATCGCGGTCCACACTTCGGCCGTTCCGGTCTGCGTGTTCGTTCGGCGGGCGAGCGTCCAGGTGAGGCCGCCGCCGGTGAGCGTCGCGGTCTGCGCTCCCGTTCCGCCGTCGGCCGCGACGAACGCGACGAGGAGCTCGTTCGGCGCCGAGGTGTTGAACGCCGGAGTGGACGCGGTCGACGTGCCGTCGACCAGGAACGACTGATCGAACACGAACGCGCCCTGCGACATGAGCGGGCTCACCGGCGTGACGGAGTCGCCGCTGATACGAACCTTGATGTCGGTGGTGTTGTTGGTCTTGTCGGACTCGAGGAAGTTGCCGTCGGGGTCGACGACGCTGTGGAACCAGTACGTGCCGTCGGGAACGCCGGTGATGTCGATGCCCTGACCGGGATCGGCCTTGTCGTAGTGGTCGCCCCAACCCACCGAGATGCCGCGCGTCGCGGTCGGGTCGATACACGTCTGACCGTTGTACCCCTTGCTGGTCGGCGAGTTCGGCAGTGTCGGGTCGAGGTTCACGTCGTCACCCAGACAGAATCCGTTCTTCGGGCTGACCGCGACGGGGGTGCCCAGCGAGCCGTCGTTGTTCACGCTGTAGAGACCGAACGTCGCAAGCGGGAAGTGATAGTGCTGGTGAACCGTGTGGTAGAAGAACTGGTCCCGCGCGGTATGCGTCTGCGCGAGCGTCGCGTTCCCGCTCGAGTCGTAGGAGTACAGGTCCTGCACGCCGGTGGCGAGGTTCGTGCTCGGGTCGTAGTTCGTCGGCTGCACCTCGAGCGGTCCGGCGCCCGCGTTGAAGACGACGTGCGAGTAGTCGAACTCCTTCGTGGTGGGAGTGGGGTGGGTGATCGCGAGGTCGCTGGCCGGGATCACCGAGATCAAGTCGGGATACGCGATCGAACCGGCCGCGCCGGCGGACCTCCCGATGGCCGGAGTCAGCAGCGCGCAACCCAGGATGACCGCGGCGGACGCGATCAGTAATGCCCGCGACCCCCGCACTCGGGAAACCTCACGCCCGTCCACCGACACCGCCCTCTGCTGGCGGTACCTGGGGATAGTCCCAACCGCGCACGCGCCGGGTCCCCCAAAGCCAGCCACTCCGCCCCCATGTTTAGCGAACACTCCCCGTGGCGGTCAAGGCCCAACCCAGGCTCAGCGAACGCACAGGGTGAGGTGCGAGGGGTGTGCGGGTGTGCGGGTGTGCGGGTGCGAACTGTTGGGACGGTGAGACGGATGATTCCCGTCACATCCAGGAGGCGCGCCGTGCGAAAACGGCGCACATCCCGCACGGTGGTCACAATCCTTCCGGGTGGTGAGGCACTATGCCCGGGTGGACATGGACACCGCGAAACCGCGTGGGCGTCGACCGACCCGGGACGAGCTGGAGCTGGAAGTCGGCCGGCTCCGGGCCGAGCTCGAACACGAGCGGAGTCTCCGGCTGGCCGCGGAGTCGCTCGCGCGCGAGCGCGGCGCCGCCTTGGGAGTAGCGGAACGCACGCTGCAAGCCCTCGTGCCCGGCGTGGTCCCGGCGGACGAGCCACCCGAGCCTCCCCGCCGTCGGCGCGGCAACTGGCTGCGATAGCGATCCGTCTTCCGACCTCGCGATGGCGACGAGGTGAACTCTTGGTGCTGCTGGACGCCTCGGGTGAGCGGGCGCGGCCAGACTCCGCAGCCATGGTCGAGATCAACATCTTCCGCCACGCCCAAGATGCCGAGGTCGTCCCGGCCGGTGACGTGTTGTTCCGGGAGGGAGATCCCGGCGATGTCATGTTCGCCGTCATTGCCGGCGAGATCGAGCTCAGCCGGGCAGATGTCCACCTCGAAGACATCGGCCCGGGCGGCATCGTCGGGGAGATGGCGCTGATCGATGCGGCCGCGCGCAGTGCGACGGCGACAGCGCGGAGCTCGGCGCGTGTCGTCCGGATCGACGAGGATCGCTTCCGCTACCTGGTGCAGGAACACCCGACGTTCGCGCTGCAGGTCATGTCGGTGATGGCCGATCGCCTACGGAAGGCGAACGAGCACACTCGATAGTCGTCACCTCACGCTTAGACGGCGCGGGCGCGACCTTCGGCGGTGCAAGCGGCCAAGAACAGAGTTTCGATGCCCTCGCGGACGAGGAGATTGTCCCCGGCGATCAGAACCCGCAACGTCATTGTGACGACGATACCTGCCGTTCGCGCTCGCCCCCGCACTACGCGCCGGTTCGGTGCCTACGAGTTGCGCCGCAGGGCCAGGCGGGCGGCATGCCAGCCGCACATGCCGTGAACGCCACCGCCCGGCGGGGTCGACGACGAACACAGATACAGGTCGCGGATGGGCGTCGCCCACGGATGCAACGACAGGCGAGGGCGGGCGAAGAACTGCCTGAGGTCCGCGACACCCCCGTTGATGTCGCCGCCGATGTAGTTCGCGTCGTAGAGCTCCATCTGTGCCGACGTGTACACGTGTCGGGCGAGTATGAGGTCCCGGAATCCGGGCGCGAACCGCTCCACCTGGGCTTCGATCGCGTCCGTCCGGTCGGCCGTCGAGCCGGACGGAACATGGCAGTACGCCCACGCGGTGTGCCTCCCGGCCGGGGCGCGCGCCGTATCGAACAACGACGGCTGCACGAACAGTGTGAACGGATGCTCCGGATTCTTCCCGCGCTGCACTTCGCGTTCGGCCGCGACGATCTCCTCGGCGCGGCCGCCGAGATGAACTGTGGCCGCGCGCGCGATCTCGGGATTCGTCCACGGTGTCGGGCCGTCGAGGGCCCAGTCGATCTTGAAGACGCCCGGCCCGTACCGGTAGCGGGAGAGCGTCTTGCGGTAGCGCCGCGGGAGCCGGTCGTCGTCCATGTCGAGGAGCTGGCGGGGTGTGATGTCGAGCAGCGTCACCCGCGTGCGGGGCAGCGCGCGGAGTGAGGTGATGCGCTGGTTGCATTCGATGGTTCCACCCCGCGCCGCGACGATCGATGCCAGCGCGTTCGCGATCGCGCGCGACCCGCCTTTGGCCATCGGCCAGCCGACGTGGTGCGCGAGAGTTCCGAGAAACAGGCCGAGGCCGGCGGTGATCGGTGCCTGCAGCGAGAGCATCGAATGGCCGGCCATGCCGGTGAGCAGCGCGGCCGGCTCGTCCGTGCCGAATCGGCGCGCGACGCTCGTCGCGGAACGGATGCCGACCGCGCCGTACCGGGCGAGGAGCAGCGGATGCCGGGGCGGGAGTGCGAGCGGCGACATCAGCGCTTCGACGAGCGCGTCCCCCGCGTCGACGAAGGGGCCGAGGAGGCGGCGATACGCGTCGGCGTCGGGGCCGAACGTCGCCGCGGTGGCGTCGACAGACCGCTCGAGGATCGCGGCACGACCGCCGTCGAGAGGATGCGCGAGCGGCGCGTCGGGCTGGATCCACTCGACGCCGTGTTCGTCGAGCGGCAGCGAGCGCAGTGCGGGCGACGCGATTCCGAGCGGGTGGATCGCCGAGCACACGTCGTGCACGTAGCCCGGGAGTGTCAGCTCCTTGGAACGGCTCCCGCCGCCGACCTCAGAGGCGGCTTCGAGCACGAGCACCCGCCGGCCCGCGCCGGCGAGCACCGCCGCGGCTACGAGACCGTTCGGCCCGGCACCGACGACGACCGCGTCGTATTCGGAGCCGGCAGTCAAGGGTCGTTCGGTGATCGCAACAGTGCGGGCACGAACGCGCCATTTCGTGAGCGCGCACAATGTTGCCATTCGCCGGCCGTGCGGCTCGACGATGGCGCGCTCGCCGAGAATGGCATCCGGGCCGACTTCGGAGAGGACCACGCCGTCGGCTTCGACCGCATGCACGCCATCGAGCAGAAGGTACAACTCGCATTCGAGCCGCGATAGGTACGGGGACCGGGCGTAGATTGCCGCGATGGCCGACCACCTCGTCACCGTCCGCCATCCGAAACGAGAGGTCGGGAACACCGATGTCGTGTTCGAGGTGTTCACCGACGACGGAGGCAAGCTCGGCGAGCTCCGGATCAGCCGCGGCGGAGTCGTGTGGTGGCCGAAGGGCGCCAAGACTCGAAAGATCGATCTGACCTGGGAGCAGTTCCGCGATCGCGTCGAGCGCCGCCGCCGCTGACGCCGGTTACGTGATCGGCGCGAGTTGCTCCATGAACTCGAGGCGGATGCCGCCCGGTGCCTCGACGAAGGCGATGCGGCGCCTGCCGAAGGCTCCTTCGACGACACTCGGACCCCAGATGACCTGGTGCCCGACGAGCTCGGCCTCGAGATCATCGGTGAAGAGCGCGGGATGGAGGAAGCACTCGTCCGGGAGATCGACGGCATCTTCGTAGATGGCTCGTGTGAAGAGCGTGATCATCACCGGCCCGAGGTACACGTCGGCGCGCTCGGCGTCGTTCCACACCATGCGGTCGCGGACTTGTCCGCCCGCGGCTTCGTAGAACGCACACGCCGCGTCGAGGTCGGAGACCTTGACTGCGAGATTCGCCATACCGGTGATCGTCACGACCGGCGAGGGTAGCGACCCCGCCGGTACCGCTACCCGGCAATGCCCACTGGGTGTCGATCACCCCCGCGGAAGCCAAGCTCGATCCGAGCGACGCCCAAGCAATCGGCGGGAACCCGAGCGCAGGTCTGCAATTCCTCTCGGGCACATCCGGGCAGCCGAGTGTGCTTGGCAAGGAGACGCTCGACAACGTCGCAGTCACTCACCACGCGAGCACCCTCGACCTCCGCCCGCACTCAACCTCACGGCGCCTACGGGCAACGCCCTCGGGGCCGGCACGCTCGCCGCGGGCATCCGCGCGCTGCAGCGGTACACGGACATCACGCGCGTGCCCTCGGAGGAGTGGATCGATCACGACGGCCGTGTGCGGCGGTTCACGCTGACGTTGGAGATCGACGACAGCGGCGATACCGCAACAGTCGCGGTCGACATGCGGTTCACGAACTTCGATGCGCCGGTC
>Ga0335083_10001896_pt1 | contig 28249 bp, 23 predicted proteins | sample Lox_Sample_42_FD_206716 | JGI IMG/M metagenome (GOLD analysis project Ga0335083, IMG submission 206716) | Soil microbial communities from Loxahatchee National Wildlife Refuge, Florida, United States - Lox_Sample_4.2 | ecosystem: Environmental > Terrestrial > Soil > Wetlands | place: USA...
GCCATTGCTCTGACCCGGTCGGAGAGAAGTTCTGCGCGGACTTCAAGGACAAGATCAAAAAGTCGGTCGGCTATCAGCTGGCCGACGGCAGCGGCGGCTACGGAATGGGCGTTCATCTTTCATGCGTTGATATGTGGAAGGGTATCGACAGCAAGCTCGCCGGCCGCATGTCCGCGGTGGCGCTGACCTTCACGATCTATTCCGACAAGCTGCCGGGCGAAGTGTTCGAGGACGCCTCCGTGTTCAGGGTCGGCAAGGACAAGGTGCCCGAAATGTCCGACCAGGTTGTCGCCGCCCTGGGGCAGCTCGCGAGCGCAAACTCGGCCTTCTTCGAGAGCATGCGTGCGGGCGCGCAGGGATCGGCGCCCGATTCCACTCCTTCGCCCTAAGCGGCGCGCGCTCCCGAGTCAGGCAGGAGTATACCGCCGATGGCAATCACGGTATGTCCGGTGACGGAGAGTTTCGCCGCCGAGATCGGCGACATCGATTTGTCGCGACCGCTCGATTCCGCCGACCTTGCGGCGATCAAGCAGGCGTTCTGGGATTACGGGGTGCTGATATTTCCGGATCAGGAACTCACCGACGAGCAGCACCTGGATTTCTCCCGCCACTTCGGACCGCTGGAGACCACTATCGCGGCCTTGAACCCGGGCGCGAGACTGCGCGTCTCGGACAAGCTCGCCGACGTTTCGAACCTCAACTCGCGGAGCGCAATCTGGGGCGAGAAAAGCCGGACGCGCATGCTGCAGCTGGCCAATCGTCTGTGGCATACCGACAGCTCGTTCAAGTATCTGCCGGCGCGCGCCTCGCTCCTCTATGCGCGCACGATTCCGCCCCTCGGCGGGCGCACCGAGTTCGCCGACCTGCGCGCCGCTTACGACGCGCTCGACGACGGCCTTAAGCGCCGGCTCGAAGGCTTGGTCGCCGAACACGCGCTTGCCTTTTCGCGCGCGCGCATCGGTTTCACCGCCTTCACCGAGGCCGAGCGCAACAACCTGCCGCCGGTGCCCCAGGTGATGTCGCGGACGATTCCGGAAAACGGCAGAAAGACGCTTTATGTCGCGTCACACATCGGCCATATCGCCGGGATGCCCGACGTTGAGGCGCGCGCGCTGGTCGATCGGCTGATCGCGCACGCCACCCAGCGCCAGTTCGTATACAGCCATCGATGGCGCGTGCACGACCTCGTGATGTGGGACGATCGCTGCACGATGCATCGCGGCACCGACTTCGACGATCTGCGCTGGCCGCGCGACGTCCGCCGCGCCACCGTCAACGACGTCGCCAACACCTGCGAGCAAGAGGGCATCGCGGTCGCGCCCCCTGCACCGGGCGCGGCGGCAAACGCCGAAGACTACTAACCTTCGAAGACTACTAACCCTGGAAGACTTGTAAAACCTGATAGACAGCGCGGCGAGCGCGCGCTGCGCCCGGCGCTAATTCCTTTTCTCAGGCGCGAAAAAAGCGATCGTGCGCGCCTCGATACTCTCGCGCGGCGCGGCGTCGGGGGGAGAGGTCGGATCGTCGAAGGCGGTATGCGCGGTCCAGCGCGCACGCCCGTCGGCGGCGGAATCGTAACATTTCAGCAGCAGCGCTTCATCGCGCAGCATCCGCGGAAAATAGAACCATCGATGCTCCGGATTGAAGGAGACCGAGTAAACCTCGCCCGTGCGATCGCGGTACTTGAGATCGGTCGGAACGAAGTCGGCAAGGCGCATGCTCTGCGCGTCGCATACCGCAAGCGGCGCTTCTTCAACGGGGCCGCGAATCGGCCGCCATACGTTGATGAACGTGAAGCGGTTCTTGAGCAGCGTCTCGGCCTCGGCGCCCAGCAGATCGCGCACGCGTTGCGGTCCGGATTTAAGCGTGTAGTCGTTGTGTGCGAAGCGAACCGGCTCGCGCGCGCCGTTGCGCCCCTCTTTCGCCATCGGCCCGCAGCGCACGTTGTGATCGAAAACCACCACCCGCACCGCTCCCGTCGCCTGCTTCACCAGGCGCTCAACTTCGGGATAGTAGATAGCGCGGACCTCGGCCTCGTCGTAGAAGTTGGTGACCGCGGTCGGGTGATGAACCAGCGCGAAGCCCTGGCCGTCCAGGGTCAGCCGCTCGTCAACGGCGCGGCCGTTCAGAATCGTCATCGTGTGCTTGATGTTGTGGTAGGTCCGCTGCGGCGCGCCGTCTTCGGTCTTGTACATGTAGGTGACCGGCTTTTCGGCGCTCTCGGCGAGGTAGTTCAGCGCGGCCTCGACACTGCCAACAACCTCGCCGCTATGGGTGCTTTCATTCATTGTCCAGGTCCTGCCTTCTGCGTCCGTGCCGACGGACTGCTATGACTTCTCAGATGCTGGAGCAATTTCCGTGCTTGTGAGAATAGTCAAGAAAAACGGGAATTTCTAATGGCGGCGTTTCCCGAAATGCGAGAAAAAGGCACCTGCGCGGAAATATTCGCAAAACGCCGAATCAGCCCGGTTGGATTCGCTCAAGCGCGGCCCGTAATCGCGCGACGGTTCGCGCCTTGCCGAGCACCGCTATAACCTCGTAAATTCCCGGACTGACCGTACCGCCGGTCAGCGCGACGCGCACGGGCTGCGCGAGCTGGCCAAGCTTCATCTCGAACCGCCCGAGCACCCGCTCGAACGCCGCCTGCACCGCCGCCTCGTCGAAGTCGCCGGAGATCGATTCGATTTCGTGCGCGAGCGCTTCCAGCGGCCGCGCGGTCTCGGGCTTGAGGAATTTGGCGGCGGCCTTGGGATCGATTTCAATCGCGCCGCGCAGATAGAACTTCGCGAATTCGACCAGCTCGACCAGCGTCTTGGCCCGCTCGCGAAGCGTCGCGATCATCTTTTCGAGCCAGGCCTGGTCGCCGGGAATATCCGCATAGCCGGCGCGTTTGATGAATGGGATGACCTCGCGCGCTAGCTGGGGCAACGGCCGCTCCTTCATGTAGTGAAAGTTCAACCACAGAAGTTTCTCGGCGTTAAATATGCCGGCCGATTTGCCGCAGGCCTCGAAGCCGAAATAATCAACCAGCTCCTTTTTGGAAAAGACCTCCTGGTCGCCGTGCGACCATCCGAGCCGTGCCAGGTAGTTCAACAAGGCTTCGGGAAAGTAGCCGGCGTCGCGATAGGCAAAGACCGACGTCGCGCCGTGGCGCTTGGAGAGCTTCTGCCCGTCGGGCCCCATCACCATCGGCAGATGCGCGTATTCGGGCGGCTTGAGCCCGAGCGCGTAGAAAATCTGCATCTGGCGCGGCGTGTTGGGAAGATGGTCGTCGCCGCGGACGACGTGGGTGATGCCGAAGTCGGCGTCGTCGAGCACGGTGGCGAAATTGTAGGTCGGCACGCCGTCGGAGCGGAAGATGATCAGGTCGTCGAGTTCCGCGTTATCGAACACGGCGCGGCCCTTGACGTGGTCTTCGACCACGGTCTGGCCGGTGCGCGGCGACCGGAAGCGAATCGTGTAATTGCGCCCGGCGCGCTTGTCGGGAAGCTCGAGGTCCGGCGAGAACGGCAGGTCGCGGCACTTGCCGTCGTAGCCGGGCTTGCGATGCTCGCGTTCGGCCTGCTTGCGCTTCGCCTCCAGTTCCTCGGCGGTGCAATGGCAGGGATAGGCCTTTTTCTCGCGCAGCAACTGAAGCGCGCCCTCGCGATAGCGGTCGAAGCGGCTTGACTGGAAATAGCTGCGATCGGGCGGTCCCTTATCCCACTCCATCCCGAGCCATCGCAGGCTTTCAAGAATCTCGGCGAGCGACTCCTCGGTCGAGCGCTCCTGGTCGGTGTCGTCGATGCGGAGGATGAACTCGCCGCCGCTGTGGCGCGCATACAGGTAGGCGAACAATCCCGAGCGCACGTTGCCGATATGCAGCGCGCCGGTCGGGCTCGGCGCGTAGCGGGTACGTACGGTCACGCGTGTGCTACTCCCATTCGATGGTCGCGGGCGGCTTGGAGGTGATGTCATAGACGACGCGGTTGACGCCGCGCGCCTCGTTGGTGATGCGGTTGGAGAGATGCGCGAGCACCCCCGGATCGATCCGCGCCCAGTCCGCGGTCATCCCGTCTGACGACTCGACCGCGCGAATCGCGATCACGCTCTCGTAGCTGCGCCCGTCGCCCATCACGCCCACGGTCTTGAGCGGCAGCAACACCGCAAACGCCTGCCAGAGCCGCGCGCCTAACCCGGCCGCCGCGATCTCCTCCATCACGATCAGGTCGGCGCGGCGCAATAGCTCCACGCGCTCGCGCGTCACCTCGCCCACGATCCGCACCGCCAGGCCCGGGCCCGGGAACGGCTCGCGATCGACGACGTCGGCACCAAGGCCCAGTTCGCGGCCGACCGCGCGCGCTTCGTCCTTGAACAGCTCGCGCAGCGGCTCGACCAGCTCCAGGCGCATCCGCTCCGGCAATCCGCCGACGTTGTGATGCGACTTGATCACGGCCGAGGGGCCCTTGAACGAGACTGACTCGATCACGTCCGGATAGAGCGTTCCCTGGCCGAGGAATTTCGCGCCGCCAAGCCGCTCGGCCTCCTTTTCGAAAACTTCGATAAAGGTGTGGCCGATGATGCGCCGCTTCTGCTCGGGGTCGAGCACGCCGGCGAGGCGCTTGAAAAAAAGCTCGGAGGCATCCACCACGCTGAGCGAGATTCCCAGTTGCCCGGCGAACACCGTCTCCATCCGCTCGCGCTCGCCCGCGCGCAGGAGGCCGGTGTCCACGAAGACGCACTTGAGGCGGTCGCCGATCGCGCGATGGATGAGCACGGCGGCGACCGACGAATCGACCCCGCCCGAGAGCCCCATCAGCACGCGACCGTCGCCGCCGACGCGGGCGCGAATCTCGCCGAGCTTGGTCTCGACGAAAGCGGCCGGCGTCCAATCGCCCGCCTCGCCGCAAATCCGGTGCACGAAGTTACCGAGCACCCGGATCCCGCACGGCGTGTGGGCGACCTCGGGATGGAACTGGATGCCGCGGAGCAGACCGTCGTGCGAGCGCACCGCCGCATACGGCGAATTGCCGCTGTGCGCGATCGCTTCGAGCGCGGACGGAATTTCTTCGACGCGGTCGCCGTGGCTCATCCATACCGGGAATTCGCGGTCGGCGAGCCCCTCGAACAATTCATCGCGACGGTCGATTATGAGCTCGGCCGGACCGTACTCGCGCTTGCCGGCGCCCGCGCTATGCGCGCCCAGATGCTGCGCGATCACGTAGAGCCCGTAGCAAATTCCCAGCACCGGGCATCCGATGCGCAACACCTCGGGCGCGATATCCGGCGCGTCGGCCTCGTAGAGGCTCGCCGGGCCGCCGGAGAGGATGATTCCGCGCGGATGCATCGCGCGAATCTTTTCGATCGCAAGATTGTAGGGATGAATCTCGCAATAGACCTTGGCCTCGCGCACGCGGCGAGCGATTAGCTGCGTGTACTGGCTGCCGAAATCCAGGATCAGGATCACTAAAGCCGACCTTGCGTATAGCTACTATATCCGACCCGTTTGACGCGGCGAAATGCGGCCGGCGCGCACCTTTCCACAACGCCGGCGCCGCTTCGCTCGGCGCGGGCCGCCACCCCGCTCGTCCGCACGCTCATCGCTTCGCCCTGGGCCCCTTGGCGGATGTCTTGGCGGATGTTTTGACTGATTTCTTGGCTGGGATTTTTGCTGACGTCTTGGCGAGCGGCTTAGGAGGCGATTCCTTGTGCCGCACGGCGCCGCTTGCGCGCGCCTCGGCCCACGTGCGGCCGGTGCGGCGGAAGCTCATCAAAAGAGGCGTACCGACGAGTCTCAGCGCCGCGCGAAATCGGGTCGCGAGAAAACGCAGGTAGTGCGCCGGAATATCGCCTTCGACGTTGGCGAAGAACGCGAGACGCGGCGGCGAGTGGCCGACCTGAGTGACGTACATCAGCCGAAGCCGCCGCCGCTCGATCATCGGGGGATCCATCGCGGCCGTGGCCTCGGCCAGGATGCGGTTGAGATTCGCAGTCTGGAAGGTCGCGCGCCATGAATCGGCGGCCCTCATCGCCGCCGGGATGATCTTATCCACGCCGTCGCCGGTCAGTGCCGACGTGAACAGCATCTCGGCAAACCCCAGGAACGGCACCTGCGCCTCCGCATCGCGCACGAAGGCCGCGACCCGCCGTCCCGCCTTCGCGGCAAGGTCCCACTTGTTGCACACCACGACCAGGGCGCGGCCCTCGCTTTCGACCAGGTGAGCTAGGCGCGCGTCCTGGTCGGTGACGCCCTCGGTCGAATCGATCACCAGGACCAGCACCTCGGCGCGGCGAATCGTCTCGATCGCGCGGCCGACCGAGAAATGCTCGAGTTCGCCTTCCACCCTTGCAGGGCGGCGGATTCCTGCGGTGTCGATCAGAAGCACGTCGCGGTCCGCGGCGCGCAGGCGCAGGTCAACCGGATCCCTCGTGGTGCCGGGCGTATCGTCCACGATCGCGCGCTCGAAACCGGCGAGACGATTGAGCAGCGACGATTTGCCGACGTTGGGACGGCCAATGAACGCAAGGCGCAGATCGGGCGGCGCCGGCGGCGCGGCCTCGGCGGCGGGCAACCGTTCGACGATCTCGTCGAGCAAGTCCTCGATCCCGCGTCCGTGAGCAGCCGAGATGAGCAGCATCGGCGAGATTCCGAGCGCATGATACTCGGCGGCCGCCGCTTCCACCCCCGCGCGGTCCATCTTATTCACCGCCGCGACCATCGGCCGTCCGGTCGCCCGAATCAGCTCGACGGCTTCGCGATCGCCGGGGCCGAGACCGCCTCGCCCGTCGAGCATGAAGACCACGACGTCGGCCAGCGCGACCGCGCGCAAGGCATCTTGTGCGACCCGCTTGCCCATCCGTTCGCGGCCGCCCAATTCGAGTCCGCCGCTGTCGATGATGAAGAAACTGCGTCCGCGATGCTCGGCCTGGCCGAGGTTGAGGTCGCGCGTGGTGCCGGCGACCGGACTTACGATCGCGCGGCGGCCGCGGGCGATCCGGTTGAACAGGGTCGATTTGCCGGCGTTGGCGCGGCCGACCAGGACCACGACCGGCGCGCCCCTGAGCAGCGCGCCCAGCGCGTCCGCGGGGCCGGCGGCGTTCGCGACCGGTTTCATCATCGAATCCCGGCTCCGCCTAGAGCCCCAGCTCCGCGATCTTGCGCGGGCTGCGCGTCCAATCCTTTTCGACCTTGACCAGGAGCTGCAGGAAGACGCGCGCGCCCAGCATCTTTTCCAGTTCCAGGCGCGCCGCGGTGCCGATTTGCTTGAGCTGCCGCCCGCCTGCCCCAATCAGCATCCCCTTATGCGCCTCGCGCGCGACGACGATTACCGCGTCGATCCTGAGCAGCCGGCGATCGCTTTCCTCGACGAAATTCTCCACCACCACGGCGGTCGAAAACGGCACCTCCTCGCGCATCGCGAGGAACACTTTCTCGCGCACGACCTCGGCGGCGATCGTCCGCTCGGTCTGGTCGGTGTATTCGTCTTCGGGCATCAGCGCCGGACCCTCGGGCAGCATCCGCTTGACGACCGCGACCAGTTCTTCGACGTTGCCGCCCTTAAGAGCGCTCACGGGAACGATCTCGGCCTCGGGCGCCTCGCGCCCGCATTGCTCGAGCGCGGCGAACAAGCCGGCGCGGCTCACGCGATCGATCTTGTTGACCGCGACAACCCGCGGCGCCTTTATCTCGCGCAATTCGGCGAGAAAGGCGCGGTCGCCCTCGCCAAGCGGAGCGGCCGCCTCGACCACGCCGAGAACGACCTCGCCCTCGCCGAGGCATCGGCGCGCGATTTCGATCATGTGCTGGTCGAGCGCGCTTCGCGGACGATGCAATCCCGGGGTATCTACGAAGATTAACTGCGCGTCGGGGTCGGAGCGGATACCGAGGATGCGGCGGCGCGTGGTCTGCGGGCGCGGCGTGACGATCGCGACCTTGTGCCCGACCATCCGGTTGAGCAGCGTCGATTTGCCGACGTTGGTGCGCCCGCCGAGCGTGACGAAGCCTGCGCGATGTGGTTCAGCGACGCTCACGTTTTTCGCTCTCGATGCGGTCGAGCGCGGCGCGCGCCGCGGCTTGCTCGCTCTGCTTTTTGCTGCCGCCCTCGCCCACGCCAAGATCGCGGCCGGCGATTCGGATTCGCGTGGTGAACATCTTGGCGTGATCGGGGCCGCGCGACGACACCAGTTCGTAAACCGGCTGGCTGCGAAAGCGGCGGTAGGCGATTTCCTGCAATTCGGTCTTGTAGTCGCGTTCGGTTGAAGGACCGCCGATGTCGCCCGCGAAGAGCCCCTCGATCACCGTCCGCGCCGGCCCAAGCCCGCTGTCGGTGTAGATCGCGCCGATCACCGCCTCGAACGACGCCGCGAGTATCGAGATCTTTTCGCGTCCGCCGCTTTTCTCCTCGCCCTTGCCCAGCCTTAGCGCCCGGCCGATACCGATTTCCTGCGCTTTGGCCGCAAGGGTGCGGCCGTTGACGATCGAGGCGCGCTCCTTGGAGAGCACGCCTTCCTTGGCCTCGGGCAACCGGCGCATCAGCAGGTCCGCGATCGCGAGGTCGAGCACCGCGTCGCCCAGAAACTCCAGCCGCTCATAGTGTGGCTCGGGACCGACCGCGGCGCTCGGATGGGTGAGTGCGGTCCGCAGCAGCTCGGGACGCACGAAAGTGTAGTTGAACCGCCGTTCCAGGTCTGCGCGGTCTTCCTCAGCGCGCGGTGGCGGCGCAGGCTCCGGGCCCGGTTTGGGGCCGAGCCACCTGCCCGACAAGGGCAACGCCTTCAATATGCGATGCCACCACCTCAACTTCGTCGTTCCCAAGAGCTTCGCGACCCTCCACCAGCACGCGGATATAATTGCGGCTGTAGCCTCTCAGCCTACCGTCCGCGCCCCGTTCTTCAAGCAGCACTTTAAGTTTCGATCCATCAAACCGTTCGATGAAGCGCCGCCGCTTGTCCTCGCCGAGCGCGCGCAGGATTTCCGCGCGGCGCTTTATGTCGCCTGGCGCGACCCTGCCCTGCAGCTTGGCGGCCGTGGTCCCCGCCCTCACGGAGTACGGGAAGACGTGGAAGTAGGCAAGCGGAAGCGCTTCGATAAATTTGAAGTAATTGTCGAAATCTGCGGCGGTCTCGCCGGGAAAGCCCGCGATAAGGTCTGTGCCGACCGCAGCAGATGGCATCAGCTCGAGCACGCGTTCGATCCGGTTCCTGAAGTGCGCGACGTCGTAGCGTCGGCGCATCCGGACCAGCGTCGCATCGGTGCCGGCCTGGAGCGGCAGGTGCAGATGCGGGCAGAACTTGTCGCTGGCGGCCATGATTTCCAGGATTCGGTCGCTCAGTTCTTCGGGGTCGAGCGAGCTTATCCGCACCCGGCCTATCGGCGAGCGCTCGGCGACCATCTCGAGCAGCGCCTCCAGGCTGACCGGCGGATCGAGGTCGCGGCCATAGCCGCCGAGGTGAACTCCGGTCAGGATCACTTCGCGAAAGCCCGAGGCTGCGAGCCGATCGATCGCGTCGAAGATGCGCCGCGGCTCCACGCTGCGCGAAGTTCCGCGCGAGGTCGGCACGATACAGAAGCTGCAGAACTGGTCGCATCCCTCCTGCAGCTTGAGGAACGCGCGCGTGCGGCCCTCCAGCGCAACCGCTCCAAGCTCGATCGGCGCGCGCTCCTTGCGCAGGTTCGCAACCATCACGCGGTCCGCGGCTTCGCCGAGCACCGCGCGTTCCAGGTCTTCGGGACGGCCGAGTCCGACCACCGCGTCGATCGCGGGCGAGCCCGCCAGCACCGCGGGGTTTGCCTGCGCAAGGCATCCGGTCATCACCACGCGCGCATCAGGATTGAGCCGGCGCGCGCGCCGCGCGAGCTTTAAGCTCTCGGTATCGGCGCGATCGGTCACCGTGCAGGTGTTCACGATATAGATGTCGGCGACCTCGTCGAACTCGCATCGCTCCATCCCGCGCGCGCCGAGGCGCGACTCGATTATCGCCGAGTCGTACTGGTTGACCTTGCATCCAAGCGTTGCGATCGCGAAGCGCGCCACGCGCGTTGTTGCGGGAGTGCTCGCCGTCGTCTTCACAATGCGCGCTCGATAAAGCCGCCGCCCAAAACTTCGTCGCCGCGATAGAACACGCACGCCTGTCCGGGCGTCACCGCCGGGCCGCCGCCGCTCTCGAAGGTCACGCGCGCGCGATCGCCCGCCTCGATCGCGAGCGTCGCGGGCAGCGCCGGATGGCGGTAGCGGATGCGCGCCTCGACCGCAATCGCGCCCTCAACGACGCTTTCGGGATCGACAAGGCTGACATCCCGCGCGACCAGGCCCGCCGCCGTGAGACCGTCGCGCGGGCCGACCACGACGTCGCCGCTCTCGGCGCGAATCTCGCGCACGTACAGCGGCTCGGGCGAGCTAAGGCCGAGTCCGCGGCGCTGTCCGACGGTGAAGCGATGAACTCCGCCATGTGCCGCCAGCGTGCACCCCTTTGCGTCGACGATGTTGCCGGGACGAAGACGCTGGCGGGGCGCCGCTCGCTCGACGAAGCGCGCATAGTCGCCGTCGGGCACGAAGCAGATCTCCTGGCTCTCGGGCTTGTCAGCATTGGCGAGGCCAAGCTCGCGCGCCCGCGCGCGCACCTCGGCCTTGGTCATCGCGCCGAGCGGAAAGAGCGTGCGGCTCAGCTCGGTCTGGCCGAGCGTAAACAAGAAGTACGACTGGTCCTTGGTCGCATCGGCAGCGCGCAGCAGGCGGAAGCGGCCGCGCGGGTTGCGCTCGATACGGGCATAATGGCCGGTCGCGACGTAGTCCGCGCCGAGCGCCGCGGCGCGCTCGCTCAGGCGCGCGAACTTGATCTCGCGATTGCACATCACGCACGGATTTGGCGTTCGCCCGTCGAGGTACTCGGACACGAAATTGTCGATCACGCGGGCGCCGAACTCTGCACGCAGATCTACCACGTAAAACGGAAAGTCCATCCGCTCGGCGACGCGGCGCGCATCCTCGAAATCCTCGTGCGAACAACACGTCCCGCGCCGCCGCGCGGCCGGAGCCGGAGCTTCCGCAGCAAGACGCATCGCCACCCCGACCACGTCGTAGCCGCGCTCACGCAGGATCGCTGCGGCAACCGAGCTATCCACGCCGCCCGACATCGCGACCAGCACTCGCGCGCTCATCGCATCGCCTCGGTAGCGGCATTCGGCCGCGTCGAGACCGCGCTGGCCAGCGGCTCGGCGGCGCGAACCCGCCGCCATACGCGGGCGATTATCTCCGCCGCGCGATCGATCTCGTCCGCGGTCGTGCTCCATCCAATGCTTAGCCTTAGCGAACTGCGCGCTTCGTCGCGTCCGAGCCCCATCGCGAGCAGGACGTGCGAAGGCTCGACCGCACCCGCCGCGCACGCCGAGCCCATCGAGACCTCCACGCCTTCGAGGTCGAGCGCGATCAGCATGCTTTCGCCGAGTACCTCGGGAAAAGTCAGGTTGAGCGTGTTGCCGAGCTTGTGATCGGAAGCGCCATTAAGACGCAGGCCGGGAATCGACGCGTCGAGGCGCGCGAGCATCAGTTCCGCCAGCCTCGCAACCCGCGCGGATTCTTCGTCCCGATGTGCTCCGGCCGCCTCGGCAGCGATACCGAAAGCGATCGCGCCGAGCAGGTTCGGCGTCCCCGCGCGCATCCCGGCTTCCTGCGGTCCGCCCATCATCAAAGGCGCGAGCGCCAATCCAGAGCGGACGTAGAGCGCACCGATTCCCGCCGGCGCCCCAATCTTGTGGCCGCTAATCGTCAGAAGGTCGCAGCGCAAATCGCCGACGCGAATCGGGATGCGCCCCGCGGCCTGCGCGGCGTCGAGGTGAAAAATCGCTCCCGCGCGTGCGATGGGCGGGCCCATCGCGGCCACGTCCTGGATCGTACCCACTTCCGCGTTGGCGAGCCCCAAGGAGACCAGCGCCGTATCGGAATCGAGCGCCGCCTCCACGGCCGCCGGCGCGATTCGCCCGCCGCGATCCGGCGCGAGGCGGATTACCTCGAAGCCCCTGGCGGCGAGATATTCGAGCGGCGCCAGGACGGATGAATGTTCGATCACCGAGGTCACGATCCTGCGCCGCGCCGCCGACGCTTCGGCCGCGCCGCGAATCGCAAGGTTGTTCGACTCGGTCCCGCCGCCGGTAAAGACTATCTCGTGCGCCGCGGCCCCGATAAGCCGTGCAACCCGCTCGCGGGCCTGCTCGAGCGCGCGCCGGGCGTGCTGGCCGCTTCGATGGACCGCGGCCGGATTACCCGCCTCGTCCGCCTCGGCAAAGCGAGCGATCGCGGAGCGCACCTCAGGCCGCAGCGGCGCGCCGGCATTGTAGTCGAGATAAATACGCATACGGGTTTGATAGGCCCAAGGCGAACGAATAACTTAGCCTAGCGGATCGGCCGACAAAAGTCGTCGCAACGCGGACTATCTATGGCCAGGCCTGATGTAATCGTGGTGGGCGCCGGGGTGGTGGGATGCAGCCTCGCGTTCCATCTTGCCCGCAGCGGAGCGCGCGTCACGGTTTTCGAGAAAGGGCGCGAGGTATGCTCCGGGATGTCGGCGCGTTCGGGCGCCCTGCTGCGAATGCACTACACTTTCGCGCCCGAGGCCGAACTCGCATGGAAGAGCCTCAGGTACTTCGCCAATTGGGAAGACATAGTAGGGGGCGACGCGGAGCGGCGCGGATGCGGCTTCGTGAGAACCGGTTTCGCGATCGTGGTCGGGCCGCCTAACGTCGAGAGGTTGCGCGCCAATGTCGCGATGCTCCGCGCGGTCGGCGTCGATACGGCCGCGATCGAGCCAGCCGAATTGCGCAGCATCGAACCGGCGATCAACGTTGACGACGTGGCGCTCGCGGCTTACGAGCCGCAAAGCGGCTATGCCGACCCGGTGGCGGCGACGCGCTCGATGGCTGAGGCGGCCGCGCGGCACGGCGCGGTGTTCAGGACGGGGGCGATGATCAGCGCTATCGACGCGGCCGGCGGCCGTGCACGCGGCGTCGTGGACGCCTCCGGCGCGCGTCACGGGGCCGACGCGGTATGCGTGATGGCCGGTCCGTGGACAGACCGGCTGCTGAAGCCGCTCGGCGCCGCGATTGGAATTCGCGCCGAGCGCGCGCAGATAGCTTTTTTCAAACGCCCGGCATCGCTCAGCCATTGCGGATGTATCGACACGATCTCGGGCAGCTACTTTCGTCCGCAGGGTGACGCCGAGACGTTGATCGGGCTCGGCGACGTCAAGGCGGAATATGAACCCGATCCGGACAGCTTCCGCGAAGACAACGACGCCGACTTCGTCACCGAGGTCGCCGAGCGCCTCACCCATCGCGTGCCGGCGATGGCAGGTGCGGGATATTCGCGCGGCCACGCCGGAATCTACGACGTAAGCCCCGACTCGCGCGCGGTGATAGGCCCCGTTCCCGGAACCGGCAGCCTCTATGTTGCCGCGGGTTTCAGCGGCACCGGCTTCAAGACCGCGCCGGCGGTCGGCGCCGCGATGGCGGAATTGATCATTGACGGGCGCTCCACAACCGTTGACCTGCGTCCGTTCGGGTTCGCGCGCCTGCGCGAGGGACGTCCGATCCGCGGCGAACACGAGTATCTGATGGGCGCCAACTTCGGTCACAAGCTCTGAGGCGCGACGACCGTCGGATGACCCGCGCTCCCAGGAATTGGCCGCTGCGCGCCGCGATAGCTATCGCAGCCTTCCTTGCGGCCCTGCTGGCGAACGGATGCGTGGTCGAGAATCCGCCCCCTCCGCCGCCTCCACCTCCGCCGCCGGCGCTGCCGCAGGGACTGGTGATACAGCCCTCGTCGCTGGCCGAAGACGCGCAGGGAAACCTTTGGTTCACGATCCTTGGGATTCCCAAGACAGGGAGGCTCGGTCACAGTGGTTCGGTAAGCGAATTCAAGCTGCCGCCCGTGAGCTTCGCGGCAAATATCGTCACCGGCGCGGACGGCAATCTCTGGATGGTCGGGATCACGACGTTCGGTACCTCGATCTCCGGCAACATCATCAGGATGACGCCCGACGGGCACTCGACCGTCTATGAATTGCCCGGGAACTGGGTGCCCGAAGGACTCGCCGCCGGGCCTGACGGCAATCTCTGGTTCACCGCATGGGTGGGCGCCAACCCCGACGGCAATGTGGCGATCGGACAGATCACCACTGCGGGCGCCGTCACGATGTTTCCGATGCCCGAACCGGGGACCGGCCCCACGACCATCGCCGGCGGCCCGCAACATAGCCTCTGGTTCACCGAAGCGCCGGTCGCTCGGATCGCCAGGATCGCGCTCGACGGTAAAGCTGTCGAATACCACTTGCCCAAGGGCACGGTGCCGGCGCAAATCACGGCCGGCCCCGACGGTAACATCTGGTTCACGGAAAACTTCAGCAACCGCGTCGCGCGCATGACGCCCGCGGGCCAGGTGACTGAATTCACCCTGCCGGTCAGCGGAAAATACGAAGCGATCGTCTCGGGGCCCGACCGCAACCTGTGGATCGCGGTCAATCGTGCGGGCGCAACGGCCGACTCGGTCAGCGGCGCTATCCTGCGGGTCACGCCGAGCGGCGCGTGCACGGTCTTTCCGCTCCCGAGCGGCGCGAGCGTCTCCGGCCTTATCGCCCGGCGCGACGGCACGCTGGTGTTCAGCGAACGATGGGTAACCGGCGGACCGACCCGAATCGGACAGATTACCGCGGGCGGCCAGATCACGGAGACTTCGCTCCGCCTCAAGCGCTAGCACGCGGCGGCGCGCGCATCGGGCTTCGCGCTTGCGGCTCAGCGATTCTTGAAGAGATCGGGCTCGTCCGTCGCAGCCGTTTCCGCGTCCGGCGCGCTGCGCGAAATTTTAGGATTGAGCTTGTCTTCGAGGCAGTCCTGGCGCTCTTCGAGTTCCTCGATACGCACGCCGATCCGGTTGAGCTTGTCCACCAGACCTTGCATCGCGCGCGCCACCGGGTCGGGCAGATGCACATGGTCGAGGCCCGCGACATCCTGGCGCGTGCTCTCGCCTTCGATAACCTTACCGGGGATGCCGACGATGGTCGAGTACGGCGGCGCCGAGGAAACCACCACCGCGCCCGCGCCGATACGGCTGCCGCGTCCTATGCGCACCGGGCCGATCACCGCGGCGCCGGCGCTGATCATCACCTGGTCCTCGATCGTCGGATGACGCTTCTCTTTCTTGAGGCTCGTGCCGCCGAGCGTAACGCCCTGGTAAATCAGGACGTCGTCGCCGATTTCCGCGGTCTCGCCGACGACCACGCCCATCCCGTGATCGATAAAAAGCCGCCGTCCAATAGTTGCGCCGGGATGGATTTCGATCCCGGTAATCCATCGCGCAAACTCGCTCAGCAGCCGGCCGAGCAGGCAGAGGTCATGCTCCCACAGCCAGTGCGCCGCGCGATACATCCAGATCGCGTGCAGCCCCGGATAAGCCAGCACCACCTCGAGCGTGCTGCGCGCGGCCGGGTCGCGATCGAAGACCGCTTGTATGTCCTCGCGCAGGCGATTGACGACGCCAATGGGCGCGTGGGTCTCGGCGCCGAGGCCATTGGTGGTCGGGAGCGCCATATGATTATGCCCTCCGGCTATGCCCTCGCCGCCGCGCCATTGCGCGGCAAGGCGCGCTCGCGCGGGCGCGTCCCATTGGCCGGCGGATGCTTGACGATGCGCGGCTTGGCCGCACCCTTGTGCAGCTTGTATTCGACCGAATCGACCAGCGCCTGCCAGCTCGCCTCGACCACGTTGCTGGAAAGGCCAACCGTGCCCCAGCGCCGGCGGCCGTCGGTCGATTCGATAAGCACGCGCACGCGCGCGGCAGTGCCCGCGCCGTTGTCGAGCACGCGTACTTTGTAGTCCGCAAGCTGCATCGCTTCGAGCGCCGGGAAATACGGCATCAGCGCGCCGCGCAGCGCCGAATCGAGCGCGTTGACCGGTCCGTTGCCGGTCGCCGAATTGCGCGAGCGCACGCCGTCGGGCCCGTCGATCACCACCACGGCTTCGCTGAACGGCGTATGATCCTCGTGCCACTTGTCGTCGAACACGCGGAAGCTGACGAAGCGGAAATGCTCGCGCGCGAAGCCAAGCGTCCGCAGCATCAGCAGCTCGAACGAGGCGTCTGCGCCGTCGAAAGTGTAGCCCAGCGCCTCGAGCCGCTTGAGCTCGTCGAGCAGTACGCCGATCTTTTCGTTGCTCGGCTCGATGTCGAGACCGAATTCCTTGCTCTTGTAGAGGATGTTGGCGCGGCCGGACAGCTCCGACAGCACCACGTGACGATCGTTGCCGACCGTCGCCGGATCGATGTGTTCGTAAGTGTGAACGCTGCGCTGGATGCCAGAGACGTGCAGTCCCGCCTTGTGCGTAAACGCACTGTGGCCGACGTAGGGCTGGCGCGTATGCGGCGTGATGTTGGCCAGTTCGTAGACCAGCATCGAGACCTCGCGCAGCATTTTGAGCTTGGCCGGCGGCACGCACTGGTAGCCGAGCTTGAGCTGCAGGTCAGGAATGATCGAGACCAGGTTCGCGTTGCCGCAGCGCTCGCCGATGCCGTTGATCGTGCCCTGGACCTGCACGGCGCCGGCGCGCACGCCGGCGACAGCATTGGCTACCGCGACCTCGCAATCGTTGTGCGGATGGATTCCGAGCGGGCATCGCACCGCCTCGCTCGCCGCCTCCACTCCAGCCTCGATCTCGTGCGGCAGACGGCCGCCGTTGGTGTCGCAGAGCGCAATCAGGTCGGCGCCCGCCGAATCGGCCGCGCGCAGACAATCCAGCGCGAACACCGGGTTGGCCGCGATACCGTCGAAGAAATGCTCGGCATCGAAGATGACCTGGTCAACGTGCCGCTTCAGGTACGCGATCGTGTCGTGCAGAATGTCGAGGTTGGCCTGGTTGGAAATCCGAAGCGCCTCTTTGACGTGCAGGTCCCAGGTCTTGCCGACCACGGTCGCGACCGGAGTCTCGGCGCGCAGCAGCAGCGCCAGGTTGCGGTCGGCCGAGGCGCGGATGTTGGCGCGCCGGGTCGAGCCGAAGGCCGCGATTTTGGCGTGGCGCAGATGGAGTTTCTTCACTTCGCGGAAGAACGCCGCGTCGCGATCGTTGGAGCCGGGCCATCCGCCCTCGATGTAGTCGATGCCGAGGTCGTCGAGGCGCTCGGCAATCTCGAGCTTGTCTTCGACCGTGAGCGAAACGTCCTCCGACTGGCACCCGTCACGCAACGTGGTGTCGTACACCTGTATTTTCTTCGCTACCGCCATCTGCCTAGACCGACTCCGCCGGCGTCGCGTTGCCGCCTTCGCCCAAGAATGCGTCGTGCAGCGCCCGCATCGCAAGCTCTCCGTATTTCGCGTTGACCACGACCGAAATCTTGATCTCGGAGGTCGCGATCATCTCAATGTTGACCCGCTCGTCGGCGAGCACCCTGAACATCCGCGCCGCGACTCCGGCGTGCGTGCGCATCCCGAGCCCGACGATCGAAACCTTGGCCACCTGGTCTTCATGACGCACGCCGGCGGCGCCGATTTCGGCGGCCATCATGCGGCACAACTCCAGCGCGCCGCGCAGGTCGTCGCGCCCCACGGTGAAGGTGACGTCGGTGCGGCCGTCGGCGCTGGCGTTCTGGATAATCATATCCACCACGATTCCGGTTTCGGCGATGGGGCCGAAAATTCGCGCCGCGAGTCCCGGGCGGTCAGCCACGCCCGAGATCGTTATCTTGCTCTGGTTCTGGTCGAGCGTCACGCCCGAGACCATCACTTCTTCCATCGATTTGTCCTCCTGGCCAACCCAGGTGCCCTCGGCTTCGCTGAAACTGGAGCGCACCACCAGCGGCACGTTGTAGCGCCGCGCCAGTTCGACCGAGCGCAACTGCAGCACCTTCGCCCCCAGCCCGGCCATCTCCATCATTTCATCATAAGACACGCGCCCGAGCTTGCGGGCGTGCGGGCAGATGTTGGGGTCGGCGGTGAAAACGCCCTCGACGTCGGTGTAGATCTCGCACGCGTCCGCCTTGAGCGCCGCCGCAAGCGCCACCGCCGTCAGGTCCGACGCACCACGCCCGAGCGTGGTGATGTCGCCCTTGGCGTCGACACCCTGGTAGCCCGCGACGACGGCGATATTGCCGTCGGCGAGAGCCGCGGTCAGGCGGTCCGCCTCGACCGAGCGAATCCTGGCGTTGCCGTGGCGGGAGTCGGTCGCGAGTTTGAGTTGATGGGCGAGGAACGACACCGTCGGATGGCCGAGCGCCTGAAGCCGAATCGCAAGCAGCGCCGCCGAGACCTGCTCGCCGGTCGCCACCAGCACGTCGGTCTCGCGCGCATTGGGCGAATCGCTCAGCTGAGAAGCAAGCTTGAACAGCCGGTTCGTCTCGCCGGCCATCGCCGAGACCACGACCACCACCTGGTCGCCGTCCGCACGCGTGCGCGCGACGCGGTCCGCGACCGCTCTGATCCGCTCGATCGAGCCGACCGAAGTCCCACCGTATTTCTGTACAATCAGGGCCACGTCTTTGCCGCCGCGGGGTAGTTCGCGGCGTGACCGATCATTATGGCGGCATCGGGCGGTTCGAACCAGAGCCCCCCGTTCGATACTTTTTACGGATGGGGTTCAGGCAAACCGCGAGCGCAGGCGTTCCAACAACTGCGCGTAGCGGTCGGAGCCTGCGACGAACTCGATCCGGCGCGCGCTCGGGCCCACGTAGCTTATCCGTACCGAGAGAACTTCCAGCTCATCGGCCTCGCGCAACCGCTCGAACCACTCGACCGCGGCCACACCCGGCGTGAACAGGTATTCACGCAACCCGAGGTCGTCGAGGCCGGCCTCCTCGAGGCGATAGAGGTCGATATGATAGAGGGGGACGCGGCCGCGATGCTCCTGGATCATCGTGAAGGTGGGACTCAGGATGTCTCCTTCGCGGAGATTGAGCCCCGTTGCAAGCCCCTTGACGAAGCAGGTCTTGCCCGCGCCGAGATCGCCCATCAGTCCGAGCAGCTCTCCGCCCTCGAGCACCGACGCGAGCCGCCGGCCCCAGCTTTTAGTCTCATGTGCGGAGCGGGTTTCGATGACGAACGTCACGCTTCAAGCGTGCGCCAATGGGCGATGTCGTTCAAGCGCCGGACGCCGCAAGCGAAGCCAGCGCCGACGGCAGTTCGTCGGCAAGGTCGCCGGCCAGATAGCCGACCGGGCCAATCCTTGCGGCCAGCCGATCGGCGGCATAGCCGTGAAGGAAGGCGCCCAGGGCGAGCGCGTCGAGCGGCGCCAGCCGCTGCGCCAGGAGCGCACCGATCATCCCGGAGAGCACGTCGCCCATCCCCGCGGTCGCCATCCCGGGATTGCCGCTCGCGTTGACATAGACCTCGCCGCCCGAGCCCGCGATAACGGTGTGCGCCCCCTTAAGCAGGACTGCCGCACCGCTTAGATCGCTAAGGCGCCGCGCCGCGCCGATACGGTTGGCGTTGACCTCCCCCGTGGTCATCCCTAGGAGACGCGCGGCCTCGCCCGGATGAGGCGTCAGGACGACTGGACCGGCTGCGCGCCTGAGCGCACCCGCACCAATCAGCGCGACCGCGTTTAGGCCGTCGGCATCGATCAGCATCGGCCGGCGCGGCGCCGCGCCCTCTGCAATAAGCCACTCCATCAGCGCGCGCGTATCGTCGCTCTGGCCGATTCCCGGCCCGACTGCGAGCGCATCCTTGCCTTCGATAAGCTTCGCGAGAACGCGCGGCGCTTCCCGTCCGTCGAAATGTCCATCGCGGTCGGCGACCGGTTCGGTCATCAGCTCCGCCTGCCCCGCCGCTACGATCGCTCCGACGGTTTCCGGAATCGCGGCAGTCACCAGCCCCGCGCCCAGCCGGAGCGCGCCGCGACCGGCCAGGATCGCAGCGCCCGACTTGCCGCGGCCGCCCGCGACCACCATCACGTGGCCGAAGTTGCCCTTGTGCGAATTTTGCGGACGCCGCCGCAGATAAGGGCGCGCCTCGGCCGCGTCGAAAAACCTGCCGTGCGGCGCGATCTCGGCGATCGCGGCGGGCGCGAATCCGACCTCCGCGATCTCCAAGTCGCCGCACAACTCCGCGCCCGGGTACGAAACGTGGCCGAATTTCGCAAAACCGAAAGTGACCGTCAGCGCCGCGCGCACGGCCGCGCCCATCACCGCGCCGCTATCCGAGTCGACGCCCGAAGCGATATCGACCGCGAGCACCGGAGCGCCTGCATGATTCAGCGCTTCGATCGCGCGGCGCGGCAATCCGCGCACCTCGGCGTTAAGCCCGGTGCCGAAGATCGCATCGATGATCACGCCCGGCCGCGCATCCATCGCCGCATCGAGTTCGCCCTCGTCGCCAATTTCGACAACCCGCCCGCCGTGGCTGACGAACTCCGCATGCGCGCGGGCCGCGTCGCCTTTGAGCGCCGACGCGCTCGCGAGCAGGATCGCGCGCACCGGCACCTGCTCGCCCATCAGCGCACGCGCCGCGACCATCCCGTCGCCGCCGTTGTTGCCCCTGCCCGCGACCACCAGCACGCCCTGATGCACCGCGTGTCGCCATCGGCGTATTGCCGCAGCGGCGACCGCCTCACCCGCACGCGTCATCAGCGAGTACGGCGCGACGCCATATTTTTCCTGGCTAAGACGGTCGAGTTCGCGGCTCTCGGCAGCGTTGAGCAGCTTCACGCGCGAGCCTTCCTTCAGCGCCGCGGAGCGCTGACGCCTCGCGCGCGAGCCTGCGGCGCCGCGGCGCGTTCCGTATCGACCAGCGCCAGCATCTCGCTCACCGCACGGCTCATCCCGGCCGCAATCGCGCGCGCGACGATCGCGTGACCGATATGGAGCCACTGGATTCCCGCGATGGCGGCGATCGGGGCGACATTGCCGTAGTTGAGCCCGTGGCCGGCATTCGCTTTGAGTCCGGCGACGCGCGCGGCCTTCACCGCCGCACGAATCTTGTGCAACTCCGCCGCCGTCGCCTCGCTGGGTTTTACCCTGGCCGCCTTGAGCGCGCGCGGAGGGGCTACGCCGCTCAGGTAGCGCTCGGCGAGATCCTTATCGGCGAGGTTGGCGTAGGCACCGGTGTGAATTTCGACGAAGTCCGCGCCCAGCGCGGCCGCCGTCTCGATCTGACGCGGCTCCGGATCGATAAAGAGCGACACGCCGATGCCCGCTTGTTTGAAGTTTTCGATGATCGGGGCAAGGCGCGCCCTCATGGCGGCGGCGTCGAGGCCGCCCTCGGTGGTGATCTCCTCGCGCCGCTCGGGCACGAGGCAAACTTCGTGCGGGTGAATTTTCAGCGCGAGCTCGACCATCTCGTCCACCGGCGCCAGTTCCTGGTTAAGGCGGACGTGAACCTCCTGACGCAAACGCAGGAGGTCGTGATCCTGGATGTGACGGCGGTCCTCGCGGAGATGGAAAGTGATCGCGGCGGCTCCCGCCCGCTCAGCGGCGAGTGCGGCTTCAACCGGGTCGGGATAATCCGCGCGCCGCGCCTGGCGCAGCGTGGCGACGTGGTCGATATTGACGCCGAGCAGGGGCATCGTCAGGCTCGCGCGCGGCGCGCGTGTTTGCCGATCGCCGCGCCGATTTCGCGCGCGAGCGCGCCGATCTCGGCGTCGTCCTCGCCTTCGATCATGACGCGCGCGAGCATCTCGGTGCCCGAGTAGCGCACCAGCAGGCGGCCATTGGCGCCGAGGCGCTTTTCGACATCCGCGATCAGCCGCTGCACGTCGGGCATCTCGGCAAGCGGCACGCGCGCCGCCACCTCGATATTCTCCATCACCTGCGGCACGCGGCGCATCGCGCGCAGCTCGCTCAGCGGACGCCCCGTCTCGACCATCAAGGTCAATATCATCAGCGCGGTTATGATCCCGTCGCCGGTGGTCGAATGGTCCATGAAGATGACGTGGCCGGACTGCTCGCCGCCGAGGTTGTAGCCGCCCAGCCGCATCTCGCGCGCGACGGCCGGATCGCCCACCTCGGTGCGCACCAGCCGCGCCCCCTTGGTGCGCAGCGCAAGCTCAAGTCCGAGATTGCTCATCACGGTGGCGACCACCACGCCTCCGGCGAGCCGTCCCGCGCCGGCCATCCGGGTCCCGATCGTCGCCATCACGTCGTCGCCGTCGAAAGGCTCGCCGCGCTCGTCGATGAGCAGCACGCGGTCGGCGTCGCCGTCGAACGCGATACCGGCATGGGCGCCCTCGCGCAGCACCGCCTCGCGCAGTTTCTCCGGATGGAGCGCGCCGCAGCCGAGATTGATGTTCTTGCCGTCGGGATCGACGCCTAGGGCGACGACGTCGGCGCCCAACTCGGTCAGCGCGTCGGGCGCGACCTTGTAGGCCGCGCCGTTGGCGCAATCGACCACCACTTTGAGCCCGTCGAAGGTCATCGCGCGCGGCACGCAACCCTTCAGGAAGACGAGGTAGCGGCCGATCGCGTCGTCGATTCGGGCCGCCTTGCCGATGTCGCCGGCGCGCGCGCGAAGATGGGCTAGCGCGCCGTCGTCGAAGACCAGCTCCTCGATCCGCCGCTCGGTTTCGTCGTCAAGCTTGAATCCCTCGCGCGAAAAGAACTTGATGCCGTTGTCCTCGAAGGGATTGTGCGAGGCCGAGATCACCACGCCGGCGTCGGCGCGCATGCTGCGGGCGAGAAACGCGATTCCCGGGGTGGGGAGCGGCCCGACCAGCCATACGTCGGCGCCCATCGAGCAAATTCCCGAGGCCATCGCGGTCTCCAGCATGTATCCCGAAAGGCGCGTGTCCTTGCCGATCAGGACGCGATGATGGCGCGCCGGCTGAGTCTTGAGCACATGCGCCAGCGCCCGTCCCAGCTTGAGCGCGGTTTCGGAAGTGATCGGTTCGGCATTGGCGACGCCGCGCACGCCGTCGGTGCCGAAAAGCCTGTTAGCCATGACTACGTTTCATCCACTCCCGGCGCGCTTCTGCCGGTAGAATCGCACCCTGACGTTGTCCGGATTCACGCGCACCAGTTCTATTCCGTCCGGCAATTCTATCTGTACCGCTAGGTCGCGCACGCCCGGCTCCGCATCCTCCGCCGTCACGTAAACCGAGCCATGCAGGTCGAGACCGGAAAGCTGATTAATCGGCCCGCGCACGGTGATGGCGATCCGCCGCGGATCTACCTTGACCCGGTATGGAGTATCCCGCACCTCGACCTCGATACCGCGGAACTCGCGATCGGCGATGATCTCGCCTATCGCAACCCGCGCTTCGACCGCCTGCTGACCCACCACCGCCACCCGATCGCTGGGCGGCAGAAGGCTCACGGGCCGATCGATGTCAGCCTTGGCGCCGTTGACCTCGACCGGCGAGGTCTGGACGACGTCGGTGTGAAACACGAAGCGGCTCGGGCCGCGCACGGTGGCTGCGAGCGGATTGGCCTTGGCCGACACGACATGGTAACCGGCAGCCGGCTGGCCGTCGACTCTCACGTGGATCGGCACCTGGCGATCGGTTATGCGGTCGATGTCGAGCACGATCTGGCTCGGCGAGATGCGCGTGATGTCGGTCTGGCGCGGAACGTTGAACATCTCGGGACCAATCTTGAATACGGCTTGTCCGGCGGTCACGCCGCTCAAGTCGAGACGTAACAGCATCCGGTCGGGATTGAGCAGCGACAGCAGCGTCCGCGGACCGCGCACTTCGATCTGCACGAAGTCGGGACGCTGGTTGACGATCACGAGCCCGGCCGGCAATGCGCGATAGCTTATCGGCACGCGCATCGGGGCGAGCGCGCCGCGCTGCCCGGCGTTGACGAAGAACCACAGACCGACCGCGAGCAGGAGCGCGATCGCGCGCAGGCCCAGGTTGCGCCTTGCGCGCTGCAGCAGCAGCAACCTGAGCGGCGGTCTGACCTGGCGCGGCACGTCCGCGCCGACCGCGACCCTCATGAGCAGGCTCCGAAAGCGGTTCGGTTTCTCAGTACGCGCCATCGTCCGCCGCCCTAGACCATAGTGACCAGAACGCCGAGTAGCTCCTCGGGGCTGAGGCCGCGCTCGAGTTTGCCGTTACGTGCGAGCGAGATGGTCCCGTCCTGTTCGGAAACCACGATCACCGCGGCGTCGCTTTCTTCGGTCATGCCGATGGCGGCGCGATGGCGCGTGCCGAGCGCTAGGTTCACGTTGGGATTGGTCGAGAGCGGCAGCAGGCAGGCGCCCGCCAGCACGCTCTCGCCTTTGACGATTACCGCTCCGTCGTGCAGCGGCGATCCGCGCATGAAGATGGTCTCCAAAAGCTCGGGCGAGAGCCGCGCGTCCAGAATGCGCCCGGTCTCGACATAGTCGCTCAGTCCGACTTCCTGCTCGAGCACGATCAGCGCGCCGATCCGCCGGGCGGAGAGCCACGCGGCCGCGTTGACCAGTTCCTGCGCCACGCTGGCCACGGTGGCGCGGCCGAGGAAAGTCGGCGTGCCGACCCGGGTCAGCGCGCGGCGAATATCCGACTGAAAGATCACCACCAGGATCAGAAACAACGATCCGAGAAAGTTGTTCAGCAGCCAGTTGAGCGTGAACAATCCGAGCAACTGCGAGCCGACGAAGGCGCCCGCCACGATCAGCAGTCCGACCACCATCTGCATCGTGCGCGTGCCGCGAATGAGCAACGCGATGCGGTAAATCACATAGGCGACGATCAGGATGTCGAGCACATCCTGCCATCGCAGCCGCGGGATCAGGCCCAGGTATTGTTCCATCGCCGGGTTGGCCTAATTGCCGCCCGAGGATTTGATTGCCGCCGCCATCCTCACCGCCGCCACCGTCCGGGCAACGTCGTGTACGCGCACGATCGCAACGCCGCCGGCTATCGCGATCGCGCTAATCGCCGCCGTCGCCGATTCAAGCGCGGCCGAATCGGCCCCGGCCGCCGCACGCACGAAGCCCTTGCGCGACGCTCCTACCAATATGGGATAGCCCAGCGCGCAGAGCCGCGGCAAGGCGCCGAGCAGGGCGAGACTGTGCCGTGGCCGCTTGGCGAATCCAAGCCCGGGGTCGAGCACGATGCGCGAGGGCGTAACGCCGGCGCGGATTGCAAAGCGCGCGCGCGCCGCCAAAGCCGATTCGACCTCTCCGACCACGTCGCGATAGCGCGCGAACCTGATGTGATCCAGCGGTCCACCGCGCATATGCATCAGGACGACCGCGCATCTGCGTGCCGCAACCAGCGGCGCCATCGCCGGGTCGCCCGCAAGCGCGCTCACGTCGTTGACGATCGCCGCGCCGGCATCCAGCGCCGCGCGCGCGACCGCGGCCTTGCGCGTGTCGACGGAAATCGGCACGCGCAGCCGTCCGCCAAGGCGCTTCAGCACCGGCGCGATTCGGGCGATTTCGATTTCGGCCGGGACCTCGCGCGCTCCGCCGGGGCGAGTCGATTCGCCGCCGATATCGATAATCGCCGCGCCCGCGGCTTCCATTTCGAGCGCATGCTCGGCCGCGCGGCGCGGGTCGAGGTATCGGCCGCCGTCGGAAAACGAGTCAGGCGTGACGTTGAGCACGCCCATCACGGCTGGAAATCGGACGATCCGGCCGTCGTGAAGGCGAAGCGAGTGACGGCGGCGATGTGCTCTTACTTCCAAGCCTGAATTCTCCGGATTCCCGATCGAATTAGCCCGCCTATAGTTGGACGACGGATCTTCGATAAGGATACACCCGGTGCGGCTCGGACGGGACGGGGTTACACAGAACGGCAGTCCGCCGCGACGCCCTTAAACAGGGGGGCGCCGCACGGAAACCAACGCCTCGAGCGGAACGGAAACGCCTTACGCGAGAACCGGTTTGGGCGGGAGGCCCGGTATCGCCGGAGCTTCGTCACCGGCCGGCTTGGGCTTCTCCACGACAACGGGCTGGCCCGATTTCGGAGGCCCGGCCGAGGGCGCCGGCGAGTCAGCCGGGAAGGGGCGCCCTTCCTGGTAGGCCTTCACCATCTCGGCGACCTCGCTGCCGTCGAGCACTTCTTTCTCGAGCAGCCGCTCGGAGACCGCGTGCAGCAGCGGCAGATTTTCGGTCAGCAGTTTGCGCGCCCGCTGGAAAGCCGCATCCACCATGCGGCGCACCTCGCGGTCGATCTCGATCGCGGTGTGCTCGGAGTAGTCGCGATGATGCGCGATGTCGCGGCCGAGAAACACCTGCTCCTCGCGCCGCCCGAAGGTCATCGGCCCCAACTCCTCGCTCATGCCCCACTGACAGACCATCTTGCGCGCCAGCTCGGTCGCCTTTTCGATATCGTCGCCCGCGCCCGTGGTGGTCTGGCTGAACACCAGCTCTTCGGCCACCCTGCCCCCGAACATCGTCGCGAGCTGGGTCATCAGGTAGTCGCGCGAATAGGTGTAGCGATCGTCGAGCGGAAGCTGCTGCGTCACGCCGAGCGCCATTCCGCGCGGAATGATCGTGACCTTGTGCACCGGATCGGCGCCGGGCTGCAGCATTGCGACCAGCGCATGGCCCGATTCATGGTAGGCGGTATTGCGCCGCTCCTGCAGCGACATCACCATCGAGCGCCGCTCGGCTCCCATCAGGACCTTGTCCTTGGCGAGCTCGAAATCGGTCATCTCGACCTTTTCCTTGTTGCGCCGCGCCGCCAACAGCGCCGCCTCGTTGACGAGGTTCTCGAGATCGGCGCCGGCGAAGCCGGGAGTGGAGCGCGCGACCTTGGTGATATCGACGTCGTCGGAGAGCGGGACCTTGCGCGTGTGGACCTTGAGGATGCCCTCGCGGCCCCTGAAATCGGGGCGCGGCACCACGACACGGCGGTCGAAGCGGCCCGGCCGCAAAAGCGCGGGGTCGAGAACGTCGGGCCGGTTGGTCGCAGCGACCAGGATTACGCCCTCGTTCGCCTCGAAGCCGTCCATCTCGACCAGCAACTGGTTGAGCGTCTGCTCGCGCTCGTCATGGCCGCCACCCAGGCCCGCGCCGCGATGGCGTCCGACGGCATCGATTTCATCGATGAAGATGATACAGGGCGCATGTTTCTTGCCCTGGACAAAGAGATCGCGCACGCGCGAAGCGCCAACGCCCACGAACATCTCGACGAAGTCGGATCCCGAGATGGAAAAGAACGGCACGCCCGCTTCGCCCGCGATCGCGCGCGCGAGCAGCGTCTTGCCCGTGCCCGGAGGACCGACCAGCAGCACGCCCTTGGGTATGCGTCCGCCAAGCCGCGTGAAGCGCTTGGGGTCCTTGAGGAACTGGATTATCTCCTCGAGCTCGTCCTTGGCTTCATCGATACCGGCGACATCGGCGAAAGTAACCTTATGGGTATTCTCGGTCAGTAGCTTGGCGCGGCTCTTCCCGAAGGACATCGCCTTGCCGCCGCCGATCTGCATCTGGCGCATGAAAAAGATCCACACCCCGACGAGCAGCAGCATCGGGAACCACTGCACCAGCAAGACCATCCACCAAGGGTCGCCCTCGGAGGGCTTTGCTTCGATGTCGATATTCTTCTTGGCGCGCAGCGTCTTGACCAGGTCAGGATCCGCGGGCGCGTAGGTTTTGTAGTGATCGCCGCCGACGATGAAGTGGATGGTGCTGCCCTGGATCGTTACCTTGGAGACCTTCCCGTCCTGGACGTCGTCGAGGAACTTGGAGAAGATTTCCTCGGGTTCTTTGACCTGCTGGCGGCTGAACATGTTGAACAGCAGCAGGAACATCAGTCCAAGGGCGAGCCAGAGCGCAATACTGCGGGAAAACTGGTTCATTCTCTTTTAAAGGGTACCACGCGGCTTCATTTGCAGGCAACGGATTATTAGCTGAACCGCAAACCGCCTTTCTTATGGATGCACTGCCTCTTCGAAGGCGCGTAAGCGCAGCACCGAGACGGTTTGCTCGCTGACCAGCGCGACCCGGCCGCGCACCATCCCAGGAAGCCACGCCACCTGCCCATCTAACGTAACCATCGGAAAGGTAAAGCGACGGGTGCGAGCCAGTTTACGGTCGACGAAAACGTCCTGGACCTTCCGTGAGCCCTCCATCCCAAGCGGAGCGACGCGGTCACCGTGTGCAAAGTTGCGCACGACGAGGCCTGAGGCGGCAAGGTCCGCGTCGAAGCAGGCCTCATCGAGACCGAGCGGCATCGGCGCTGCGTCGGCCGGCATCACCCGGGAATGAAAGACGAAACCCGACCACGGCACCCTGGTGATCCCGTTTAGCGCAAGAGCGACTGGAACTCCGGCAACGGCGGCGACGCGCCGGTCTCCGGCGTGGCGCTGCGGCTCGACTGCCAGCGCGGCGTAGCGGCGCTCGGCACGCCATCCGCCGGGGAGGTCGAGGG
>Ga0335083_10001897_pt1 | contig 28236 bp, 32 predicted proteins | sample Lox_Sample_42_FD_206716 | JGI IMG/M metagenome (GOLD analysis project Ga0335083, IMG submission 206716) | Soil microbial communities from Loxahatchee National Wildlife Refuge, Florida, United States - Lox_Sample_4.2 | ecosystem: Environmental > Terrestrial > Soil > Wetlands | place: USA...
ACCGGCGCCACGATCGTCGCGATGATGGGCGTGTGCGGCCAGCGCGCCGTTCTTGGCCTGAACCTCACGAAGCTTGTTCGCGGGGTCGCGAAGCGAAACGGAATCAGGCTGGCGGCCTGAACTGGATGCCCGCGACGATCCCGTCGCCGACCCCTCTCCCTAACCCTCTCCCCGCTTCGCGGGGCGAGGGGACCGGAAGGCCGCCCGTTACCCATGCGAATTTCCCGACACGCTGTAGCTAGTTGGGCGTCCTGATGGCGTCGCAGGGGAAGTGAAACTCGATCGAGGTCGCCTGCCGCGCCGCCGTGCAAGCCGCTCCGTTCAGCACCAACTCGGTGTCGGACGGCATGCTCCATCCGTCGGCGGCGCTCTGGGCGATCATCGTGCCGTCGATCGTCACGCTGCCCTCCGCCAGCTTCGCGGGGTCGATCGTGAAGGACGAAAGGTCGAAAGCGCAGCTCCCACCCAACGATGACAGCGCGGCGTCGAGAGCGGTCGTCACGTCGGCCGTTGAAGTCGACGCGGCCATGAAGAGCGGGGCCGGCGTCGGGGTACCGTAGACCGCCAGCGGCGAGGGGGCCGTTCGTCCGCCGACCGTGTAGAGGGTGCTCCACGACTGCGCGCCGCCGTCGGTCATGCCCACGCACTCGCCATAGATGTCGGCGGGCGTGATGGTCTGCGTCTCGCCCGGGGCCATCGGAACGACGGCCGGCTGCCCCGCCCCGGCGTTGGCGAAGTTCTGCAGCACCGTCGGTTGAATCCCCGTGGCGGTCGACACGGGAAGCCCCACGATGCGGGCGCCGATGCTGGGTGTCGCGCCGTACATCCGCTGCAGCTGGTAGGTGACCGCGTCCGCCGAGCACCGCTCATCGGCGGCGTCGCAGAAATCGGTGTCGCCCGTCGTGACCCACAGCAGGAACTTGTTTCCGCCACCCGTATCGCCCTGCAACGCGGCCTGGACCATCGGAAGGGCCTGGACGGCCGGCCGGTCGGCGGTAATTGCGGAAGGAACGGTGCCGAGAGAGTCGTACAGCGCCTTGACCCCCAGCGCGTTGTCGATCGCCGGATCGATCACGCTGCCAAGCAACTGGCAGCTCTCGCCGTTGTCGTCGCCAACGTAGTCGAGGAGGCCGAAACGGACCTGGTGCTGAAAGCTGGAAACCACCTGTTCGACGGCGGCGCGCACGGCGCTGTATGTCCCGCTGGAGCTGCTGCGGTCGACCAGGATCAGGACTGTGGGCGCGCGTGGCGTGAATGCGATGGGTTCGGACTGGCAATCAACCGCGCTTCCCGCGGCGCCCCCGCTTCCGGTGCCCACGTCACCGCCGGACCCGACCGCTCCGGTCTGACCGCCGGGCGCTCCGCTGTGACCGCCGGAGGCACCCGACTGACCGCCCGCCGCACCCGCGCGACCGCCGGCTGCCCCACTGGCGCCGCCCGAGCTCCCGCCGGCACCGGACGCGCCGGCGTTCCCGCCACCGGCGCCCGCGGCGATGCCGCCCCCCACGCCGCCGGCACCCGCGCCGCCCGCCACCCCGGCGCCGCCGGCTCCGCCGCCCGAACCGCCACCACACCCCAGGACCAGGCTGGCGGCCCAAAGGGCGATCCAGCCGACAAGACGGAAGCGCCTCACGCTGCCAGGATACGGGAAACTCGGGTCGCTCCGCTACGCCAGTCGTTCCCGGCGGATCTCGCGGTAGAAGTTGGTGGCGGCGTCGTGGGCCCGCGTGGTCCAGGTGATCGCGCCGTTCTCCAGCTCGAAGACGTTGTAGCGCGAGCGCTTCTCGGCGCTGCCCGCGTACGAGGCCGAGCCGCCGCCGATGATCGGGATCATCCGTCCGTCCGGGCCGGGCAGATCCGAGCGCTCGTCCTGGTGATCGTGACCGTGCAAGACCAGGTCGGCGCCCGCCCGTGCCAGGACGGCCGCGAAGGCGTCGCGGTCGCGCAGGTTGCGGTGCTCGCCGTCCTTGTGGATGACCGGCGGGTGGTGCAGCAGCACGACACGCGTCATCCCCGCCAGCTCGGGCGCCCGCAGCTGGGCCTCGAGCCGCTGGAGCTGCGCCTCCCCGATCCGTCCCCAGGCGCCCAGATCGCCGGTCGGGACCGCGCTGGAGACGCCGATCATCGCCACCCGCTCGCGGATCTGCACGAACGGGTAGTAGGCCGTCTCCGGATCGCGATCGACGTCGCTGGTCTGGTAGGCGGCGAACAGCTTCTCGAACGTCCGATCCTCGACCACCTGCGCGACGTAGGCGTCGTGGTTGCCCGGGATGACCGTGACGCTGTCGGGCGGCAACCCGCACAGGTCCAGCCAGGCCAGCGCCATCCGCCACTCGCCGTTGATCGACACGTTCGACAGGTCGCCGGTCAGCGCCAGGTGGTCGGGCGCGACGGCCCGCAGGTCGCGGCGCATGTCCTCGAGCAGGTCCATCTTGTGCTTGCGCGACCGGTTGACGACCAGGTTGGCCAGGCCGATGGCCCGCTTGCCGGCGAAGTCGAACGGATGGATCTCGCGGAAGCCTCGGAAGTGCGGGTCGGTCACATGGGCGAGTCGGAACATTCTCCCCTACCCTGCCCCCGGCGGCGTCGTTGTCGAGAGAGCCAGGAGCTGAACGTCGGCCACCATCGCGTAGTGATCGGACGCGAAGAGGTGCTCGCCGCCCGGCCCGCGCGCTGGCTGATCCATGGCGACGCGCGCGGCGTGGATGGTGCTGCGGCGGTCGCGCCGCGCGGGCGTCACGAAGATGTAATCGAGGCGACGATCCTGCCGCAGCCAGTGCATCGACGCCGTGTAGTCGTTCGACCGAGCCCAGGTGATTCCGGGCGTCCCGTCGCCCGCCACGGCCCAGGCATCCTGGTAGAAGACGCGCCGACCGGCGATGGTGTGCTGCCCGGTCAGCCAGCGGATCTCGTCGTGCTCGGGGGCGGCGTTGAAGTCGCCCATCAACAGCTGCGGCGTCCCCTGGCCGTCATCGCGGGCGGCCACGATGGCGTCCAGCGCCTGCACCTGCTCCTCGCGCTTGATCCCCTCGTTCAGCCGGTACGACAGGTGCGTCGTGTGCACCCAGACGCCGCCGGCCTCGCCGTCCAGGCGCACCGACAGGACGCCCCGCCCCTCGGTGTCGGTGCTGTGCGGCAGCGCGCGAAAGTCGCGCGCGCCGATCGGGAACCGGGAGATCACCGCCAGCCCTTCGTGGCCGCCGCCCCAGGCGGTGGTCGGCGCGAAGGCGTGGTTCCAGCCGCGCGGCTCGGCCAGCCGCGCCGCCTGGTTGCCGACGCGCCCGGGCGCGTCGCGCACCTCTTGCAGCGCCACGACGTCGGGCGCCAGCCGATCCAGCTCGGCGGCCGCCAGCCGCAGGCGCGCCTCCCACGGGCCGTTCTCGCCCCACAGGTTCAGCGTGACGAACCGGGCAATCCCGTTGTTGTGTCCGTCCCGCATCGCCTCAGTCGCCACGGTAGACGCACTTGCTGTCGTAGGTCTCCCAGACGGTGACCGCCGACAGCGGCGCGATGTGCGGCCGCAGCTCGCGCCAGACGTAGATCGCGATGTTCTCGCAGGTCGAGTTCTCCAGCCCCGGCACCTCGTTCAGGGTCTGGTGATCGAAGCGCGCGAACAGCGGCGCCCAGGCGTCGTCGATGACGCCGAAGTCGATCAGCCAGCCGGTCTTCGGGTCGACCGGGCCGGCCACCGAGATCTCGACCTTGTAGCTGTGGCCGTGCGTGCGGGAACACTTGTGCCCCTGCGGGACGCAGGGCAAGCTGTGCGCCGCCTCGAAACGGTACTCCTTCGTGAGCTCCACGTTCACGCTGGGCAGTATACCCAGGCGGGTCAGCGAGCGAAGTCGATCGCTGCCCAGGGCCGCTCGGGGCGAGCGAACAGGTAGCCCTGACAGAGGTCGCCGCCCACGGCGATCAGCGCGTCGCGCTCCTGCGCCGTCTCGACCCCCTCGGCGATGATCTGGATCCCCAGATCGCGGCAGAGATCGACGATCGACCCCAGCAGCTTCTGCTTCATGGGCGAGCGGTCGATCCCGCGGATCAGGGACATGTCGACCTTGACCACCTCGGGTTCGAGGTGCGCGAAGCTGGTCAGGCCGGCGTAGCCCGCGCCCAGATCGTCCACGGCGATGCGATAGCCCAGCGACCGCAGCGCGGCGACGCGCGCGACGGCGTCCGGGATCTGCTCCAGCGGCGCGCGCTCCGTCACCTCCAGCACCACCCGGGCCGCGTGGCGCGACAGAGGGGCGGCGGGGTCCAGCAGCGAGTCGTCGTCCAGCTCCATGGCGTGCAGGTTGATGAACAGCATCTCGTCCATCGGCTGGCGGTCCAGCGTCTGCGCCACCCGATCGCGGACGGTGCGGCCGAGATCGCGCACGCGGCCCAGGCGCTCCGCCGCCTCGAACAGATCCGGGGGCGAGCGGAGCGTCGGCTCCTCGTTGCGGACCAGCGCCTCCCAGGCGAACGTCGACCGGCGCGACCAGGAGATGATCGGCTGATACGCGATCCAGAGCGAGTCCAGGGCGGCCGCGAACCTGGCCTCCAACCCGGCACGGTCGCCGATGTGCTTGCCCTCCTGCTGGAACACCTCCAGCGCCTCGCGCTTGACGCGGGCGATCTGGTGCAGGCGAACCGCCCGGGTGACGACCTGCTCCAGCTCCTCGGAGGCGATCGGCTTGATCAGGTAACGGAGCGCACCGTATTCCACGGCGCGGACCGCGCTCTCGATGGCCGGCCCACCCGTCATGAGCACGAACGGCACGTCCAGATCGTGCTCGCGCACGGCCCGCAGCAGCTCGAGCCCGTTCATCTCGGGCATCGTGATGTCACTGACGATGACGTCGAACCGGCGCTGGCGCGCGGCGTCGGCGGCCTCTTTGCCATCGAAGGCGCACTCCACCTCGAACCCGGCGGTTCCCAGGCTGCGGGCGTAGGCGCGCGCGATCGACCGCTCGTCATCGACGAGCAAGATCGCGCCCCGGTAAGTCTTCGAGTCTTCAGGGGACATGGCGGGGGCTGAGACACCCGTGGCGCTCATCTACTCGGGCGTGTCATCGGCGTTGACGCGCTTCTCATTGAGGGCGCAGGCCTCGCAAAACACGCCGCCGAAGTCTCCGCGGCCCGAATGGCTCTGCTATATTTTTCGCGCCTCGCGGCAGAACCACTCCCAAGCCAGGAGAACCCTTGGAGATGAGCGCCACCGAACGCGAGGCCGGCGAGCCCCGCGACACGCCCCGTCCGGACAAAGCCCAGCTCGCCGGGTACCACCGGCAGATGCTGGCCATCCGGCGCCTGGAGGAGGCCCTGGCCAAGGCCTACGCGCTGCGCAAATTCGGCGGGTTCCTGCACCTCTACATCGGCCAGGAGGCCGTGGCCGTGGGGGCCCTCGCCGCGCTCAAGCCGGAGGACTACGTGATCGCGACCTACCGCGAGCACGCGCACGGCGGCTGTTCCAGGGGGCTGGGCGGGTCGATGCACCTCTTCGAAGGGCCTGCTGAGCGCGATCCGCGACGACAACGAAGCGCCCGGGCAAGGACATCACCAGCATCGGCTGGTCCAAGATGGTGAAGGTGCCGATGGGCGCCGCCGAGCAGCTGGCCGGCGAAGGCCTCGAGGTGGAGGTCGTCGACCCGCGGACCATCCGTCCGCTGGACGAGGAGCTGGCGGAGATCGCCTACCGGATCGGCCGCCGTTGCTTCGACGATCTGGATGCGCCGGTCGAACGTCTCACTGGCGCCGACATGCCCATGCCGTATAACCACCACCTGGAGATGCAGTGCGTGCCCGACGTGCCCCGCGCCGTCGCGGCCGCCAAGAGGCTGCTCTACCTGGAATAGCGATGGCCCAGATCCTGGACATGCCGCAGCTCTCCGACACGATGAAGGTCGGCGTGCTGCAGAAGTGGCGCAAGAACGAAGGTGACAGCGTCTCCCCGGGCGAGGTGCTCGCCGAGGTCGAGACCGACAAGTCCGTGATGGACTTCGAGGCATTCGACACGGGCGTCCTCTTGAAGCGCCTGGTCGGCGACGGATCCAGCGTGCCGGTCGGAACGCCGATCGCGATCATCGGCGAGGCCGGCGAGGACGTGGCGGCGCTGGTCGAGGAGGCCAGGTCGCGCCGTGGAGGCAGCGGAAAGGCCACGGCCAAGCCGGCCGAACCGCCCAAGCCGGCGCCCGCTCCGGCCGCCCCGCCTGCGCCGGCCGCGGTCGCGGCCACCAACGGTGCGGCGCCCCGCCCCACTCCTGCGCCCCATGCCGCAGCCCCGGCCGCGGCCGCGAAGGTGCTGGCCTCGCCGCTGGCCCGCCGTCTGGCGACCGACGTGGGTATCGACCTGCGCGAGGTCTCGGGCACCGGACCCGGTGGCCGCATCGTCGAGCGCGACGTGAAGGCGTTCGCCGCCGAGGAAGCGCCCAGCATGGCCCAGCCGGCCAGCCTCCCGAGCGCTTCCGCCGAGACCCCGCTGCCCGCGCAGCTGGTTCCCGAGCGCCGCGCCGAAGCCCGCCCGGCCCCGGCAGTGCCCGAAGGGGACATCGTCAAGCCGCTGTCGATGATGCGGCGGACGATCGCCACCCGCCTGCTCGAGGCCAAGACGACCGTCCCGCACTTCTACCTGACCGCCGAGGTCGACATGGACGCGGCCCTGGAGTTCCGCGAGCAGGTCGCCCAGGTGCACGGCGCCAAGCTGTCGGTCAACGACCTGGTGCTGAAGGCCTGCGCGCTGGCGATGCGGAAGGTCCCCGAGGCGAACGCCTCGTTCAGCGAGGAAGCCATCATCCAGCACGCGCGGGTCGACATCGGCATGGCCGTGGCCGTCGAGGACGGCCTGATCACGCCGGTGATCCGCGACGCCGACAAGAAGACCATCGGGCAGATCGCCAGCGAGGCCCGCGAGAAGGCCAAGCGCGCCCGCGACCGCAAGCTGCGCCCCGAGGAGTACACCGGCGCCACGTTCTCCGTCTCGAACCTGGGCATGATGGGCGTCCGCAACTTCGCCGCCATCATCAACCCGCCCGAGTCGGCCATCCTGGCCGTCGGCACCGTCCGCAAGGAGCCGGTGGTGAAGAACGACAAGGTGGTGGTCGGCCACCGCATGTCGATCACCCTGTCGTGCGATCACCGGGTCGTCGACGGCGCGCTCGGCGCCAAGGTCCTGCAGGCCATCGTCCAGATCCTCGAGCGCCCGATCTCGCTCGCGTTCTGATCCAACCCCTGAGCCTGGCTGGAGCGCGTCGTTGCTCGTTCGACCTGTCGCATTGCTCCGGACCTCGACTCCACGATTCGCGCGCGAGCGTACGCTGGAAGCCCTGCGGGGTGCGGACTGGCCAGGTGTTCACGTCCATGCAATTCTAACTTCTCGCATGAACGCCGCCGAGCTCCGCGCGCTCCAAGCGCCCCTCAAGGAGAAGTACAAGCAGAGCCCGGACGCGGCGCTGGTCACGCTGCATGCGGTTGGCCACGTCGACGCCGATGACGTGACCTGCCGGGTCGAGCGGCCCGCGGCCGCCGTGGTGGGGCTGCACCCGGCCACCGGTGGCAGCGGCGCCGAGCTCTGCTCGGGGGACATGCTGCTGGAGGCGCTGGTCGCCTGCGCGGGTGTCACGCTGAAGGCGGTCGCGACGGCCATGGAGATCCGGCTGCGGGCCGGGACCGTACGCGCGGAAGGCGATCTCGACTTCCGTGGCACCCTGGGCGTCGACAAGACCGCGCCCGTCGGGTTCAAGGCCATCCGGCTCACCTTCGAGCTGGACACCGACGCCCCGCGCGCGAAGCTCGACACCCTGCTCAAGCTGACCGAGCGCTACTGCGTGGTCTTCCAGACCTTGAACCAGAAGCCGCAGCTGTCCGCCACGCTCAGAACTGCATGAAGAAGTTGGCAATGGCGCTGGCGCCGAAGCTCGGGATGGCGTGCCCCTCGTTCGGAACGGAGCACCAGATCAAGGGGTCGGCGGCGTCGCAGCCGTCGTACTGAACGCAGGGCGACGGGTCGACCGCGTGGGTGGTCGACCCACAATGGTTCGGCGACACCACCCGGCGGAGCTGCCGGTCACAGGCGTTCCCCCGGTCGCAGGCCTTCCCCCGATCGCGGATCCCCCGCCGCTCGCGCCCGGACCACCAGGACCAACCCACACAGGCGGCCCATCTTCATCACATGTTGGTGGGACAGTTGTCGATGCAGATGTGACCGGTGGAGCAGGTGTAGATGAACTGGAAGCCTGTGTAGGTCACGCTCTGCAGGTCGTTGCAGGCATCGCCGTTCAGCCTGATCGCGGTCATGCTGGTGTCGGTGTAGGACCACCCGTTCGTGGGGTCCTCCATGATCTGCACGGTGTTGCCCGAGGCGTCCTTGGCGGTGACCGCGACCTTGTCCAGGTTGCCGTTCACGCCCGTCAGCGGGATCGTGCAGGGCGTAGCGGCCTTGAGGATCGTGGCCAGCGCCGACAGGAGGCTGTTCGTGTCGGTCACCGAGTAGTACTGGGTGGCCGCGCCGGTCTGAGGCTCGCCGCCCGCGACCGCCATGTTGTTGAGCGCGGTGGTGGCGCCCATGTCCGAGGCGGTCGCGATGCCCACGACGAAGGTCGGGAAGCCGGCCATCTTCGCCGCCGTCACCGCGTTCACGGCGCCGGTGTCGTCGTTCCCGTTCACGATCCCGCGGGCACAGTTCGGCTCGCCGTCGGTGGCCAGCAGCAGGAACTTGGGGTTCGCGTCGGTCAGGCTCTGCATGTACGTGACGGCGTTGTTCATGACCGCCGCGGTCGGCGTGCCGATCTGACCGGTGAACATCTCGCCGGACAGCGCCACCTGGATGGGGGCGTAGCTGGTGTTCGGCGTGATCGGGACGACCGGTGCGGTGGCGGCGCCGCACATGTCCGGCTCGGATCCCAGGAACATCAGACCCCAGTTGACCGTGGTCTGGGTCTGCATGACCACGGGCTCGAGCGCCGCGATGACCTGCGCCCACTTCGACATCGACCCACAGTTGCCGTTGCCGTTGGCCGAGCCGCCGGTGCAGGGCCGATCGTTCTCGTCGTCGGTCATCGACAGCGACCGGTCCTGCACGATCAAGATGTCCGGCGGCAGCGGCGTCACCGAGACGTTGGTCTGCCCGCAACCGCCGCCGGTGCCGATCATGATGTCGCTGCCGCCGCCCGTTCCGATCGAGACGCCGCCGCCCGTTCCGGTCACCCCCCCGGTGGCGGTGGCGCCGCCCCCGCCACTGCCCGGAACGGCGGCGCCCCCCGATCCCCTGGTGTCAGGTTGCGCCGCCGTTCCAGCCTTGAAGGAGCAGCTCGCCAGCAGAGCGCCAGCGAGCAGGCAGACCAGTCCCCCGGCGAGACGCATCGATGACCTCCGTGGGTTAAGGCAGCGTCTGATCCTTGAAGACGCCCCAGGCCGTGGCGGCGACCTTGGCGGTGCCGCTCGAGTACGCCGCCAGGTGGCTCGACGAGTTGTTGGTGCAGAGCATGACCGTGGTGTTGTCCATGCACCCGGAGTACTGCTGGCAGATCGAGTTGCCCGAGTAAGCCATGGTCGTGGTGCCGCACCCGTCGAAACCCGCCCAGATCGCGGCGTTCACCTTGGCGCTGGCAAAGCCGATGCCCTGGCAGCTCCCGCTGGGCGGGCAGTCGGTGGCCAGGCTGGGCGTTTGGGCGCCGTTGTAGGGAACGATCGAGTTGTCCGACCCCTCGTCGTACGCCACCACCGAGATCGGACGGGGCAGCTTGCACGAGCAGGTCATCTGGTTGGAGGCCGTCACGCTGCTGGCCTGCGCCAGCGGGTCCGTGCCGGTCACGCAGCGGAAGTCGACCGGCGCGACCGCGGCGATCACGTCCGCGGCATCGCAGGCGACCTTGTACGACATGCCACCGCCGTTCGAGCCGCCGCTGGCGTAGATCCGCTTGGGATCGACGCAGGCGTTGGTCTCCAGCCACTTGATGATGTCACGGGTGAACTGGACGTCGTCGACCTTGTTCTTCTCGGCGTTGTCGCAGCAGTAACCGGCGTTCCAGGAGTTGTCGCTGGCCTTCGACTTGTCCGAGTCGGGGAAGACCGCGATGCAGCCCACGCTGTCGCATTGACCCTTCCAGCCGGACGAGCCCTCTTGCTGGCTTCCGCTGCCCCCGAGCGGATGGAAATCGATGATGACCGGGGCCGGCGTGCTGTTGCTGTAGCTCGACGGAACGTGGACGATGAACGTCCGCGAGTCTCCGTTCGACGTGATCGTCTCGCTGTTGTCGCCCGACTTCAGCATGGTGGTCGCCGGGCAGGTGACGCTGGAAGAGCTCCCGCCGGTGCCGCTGCCGGAGCCGGCCGTGCCACCGGTTCCGGCTCCGTTTCCGCCGGTGCCGCTGCCGGCGCCGGCCGCGCCGCCCGGCCCATGGCCCGCGCCTCCGGCCGTCCCGCCCGTCCCGACGATCCCGCCGGTGCTGGTGCCGCCGGTCCCGACGATCCCACCCGTCGCGTGGCCGCCCGTTCCGGGGGTGCCGCCCGTGGCCGGAAGGCCTCCGCCGCCGGTCCCGGTGATCCCGCCGGTGGCCGGCGTCCCTCCGGTGCCGGTGCTTCCACCGGTGTCGCCTCCCCCACTCCCGGCCCCGCAAGCCGACAACCAGATCACGGCGGACGCAATGGCCGACCATCGAGCGATGACGAAACGGGCGTTACGGGGCGAGGGCATGGCTCTCCTTCTGTCGAGCGGTGGACGCAGCGCGCACCAATGGCGGTCTGCGCGCGGGGATCCGGAGCAACGTCGACGGACGCCCGTGTCCTACTAATGCGGGAACCACCGCAATTCGATCACACAATCGACCCGCCGCTCACAGTCACGGCAAGGTCTGTTTGTGGAACATTCCCCAGGCGATGTTCACGATCCCGAACGACTGATAGTTGCCGCAATGAGTCCCGTTCTGAACGCTGCAGAGCGCCGTCTCGACACCGGCGCCGCAGGTCGGGTACGCCTGGCAGGATGCGTTGTCGGACAGCGCCCATCAACGGCGCGCTGGGCATCGCCATGGACATGGGGATCCTGCTCGAGGCCCAGAACGGCGCCATCTGCACGCTCAGCCTCTCGTTCAACAACGACGGGCCGCTGGGCACCTTCTTCCGCTACATCGGCGACACGGGGACCTACATCGCCCGCTACGACGACCTCTTCAACGGCAAGGAGGAGAAGATCGACGTCTCGCGGGTCGCGGTCTCGATGAACGGAATCGAGCTGCAGGACCGCGAGTTCTTCGCCGCCATCGCCGAGGGACGCGAGCCCAACGCCAGCGTCGCGCAGGTGCTCCCGTGCTACGAGACGCTGCAGGCCATCGAGCAGCAGCTCACTGCGCGATACAGTACTGCTGCATGACCGACCAGACTGCGTTGGCGATCACCTGAGCCCCCATGTCGTTCGGCAAGATGCCGCCGCTGGCCTGGTTGGTGTACGCGTCCGACCAGAGCGGCTGCAGGTCGATGAAGTGGCATGGCACGGCGCTCGCCATGCACTCCTGGTAGAGAAGCGGGTGCAGCTGCGCCACGCCCGGGATGTTGGGCAACTCCGGGACGAGGAAGTAGATGATCTGCGTGACCGTCTTGTCGGCGGCGACCTTCGTCAAAAGATCATCGAAGGTGCTGGCGACGGCAGAGTAGGTCGCCTGTGAGTTGTTCGCGTAGGTGTCCAGCGTGCCGCCGTCCATGATCAGGACCTTGGCCGGTGCCATCGCCTCCTGGTCGACGTACTGAGTCTCGATCGCCGCGATCAACTTGCCGTTCTGCGCATCGACGGTGTAAGTGTCGCTGGCGCCGATGGCCCCGGCCTGCCGGGCCAGGGTCTGAACGGCGGGGACCTGGCTGCCGGGGATCGTGACCCACCCATCCCCGATCCAGACGACCTGGCTGGCAGGGACCTGGGCGTGGGGACAGGATCCATCGGGGTTGTTGCTGCCGCCGTTGCCGCTGCCGCCGCCGTTGCCGCTGCTGCCCCCGTTGCCGCCGCTCCCGCCGTTGCCGCCGCTGACGTTGCTGAGGTGGATCAGCTCGCCGCCGCACCCGGTCGCGGCCGCGGCTGCGGCCAGGGCGCCAGCAATGCACGCGACCAAAACCGACCGAGCCATCCGACGATGCTACCATCGGCGCGATGACGCCGGGCGCCGCCCTGCTGGTCGCGCTCTTATCCCAATCGCCGAGCGGCGCGCCGCCCGAGTCCGCGCCCACCAAGCTGAGCCTGAACGTCCGCGCGCCCGCGGACTGTACGTCGCGCGCCGATCTGGCCGCCCGGATCACCGCCCGCTCGCCCCGCATCGAGGTGGCCGACGACGGGCCGATCGTCGCGCAGGTCGTCATCACTGCGCCGCGCGCCGGGGGCGCGGTCGCCGACATCGTGCTCGGGACCGCCGGCACCGACCAGACACCCCGGCGGGTCGTGGCCCGCTCCTGTGCCGAGGCGGCCGACAGCGCCGCCCTGATCATCGCGGTCACGCTCGATCCACTCCTGAGGCGGAAGTCGACGCCGGGCCACGCCGAGGCGCGCCGGAGCGCCGGCGAAGCCGCGACACCGGCCGTTCCGCCTCAACCAGGGCCTGCCGCCGCCCCTGCACCACCACCGGCCCCGCGTGCGCCGCCCCCGCCACCGCCGGCCCCGCGTGCGCCGCCCCTGCTGCCGCCGCCGCCCCCGCCCGTGGCGGCGGTGACGGCGCCTCGACCGCCGATCGCTCCGCCTCCCGCGAGCCGGCGCGAGCTGAGCGCCGCGCTGGGCGCACAGACGATCTCCGGAGCCGTTCCGGCGATTCTGCCCGGGGTTGCGCTGTACGGGACGGCGGGGCTGGACCGCCAGGGGTTGTGGTCGCCTGCGCTCGTCCTGGGCTTGGCGCACGCCTGGCGGTCAGACCTCGACGAAAACGGCGGCGCCGCGTCGTTCACGCTCGACGCGCTCAGCCTGGACGCCTGCCCACTGCTGCTGCGCTGGTCGGGCCTGGCGGCCCGGCCGTGCGCGTCCGGGTTGATCGCCCGCCTCGCTAGCCAGGGCTCGAACACCCCACAGACCGCACAGGCCGCCGGCGCGGTTCGGCCGTTCGGCGCGGCGGGCGCGGCGCTCTCCGCGACCTGGGGCTCGCGCTGGCAGCTGTTCGCGCGGCTGGGCCTCGGGGTCACGCTGCTGCGCGACTCGTACGCGCTCGCGTCGGTGTTCTATCGCGCCGCCCCCGTGACCCTGTCGGCCACGCTGGGGGTGGGCACGAGCTGGCGTTGACCGCGGGCTACCGAGGCGCCGGCCGGTCCGACAGCCCGACCAGCTCCGACACGCGGTTCGCCAGCAGGCTGCCCCGATGCTCGCCGATGAAGCGGGTGGCCTGCGCGCGGGCCTCGGCCTCGCGGCCCGCTTTCATGAGCGCCTCGATCGCCAGCGCGGACGCCTCCGGGCGGAAGCCGCCCGACGGGTAGCGGTCCTGGTATCGGCGCAGCAGCTCGAGTGAGCGCTCCGGCGACCCGGTCGTCAGCGCCTGCCGGGCCGAATCGACCAGCGCGATCTGATCGCGCAGGTCGCCCTCGGCCACCGCGGGGTGACCATGGCGCCGTGGCGCGACACCGACCGAGGTCCGTTCGGCCGGCATCGCGGCGGCCGCCGGCAGCGGCTCGCCGGGCGCCGGCTGGAGCGGCGCGGGCTGTTCGGGTGCAGGCTGGGGCGCAGAGATCCGCGCCGGCTGGGATGAGGGCGTACGCCAGGAGCGGACGCCGACCACCGCGCCCGCCACCGCCAGCCCGAATACCGCAGCCGAGACCCACGGCCAGGTCGTCCAAACCGTCGACGTCGCCGCAGCCGCCGTCGCCTTCGTGGCGGTCGCGCCCGCGGCCAGCGTCTTCGCGGCGGTCGCGACGCCGATGCTGGTCGCGGTCACGCCCAGCGCCCTGGCCATCCGCGCGGACGCCGCCGCGGAGGGGCCCTTGTCGCGAGCGGCGCCCAGCACGCGCCGCTCGAAGTCGGTCGCATCGCCGGCGAGCAGGCGCTCAGGCAGATCGGTTGGCCCCCGGCTCATGACTCCCCTTCCTTCTGAAGACTCTTCTCGATGCGCGCCGCCGCGGAGCGGAACTGCTCGCGTGCGCGACGCAGGCGCGAGGCGACGCTCCCCAGCGGGATCTCCAGCAGCCTGGCGATCTCCGGCGACGTCAGCCCCTCGATCTCGTAGAGCACGAATACCTCGACCAGATCAGAGTCGATCTTCGACAGCACCAGGTCACAGATCTGTCCGTCCGCGTGGGCGTCGCTGGTGTCCCGAAGCTCCGATGACCGCTGATCCATCTCGTCGTCCAGCTGCCAGCGCACCGTCTTTCGCCCCAGCGTGTGCGCCACGCGCAGGGCCGACCCCAGCAGGAACGCGCGCTCGCTCTCGGGCGGGATGTCGTCCAACCGCTCGGCCGCCAGCAGGAACGTCTCCTGGGCGGCGTCCTCCGCAGCCTCCGGCGTCAGCCCCCGCCGGCGCAGGGCGCGCCACACCGTGGCATGGTGGGTGTTAAAGATCTGCTCGAGCCGACCGCGGTCCACCTGGGAAGAAGCTGCACGCTTGGCGGACACGGTCATTGCACGGGCCCTGCACCTTCAATAATGCAGGCTCTCCGACGAATCGATCACGGAAACAGCCGGGTCCGTCGACGAAATTCGTGATATCCCACATGTGTGGCGGACAGGTACGATCTCGTCGTGACCGGCCGCAACAAGCTCGAGGTCGCCACCAAATCGGGGAAGCTGGGAATCGAAACGCCGCGCGCCCTCATCGCCATCCGTCGAGTGGACGGCCGGCCACGGCGCGGTCAGCGGACGACGTCGCTGACCGCGATCTCGACGTCCGGAAACGCCTGCAGTCGAATCGTCTCGCCCGGACGGGCCAGCCTGACCTGCCGATAGGTGTCATCACCGGGATCGGTGCGAACCTCGATCGTTCTTGCGACCAGGTCGACCAGCCAGTACTCCGGAACGCCGACCTCGGCATAGATCCTGGTCTTCACCCGCCGGGCTCGGGCTCTGAAATCTCAGAAGCGACGAAGGGCAATTGCGGGCGCACGCCGGCGCGCGGGGCCAGGGACAGCACCAAGAGCTGATTGAGCCGCTGAATCGCGGCCGCGTGGCGAATCCCCCGGGGGCTCATCTCGACGATGAGTCCTTCGAGAAGCTCGACCTTCTCGTCCTCGAAGAACCCCTGGCCGACCATCCATTCATACTCCGCGCGACGGAACGGGCGTAGCCGCTCCGTCGAAACGAGGTCTTCGATATGGGGCTGGCCGGGCAACACACCAAGGGTACCACGGCGTCTTCGGCCGGCGGCGGCGCCCGGTTGCGGCCCCCCGCACCGGAATCGGGTAAATTGAAGGCCAACCCGATGTCGGAAAGGATCGTCGAAACGCGCTCGCGGAAGCTGCGCGTGCTGCAGGCCGAGCGCGAGGCCGTAGGCGCGGCGCCCGTCGAGCGCCCGCGGTTCCAGCCCAAGCCGGAGTGGATCCGGATGAAGATGCCGCGCGGCGAGGTGTTCTTCGACCTCAAGCAGCGGGTCGCCGAGCTGGGGCTGCACACGGTCTGCGAGAGCGCCTCCTGTCCCAACATCGGCGAGTGCTGGAACCGCCGCTCGCTGACCATCATGATCCTGGGCGGGATCTGCACGCGCTCCTGCCAGTTCTGCGACGTGCCGACCGGCCGCCCGCTGCCGCCCGACCCGGACGAGCCGGAGCACGTGGCGACCATGCTGGCCGAGCTGGCGCTGCGCCACACGGTGATCACCTGCGTGGACCGCGACGATCTGGATGACGGCGGCGCCGCGCACTGGGCCGAGACCATCCGCGCCGTCAAGCGCCGCAGCCCGGAGATGGTGCTCGAGGTGCTGACCGGTGACTTCAAGGGGGACACCGCGGCGGTCGACACCGTGCTGGCGGCCGGTCCCGACGTGTTCGCGCACAACCTGGAGACGGTCCCGCGCCTCTCGCGCCAGGTGCGGGTCCAGGCCAGCTACGCGCGCTCGTACGCCATCCTCCGCCACGCCACCGAGCGCGGCTCGATCACCAAGACGGGGCTGATGCTGGGCCTGGGCGAAGAGCTGGACGAGGTGCGCCAGGTGATGCGCGAGCTGCGCGAGCTGGGCGTGCACATCCTGACCCTGGGGCAATACCTGCGCCCCTCGCCCAAGCACCTGGCCATCGCCCGCTTCGTGACCCCGGCCGAATTCGAGGCGCTGAAGGCAGAGGCGCTGGCGCTGGGATTCCCGCACGTCGAGTCCGGACCGATGGTCCGCTCCAGCTACCACGCCGACGGGCAGCGCGACATCGTCCGCGAGATGCAGGCGAAGAGCCGCGCAGCGCGCTGATGATCCCGTACTTCAACGGGCACCTGTTCGACATCGCGGGGGTGCCGATCTACATGTTCGGCGTCCTGGTGGCGATCGGCGTGATCGTCGGCGACCGGGTGGTGGTGGCGCAGGGGAAGAAGCACGGCCTGGACCCGCAGGACGTCCGGTTCCTGAACGCGCGCATCGTGATCGGCGGGTTCATCATGGCCCACCTGGTCTCGGTGATCTTCTACTTCCCCGAGCGAATCAAAGAGAACCCGCTGGTCCTGCTGAACGTCTGGTCGGGGCTGTCGTCGTTCGGCGGCTTCCTGGGCGCGCTGATCGCGTTCCTCTACTACACGAAGAAAGAGAAGATCCCGCGCCTGGCCTACGCCGACTCGGTCGCGCCGGGGCTGGCGGTCGGCTGGATCTTCGGCCGCACCGGCTGCTTCACGGCGCACGATCACCCGGGCCATAAGACCTCGTTCTTCCTGTCGGTCGACTACCCGGGCGGGCCGCGCCACGACCTGGGGCTGGACGAGCTGCTGTTCACCATCGTCATGACGGTGATCCTGTTCCGGTATGCCCGCAAGCCCAGGCCGCCGGGGCACGTGATCGCGCTCCTGGCCCTGATGTACGCGCCGGTCCGGTTCGGTCTGGATTTCCTGCGGGCGACCGATTACGGCCGCCCGGACCAGCGCTACGCCGGAATGACGCCGGCCCAGTGGGCCTGCCTGGCCACGGCGGCGCTGGCGGTGAAGCTCATGACATCTCGTCCTCGGCCTGCGCCGTGAGGTCCTCGTAGAGCCGCGCTTCGGCATCCAGGTCGCACTCGCTCAGGAAGGCCGCGTAGCTCATGAACGCGGTCAGGTACGACAGGTCCCGCGCCCAGGCCGGGAGGTGATCGGGGGCCCGCACCAGCCCCTCGCGCTGGAGCCGCCCGAAGAGCGGCACGTCCTCGACCGCGATCTTCCCCACGAAGCAGAGCGGCGCCGCGCCCAGGTTCCCCTTCACCAGGGCGACGCGCAGGAAGTTCGTCACGCGCAGCAGGCCGTCCAGGTAGCAGACGTCCTTGGTGAAGGGGGCGCCGCCCGTGACCAGGCCGCCCCGGAAGACCCGGCGCGCCCCGTCGTAGGCGGCGCTGGCGTCGTAGCCGCGCTCCAGCAAGAACCTGTACACCTGGCAGAAGTCGGCCCCGTCCTCCGCCATCTTGATGGCCAGCGTCCGGTCCGAGAGGCGGCGCAGCCGGTCGATGCTGGACGACTGGGTCAGGAACTCGGTCAGCACCGCCAGCCCTTCCTGCGTGCCGGTGGTGCGCGGTGACGGGTAGCCGATGAACGGCATCACCGGCTGCGCCCGCCCGTTCAGGGCGGTCGCGACGTGGACCTGCCCCTCGTGGAACTCGAGCTGCGCCAGGTCGCGCTCGGAGAACCGCACGCCGCGCTTGATGCGGACCGCGTCGACGCCCGCCACGGCCTTGGCCGCGATGCCGTCGACGATCTCGACCCGGATCGACTGCTCCGGGAAGAAGCGCGCGAACCGCCGGGTCAAGAGCGGCACCACCTCGTCGGCCGTGTAGACCAGCTGGTCCTGCGGGCTGGGGATCGGCCGCTGCCCCGCCACCCCGTCGACGACGCGGCGGAAGTGCTGCGCCAGCCCCAGGTTGGTGGTCCGGCGGTCCGCGGTCAGGCTTCCCGGCCGCCCGTACAGCTCGACCGAGTGGTGGTAGAAGTCGCGCGTGCCGGAGGCGGCCAGCATGCGCGCCGCCGTCTCGAAGGCGTCGCAGGTGTCGCGCAGGAAGCCCTCGATCGCGTTGTGGCCGCCGACCTGGGCCTTGAGCTCGCGAAAGCGCGCGCCCGCGTCGGTGACCTCGGGGCCGATCCGGTACTCGGGCCTGGGCAGCTCGCGCGCCCCGGCGGCGAAGAAATCGCGCTCGACGTCCTCGGACCAGGCCAGCAGCCGGAGCACCCGGATGGGCCGCTGCGCCTCGAGGATCTGGGCCGAGACGTCGCGGAGCAGCTGGGCGGTCCGGTCCGGGAGCGTCTGGCGCTCCTAGGTGCCGACCCCCACCCGGATGCCGGGCGGGACGGAGTAGGTGATCCAGGCGTTGCCGCCCACGACCGCGCCCCGCCCGATCACGGTCGAACCGCCCAGGATGGTCGCGTTGGCGTAGATGGTGACGTCGTCCTCGATGGTCGGGTGGCGCTGCTTGCCGAGCGGCCGGTCGGTCTTGCTGCGATCCCGCACCGAGAGCGCGCCCAGCGTGACCCCCTGATAGATGCGCACCCGGTCACCGATGCGGCAGGTCTCACCGATGACCAGCCCCGTGCCGTGGTCGATGAAGAACGAGGCGCCGATCGTGGCCCCCGGGTGGATGTCGATGCCGGTGCGCGAGTGCGCGTACTCGGTCAGCATGCGCGGCACCACCTCGGCGCCGAACCCGAGCAGGCGGTGAGCGACCCGGTAGATCGCGATGGCGTAAAGCCCCGGGTAACAGGCGACGATCTCGTCGATGCCGCTGGCGGCCGGATCCTGGTGGTAGGCCGCCAGGATGTCCCTGGCCAGCTCGGCGCGCACGTCGGGCAGCGCCTCGAGCAAGCGGTTGGTCATGCTGCGGGCGCGCTTGGCGCACCGGTGGCCCACCTGCTGCTTCGCGCTGCACAGGCGGTGCAGGCCCAGAAAGATGGCGGTCTCGATGTGGGTCTCGAGCGACCCGATCGTGGCGGCGACGTGGTCCTGCAGACTGCCGCCGTCCGTCCCCAGCCGGTGCGATTCGGGGAACAGGATCTCCAGCAGCTCCTCGACCAGGATGCGCACGTCCTGCCGAGAGGGGAGCGGCCCCTCCGAGGCCAGCCCCGTCTTCAGGTCTCCGGCGGCCGACAGCACGCGCGCCGCGAGCGCCGCATGGGTGCCCGTCTCGCGAATCTTCCTGACGGTGGCCATGCCCGAGCTTACACCACCTGCGGGGGTCGCCGCGCGCTGACCGCGGCGGCCAGCTTGGTCATGGCCTCGCTCCGGCGGGCCTCGGGAACGGTCACCCGGGTCGGCATCCCGCCGCCCAGGTCGAACATCTTCACGAAGTCCAGCCCGGACTCGAAGTCGGCTGCGATGGTCAGCGAGCCCGAGTCGCGGACCACCGCCACGGGCGCCCGCTCCTGGCCGATCAGCAGCAGCTCGGTCTTGTCGTAGGGCCGGCCGCCTGCCTCGACGTAGGCCACGCCGTCGATGATCTGGTAGCGGTCGGCCAGCCGCTTGGCCTCGTCGAGCAACGGATCGATCTCGCGGGCCGCCTCTTCGATCTCCTGCCACAGGACCGGCGACTTGGCGTGCGCCAGCAGGTACTGGATGACCCGGTGTTTCAGCGTCTCGTCGCGGAAGCGCGCGCGCAGGGCCCGGTCGATGCGCGTCGCGATCGGCCCCGGCTCACCGCGCCGCGTGTCGATGGCCCGGGCGTCCGCGTCCGCGCCCGGATACGGCTCGAGACCGCCCAGCACCCACTTGGCTCCGGAGTACAGGCCGTCCAGGTCCAGGTGCATCGCCACGGTGTCGACCGGCCCGGCCGCCCGCACCACCTCGGGCGTCACCAGCTCCGGGCAGGCGCCGTGCTCGGCCTTGGTGGTCAACACGAAGCGCGGATCGTCCTTGTAGTCGGCGTGGCGATCGTGGTCGTGGTGGTCGACCCAGGCCGCCAGCCGCGGCCCCAGGCCGCGGATGAACGGCAGCGTCGTCTTCTCGAAGGACGCGCCCCCCCCCTCGCTGGCGAACGCCACGTCCAGCACCGCCACCCGCCCCTCGATCTTCGAGGCGGGCGGCAGCGTCCGCGGGGTCAGGAACGCAAACCGCGGAAGCGTCGGCGAAGTCGCAGCCATGCGCTCAGGATAGCCGACTTTGCACGCCCCCGCCGGAGGCCGTCAGGGCGAACAGTAGCCGTAGTCTCCACCGGGAACGCAGGTGCTTCCGCCGCCGCAATCGCTGCTCGTCCGACACAGCCGCTGGCAGGTCGCATCCTTGATCATGTTCGTCAAGGTGACGCACTGGTACCCAGGCAGGCAGGTCTCGGTGAGCAGACAGCTGACGCCGCTGCCCGAGCTGCCCGGGCATTCGCACACCGTGCCCGGGTTCGCCGGATAACAGGCGAACCCCGAGGGGCAGCCGCTTTGATTGACATTGACCGGATCGCAGCTCGGATCGGGCAACAGGCAGAGTTGAACGCCGTTCTGCGAGACTCTGCACTTCGTGTTCGTTCCGCTACAGTCGTCGTCGCTCTCGCAGAACTTGTAGCAACGACCGCCACCGCACTGCTCGGCGCGGCAGTAGAGGCCGGGCGCGCAATCGTTCGGATTCGTCGGGTCGCAAACGGTCCCGGGGACAGTCTTCGTCCCCGGCGTGCCCTCCAGGCACTTCACCTTGCCGTCGATGTCGAGACCGCACCAGCCACACTCGCACCCCGACTGGCAGGTGGGATTACAGCTCGCTCCCGAGGCAGCCGGGCGGGAGCAGGTCGATGCGTCCGGGGTCTCGCTCATGCAGGCCGGCTTGGCCGGCACATCGGGTCCCGCATCCGGTGGATAGCACAGGTTGTCCGACGCGCAGTGGAAGTTGCTGGGGCAAGGGTGCCCACCGGAGCACTTGAACGCGCCCGCATTGAACTTCGGGTTGAAGCAGCCGGCGCACAGCCAGCCAGCGGCAAGAACGGCGGCTAGCCGACCGCAGGTCATTCCGGGCAGACGCCGTATGTGGCCGTCAGAGCGCCGGTCTTCGAGAGCACGATCGGCGTGCACTTTGCCACCGCGCAGCTCGACTCATTGGGATTGGCCGTTCCGCCGTCCGAAGGTAGCCGGCAAACCTTGTAGCACTTCTTCCCCATGTTCCCGTACGGATCCGTGCAGGTCAGCCCGGGGTAGCAATCGCGCGCGTGCACGCAGCTCGCGCCATGCATGAGGCCGGGCGACGTGTAGCAGTCGCAGGTGGTATGTCCCGTGTCCGACGAGAGGTAGCAGGTCTGGACCGTCCCCGGGCATCCCGAGGAACCGACCTGGTCGGCGGCGCCAGCGACCGGATCGCAGGTCACCGTCGGAACGTCGCACAGCATGTTGCCGCCGCCCGCATCGATCCCGCACGAGGCGTTGGGTTGGCAGTCGGTGTCCTTGCGACAGAACTGGTAGCAGCGGGGGCCACACACGTTGTGCTGGATGCAGACGGTTCCCGGCTGGCAGTTGTCGGTCTGGGTCGACGGATCCCCGGAGAACTGCGAGGTCTGGCACGGTCCTGCCAGGACCCCAAGCGGCGGGATCGACGGATTGTACGGCGTGTTGCAGGTCAGGTCGCCGGCGGGGCTGACCGAGCACTTCTGGTAGCACTGGCCGCAACCGGTGTTGCAGACCGGATCGCACATCCCCACCGCCGCATCGGCCGGCGCCACGCACCCCTGCGAGACCGGCCCGACGCATGGAGCGTCAATCGCGTCCTGCGCGTCGACGCCGGCATCGAAGTGGCCAGCCTCACCCCCGGCGCCGCCTTTGCCCCCCTTGCCGCCCATGCCCGCCCCGCCGTCGAACTCCGACACGCAGAGCGGAGGGTTATGTCTCTTGTCGCACTTGAGGCCACCGGGACAGACGCCGCCGTCCGCACAGAAGAAAGCCCGATCGTGGAACGTCGGCTTGAAGCACCCCGGCCCCGCCAGCAAGCTGGCCAGCAGCGCCGACAGAGCCGCCACCCGCGCCGTGCCCACGGACTAGAACCTCAACCCCAAGCCACCGCCCGCCAGGCCCGGACCGATCCAGGGCATGAAGCTGACGTTGCTCCCTGAATCTGCCGGGGGCGTTTCGGCGGGCGTCTGCGACGAATTCGATGACGACGATCCGCCCGTGATCAGGACGACCGCGCCCGCCACGGCGACCGCGGTGCCGGCGATGCCGCACGCGATGGCCACGATGTTCGCGGTGTGCCCCTCGGAATAGATGCTCGGGTTGTAGTAACCCTGATTGCTCTCGGTGATCTGGCTCAGCTGGTCGGAGCGGTTCTTGGCCCGGATCCCCTCGATGATCGCCACGACGTCGGCGGCGACGCCCGCACCGATCATCGACCAGCCGACGATCCGGCGCGTGGTCGACGGCCCCTCGGGGGGCGGCGGGGGCGTCGGGATCGGAACGACCGGGGGTGGCGGAGGCGGAGGTGGCGGCACCTCGACGGCCTCGACCTTTGGCTTTGGCGGCGGCGCCGGCGTGACGGCCGGGGGCGGCTGGACCGCCGCGGCGGCCTTGCGCTTGTCGTCGATCAGCTTTTCCTGCGCGGCGATCTTCCGCTCGACGTCGTCGCGGTTCCGCGCCTCGGGCGCCCGCTGCAGATAGCGCCGGTAGAAGTGCACCGCCTCCTGCGGCTGATCGTTCAGCCGGTAGGCCTGCGCGATGTTGTAGAGCATCACGGGATCGCCGTCGATCTCGTAGACCTTCTGGTACTCGTCGACGGCCTCCGAGTACTTGCCCAGATCGTAGGCGCGCGTCGCGCGATCGTAGTGCTGGTGGATCTCTTGTTTTTGCTGGGGCGTCAGCTGCGCGTGGGCCGACCGCCCGCTGGCAAAAGCCGCCACGAGCCCGAGAAGCAGCGTGGCAAAAGGCCGAAAGTGGCGCGTCATGGGTCGATGCTGTCTATCAGTATTCAAGGGCAGTATTCGGGACCCGTCGCCGGAGCCGTTTGCGAAGACATACAATACCCTACCCCGTCGGTGATGGAAAGAAAGACCCCGGACCACGCCAGGGTGTTGTAGGGTGCGCTCACCCCACCTCCAGGAGGATCAGGATGCGTTCACGCGTCGTTTCATTGGTGGCGCTGGCCCTGGCCGCCCCCCTCGCTCTCGCGTCGTGTCAAAACGAGAAGTCGGCCGGCCCGACCACCTGCTGCGACCAGCCGAAGATCCCGCCCGGTGTTCCGGCGTTCACCGTGGTCCGCGATGAGGTGACCGGTCCCACGGACGGGCAGGACGTGAAGCTCCACGTCGCGCTGAAGCAGAAGACCAAGCGCGACGACATCTATCCGTCGCTCCAGTTCCTGTACCGCTACGCGATGACCCGCAACACGTTCGAGCCGACCACGTTCCTCGGCGCGTTCTACAACACCGAAGGTGACGCGCAGACCGGCGCCAACCCGGTCGCCAAGATCTGGCGCGAGCACGGCGACAAGGGGCCGAAGTGCGAGAACGCGATCCGCCTCGAGTTCCCCGAGGAGGTGCAGAAGGCCTTCCAGCACTCGCTGGGCCGGGACGAGCCCGAGGATCTCGAGGACACCTGCCACCTCAACGAGAAGAAGAAGGTCACGCGCATCGACGCGAACTTCAAGCACCAGCCGACCATGCAGGTCGACGACGCCAAGAAGGCGGTCGAGGTCACCTACCCGTACCTCGAAGCGGGCAAGGACGAGTACGTGAAGTCGCTGTCGTTCAACGCGGCGATGACCTACTGGGCGGAGTTCCTGACCGGCATGTTCGCCAAGGCGCCGGAGCTGCAGCAGGTCACGTACAACGGCATCCTGGACGACCAGCCGGTCCTGAAGGTCACCGTGACGCGAGAGGAGTTCGACCAGCACCTCTCGACGGTGCAGGAGACGATCGCGTCCTACGCGGCGATCACGTTCGCCAAGCTGGGCCTGCACAAGACCGACGACAAGGGCGCGATGAAGGACCAGGAGCAGCAGAAGACCAAGACGTACACCGCTGCGCTTTCGTTCATCCCGAAGGACCGCGTGATGGTCTCGCCCAAGCTGACCAAGGTGGCCGCCGGGGGCGGCGGCGGCAAGCACGGCAAGAAGAAGTAGCCGCTGCTCCCGATCTAACCGAGCCTCGGCATCTTCAGGACGCCGAGGCCCAGCAGCAGCCCCAGGATCCCGATCGCGACCGACAGCAGCGCCGTGATGGCCGACCGGTTGACGACCTTTTCGACCGGCGACTCGCCGTCACGGCGCGGGCGCACCAGGAACTGCGCCAGGCCGGTCGCGATCAGGATGACGCTGCAGATGATGAAGAACTTGGGGAGCAGCCGCGCCGCCGGGTTCACGGGATCCTCACCTTTCAGTCTACGCCGCGGCGGGCGAGATCGTCGTAGAGCGCCATCACCCGGCGCGTGACCGGCCCGGGCACGCCCGCCCCCACCGGCTTTCCATCGACCAGGGTGACCGGCAGGACCGCGCGCGTCGCGCTGGTGATGAACGCCTCGTCGGCGCCGCGCAGCTCGTCGGGCGAGAAGCGCCGCTCGACCAGCGGCAGCTCGTGGGCGCGGCACAGGTCCAGCACCTTGGCCCGCGTGATCCCGTCCAGGATCCCCACCTCGGGCGGGGGCGTCCAGATCTGGCGGCCGCGCACGACGAAGATGTTGCTGGACGCCCCCTCTGCGATGCAGCCGTCGTCGGCGCACAGGATCGCCTCGTAAGCGCCGTTGCGACGGCGAGCCTCGCCCAGCGCCAGCACGTTGTTCAGATAGTTGCCCGACTTCACCGCCGGATCGATGGCGCGCGGGCTGTTGCGCGTGATCGTCACGACCGTCACCGCCACGCCCTTGGCGTACATCTCTGGGGTGGGCGCGCCCAGCGGAAACACGAGGACGATGAGCTGCGGGTCGTCGACCGAGGCGGGGTCCAGATCCAGCTTGCCGGAGCCGCGGGTCAGCATGACCCGTACGCGCGACTCGGGGTTCCCGGCGGCCTCCACCGTCTGGGCGATGGCCCGCTCGATGTCGGCGCGCGGCGGACATCGCAGGCCGATGCGCTCCGCCGACCGCTCCAGACGCACCAGGTGATCGCGGGCGGCGAACAACCGCCCATGCGCGGTCCCGATGGTCTCGTAGACGCTGTCGCCATACAGAAATCCGCGGTCGAACACGGAGATCTTGGCTTCTTCCGGGAGGCAGACGCGACCTGCCATGTACACGCGAATGGGCATGGGGGGGCCAAGAAACCTAGTACATCTCTGGCGGCTCGGCTATTTTGGTCGCTGGAGCCCCCCGTGAACATTCTCCGCGTTCGTTGCAAGAACCTCGAAGAGTTCGAAGAGCACTACCGCGTCGACCTCCCCACGGGCGGGGTCTTCTGCCCGACGACGACGGAGCTGGCGCCCGGCACGGCGGTCGTGGTCGAGATGGCGTGCGACGGTCTGCCGAACAAGGTGCTGATCCGCGGCAAGGTGACCGCCTGGCGCCCCGCGCTGCCGCGCATGCGGGTCCGGGCGGGCGCCACGGTGGCCTTCGACCCGGACGAACGGGCCAAGCGCGACTTCATGCTGGAGACGCTGCGTGGTGTCAGGCCGGCCACCCGCAAGCGCAAGCACACCCGGATCCCCATCGGGATTCCCTGCCGCCTGCGCATCGCGTCGGGACTGGACCTGATTGACGCCGAGCTGCGCGAAATCAGTGTGAGTGGCGGTCTGGTGCTGGGTCCCGTGCAACCCCCGATCGGGACCGACGTGGTCCTGGAGATCGCGCCGCCCGGCAGCGAGGCTCCGTTCGACCTTTCCGGCCGGGTCGTCTACCATGCCGGCGAGCAGCAGACCGGCGTTCGCTTCATCTATCGCGAGGGCGGCGGGTCGCGCCGGCTCCGCGAGCTGGTCCGGCGCTTCAAGACGATGTAATCCCCGCGGCCAAGCCGCCCACTGGAGGACGACAGACGCATGCGAAAGACGCTCGCAGCCTACCCGTTCGCGCTTGCTCTGATGCTTCTGGCCGGACCCGCTCGGGCCAGCCACTACGCGGTCGCGGACGTCCCCCGGATCATCACCCCGGAGCAGGTCGCCAAGCTCCACAAGGCGAACATCGAGACCACCGAGCAGCTGCTGGACAAGGGCGCCAAGGCCAAGGAGCGCAAGGCGCTGGCCAAGGAGACCGGCCTGAAGCCGGCCGAGCTCCTGCAGCTGGTCGACCGGTGCGACCTCCTGCGGATCAAGGGTGTCGGCTCCGAGATGGTGCTGCTCTTCGAGGCCGCCGGGGTGAAGAGCACCGCCGACCTGATCAGCAAGGACCCCGCCGCCCTGACCGAGGCGATGAACACCGCCAACAAGACCGCCAAGATCTCGGAGAAACCCCCGACCGAACCGCAGCTTGCAGACTGGATTGCCCAGGCCAAGAAGCTGCCGCAGGTCGTCCAGGCGAAGTGAGCCCGAAGTGAGCCCGAAGTGAGCCGGCAAGTAATGAGAAGTTAAAGGAAACTCTGCCGTATTCCCCTCCACTGATTTCTGTTCTGGAGGAATTTTGTTAAAGTCTTCCGCTCGCATGGCCCCCGGACGTGATTCGCTTGCCGTCTCGGCCCAGCAGGGCCAGTTCCAAGGGCAGAAGCAGCAAGGGCAGCTCCAGCCCGGCGCCGTGGTCGGCGGACGCTTCCGGCTCGAGGCTCTCATAAGCCAGGACGCGGCCAGCCAGACCTACCGGGCCGAGGACGCCAACCGCCGCGGCCCGGCCGCGGTGCGGATCATCCCGTTGCGCGCCCTCGGCGCGTCGGCCGCCCAGCTGGTCACCGACATCGAGAATGCCAGTGCCCTGGTCCACAAGAACCTGGTCGAGGTTCTGACCGCCGGGCGGGAAGCCGACTACGTCTATCTGGCGACCGAGCTGCTGGACGGCCAGACGCTGCGCGAGTTCATCGACAGCAAGCGGCGCGAGGGGCGCAACGTCTCGTTCAAGGGGGCGTGCAACCTGGTCACGCACGTGACCAACGGCCTGGAGCGGGCGGCCGCGCTCATGCCGCACGGGGGGCTGAATCCCGCCTCGATCTGGGTGAACAAGGCCGGGCGGGTCAAGGTGACCGACCTGGGCCTGGCCCGGACCCTGCCGGTGCTGGCCCGCCGGGGCGCCCCGGACGGCGCGCCGGACCACTTCTACGTCGCCCCCGAGGTGCTGGCGGGCGGGCCGGTGACGCCCGCTTCGGACGTCTATTCGCTGGCCATGCTGCTTTACGAGGTCGTGACCGGGCACCTGCCGACCACGCCCTTCGTCCCGGCCAGCCAGGCCGCACCCGAGGTGCCGCCGATCCTGGATGCCATCCTGGCCAAGGCGTTCGCCGGAACGCCCGAGCACCGCTTCCCCACCCCGATGGCGCTGCGCGAGGCGCTGGCGGCCGCGCTGGCCGGCGGCACCCCGAACCTGGCGCCGTCGGAGGCCGCGGCCGGGGCCAGGCCGGTCGAGCCCCCTGCCCCGCCGCCCGCGCGCGGGTCGCAGCAGGTGAGCGCCTACCAGCAGGCCCCTCAGCCGGCCGGCTCTGGAATCGACGAGTCGCAGGAGAAGTGGCTGGTCCAGAAGGAGGGCCTCGACTTCGGCCCCTTCTCGATGGCTCAGATCCGGGCCCAGATCTCGCGCGGCGAGATCCTGGGCGAGCACCTGCTGATCGACAACGAGGCCGGCGGGCAGCAGAAGATCCGGGACTTCCCCCTGCTGCGCGAGTTCGCCAAGACGTCGGAGCGGCGCCTGGCGCAGAGCCGCCGCGCCGCCGCCGAGCAGCGCCAGGAAAAGACCGACAAGCGAAAGTCGATCTTCACGGTCGCCTTCGTGGTGACGGCGCTGGCCCTGGTGGTCGGGGGGCTGGTGATCTATGTCTTCACCCGCAAGGAGGGAGACGACACCAAGATCGCGGAACGGACGGACGACGCCGACGTCGACGCGTTCCTCAAGGACGTCAAGCTGAGCTTCCAGCGCGCCACCGTGGCCAGGCGGCCGAGCGGCGGGGCCCACCACGCCAGCAGCAACAGCGGCGGCGGCGACGAGTTCAGCAACGACTCGAACTTTGGCGACGCCTCGAAGTACGCCGCCTCCGGCGACGAGGTGCTGGACGACGGCACCATCGAAGACACCATGATGCACCACTACCGCGGGCTGGTGCCCTGCCTGATGGCCGAGCGCAAGCACAACCCCGGCCTGACCCAGATGAGCCTGGACTTCGTGGTGCGCGGGAACGGCAAGGTCTCCGCCGTGAAGGTGAACGGTCA
>Ga0335083_10001898_pt1 | contig 28228 bp, 27 predicted proteins | sample Lox_Sample_42_FD_206716 | JGI IMG/M metagenome (GOLD analysis project Ga0335083, IMG submission 206716) | Soil microbial communities from Loxahatchee National Wildlife Refuge, Florida, United States - Lox_Sample_4.2 | ecosystem: Environmental > Terrestrial > Soil > Wetlands | place: USA...
CGGGGCGAGGACGACACCCGCCGCCAGATCGCGCTGTACGCGGCGCTGCTGTACGTCGTCACGCAGCTGCCGTTCTGTGCGGGCGGCTTCGGCACGATCTACCTGGTGGCCTCGGTCGTGCTCGGGCTCGGCTTCATCGCCGGCTCGCAGCTGCTGATCCGCCGCGCCGACCGTCCCACGGCGCTGCGCCTGTACCTGTATTCGCTGGCCTACCTGGCGCTGCTGTTCTGCTCGATGGTCGCCGACAAGCACCTGTAGGATGGGCGCCCGACGAGCATGAACCGCCGCCTGGCCCGTAAGAACATCCGCACCGGACTGATCGTCGCGGCGATCTGCTTCTTCATGTTCGGGATCACGTTCGTGGTCGCGGCCGCCTACGTGTCGTGAGCGAGCTCGACCCCGAGCCGCCCCCCGCGGGCGAGGAGATCCACCTTCCCGGGCCGTCGGTATTGCCGGCGTTGACCGCCGTGGGCATCACGCTCACGCTGGTCGGCCTTACGACCTTCATCGAGCTGACCTTCATCGGCGCCGTGATGACGATCTGGTGCGTGGTGCGCTGGATCAAAGACACGCGCCGCGAAGTGAACGAGCTGCCGCTCGACTCCTGAGTGGGGGGCGCGGTCCCCCGACCGCGCCCGGCCATCTCGACCAACGGCGGCCCGCTCCCCAAAGCGGGCGCGCCGCCCCTCTCACCCCACAGCCACCCTGTCCGGAACCGGGCAGATCGCCCCATCATCGGTCCAGCAGCGCACCACGTCGCGGACCGACAGGATGCCGACCGTGTCGGCCCCGTCCAGGACGATCAGGTGGCGGAAGCCCCCCCGCACCATCGCAGCGGCCGCCTCCTCGAGCGACCACTCCGGCGCGGCGTAGACGACGTCGTGGGTCAGGTGATCCGCAACCACCTCGCGGTCGGGGTCCTGCCCTGCGCCGATCGAGATCAGCAGGTCGCGCTCGGTGATGATCCCGGGGCCTGCGGCGTCAGGATCCATCACCACAGCCGCGCCCACGCCCCTCTCGGTCATCTGCCTCGCCACGGCACGAAGGTCGTGGCCCGGGCCCACCGTGAGAATCGTGTCAGTCATGCCCTCGCGCACTTGCATTCTCTCTCGCCTCCGATCGGAGTCTCGAGGCCCGTGGAGGCTGCGCACAACGGCCGTCGCCACCTACGGACAATTAGCAACTATTGCCTCAATCTAGAGCGTCGGGACCCGGTCGTCAAGCGTGACGGTCCGTTGGCCCAGGCATTAGGATCCCTGCTCGCGATGGAGAGGATCGCCGCCACGAACAGGCACCGCCGCCCCCACGGCGCCGCTTCATGAACCGCCGCCGGTCGGTCACGATCACCGTCGTCCTGGCGCTGATCGCCGTCGGGATCGGCATCTGGCTGAGCTACGAAATCCGCTGGTTCCCGGTCGCCGCCTCCAAACAAGCCGTCAACTCCGACCGCCTCTATCACGTGCTCGTGATCGCCTCGATCCCGATCTTCGTGCTGGTGGTGGCAGCGATCCTGTTCAACGTCTGGAACTTCCGCATGAAGCCCGGCGACGAGCTCAAGGACGGGGCCCCGATCCACGGCAACACCCGCCTGGAGGTGTTCTGGACCGCGATCCCCACGGTGCTGCTGCTGTCGCTCGTGGGCTACTCCTTCGTGGTGCTCGGGCAGAACGAGAAAAAGCCCGCCCGCGAGATCCAGATCGGCGTCACCGGCCAGCAGTTCGTGTGGACCTACCAGTATCCGAAGGCGCTCACCGGGGGACCCGCGCTCAACAGCTACGACCTCTACATCCCCCGCAACGAGTCCGTCCAGTTCGAGATCCACAGCCGCGACGTGATCCACGCCTTCTGGGTGCCCGCCTTCCGCCTGCAGGAGGACGCCGTCCCGGGCATCACGACGCACTGGCGGGTCACCGCCACGCGGCTGGGGACCTACCCGGTGATCTGCAACCTCCTGTGCGGCGCCGGCCATTCGCTGATGCGCTCGGCGGTCCACGTGGTCACCCAGGCGCAGTTCCAGGCGTGGCTCAAAAGCCAGGTGAGCGCCGCCGGCGGCGGCTCCGCGGCCGCCACGGCGACCGGGGGGTCGGCTGGATAATGTTGGCCGCGAGCATGGGCAGCTGCGAGCACACAGGGAGGGCGCCTTGGTCGCGCAACTGAAAGCCCCCGGGATGATCCGCGGCGCCTGGATGTTCCTGGTCGGGATCGTGTTCGCGTTCTTGCTGACGTGGGTGATCCGCGCAGCCACGGGCCACGCGACCTTCCACCACTACATCTCCGGCGACGCGATCACGACGGTCGCCCTGATCGCCGCCCCACTCGGCTTCCTCGCCGGCCTCGGCGGCTTCGACTACTGGTTCTACTGGGCATCGGGGCGCAAGACCCGCCCCGAGGACCACTCCGGCCACGGCGCCTACAGCTGGCGCGACTACTTCCGGATCAACACCGACCACAAGGTGATCGGGGTCCAGTACCTGGTCAACTCGTTCTTCTTCTTGCTCGTCGGAGGGCTGCTGGCGATGCTGATGCGCGCGCAGCTGGCCCAGCCTGGCTCGCACTTCGTGAGCGCGAACACCTTCAACGGGCTGTTCTCGGTCCACGCCTCGCTGCTGATCTTCCTGTTCATGGTGCCCGTGTTCGCGGGCTTCGGGAACTACGTGATCCCGTTGATGATCGGCGCCCCGGACATGGCCTTCCCGCGCCTGAACGCGCTCTCCTTCTGGCTGCTGCCGATCGCGGGGATCATGATGCTCGGAAGCTTCTTCGCGCCCGGGGGAGCGTTCGCCGACGGCTGGACCGCGTACACGCCTCTGTCGGACACCGCGCCCGTGGGGCAGGTGTTCTTCTCCGTCGGGGTCCAGTTCGCCGGGGCATCCTCGATCATGACCGCGCTGAACTTCCTGGTGACGATCATCACGATGAGGGCACCGGGGATGAGCTTCTTCCGGATGCCGCTGCTGGTGTGGGCGAACTTCGCGACCTCGCTTCTGGTCGTGATCGCGACCCCGTTCATCGCCGCCTCGCAGTTCTTCGTCCTGCTCGACCGAGGGCTCGGGTTCAACTTCTTCAACGCCGCCAAGGGCGGCGACGTGCTCATGTACCAGCACGTGTTCTGGTTCTACTCGCACCCGGCCGTCTACATCATGATCCTTCCCGGGTTCGGGATCATCAGCGAAATCATCGCCGTGAAGGCGCGCAAGCCGATCTTCGGCTATCGCATGATGGCGTTCTCCCTGCTGGCGATCGTCGGACTGGGCTTCACCGTCTGGGCCCACCACATGTTCACCTCCGGGATGGCGTCCTGGATCCGCATCCCGATGGCCATCACCACCTCGATCATCGCCGTCCCCACCGGGATAAAGGTGTTCTCGTGGCTGGCGACGCTGTTCCGGGGAGTGCTGCACCTCGACACGTCGATGCTGTTCGCGCTGGGGTTCATCGTTACGTTCACGCTCGGAGGCATCAGCGGGATCATGCTGGCGATGATCCCCTTCGACATTCACGTGAGCGCGACCTACTTCATCGTCGCCCACATCCATTACGTGCTGTTCGGGGGCTCGCTGATGACGATCTTTGCGGGCGTGTACTACTGGTTCCCGAAGATGACGGGAAGGATGCTCGACGAGCGCCTGGGAAAGTGGCACTTCTGGACCACGTTCGTGTTCCTGAACGCAACCTTCGCGCCCATGCACGTGCTCGGACTGCAGGGGATGCCGCGCCGGGTGGCCACCTACGCCTCCGAATTCGCCGGTATGAACCTGTTCATCTCGATCGCGAGCTTCTTCCTCGGCGTCTCCACGCTGATCTTCGTCTACAACGCGATCACGAGCTGGCGCGGCGGCCCTCGCGCGACCAGCAACCCGTGGCGAAGCATGACGCTCGAGTGGCAGGTGTCCTCGCCGCCCCCGGTGTTCAACTTCGACCGTGTGCCGACGGTCGTGGGAGGCCCCTACGAGTACGGCATCCCCGGAGCCGTGCACGGGATCTTCGCGCCGCCGCCGGTGCCCGCCACCGTCGGCGCCGACTCCGGAACCGTGACCCCGCAGGGTCCATAGGGAGCTGAGGTGAGCGCATGAAGGAAATCCTGGTGGTCGCGAACCGCACGCTCGGAGGCATCCAGCTGCTCGACGCGGTGCGCGCCCACGCGGCCGAGCCCGGTGGGGCGCGCTTCCGCCTGGTGGTGCCCCAGAGCACCCCGTCGGCCGGCCTCGTGATCTACGACGAGGCGGTGCGCGAATCCGCCCAGGTGCGCGTCGACCTGGCGCTGTCGATCGTCTCCGAAGAGGGCATCGAGGCAAGCGGAGAAGTCGGCGACGCGGACCCGTTCCTGGCGACCATGGACGCGGTCGCCGAGCGGCGGCCCGACGCGATCATCGTCTCGACCCACCCGGTCACCAGCTCCGGGTGGCTGCGCCGGGACCTCGTGGAGCGGATCGAGAACGCGTCGGGGCTGCCGGTCGAGCACGTGATCGTGGACCTCGAGAACCAGCGCCTGCCGTTCGAGGTCACGCTGGTGGTGGCGAACAAGACCTCCACCGGCAGCGAGCTCAGCGACCGCCTGGTCGCCAAGAACGCTGAGGAGGGCAAACACGTGTTCATCGCGGTGCTGCCCAAAAGCGACGGCACCGGCCCCACCACCGCCGAGACCCGTGCGAGGCTGGCGCGGATGCTCGACCGGCTGCGCCGCGCGGGGCTGTTCATCTCCGGGATGATCGGCGACCCCGATCCCTACACCGCGACGATGAACGCGCTCGAGCTGTTCACGGTCGACGACATCGTGATCTCGACTTTGCCGGGCCAGCGTTCGGGGTGGCTGCGCTCGGACCTGATCCAGCGGGTGCGCGGTGCGAGCGGGTTGCCGGTCGAGCACGTCGTGGCGGAGAGCTCCGACAGTAGCGTCGCCGCGGCCTGACGGGGAGAGGTGATGGAGGCCGCCAGCATCACCCACGCCGAAGCGCACGAGCACCACGGGCCGCCACCGGCGAACGCCAGCTCGCGGGTGCCCGCGCCGACGCTCGGGATGCTGCTTTTCATCATCTCGGAGATCATGGTGTTCGGGGCCTTCTTCACGGCCTACTTCTTCATCCGCGTCGCGCAGGGGGAGCCGTGGCCGGACATCGGAACGAAGCTCCCGGTGGCGGTCGCCGGTATCAACACGGCGATCCTGGTGTCGTCCTCGTTCACCATCCACTGGGCCGAGAAGCAGATCAAGAAAGGCAACCACTGGGGCCTGAAGGCGGGGATGCTGACGACGCTGCTGCTCGGTATCACCTTCCTGTTCATCCAGATCAACGAGTACGCCAACATCGGATTCGCCCCCCAGGACCACGCCCAGGCGACCATCTTCTACTCGCTCACCGGCCTGCACGGGGCCCACGTGTTCATCGGGCTGTGCCTGCTGCTGTCGGTGACGATCCGCGCGTTCCGGGGCCACTACAGTCCCGAGCACCATCGCGGCGTCGAGGTGCCGGGCATCTACTGGCACTTCGTCGACATCATGTGGATCGTCGTCTACACGACGGTCTACATCCTGTAGGCCGGCGGCGTCGTTGCTGAACCCGCTGCGCTCGGAGGGGGAGGCCTTCCGGCTGCTGCTCTACGTCCTCGCCGTGGCTGTCGTGCTGATCGTCGCGGCCGTGATAGTGCGGGCCGCCACCTGAGCGCCACCTGAGCGCCACCTCAGCGCCGCCGGGCAACGCCGCGCCGGCGTGCCGCTCCCGACGCGACCAGGCAGGCGGCCCTAGTGGCGCCGCCCGCGCGTGAGCGCGCGTTCGCGGACCACGATGCGCCCGACGACCAGCCCCACGAACAGCGCTGCAAGGCCCGCCCTCGTGGACACCACGATCGCGACGACCAGCGCGACGACGATGACGACCACGAGAACCGCGATGTCCAGCCGGGGCAGCGGAGGCACCGGCCCATGATGCCTATTTGACTGTCAGGGTCCCGTACATGCCGGCCGCGCGGTGGCCCGAGACCTCGCAGAAGAAGGTGTACTTGCCGGGCTTGAGGCTGAGTTTGACCGACGTTTCGCCCTTGGTGATGAAGGCGCTGGCGGCGATCTTCGGCCCCTTGGCGGTGGCGCCGTTTTCTCCCGCTTCGAAGGCGATGTTGTGCTGCACGCCCGACATGTTGGCCATCGTCACGGTCACCGGGCCCGCGGTCCCGATGGCCTTCGAGGAGACGTAGGCGAGCTGGCCCTGCGGGTTGGCGTCGATCGCCAGCTTGCCCGCTTTCTCCACCGCCGGCTTACCCGCGCCCGGGGCTTGCACTGCCGTGGCCAGCAGCCCCGTGTCGGGGCCGGGCGCGTCGGCCGAGTGTTCCACGTAGGAGGACACGTCCCTGGCGGTCGAGCCCGCGACCAGATCGGCCGGCATCGCGCCCGTCGGGTTGGGGAACGCGATCTGGAATTCCACGACGCTTCGGATCGCGTTGCGGCCGAGTCCTTCTTTGAGGCTCCGGCGGAAGGAGACGTCGAGGTTCGGCCCCACGATCCCCTTCGTGTTGGCGCGGGCGAGCGTGTGGCAGGCGCCGCACTTGGCCACGAACTGCTGCTTGCCGACGATCAGGTTGGCGTTGTCGTTGCCCTTCACCGAACCACAGCCACTCGCCGCCAAGACGACGATGCCGGCGAGCGAGAGCGCCGCCGGGCGAGGCCACGCAGGCCGATTCGGCCGCGCGCGCAAAGGTATGTCTCGGCGGGGGATCCTCAGCACAAGCGGGGGCGAAGACTATCCGAACGGCCGGTGGGCCCGTGCGGGACGCCGTCCGGCCGGCGGCCCGTGCCTCAGGGCTCTGGGAGCCCCTCGAGCTCCCCGCGGGCCGCGGCGATCACGCTGTCGGCCACGCTCTCCCAGGACCACCGCTCGCACACCGTCGCCACGAGCGCCTCGCGGGTCCCTTCGCGCGTGGCCGGACTGCACTCCAGCCAGTCCAGCAGCCGCCCGGCGATAGCCGGCACGGCCTCCGGCCCGAGCTCGAAGGACAGCAACGGGCGGACCGGTGCAGGCACGCGCTCGGCGAGGGCCTCGCTCACCTCCGCCAGGCCCGAGTGGGCCGCGCTGATCGGCAGCACGCCGCACGCAGCCGCCTCGGCCGCCACCATCCCGAAGGCCTCGGGAAAGGTGCTCGGCACCACCAGTGCGTCGCAGGCGGGCAACACGAGCGTCAGCTCCTCGTGCTCGAGACGGCCGCTGAACACGACCCGCTCGCCGAGCGTGCCGGCGGCCGCAAGGTAGCGGGCGGCCGCGGCGCCGTCGAGGCCGTCCAGGAACGCCAGCAGGTAGGTGAGCGGATCGGCGCGGGCCCCATCCCCGGGCCCCTCCAGCGCACGACCCTCCAGGGCCAGCTCGCGCACACCCTCGAGGTCTCCCGCCCGCAACGCCCGGACGAGCACTTCCAGCCCCTCCCGGTAGGCGCCGAAGCCGACGATCAGCAGCCTCGCCCGCGGCAGGCGCTCGAGCACGAGCGGCCATGCCGCGAGCAGGAGGTCGGGCCCCTTGCTAACGATCAGCTTGCCCACGAACGCCACCAGCGGGTCGGTGGACGCCAGCCGCGCCAGCGCCTCCCCCGCACGGCGTGGATCGCGCGCGAACGCGCTCGACTCGCCCGATAGCCGTGGCGTGCGCTGCAGGGCGCGGGCGAGGTCGGCCATCTCGGCGAGCGCCGTCCGGCGGTCGCGTGGGCGGAAGCGGGCCACGTCGACGCCGGGTGGGCCGAGGCGTGTGCGCGAGGGAAGCCCGGGGTCGGCGATCGCCTCCCACAGGCTCTCGGCCGTGTGGCGTGAGCCCACGAGCACGGCCGCGGCGGGTGCGAGCCCCTCGCGGGCAAGCCCCAGGAAGCGCTCCGGTTCCGGCTTGACGGTGTACTCCAGCGCGCTGCCGTGGACCTTGACCGCGTACGGAGTGGTCCCGCCCAGCGCACGGGCGAGTATCACGGGCCCCATCACCAGGTGGTTGGCGAGCGCCAGCTCCGGCGCGGCGCGGTCGGCGACCTCGAGCACCGCCTCTACGTTCGCCCGCAGGTAGCGGCGCAGCTCCTCCTCGCTCAGCTCGGCGAAGGTGCGTGCTTCCACCGCCTCGTAGCGGTCGGGCACGTACACCGGCAGCAGCCCCCCGATGTCGGGCCGGTACACCGTGCAGCTGCCGCTCCCCCCCGGCTCGCGCAGGCGCCTCACACGCAGGGCACCCGAATCCCAGTCGCCCGCCGCATCCACGAACCCGAGCCGCTCGGGGTGGCGCTCCTGACAGAGGAGGTGGACCTCGTGCCCGAGCCGCGCGAGCGTCTGCGCGAGGCGCGCGTTGTAGACGTTGGAGCCGGTTCCCGCGAGCAGGTAGCCGTGGAAGATGAGGATGCGCGCCACTTGCTCCGCTAGAGTCTCCCAGCCGTGAGCCCCAAACAGCGCTATCGCCTGCGCAACCGTGCCAGCGGGCGCGAGATCCTCGTGGAGGCCGAGCCCGGCCGCGTGTACCGCGACCGCGAGACCGACCAGCCGCTGGAAGTGGTCGGGATCGAGCTGCCGATGGCCCCTTCGCACTCGCGCCTGCCGTGGGCCGTCGAGAACCTCCGCTTCTGCCCGTGGTGCGACCAGCTCGCCCAGCGGGACCTCAACGACTGCCCCACGTGCGGCCGGCGGATGGGGCCGCTGTGAGCAGCCGCCGGTGGCTGGCGGCCGGCGGGGCGCTGCTGGCGGCGCTCGCGCTCGCGGCATGCGGCGGCACGAAGGTCTCCGAAACGACGCCCAAGAACACGCCCGAAATCACCCCGCCGAACGACACGAGCGCGGAAAAGGCAGCGGGTACCTCGTCCGCCACGACGACCAAGAAAACCTCGACCTCCACGGAATCGAGCAGCGAAGCCTCGAGCTCCGAAGCGGAATCCAGCGGCGGCTCGGAAGCATCCAGTGAACCGTCCAGCGAAGCCGGGTCCTCGGGCGGAGCCTCCGCCGGCGGCGGCGAAAAATCGAGCGAAACCGGCGAATCCAAAGAAGGCGGCTCCTCGAGCCCCACCGGCGGCGCGAGCGCGCCGTAGCGGGCGGGCCCGCGCCGAGCGGCCGCGCAGCGCCGGGTCAGCGCGTGCGTAGCGGCGGCGCGGCCTACGGAGCGCCGGCGCGGCTTACGGAGCGGCGGCGCGGCCTACGGAGCGCCGGCGCGGCTTACGGAGCGCCGGCGCGGCCTAGGAGCGGCGCCGGCGGCCCCGGGTCAGGGCGTCGAGACCAGCGTCGCGCTGTAGGTGAGGCGGGCGGTCTGGTACAGGCAGTAGTACTGCACCGCGCTGCCGATCTGGGTGTGGCTCGTCTGGGTGCTGGTGCTGTTGCACTGCGCCTTGGAGCGGCTCGCCCGCCACGAGGTGTCGTTGCCGAAGTTGAGCGCGAGCGCCGGGGCCCAGGTGGGAACCGTGAGCGCGATCAGCTCCCCCTTCTTGACGGGGATCGACGTCGGCAGCGGGAACTGGGCGGTCTGGCCGAAGTATGGCTGCAGCTTGACCGTGGGTCCCTGGGCCACGAGCTTGTAGGTGAGGTTCGGCTTCTTCTGCGGCTGGAGCACCGCGATCCCGGCTTCGGCGGGTCCGCCCTCGCTGCTGGTGAAGTACTTGATCTGGGCGGCCGTCGGCTTGGCGAGCGTGATCGTCCACGCCACGATCGAACCATTGCGGGGGATGTTGGTCGGGTTCTTGGTGGATCCGACCTTGATCTGGAATCCGGTGGTTCTACTGACAGCCAGGCACGGGCTGGCGGGACAGCTGGGGACGGCGGGTGTCTTGGCTTCGCCGACGACGCCGACTTCGGCGAGCGTGGCGGGCGCGGCGGCGGGGATCGCCAGGGCGGCGCCCACACCGAGCAGTGGGATCGTGATGATTCTTCTCATATGCGTGATCCAAACACGCGCGAAACCCGTTTGTAGCGGTCCTTATTCGTCAGGCCGCCGCGAGCTCCTCCGCGGCGGCCGCTATCTCGTCGGGATCGCCCTGCTCCGGAACCCACGGCAGGCGCAGCGGATCGTCGGTGTAGCGAGGGATCACGTGCACGTGGAAGTGGAACACCGTCTGCCACGCAGAGGCGCCGCAGGAGTTGAGCAGGTTCACGCCTTCGGCGCCCAGTCGCTCGCCCAATCGCCCTGCCAGGCGCTGGGCTGCGGCGACGGTCGCGACGAGGTCCTCCGGGGGCACGCTCAGCAGGTCGGCAGAGTGCTCGCGGGGGACCACGAGCGCGTGACCCCGGGTCGCGGGCGCGATGTCCATGAACGTGATCGTGCGCTCGTCTTCATCGACGATCCTCGCGGGGAGCTCGCCGGCGACGATCTTGCAGAAGATGCAGTCGGGGTCGCGCATCACGATCGCGAGGACTCGCCCTCGGCGAGCAGCTCGCGCGCGTACGCTACCGCCTCGCTGCGGCTCGTGATGTCCCCGGCGTAGCGCGCCTCGAGCAGTTCCTCGAGCAGCGCCCCGAGGCGCGGACCATGGGCGATGCCGAGCTCACGCGCCAGGTCGTCGCCGCGCAGGGGCACGGCGGGCGGTCCCTTCGCGTGCCACTCCAGGGCATCCGGGAGCGTCGCCAGTGCGAGCTCCAGGTGCGTGGCGATCGCCTCCTGCGCGCGCTCCCCCCTGGTCGCCAGGCGGTCGGCGATCGACAGCAGCGTCACGTCCACCGCCACCGGCGAGGACGCGCGCAGGTAGCCGAACAGGGTTCGCCGCGCCAGCGGCTGGGGCTCGTGCACGAGGAAACCGAGGCGCAGGTGGCTGCGAACCAGCGCCGCCACGAAGGACTGCAGGCGCTCGCTCGCCCGCAGCCGGCCCAGCACCTCGCGTGCCAGCTGAGCCCCCGCCACGTCGTGGCCGATGAACGTGACGCGCCCGCCCTGCGGGCTCGTGCCTCGCGTGTCCGGCTTGGCGACGTCGTGTAGCAGCGCACCCCACGCCAGCCCCTGGCCGCGGGTCAGCTCGTCGGCGAGCGGCTCCGCCATGACACCGGCCAGGCGCGACCGCAGCCGACCGTCCATCTCCGCCAGCACCGCCTCGACCTGGGTGGCCACGCTAGACCCGCCCGATCCGCTCGGCCCGCCCGATCCGCCCGATCCGCTCGGCCCGCCCGCCAGCGCGTGCGTGAGCGCGACGGTGCCCTCGAGCACCTCGAGCGTGTGCTCGTAGACGTCGGCATGGTGGTAGCGGCTCTGCTCGACGCCCCGCAGGCGCACGAGCTCGGGCAGCACGGCGTCGGCCGCGCCGACGTCCACGAGCAGCTCGACCCCGCGGCGCGCCTGCCGTGCCGAGAGGATCCGCCGCAGCTCGGCGAACACGCGCTCGGCCGACACCCGCGGGAGCAGCGGCGCGGCCGCACGGGCCAGCGCGAGCGTCTCGGTGTCGGGCTCGAGGTCGAGCTCGACGGCCACCCTCGCCAGGCGCATGACCCTCAGCGGGTCTTCCACGAACGCGTCGGGCGAGGCCACCCGCAGGCGCCCGGCGCGGAGGTCCTCGATACCCCCGAGCGGGTCGATCGGCTCGCCCCCGGCGAGCGGCTCGGCGATCGCGTTGACGGTGAAGTCGCGCAGGCGCAGGTCCTCCTCGATCGTCGCCGCCCGCATCGGCTCGAGGTCGGCCTGCCAGCCCTGCGCCGCGCTCACCACGCGCCAGGCGTGGTGCTCGGAGGAGAGCTCGAAGCACGCCGCTCGAGATGCTGCGCGGGCCAGCGCCCGCGCGGCCGGCTCCACGTCCCCCGGCAGGACCACGTCTATGTCGGCGCTGACGCGCCCCAGCAGGCGGTCGCGGGTGGTGCCCCCGACGAGCCACGCCTCGCGGTCCGCGAGCGCGCGCCGGGCGAGCTCGACCGGCGAGTCCTTTGCTGCGGGATCGGAGGTGGTCATCCGGGCCGGGGCTCAGCCACCGGATCGCCGTCGCGGTGGTAGATCCTCGGCACCCGCCTGGTGAGCCCGCAGGTGATCTCGTAGTTGATCGTCCCCAGCCGCCCGGCGACGTCCTCCGCGCTGATCCGCTCGTCGCCGTCGCGCCCGACCAGGACCGCACGGTGGCCCCGCAGCGCGGCGTCGCGTGCGCCGGGACCGACGTCCACCGTGATGCTGTCCATGCTCACGGTCCCCGCGAGCGGGTGCCGGCGCCCGTCGATCAGCACCTCGCCCTTGTTGGACAGCGCCCGCCGCCAGCCGTCGCCGTAGCCGATCGGCAGCAGCGCGAGCGCGGTGTCGCGAGGTGCGCGGAAGGTGCGCCCGTAGCCGGCGCTCTCCCCAGCTCCGCAGGGCTTCACCTCCGCCACGTAGGAGAACAGCTCGAGCACGGGCTCGAGCTCGCGCGCGGCCGCGTCCGTCCCGAACGGATCCATGCCGTAGATCGAGATCCCGCAGCGGACCATGTCGAAGTGTGCGTCGGGCGAGCGCAGCACCGCGGCGCTGTTGGCAGCGTGCACGATCAGCTCTGGGAGCTCGCGCTTGAGCGGCGCGGCCCAGCTCGTGAACGTCTGCAGCTGCTGCTCGAAGAAGCCCTCGTCGTCCTGTTCGTCGGCGGTGGCGAAGTGCGTCATCAGACCGGCGAGCACCACGCCGGGCGCCGACCGCGCCGTGCTCACCACGCTCGCTGCCCGGCTCGCCTCGCGGGTGCCGAGCCTTCCCATGCCGGTGTCGAGCTTCACGTGCACGCGCCCCCCACCGGCGTCGCTGACGGCCTGCACCTGGTCCTCGCGCCACACCACCACGTCGGCGCCGGCGCCGAGGGCCTGCTCGAGCTCGCCGGCGGCGAGGGCGCCCATCACGAGGATCGGCCAGTCGCCGAGACCGCCGTCGCGCAGCTCACGGGCCTCGCGTGCGTCGGCCACCGCCAGCCACCCGGCGCCGCCGGCGAGTGCCGCGCGGGCGCTGGGAAGGGCGCCGTGGCCGTAACCGTCGGCCTTCACGACGGCGCACAGCGCGGCGCCGCCGCGCAGCTCCCGGCGCATGCGCTCGCAGTTCCGCTCGAGCGCGGCGAGGTTCACGCCGGCCTGTGCCCGCCTGAGCTCACCCGCCCAAGCCGGCGTGTCCGTGCCCATGAGCGTGTCAGCCACGGACCCTACCCCCGCTCGGGGCGTCATCCTCGTTGCGCGGACCGCGGACCGCGGGGAGCGCTTCGATCACGTCGCCCGCGATCACGCCCTCGGCGGCGCCCACCCGGCTGGCGGCCAGCCGGCCCGCGAGCACGTGCACGAGCACCGCGGCGGCGGTGGCGGTGAACGGGTCGAGGCCGCCCGACAGCATCGCGGCGACCACGCCCGTGAGCACGTCGCCGGTGCCGGCGGTGGCGAGGCCGGGGGCGCGGCCCGGGCTCACGGCGACGATTCCGTTGGGGCTCGCGATGAGCGTGTCGTCGCCCTTCAGCGCCACCACCGCCCCCGACTCGGCCGCGGCCGCGCGCACGTGGTGCAGGCGACGGGCTTCGATCTCGCGGCTGTCGGAACCGCTCAGCCGCGACAGCTCGCCCGCGTGCGGGGTCAGCACCGTGGGCGCCGTGCGTGCGTGGAGCTGCTGCAGGTGCCCGGCGTGGGCGTTGAGACCGTCGGCGTCGATCACCATCGGCAGCTGGGCGTCACGCGACAGGCCGCGCGCGAAGGCCCCCGCGCCGTCGCTGCGTCCGAGGCCCGGCCCGAGCGCCAGCGCCCCACCGCGCTCGGCCGTCTCGAGCACCGTTTCGAGAGCCTGCTCGGCGACGTTTCCGGAGCCGGGAGGGTCCTCCGCCAGCGGGCGGGTCATCAGCTCGGGGAACCCCGAGGATGCGATCACCGGCTGCAGCGAGCCCGGCACGCAGGCGGTGACGTAGCCGGCGCCGGCACGCATGCTCGCCCGCGCGGCCATCGTGGGCGCCCCGGTGAGCCCGAGCGAGCCCCCCGCCAGCAGCACGTGCCCGGAGCTGAACTTCGTCGAGCCCGCCCCGCGCCGCGGCAGCTCGTCGAGGAGCGACGGCGTGATGAGACCGATGTGACTCGCTTCGGGGGCCCCACGGGGAATGCCGATGTCCGCCACCTCGACCTCGCCGGCGTGGGCCTTGCCCGGGTTGATCCACAGACCCGGCTTGGCAGCATGGAAGGTGACCGTCGTGCGCGCGTGCACCACCGCACCGGCCGCCTCCCCCGTGGAGGCATCCACGCCGCTCGGTACGTCGACGCTCAGCACCGGGGACGCTGCCTGCGCGAGGGCATCGATCGCGCGCGCCACCTCCCCCCGCGGCTCGCCCTGGAAGCCCGTGCCGAGCAGCGCGTCGACGACGAGTGCGGACGCGGCGAGCAGCTCCCCGGGGCCGACGCCCGTCCCCCCGGAGGAGGCCTCGTCGCGCTCGGTCCACGGAACGCCGTCGAGATCGAGGGGCGCGGGGCCCGGGAGGCGCTCGAGGTTCGTGCGCGCGTCGCCGGCGAACTCCTCCGGCGCTGCCACGCAGACCACGTTCACCTCGCGTCCAGCGTCGCGCAGCATGCGCGCGACCACGAGCCCGTCGCCGCCGTTGTTGCCCTTCCCGCAGAGGATCGTCACCGGTCCGTCGGGGGCCATGCGCTCGGCCACGCGCGTGACCGCCGCGCCGGCGTTCTCCATCAGCTCCAGACCCGGCACCCCGCGCTCGGAGATCGCCCAGCGATCGGTGCCGCGCATCGTCTCGGCGTCGAGCAGCGGCTCGAGCCAGCTCGGCAGCTCATCCACGACTGCCGATCCTAGATGGTGCCCCAGCCCTCCAGGGCGTGGGGGCGCTACTCGACGGTGACCGTCTTGGCGAGGTTGCGCGGCTGGTCGACGTTGAGACCGCGGCGGCGGGCGATCTCGTAGGCGAGCACCTGCAGGGGGATCACCGCCAGCATCGGCTGCAGCATCCAGTCGATCGGTGGCAGTGAGATCACGTCGTCGGCGTACTCGCCGATGCGCTGGTTGTCGGCGCCGGCGAGGGCGATCACACGGGCGCCCCGCGCCCGGACCTCCTGCATGTTGGAGGCGACCTTCTCGAGCACGGGCGAGTCGGTCGCGACGCTGACCACGGGCGTGGACTCGTCCAGCAGCGCGATTGGCCCGTGCTTCATCTCGCCCGCGGCATACGCGTCGGTGGCGATGTAGGAGATCTCCTTGAGCTTGAGCGCGCCCTCGAGCGCCACGGGCAGGCCGATGTGACGGCCGATGTACAGGAAGAACTCGCCTCGCCACTGCGCCTCGGCGATCGGGCGCACCTGCTCCTGGACGGTGGCGAGGACGGTGTCGATGCAGTGCGGCAGCCGCTTGATCTCGCCGACGAGCTCGCCCATGCGCTGCGGCGGCAGCTCGCCACGCAGCTCGGCCAGGCGCAGCGCGATCAGGTACATCACGGCAACCTGGCAGATGAAGGTCTTGGTGGCGGCCACCCCGATCTCGAGGCCCGCGCGCGTGAACAGCACACCGTCGGCCTCGCGCGTGGCCTGCGATCCCATCACGTTCGTGACGGCCAGCACGCGGGCTCCGCGCTCGCGGGCCATCCGCATCGCGGCGAGCGTGTCCGCCGTCTCGCCCGACTGGGTGATGCCGATCACGAGATCCCCGGAGCCGATCACCGGGTTGCGGTAGCGGTACTCGGAGGCGATGTCCATCTCGACCGGGACACGCGCCCACTCTTCGATCGCGTAGCGACCGATCAGCCCGGCGTGGTAGCTGGTGCCGCAGGCGACGATCACGATGCGCGAGACGTCGCGCAGCAGCGACTCCTCGAACGCACCCTCCTCGGCGAGATCGACGTGGTCCGCACCGGTGGTGCGCCCGGAGATCGCGTCGGCGACGGCGTCCGCCTGTTCGAAGATCTCCTTCAACATGAACGTGTCGTAGCCGCCCTTCTCGGCGGTTTCGGAGTCCCATTCGACGCTCGCCACCTCGCGCTCGACGGGCTCACCGGCGGCGGTCGTGATCGTCACCTCCGAGGGCGTCAGCACCACGATCTCCCCGTTTTCGACGATCTGCACGCGGCGGGTGTACTCGAGGAACGCGGGCACGGCCGAGGCGATGAACTGCTCGCCGTCGCCCCGTCCCACGATCAGGGGACACTCGCGGCGTGCCCCCACCAGAACCTCGGGCTCCTCGAAGCTCATCGCCACGAACGCGAAGTGGCCCTCGAGCTGCGCGTAGGCTGCGTGCACGGCCGCGGAGAGGTCGTCCTGGTAGAGCTCGGCGATCAGGTGGGCGATGACCTCGGCGTCGGTCTCGGAGCTGAACACGCTGCCGGATGCGGCGAGGCGCTCCTTCAGGTCCACGTAGTTCTCCACGATGCCGTTGACGACGACGTGTACGCGGTCGGCGCTGTCGCAGTGGGGGTGTGCGTTCTGCTCGCTCACGCGCCCGTGGGTGGCCCAGCGGGTGTGGCCGATGCCGGTGCCGGGGGGCCGCTCGGCGACCGCCACCGCGGATCCGCCCCTCGAGGCCTCGGGGGAGCCGTCGGCGAGCTTGGCGCGCAGCGCGCTGAGGTTCCCGACCGCTCGCACGGACTCGATCCGCTCCGGCGTGATCACCGAGATCCCCGCGGAGTCGTAGCCGCGGTATTCCAGCCGGCTGAGGCCGGCTAGCAGGAGCTCACGGGCGGAGCGCCCCCCGACGTAACCCACGATCCCGCACACGCGCTTGACGATAACAGCGCGCTCAGCGGCTGAAACGATCTTGGACGCCTATGTGAGCTCGCGCTGCACGAGCTCGACCAGACGCCCGCATACGTCGTTCGCCTCCTCGTCGGTGGGCGCCTCCACCATCACCCGTACGAGGGGCTCGGTGCCGCTCGGGCGCACGAGCACCCGCCCGCGGCCGGCGAGTTCCTGTTCGGCGAGCTCGACGCCGGCGTTCACCTGGTCTGCCCCGGCGAGCGCGGTGCGGTCACGCACGGGCACGTTCACCAGCCGCTGGGGGAGCTTGTGCATCGCGTCGCGCTCGGCCAGGTTGCGCCCCCCGAGCGCCTCGAGCGTGAGCAGCGCGCTGGCGATGCCGTCCCCGGTGCTGTTGAAGGACGCCTCGATGATGTGGCCGGACTGCTCTCCGCCCAGCGTCCACGAGCGCCGGCGCAGCTCCTCCAGTACGTAACGGTCCCCGACGGCGGTGACGGCCACCTCGATCCCGGCCGTACGCATGGCCGAGTGGAAGCCGTAGTTGGTCATCACCGTCACCGCCACCCCGTCGCCGGGGAGGCGGCCGCAGGCGCGCAGGTGCAGGGCCGCGAGCGCCAGCAGCTCGTCCCCGTCCACCACCTCGCCGTTGCGGTCCACCGCCATCACGCGGTCGCCGTCGCCGTCGAAGGCGAAGCCGACGTCGTGTGGGCCGTCCGCGACAGCCGCGGCGAGCCGCTCCACGTGGGTGGAGCCGCAGCCGTCGTTGATGTTGCGCCCATCGGGTTCGTCGGCGAGCACCGTGACCGTGGCGCCGAGCCGGCGGAAGATCTCCGGAGCCACCTGGTAGGTGGCGCCGTTGGCGCAGTCGAGCAGCACGTCCACCCCGGACAGGTCGAGCTCCCGGAAGCGCCCGTGGAGCTCGCGCAGGTAGTCCTCGCCGGCACCCCGCAGCTCGCGCACCCTGCCCGGGTGCTCCGCGGCCGCCCCACCGGCGGAGGCCCCCTCGAGGTCACGCTCGATCGCGAGCTCCTGCTCGTCGGTGAGCTTGTACCCGTCGGCGCCGAAGAACTTGATGCCGTTGTCGCGGTAGGGGTTGTGGGAGGCCGAGATGACCGCCGCCAGATCGAATCCGTAGCGCGCGATCAGCAGGGGAGCGGACGGCGTCGGCAGCACGCCGGCGAGCAGCACTTCGGCGCCCGCCGCGCTGGCGCCGGCGGCGAGGGCGGACTGGAGCATCTCCCCCGACTCCCGCGTGTCGCGGATCACGAGCACGCGCGGGCGTTCGCTCTCGGCCCGGGCGCCGGCCGAGCGCCCCAGCGCGAGCGCCAGCTCGGCAGTGAGCTCCTCGCCGGCGACGCCGCGGACCCCGTCGGTCCCGAACAGCTTGCGGGACATGTCCCCGTCAGCCGAGCCGGTCGCCGGGGCTCAGCGCTTGGAGAACTGCGGACGCTTGCGCGCCTTCTTGAGGCCCGCCTTCTTGCGCTCCTTCGCGCGCGAGTCGCGCGTCAGGAAGCCGCGCCGCTTGAGCTCGCCGCGGAGGTTGGGGTCGGCCTCCAGCAGCGCGCGCGAGAGGCCGTGGCGAAGCGCCCCCGCCTGTGCGGAGATCCCGCCGCCGTGCAGCCGGGCGACCACGTCCATGCGCTCCTGGTAGCCGACCGTCTCCAGCGGCTGGCGGATGTTGCGCTGGAGCGTCACGCGCGGGAAATGCTCCTCGAGCGTGCGGCCGTTGATCAGGTAGGTGCCGCTGCCGGGGCGCAGGGTGACGCGCGCGATGGCGGTCTTGCGCTTGCCGGTGGCGCGGTAGCGGGCGCCCGAGGCGAGGTCGATGGCGGCCGTGGAGATCGGCTCCGTGAGGACCTCCTCGTCGGCTTCCGCGGGCTCCTCGGCGTCCTCCTCGACGGTGCCCTCCGCCTCCACGATCGCGTACGGGTCCACATACTCCTGCGCCTCGCGCCCGAGCGGGTCGACGCCCTCGGGCACGATGTCGACCTCCAGGTGGGCCCCCGGGACGGCGGGTTTCTCGCGCGGCGCGGGCGCCTCCTCCCACTCCTCGTCCTCGCTCGGCGCGGCGGGCTGCTCGGCGGCGGGCTGCTCGGCGGCGGGGGCGGCCGGTTGCTCGGGCTGCGCGGCGGAGGCGTCCTGCGCCTCCTCGTAGGCCTCGAGCGCAGCGTCCTCGGCGGACCCTGCGATCTCGCGGGCGTCCTCGCCGGGCACGGCATGGGCCTCGTGGACCTCGCCGGCGGGTGCCTCGGCGGCTGCCGGCTGCTCAGGGGCCGCCGTCTCGAGCTGGGGCTCGGCCGGCGGGACGTCGACGGTGGCCTCCTCGGCCTCCTCGTAGGCCTCGAGCGCGGCGTCCTCGGCGGAGCCGGCGACCTCGCGGGCGTCCTCGGTGGGAACCGCGTGCCCGTCGGGCTGCTCGGCCTCGTCCCGGGTGTCCTCTGAGTCTGCCATCAGGTGTCGATCTCCAGCGGTTGCGGTTTCTGGGCGGCGTGGGGGTGCTCGGGGCCGGCGTAGATCTTCAGCTTCGTGAGCTGCTTGCGCGCGAGCCGGTTGCGGGGCAGCATGCCTTTCACGGCCAGCCGCAGCACCTCCTCGGGGCGGCGGTCCAGCATCTGCTCGAAGGTGCGGGTGCGCAGGCCCCCGGGATAGCCGGAGTGGCGGTGATACAGCTTCTGCTGGCGCTTGTTGCCCGTCACGTGGACCTTCTCCGCGTTGACCACCACCACGAAGTCGCCGGTGTCGATGTGGGGCGTGTACTGCGGCTTGCGCTTGCCCCGCAGCGCGTCCGCGATCTGGGTGGCCAGGCGCCCCAGCGTCTTGCCGTTGGCGTCGACCAGCAGCCAGTTGCGCTCGCGGTCGGCGGGCGTGGCGACGTATGTCTTCGTGGACGGGGCCATCGGTCTTATCTGGGCGGCGCGGCCCACAGGTGGCGCGCCGAGGCAGCCGCTGCGCTTATCGCTCTCGCGGCGAAGCGCCCATCATAGGCCAAACGGCGCCCTCCCCGGCCGCGCTGGGCGACGCGGGCACCGGGCCGGCTACTCCCACTCGATCGTGCCGGGCGGCTTGGAGGTGATGTCCAGCACGACGCGGTTGACCTCGCGCAGCTCGTTGATCATGCGCGAGGCGATCCGCTCGAGCAGGTCGTAGGGCAGCCGCGCCCAGTCGGCGGTCATCGCGTCGTCGCTGGTGACCGCCCGGATCACGACCACGTGGCCGTAGCTGCGCTCGTCGCCCTGGACGCCGACGGTGCGGACGTCGGGAAGCACGCAGAAGGACTGCCACAGCTCGCGGTACAGGCCGGCCGCACGGATCTCCTCCTGCAGGATGTGGTCGGCCTCGCGCAGGACGTCGAGGCGCTCCTTGGTGGCTTCGCCGCCCACCACCCGGATCGCCAGCCCCGGCCCGGGGAACGGCTGGCGCCACACCAGCCGCTCGGGCATGCCGAGCTGTTCGCCGACCGCGCGGACCTCGTCCTTGAACAGGGCCCGCAGCGGCTCGACCAGCTCGAAGCGCAGGTCGTCGGGGAGACCGCCGACGTTGTGGTGGGACTTGATCGTGGCCGCGCCCGCGCCCCCGCCCGACTCGATCACGTCCGAGTACAGCGTGCCCTGGACCAGGAAGCGGGCCTCGGCGTCCTCGCCTGCGGCCGACAGGCGCCTGGCCTCCTCCTCGAACACGCGGATGAACTCCTCGCCGATCACCTTGCGCTTGGCCTCCGGCTCGACGACGCCCTGCAGCCTGGCGAGAAAGCGCTGCTCGGCGTCGACGGCCACGAGGGGCACCTTGAAGGTGTCGCGGAACGTGCGGATCACCTGTTCGCCCTCGTCCTTTCGCATCAGGCCGTGGTCGACGAACACGCACGTGAGGCGCTCGCCGACGGCGCGGTGGACGAGCAGCGCGGCGACGGAGGAGTCGACTCCGCCCGAGAGTCCGCAGATGACGTTCCCGTCCCCCACCTGCTCGCGGATGCGCCGCACCTGTTCCTCGACGATCCCGGCGGGCGACCATGTCAGCTCACACCCGCACGCCTGCGTCAGGAAGCGCGTGAGGATCTCGGTTCCGTAGGGGGTGTGGACGACCTCGGGGTGGAACTGGATGCCGAAGATCGAGCGCTCGCGGTCCTCGATCGCTGCCACCGGCGAGCCCGTCGAGGAGGCCAGCGCGGCAAATCCGGGGGGCGGCTCATACACGGTGTCGCGGTGGGACATCCAGCAGGTCTGCTCCGCGGGCAGGCCGCCGAGCAGCATCCCGCCGTCGCCGACCAGCAGCTCGGAGCGTCCGAACTCCCCCACCTCGGCCTGCTCCACGCGCCCGCCCAGTGACTGCACGAGCAGCTGCATGCCGTAGCAGATGCCCATCACGGGGACTCCGAGCTCCAGCAGCGCCGGGTCCAGCCGGGGGGCGCCCTCGGCGTACACCGAGGCCGGTCCACCCGACAGCACGATGCCGCTGGGGCGGCGGGCGAGGATCTCCTCGACTGGGACGTGGTGGGCGAGGAGCTCGCTGAACACGCCGCAGTCGCGGATCCGTCGGGCGATCAGCTGGGAGTACTGGCCGCCGTAGTCGAGCACCACCACCGTCTCGGGGGCGGCCGGGTCGGGGCGGCCGGCCACGCGGGCAGGGCCGCCCTGGGTCTCGGCGCCGTCGGGGCGCTCGATCTCGGCGCCGGGCTCGGCGAGGGCGCCCGGCGAAGAGGCGCCGTCACTCATTGACGAGCGCGGCGACCTTTCCGTTGGTTGCCCCCATGCCGACCCCCTGGTCGCGCTGGAGTGCCTTGCCCTCGGTCTGCAGTGCCGGCGCGACCACGACCTCGGCGCGGTTGAACTCCGCCAGGTCCTTGTGGCCGCAGGTGGCCATCGAGGTGCGGAGTCCGCCGAAGAGGTTGAAGGTGCCGTCGTTCTCGCGGGCCGGGCCGACGAGGATCTCCTCGAGGGTGCCGTTCTGGGTGGTGGCGACCCGTGCCCCGCGGGGAAGGCTCGGGTGGAAGGTGGCCATGCCCCAGTGGAAGCCGCGGCCGGGGGCCTCATAGGCGCGGGCCAGCGGGGAGCCGATCATCACCGCGTCGGCGCCGAGGGCGATCGCCTTGGCGACGTCGCCGCCGTTGCGCATCCCGCCGTCGGCGATCACCTGGGCGTACTCGCCCGTCTCCAGCATGTGGGTGGAGCGGGCGTGGGCCACGTCCGCGATCGCTGTCGCCTGGGGCACGCCGATGCCGAGCACGCCGCGAGTGGTGCAGGCGGCGCCAGGGCCGACGCCGACGAGCACGCCGGCGGCGCCGGTGCGCATCAGGTGGAGGCCTGTGTGGTAGGAGGCGCAGCCGCCCACGACCACGGGCACGTCGAGGGTGGGGATGAACTCCTTGAGGTTCAGCGGCTCCGACACCGTCGAGACGTGCTCCCCGGATACGACCGTGCCCTGGATCACGAGCACGTCCAGTCCCGCCTCGAGCGCGACCTTGTGGTAGCGCAGGACGCGCTGGGGGGTCAGCGAGGCCGCCGCCACGACCTTCTGCTGCTTGATCTCCTGGATCCGCTGGGCGATCAGCTCTTCCTTGACGGGCTCGCGGTAGATCTCCTGCATTTCGCGGGTGGCGATGTCCTTGGGCAGGGAGGCGATCCGCTCGAGCTGCTCCTCGGCGTCCTCGTAGCGCGTGAAGATGCCCTCGAGGTTGAGCACGGCTAGGCCGCCGAGCCGTCCCACGATCCCGGCCGTTTCGGGGGAGACCACCCCGTCCATCGCGGATGCCAGCATCGGCAGCGCAAACTGGTACGGGCCGAGCTTCCACGAGATGTCGATGTCGTCGGGGTCGCGGGTGCGCCGCGAGGGCACGATGGCGATGTCGTCGAATCCGTAGGCCCGCCGGCCCTTCTTGCCGCGTCCGATCTCTATTTCCATCGATCCATCCTATGTTTGGTGGCGGACGGCGAGGAGGCGCTCGCCGGGCTCGCGGGGGCGCGGTCGGCGGGGCCGAAAACGCGCACAGCAGGCCAATAATGGGGCGAACGGAGCCCCGTCTCGGCCGTGTGCGGGAGCGTTGCCAATTGAGGTCTGAGCATAGCAACGGCCACTGTGCGCAGAGGGCCCTTGGGTATGCTCGAACACGAGCAAAATGAGCGATATCGCGAGGCCCAGATACGACCCTTCGGAGCTCGAGCCGCGCCGCCAGCAGGCGTGGGCGGCCAGCGACGCCTTCGCCACCCCGGCGCTGTCCGACGAGGTCCCCCACCTCTACATAAAGCCGTCCGCGCCGTTCACCTCGGGGAACGTCCACATCGGGCACGTCCGCAGCTACTCGATCGGCGACGCGTACGCCCGCTTTCGCCGGGCACGCGGCGACGACGTGCTGTTCGCCTTCGGCTTCGACGCCTTCGGCCTCCCCGCCGAGCTGGCGGCGATCACCGGCGGGGAGTCCCCGAGCGAGTGGGTCAACAGCCGCGCCGTGCACATGAAGGGCCAGCTCGAGCGGCTGGGCTTCTCCTTCGACTGGTCGCGCTCGTTCATGAGCTCCGACGCCGGGATGTATCGCTGGTCGCAGTGGCTGTTCCTGGAGCTGCTCGAGGCCGGCCTGATCTACCGCGGCACCGGGACCGTGGACTGGTGCGAGAGCTGTCAGACGACGCTCGCCTCGATCCAGGTCGAGCCCGGCGGTACGTGCTGGCGCTGTCACGAGCCGGTCAAGCTGATCGGGCTGCCCCAGTGGTACCTGGGCATCAGCGCGTACGTGCCCGAGAACGACTCACGCCTGGCAGAGCTGCAGGACAGTGGCATCTGGGACGAGGTGGCACTCGCCTCGCAGCAGTACGTGCTCGGGCGCATCGACGGCGTCGAGCTCGAGCTGCGCGACCCCGCCGGTGAGCCGCTGACGCTCTTCACCCCCCACCCGGAGGCGCTGGACGAGGCGCGCTTCGCCCTCATCAGCCCCCGCCACCCGGCCGTGGAGGCGTGGGCCTCGCCCGGCGAGGTCACCGACCGGCTCGAGCAGCTGCGCTCGGGCGGCTGGGAGCGCAGCGCGCGTGAGGCCGAGACGATCCCCGTGGTCGACACGGGGCGCACCCTGATCGGCCCGGGCGGTCGCGAGCTGCCGGTCGCGATCTCGCCGCTGGTGGACTCCCGCTTCGGCCCCACAGCCGTTCTCGGGGTCCCCGCCCGGGACCGCAGCGACGAGGTTCTGGCACGGCGGCTGGGGATCGAGCCGGACGACGACGAGCGGGGTGGGGACGGCGGGGCCGATACGGCGGGTGCGAGCGCGGACGGAGCGGGCGCGGGCGTGCAGGCCCTCACGCCGGCCGTCCGCTACAAGGCGGCCGACTTCACGATCTCCCGCCAGCGCTCATGGGGAACGCCGATCCCGATCGTGTACTGCGAGGAGTGCGGCACCGTGCCCGTGCCCCGCGAGCAGCTGCCGGTGCTGCTGCCGCTCGACGTGCGCCCGACTGGAACGGGGAACCCGCTGGCCGAGCTCGAGGACTTCGTCAACACTGCCTGCCCGACGTGCGGGGGTGCGGCCAGGCGGGAGACGGACACACTCGACTGCCACTTCGACGCGCTGTGGCTGTGGATCCCGGCGTGCGTGCCCCCGCAGGAGCGCAACGGCACCCTCGAGGAGATCCTGGCGCTGCCCGACCTGCGCCACTGGCTGCCCTCCGAGCGCCTGGTGGCGGGCTCCGACAGCGGCAACTTCGTGTTCGACCAGCGGATCGTGACGAAGGCGCTGCGCGACATCGGCCCGCTGGCGTTCCTCGGAGACGGCGAGCCGTTCGCGGGGTGCCTGTTCCACGAGATGGTGATCCGTGACGGGCGCAAGATGAGCAAGCACCTTGGCAACGTGGTCGACCCCGACGAGCTGATCGAGCGCTACGGCGCTGACACCGTGCGGCTGGCGGTGCTGTATGCGGCCAGGCCCCAGCGCTCACTCAACTGGAGCGACTCGGCGGTGCTGCGCTGCCACCGCTTCCTCAACAACGTGTGGGACTACAGCCACGCGAAGCTCGACGCGGCTGCCGGCCCCGAGGGCGCCGACGGGGACGGCGGGGGCGAGGAGGAGAAGGACAAGACCGAGCATCTGCGCGTGAAACTCGGCGAGTGGTGCGAGAACGGCGTCAAGCGGATCACCGCGGACATGGAGCAGCTCGAGATGCACAGCGCGGCCCGTAACGTGATGCGCCTGTTCGATCGCATCAAGGACTTCGAGAAGCGGGTGCTCGCCCGCCAGCCACAGCTCTCGCGGGCCAACACCGAGGCGCTGCTGTCGGCGCTGCGCACCTTCTCGCAGGTGCTCGCGCCCATGTGCCCCCACCTCGCCGAGCAGCTGTGGCTGGACCTCGGGGGACAGGAGAGCGCCGCACGAACGCCGTGGCCCGTCGTATCGTTTCGGGTACCGGCATGAGCACCCACACCGCACAGCCCCCCCAGGGCTCGAGGCAGCGGACGCGCTCGTGCGCGACCGGCCTGCGCTGCCACCGCTGTGATCACAGCTACGCGCTGGAGGACACGATCTTTGCGTGCCCCGACTGCGGCAAGGGCCTGGACGTCGTCTACGACTACGAGCTGGCGGCGAGCCACTTCCGCGACTTCCCCTTCTCCGAGCGGCCCCGCAACATCTGGCACTTCGAGGAGCTGCTGCCGATCGTGGACGCCGGCGCCCAGGCCCGGGTCGCGCAGCACGCCGGCTACACCCCGCTGATCCGCGCCGACCGCCTCGGCGCCGAGCTGGGGATCGACAACCTCTACCTGAAGGACGACTCCTCCAACCGGCCGTCCTTCTCCTACAAGGATCGCGTCGTGTCGATGTCAGTCGCGAGGCTGCTCGAGCGGGGCAAGGGCGAGATCGGGTGCGTGTCCACCGGCAACGTCGGCACGGCCGTCGCCTCGCTGGCCGCGAAGGCGGGCGTGGACTCGTACGTCTTCTACCCCAACCGGCTCGAGGACACCAAGGCCCGGGTGTGCATGGCGCTGGGGGCCAAGGTGGTGCAGGTGGAGGGCAACTACGACGAAGCCAACCGCCGCTGCCGGGAACTGGCGGAAGCCACCGGGATGGACTTCGCCAACATCACGTTGCGGCCGTTCTACGCCGAGGGCGCCAAGACGGCCGCCTTCGAGATCGTCGAGCAGCTCGACTGGCGGGCGCCCGACCACATCGTTGTCGCGGCCGCCGGTGGGACCCTCTCCTCGCGGCTGCACAAGGGGCTGCGGGAGCTCCAGCAGCTCGAGCTCGCCGAGACCGACGGCACGCGCATCCAGATCGCCCAGCCGAGCGGGTGCAACCCGATCGCGACCGCGATCCTCGCCGAGGAAGCCGAGATCCACGCGGTCACGCCGGAGACGGCGGCCCACTCGCTGGCGATCGGCGCGCCCGGCGACGGCTATCTGGTGATCGACGCGGTGTTGAAACGCGGCGGCAGCGCCGGCTACGCGACCGACCCGGAGATCTTTGCCGGGATCGACCTGCTGGCCGCGACCGAGGGCCTGTTGACCGAGCCGGCCGGCGGGACGGCCGTGGCGGTGCTCGACAAGATGGCCGCGTCGGGCAAGTTCGCGCCCGGCGACACGGTGGTGGTGATGATCACGGGTAACGGGCTGAAGACCCTCGACGACCACCCGCCGAAGCCGTGGCCCGCGAAGATCGACTGCGAGGTCGACGCGATGCTGTCGGCGCTCACCGAGCTGAAGGGCAGCGGTACGCTCGCCGACAGCGCACGTAAGCGGCTACACGGCGGGTAGGAGAGGACCAATGGAGGAGATCGACCCCATCCACGACCTCGAGCAGCGACGCGCCGAAGCGCGGCGGGCGGTCGACGAAGCCGGCGGGGGCGAGGCCGAGGGCTTCGAGCAGGCCGAGCAGGAGCTGATCGAACACGCCTCCCACGGGGACGAACACAACACGACCCCGATCTTCCGCGACGCCGAGGGGCTGACCGAGGAAGAGGCGGCCTTCGAGGACCCCACCTACGGGGAAGCCGACGAGGAGGAGAAACCGGACTGACGGTCCGGGCGCCCCGGTTTCGCGGGCGCGTGTGAAGGGGCCTATACCCTCTACGCGGGTGAGGCCGGTATACCTCCTCGGCGCGTTCGTCCCGGTCGCCGTCGCACTGGACCTCGCCGACGCCACCCCGGCGGCCGTGTTCGCGACTTCGGCCCTGGCGATCGTGCCCGCGGCGGCGGTGATGAGCGAGGGCACCGAGGAACTCGCCGCCCGCTCGGGGCCGGGGATCGGTGGGCTCGTGAACGTCACTTTCGGCAACGCCCCCGAGCTGATCATCGCGATCTTCGCGCTGGGTGACGGCCTGCAGGAGGTCGTGAAGGCGACGCTGGTGGGGTCGATCCTCGGCAACTGCCTGCTGGTGCTCGGGGCGGCGATGCTCGCGGGCGGCCTGAAGCGCGACCGACAGACGTTCGGGCGCACGGCCGCCCAGACGCAGGCGGCGCTGCTGCTCGTGACCGTGGCGGCACTGGTGCTCCCGTCGGTGCTCCCGCTCGCCCGTCACAGCGGGCTGCCGACGGTCGGGCAGCTGCGCCACACCTACGGCACCGATCTCGAAACGGTCTCCTTCGCCGTCGCGATCGTGCTGATCGCGACCTACCTTGCGGGCCTGGCCTTCTCGCTGCGGACCCACCGCGACCTGTTCAACCCGCGGGAGGAGCAGCTCACCGCGCAGACGTGGAGCACGCGGCGGTCGGTGGCGGTGCTGGCGGTGAGTGGGGCCCTGGTGGCCGGCATGAGCGAGATCCTGGTCGGATCGATCGAGCACGCCGCGCGCGATATCGGCGTCTCGCAGTTCTTCCTGGGGGCGTTCGTGGTGGCGATCGTCGGCAACGCGGCCGAGCACTATGTGGCGGTGGTGGCGGCCGCCAAGGACAAGATGGACCTGGCCGTCAACATCGCGCTCGGCTCGAGCGCCCAGATCGGCCTGTTCGTGGCCCCGATCCTGGTGCTGCTGTCGTCCTTCGTGGGGCCGTTCCCGATGGCGCTCGTGTTCAACCCGTACGAGATTGCAGGGCTGATCGCGGCCGGGCTGGTGACGGCGGCGGTGGTGGCCGACGGCGAGTCCACGTGGTTCGAGGGCGTGCAGCTGCTGGCCGTCTACGCGGTCATCGGGATCGTCTTCTACGTGGCCTAGCGACTCCCCTGTCGCAAGTGTGCTTCCTTACGCCGCCTAGCGGCGGCCCTGTGGCAGGTGTACTTTTGTTTCGCCTAGCGGCTGCTCTGCCGCAGGTGCACCGACTCGACACTCGCGCGGGCGGCGGTGGCGCCGGTGACCTGGGGCGAGGAGATCGAGAGCTTGGCGATGAGGTTGCCGTGGGCGGCCTTCAGCAGGTTGCGGCCCCCCTGCGTGAGGTGCAGGTGCTCGACGGTCCTGTGGCCGGCGGCGAGCACCACGGCGAGCGTCCCGAGCTGGATGGTCTCGTGCCTGCGCTTGCCGTGGGAGACGACGGTGCGGGTGACGTAGAGCTTCAGGTGGGACACGCAGGATCCCCCGCCCTCGCACTCGAGCCTCAGCGACGCCGCTCCGCCCTTGCTCACCGGGACCGCCCCGGACAGCAGCACCAGGTGCCCGGCGACGGGGGTGGTCTGGGTGGAGGCCGAGACGCCCGCCTGGGGCGCGGGCGGCGGGGGAGCCGGCCCGGGCTTGACATAGCCCAGTGGGACGAGCACGGCGTTCACGC